>Ga0326727_10015668_pt1 | contig 16192 bp, 13 predicted proteins | sample MB2enrmetagenome_FD_207643 | JGI IMG/M metagenome (GOLD analysis project Ga0326727, IMG submission 207643) | Lab enriched peat soil microbial communities from McLean, Ithaca, NY, United States - MB29MY | ecosystem: Environmental > Terrestrial > Soil > Wetlands > Peat | place: USA: New York...
TACTCCGAAAAAACCTCAGGCTCCGATTGCGGATCGACAAACGACTGCAAACTGTAATGGAATCCCGGAACGTGATGCTTTTCGATCTTCTCCCTGTACTCGATGGTCTTGATGCCCAGAAATCCCAGGCCGAGAAGGAAGGTAAGCGTCAGGCAAAGCACCAGCCCGCTCTTGCGCCGCGTCTGCGCGCACCAAACGCCCATGGCCATGGTGAAGCTGGAGACGATCAGCACCAGCGTGTTCAGCGTGCCCCAATAGACATTCAACTGGTGGGAGCCGGCCACAAACGCCGGGGAATACCAGTTGCGATAGATCAGGTAGGCGGTAAACAGGCCGCTGAAGAACATGACCTCGGTCAGCAGAAAGAGCCACATGGCAAAGCCAGCGGCATCGGCCTGCTGCCCGGCGCTCTCAAAGTGATGGAGCAGATAGGGCGGGTGCTCTGAGTGAGCGGAGTTAGCGGAGTCAGCGGCGCTAGGGGAGTTAGCAAGGTTAGCCGACTCTTGGGCGCCGTGGGTCATCGCGGGGCTATCCGGCACGGGGCACCTCTTTCTCTTTCCCCACGGCCTGGCTCTGGTTTTCCAGGTTTTTACCGGCCAGAGTCTGCCTTTCCAGCCACTCATAGTCGTAGGCCTCGTGGTCCATAACGGGCATGACGGTAAAGTTCTCCGTCAGGGGCGGCGATTGCGTCTGCCATTCCAGGCCCGTCGCCTGCCAGGGATTGTTACCCGCAATGGCGCCGTACTTCAGCGACCAGGTCAGGTAGAGCACCGGCAAAAGATAGCCCACGCCCAGAATGGTTGCCCCGGCGGTCGAGAAGACATTCAGGATTTGGAACTCCGGCGGATAGGAGGCGTAGCGCCGCGGCATTCCCAGCGTACCCAGAATGAACTGCGGAAAGAAGGTGAAGTTGAAGCCCACGAAGGTGATCACGGCCGCCAACTGTGAGATCTTCTCCGGGTACATCCGGCCGGTGATCTTGGGCCACCAGAAGTGAATCCCCGATAGAAAGGCCATCAGCATTCCGCCCACCATCACAAAATGAAAATGGGCCACGATGAAGTAAGTCTCGGTCAGGTGAATGTCGGTGCCCGCCGTGCCCAGAAAAACGCCCGTCATGCCGCCGATGGTGAACAGGCCCATGAAGCCGAAGGCGTAGAGCATCGGCGTCTCAAATGTTATGGAGCCCTTGTACAGCGTGAAGGTCCAGTTGAAGATCTTGATCGCCGAGGGCACGGCCACCAGCATCGTCAGCAGCGAAAAGACCAGCACCGTGTAGTTCGAAATGCCCATGATGAACATATGGTGGGCCCAGACAAAGAAGCCGAAGACGGCAATGGCCACTGAAGAAAAGGCGACCGCCGTGTAGCCGAAGACCCGCTTGCGGCTGAAGGTCGAAATCACCTCCGAGATCACGCCCATCCCCGGCAAAATCATGATGTAAACGGCCGGATGCGAATAAAACCAGAACAAATGTTGAAAGAGCAACGGGTCGCCGCCCTTGGCCGGGTCGAAGACGCCGATGCCGGCAATGCGCTCGAGCGCCACCAGCACCAGCGCAATGGCCAGTACCGGCGTTCCCAGCACCATCAGAATGCTGGCCGCATAGTTTGCCCACACGAATAAGGGCAGCCGGAACCAGGTCATGCCCGGCGCGCGCATCTTGTGAATGGTGACGATGAAGTTCAACCCGGTGAAGATGGAGCTGAAACCGGCGATGAAGATGGCCAGACCGGTGGTGATCACATTGGTGTTGACGTAATGAGTGGAAAGCGGTGTGGTGAAGGTCCAGCCCGTGTCCACGCCGCCGGTGATCATTGCGTAGAGGGCCAGGATGCCGCCCGCCATGTAGAGGTACCAACTAAAGAGGTTAATCCGGGGCAGCGCCAAATCCTTGGCCCCGATCATCATGGGCAAAAAGAAGTTGCCCAGGGTGGCCGGCACCGACGGCACCAGGAAAAAGAAGATCATGATGACGCCGTGCATGGTGAAGACCTTGTTATAGGTGTCGGCGGCCATCAGATCGCTCTGCGGCGTCAGCAACTCCAGGCGGATCAGCCCCGCCAGCGCTCCGCCGATGAAGAAGAAAAAGGTGATCGAGATCAGGTAAAGAATGGCGATGCGCTTGTGGTCGCTGGTCAGCAGCCAACTGAGCAGGCCGTTCTCCTGGTTCAGGTAGTTCCTCCGCGGAATCCTGGCCGTGGACTGGTCGGGAAGACTGACGATGGTGTGATTGCTCATGGTTTCACCTTCCCTTGCGAGGCGCGTCCTTTGGCGGCGGGAGCTGGCCGCGCGGCCGCATTGCCCCCGCCCTCGTTTTCCGGCGGCAACTCGGTAGTGTTCAGCGTCTGTTGAATGCGGTAGTTCGAGTCAAGCTGCTTGATGAACTCGACCAGCGCGATCACGCCTTCTTCGCTGACCTCGCCCTGGTAGGTGGGCATGATGGGCGCATAGCCCTGGGTTACGTGCTGCGAAGGGTTCAGAATCGCCTGGCGCAGGTAGGCCTCGTCCACGGTGATGAACTGCCCGTTCGCCAGCGTCAGCCGGGAGCCGTACACATTGGCCAGGCTCGGCCCGCGCGCATCCGGCCGCGCGTTGTGGCAGGCGGCGCAACTGAGGCTGGCGAAGAGCCGCTCGCCGTTCTGCGCCAGCGAAGCGCCCGAGGTCGAGCCGGCCAGCCACTTCCGGTAATCCTCCGGCGTCATCACCACCACGTCGCCGGTCATCTGCGAGTGGTTCGTGCCGCAGTACTGCGAACAGAAGAGGTGATAGGTTCCGGGCGTGGTGGCTTCGAACCAGACGGTGGTGTAACGGCCGGGAATCGCCTCGCGCTTCACGCGAAAGGCGGGAATCGAGAGGCTGTGGAAGACGTCCTCTGAAATCAGCGTCAACTGCACGGCGCGGCCCGCGGGCACGTGCAACGCGTTGATCTCGTGCTGCCCGCCCGGATGCTCGGCCTTCCACATCCACTGCTTGCCCACCACATAAATGTTCATGGCGTTGGGCGGCGGCGTGTAAACGCGAAAATAAATCAGCGCCCCCCATACGAACATCATCAGGAACAACCCCAGCGGGATGATCGTCCAGGTAGCCTCCAGGAGGGTCGAGCCCTCGACCTGCACCGCAACCGGATGGCGCTGCCGGTTGTAGAGAATCGAGAAGCTCGCCACCAGCAGAACCACCGCCGTCAGCCCAACCAGGCTCACCAGCAGAATAAAAAAGAAGAGCGCGTCCATCTGGGGCGCAATCTTCGAGGCCTCGGGCGGAAAGAGCCTGAAGTTCGTCAGCCACTTGACGAGAAACTCGTAGATTACCGGGCTAATGTGGTTCATGCCATCATCCGTTCGCCTTGGGATCTTCCCCCGGCTTTTTCTTCTCTGGCGGGTGCGCCAGCCGGTAATCGCGGCGGAACATCAGCGCCATGAATCCGCCCAGCAAAAGGAGCGTTAGAAGCCCGCCCAACTGGACCACCCTGGCCACGATCAGTGAATGCGTGTTGGTCTGCGGGTCGTAGTGGTAGCAATAGGTCAGAATGTTGTCCACCGGCGAGCCGATGCGGTTGGCCGAGGCCTCGTTCAGCCCCAGCATCAAATCCCGGGGCGAGTACTCGACGCCCATGTAGTACTGGGCCAGTTTGCCCTCCGGGGTCACAATTTGAATGGCGCTGGCGTGGGCAAACTGCGTCAGCCTCCCATCCGGCCCTGGAATCCTTACGTAGCCAAAGCCCACGGCCTTGGTCAGGGCGTCGATATTGGGCTGTGTGCCGGTCAAAAAATGCCAGCCCGAGGCCGTCTCCGGGTGGCCGTAGCGCTTCAGGTAGGTGCGCTTCTTGGCCGCGGCCAGCTCCGTGCCCTCGCTGGGGTCAATGCTCACAACGATCACGCTGAAGTCCTTGCCGGGAACGAAGCTGACCATCTGCAAGGCGCCCGCCAGCCCGTTCAACTCCTCCGAGCAGAGCATGGGGCACTGGTAGTAAACCAGCGCCAGAATCGCCGGCCGCTGGCCGAAGTAGCTGACCAACTGAATCTGCCGGCCCTGGTCGTCGGTGAAGGTGAGGTTCAGCGGCAGTTGCTGGTTCAGGTGCTGCGCAATGCCCACGCCGTTCAGAATCGACGGCGGTTTGTCGTTGGCCGGGCCCACCTGCTTGTCGCCGTAGCCGGAGACCTGCGCCCCCGCCACGGAACAGAGCACGAAGAGGTTCAGGCCTGCCGCACAGAGCGCCACCGGGGTCCACGCGGCCACGCATAACGCTAACGCGGCCGCGGCAGCCTGGGCCGCCTCTCGCCAACTCTTCCGCATTGTGCCCATGCTCCGCATGATGCCTTCTTTCTCTCTACTCTGGCGACAATTGACGGGTGCCCCATCCTCGCCGCGTTCTTGTTTTTGCGGCCAGGGTGGGGAAACTTCGACTCTCAACCCCTCCCCTGCCCCAACTCTGTCATTCTGAGCGAAGCGCAGCGAAGTCGAAGAACCTGCATTTCGTTCTTCTGGCGAAAAGAGTGAAAAACCACAAATCTCAACCCGTTTAACCCTCAAACGCCACCTACCGATTCGGCCTCTCGGCCTGCCGCGCCGCCTCCTGATCCTGTTCGTAGCCGGTGCGCGCAAACCCGCTGGTCAGCGGCACGGCCTCCACCGGCTTCTGCTCTCCGGTCATCAACGGCGCCTGATTTCCGGCCGGCGCCACCGGCAATCCGCGCTGGACGATCAACTCCATCGCGCGCTCAATCGGAATCCTCACCTTGCCTTGCGCCAAACCCTGCGCCAAACCTTGAGCCGCCTCGGCCGGCCGGCCAACCCAGCTGTAATAGTCCAGCAGCAGGTCCTCGCGCGCGTGCAGGTCGGCTACATCCTGGCTGCCGTCGTCGGTCTGCAGGCGGGGTGTGGGAAAGCTTTGGGTCAGCTCAGCCACCTTGTTCTGCAACTCGGGACTGGAGGGCATATTGCCCAGAGCGCGCACGTCGGGCGTCCGCCGCGCCCATTTGTTCGGCGGCCCGTTTTCGCTGGCCAGGTAGGCGTTGAGCAACTTGCCCAGGCCGTAGGTGAAAAGCCCGATCACCGCAACAAAAATGACGAGCGCGGTCATAAAAACCACCACGCCCGAGGCGCGTACGTCGGAGTGTTCGTAGCCCGCGGAGGCGCCGTGTTCTCCCCCTCGCCGTCCCCGGCCTTGTTCCGGTTCCAGCTTCTGTTCCGGCTTTGACTCCGGTTCCGGCTGCGGGGACTCCGCTCGGCGCGCTTCCGGCTCGTTGGGGCTATGCGGGCACATGATCAGGCTCCAGAATCTCCGCCACGTGCGGATCGTTGGTCTGCACCAGCGGGCGCGTCTTCAACTGTACACAGAAATAGGCCACCCAGAAGGCCATCATCGCCACCGGCACGGCCGCGTACTCCAGAATTCCCCAACTGAAGTGAAGATTCCGCGCCGCGTCCTTGAAGTTCGGCTCGATCAGCCAGAACAGATCGAAGGCCTTGGCGAAGATCATCCACTGGCAGACCCGCACTAATCGTTTTTTATTGCGTTTCAGGTCGCGAGAGAGCAGCAGCGTGAACGGAATCAGCCAGTAGAAGATGAAGTCCAGCGTGACGATGACGCCCCAGTGGCCGAGGATGCGGTCCAGGTACCAGGGAATCTCCTCCGGCAGATTTCCCGACCAGATGATAAGAAACTGCGCGAAGGCCAGGTAAATGTTCAGCATGACGAAGGCGAAGGTAAGCTTGCCCAGGTCGTGCTGCTCGGTCTGGCGAAGAAGAGTTTTGAAAGGCTCCTCCTTGGAGAGCGAAACGGCGACGATGATGGCCATCGCCAGCACCTGGTAGCCCTGCCCCACCAGAAAGAGCAGTCCATAAACCGACGAGTACCAGGTGGGATCGAGCGACATCACCCAGTAAATCACCGCGGCCGTCATGGTGAGGGCGTAGACCACGATTCCGGGGCCGCTGATGTTCTCGAATTTCTTGATCCAGAGGGGCGTGCTGGCGGCGGAATCGGCGTCGCGCTTCAACCCCAGCGCATTCAGCCTCCAAGCGTAGAAGCCCCAGATGGCGAAGCAGAGCAGGCTGACCCAGGTGAAGGCCGCCGGGTTCAGCATCGGCCGCTTGAATGCGATGGCGTGGGCCTGGACTTCGTTGATCCAGCCCGATTGCAGCGCCGCCCTCACGTCGCCCACCGCCGCCCACAGGTAGAGTTTTTTGAGCGAAAGCGCCACCACCACCCAGTAGGCGAAGACCAGCGGCAGGGTGCGGCTCATCGCCTCCAGCGGTCGGCGCAAGAGCAGGCCCCACTTGCCGCCCGTGCAGTACTGGAGCATCAGCAGTGCCAGCCCGCCCACCGCGAAGCCGAAGGTTAGCACCAGCCCCAGCAGCCAGGCGCGCAGCAGGTGATCGGCGTCGAAGCCGCGCCCATCCAGAAATCCCAGGCCCACGGCGATCACCGAGAAGACCACGCCGATCGTGAGCGCGCGCCTCCGCCAGCCGTCGACCAGGGCCGGAGCGCCCAGCTCGGCGGGAAGTGTCTTCGCGTTGCGCCTCTCGTGGGCCATTTCGTTCATCCTCACCTGACGGCCGCCGGGGCCGGCTTGTTCTGTTTGTTCTGCTTGTCCTGCGGAATCAGCAGCTTCGGGTTCGCCGCATTGGCCGGAGCCAGCGCCGGCGTTCCCTGCTTCGCTTCCGGCGGAAGAGCCTGCACGGCCGTCGCGGGCAGCTTCCACGGCTCGGCAAAGCTCTCCGGCAAGCCCTTCTCCCGCGCAATCTCCTTCAGGCTGCGCACCGGTGCTCCCGGAGGAAGGTCCGCAACCGTGGCCGCCTGGCTCAACTGCAGCGCGCGAATGTAGGCCGCCACCGCCCAGCGATCAACGGGCATCAACTGCGCCGAATAATCCGGCATGGCCCCGTAGCCGTGGCTCATCACGTAAAAGTAGTGTGAAATGGGCTGCGAGAGGCGCACCTGATCGTGGAAATTCGCGGCCGGCTTGTAGCCGCGCTGAACAATCTCGCCCAGCCCGTTGCCCACCCGCGAGTGGCAGGGCGAGCAGTTGATGTTAAAGCGCTCCTGGCCACGCCGGAGCACCTCGATGGTCACTGGAAAAGGCATTTCGTTCTTTTCCTCTCGGTAGCCGTTGGCGCCCTGAACGACACCGGTATAAAAGTAGCTGTCCGCGCGCAACTGGCCGCGGGCCACGGTGTTGGCCGCCTGCGGACGAGCGCCGCGCTGGTCGGCAAAGAACGCCGATCCCCGCTGCGGAATCAGCTTCGGCTGGTTCTGCATGTCCTGGCGGCAGCCGGAGACAAAGAGCATTGCCGCAATGCACGCGCGGGTGCCCCAGGTCCCGAATTTGGGACCTGGGAATCCACGAACCCACGTACCGAGGCGGCTCGCTCCCATCAGTACTCCACCTCCACCACCGAAACCGGCTGAAAGCTCTCCAGGTACTTTTTCGCCTCCGCCAGGTCGAACTTGGGGTCCAGCGCCTCCAGGCAGAGGAAAAACTTGTCCGTGGTGGCGCCATCGCGGAAGTTGGGCGCGTTGAAGAGCGGATGATAAAGCGCCGGCAGCCCGTTGAGCGCCAGCATTCCAAAGGCCGCCGACAAGCCCGCAAAGAGAATCGTCCACTCGAAGGCGGGCACGATGAAGGCCGGCCACGAGTAAGTCGGCCGTCCGCCGATATTCAGCGGAAAGGCCCACACCGAGATCCAGGTCTCGAGCAGGAACATCGCCACCAGGCCCATCAAACCGCCAATCAGCGTCACCAGCGGCACCTTGTTGCGATGAAAGCCGATGGCCTCGGCCGCCTCCTCGACCGGGTAAGGCGTATAGCAGTCCATCCTCCGCCAGCCGTCCAGGCGCGCCTGCCGCGCAGCCCTCACCAGCTCGCCCGGAGTGTCGAATTCAGCCAGCAATCCGTAAATTCCTTCGCGTGGGGGCATCAGAGCGGTTCCTCCCATTCACATGCCCTTACTAACTTCATCGAGGGTGGCCTTTCCTTCAGGAAAAGGCCACTCGTGGTTCGTGGCTTCGACGTACTGCAATGGGAGAACCGCATCAGTCGCCAGCCTCCGTTGCCGTATCGGCCGCAGCCGGAACCTTGACCTTGGCTCCCGGCAGCATGGTGCGAATCTCGGAAATGGGGATCATGGGCAGGAAGCGCACAAAAAGCAGGAATAGCGCAATGAACAATCCCAGTGTCCCCACATAGGTCATGTAATCCCACTTGGTCGCGCGGTAGGTTCCCCAGGCCGAGGGCAGAAAGTCGCGGTAGAGACTGGTGACAATAATGACGAAGCGCTCAAACCACATTCCCGCATTGACCACAAGCGAAAGGCAGAACATGAATGGAATCGAGGTGCGCAGCCGGCGCGACCACAGCGTCGTTAGCGGAATGGCCAGGTTGCAGGTGATGAGAACCCAGTACGCCCAGCCCATCGGCCCGAAGACCCGGTTCCACATCATGAAGGCCTCCCAGTGCGAGGCCGAATACCAGGACATGAAGACCTCCATGCCGTAGCCGTAAGCCACAATGAGGCCGGTGGCCAGCAGCACCTTGCCCATATTGTCGATGTGGCGCTCGGTAATCAGCCCCTCCAGGTGGTAGAACTTGCGCAGCGGAATGGCCAGCGTCAGCACCATGGCGAAACCGGAGTAAATCGCCCCGGCCACAAAATAAGGCGGGAAGATGGTGGTGTGCCAGCCGGGCAAGACGGCCACGGCGAAGTCGAAGCTGATGACCGTGTGCACCGAGAGCACCAGCGGCGTGGCCAGCCCGGCCAACAGCAGCGAAGCCGTCTCATAGCGTGACCAGTGGCGCGCCGAGCCGCGCCAGCCCAGCGAGCAGAGGCCGTAAAAGTGCTGCGCAAACTTCGATTTGGCGCGGTCGCGCAGGGTGCCGAAGTCGGGCACCATGCCGATGTACCAGAAGACCACCGAGATGGTCGCGTAGGTCGAAACCGCGAAGACGTCCCACATCAGCGGCGAGCGGAACTGCGGCCACACATTCATCGTAAGGGGAAGAGGGAAGACCCAGTAGGCCAGCCAGGGACGGCCCATGTGAATCAGCGGGAACATGCCGGCGCAGACCACGGCAAAAATGGTCATGGCCTCGGCGAAGCGGTTGATCGAGTTGCGCCAGCCCTGTTTGAACAAGAGCAGAATGGCCGAAATCAGCGTGCCGGCGTGGCCGATGCCGATCCACCAGACAAAGTTGATGATGGCAAAGCCCCAGGCCACCGGCTGCGTGATTCCCCAGATGCCGGTGCCCTTGAGGAAGAGCCAGGTCACGGCCACCAGCAGCACAGAGGCCAGCGCGCCGCCGAGGCCGAACAGCGCCAGCCAGCCCAGCGGCGTCGCGGGCGTCAGCACAATGCGCGCGATCTTCTCGGTGACCGACCGGAAGCTCTGGCCCGGCGCGATGACGCGGAATTCCCCCGTTGCTGGATCGATCCGCTCTTCACGGCTGATCCGCTCTTCGCGTTCGGGATCGCGTTTTATTTCGCCTGGTGCCATCAGTGGATCGAGCCTTTCAGTCCTTCGCCGGAACGATCTTTGCCGGCGCGTGCTCGACCGGCTCATCTTCCAGTTCGGGATTCGGATTCAGCACCGCGGCCACATAAGTCGTCCGCGGACGGGTATTCTGATCGGCGAGCACCTGGTAGCTGCGCTCGCCGGCCTGGAGTTTCGCGACCTTGCTCTGCCGGTCGTTCAGGTTGCCGAAGGTGATCGCCGCGGCCGGGCAGGCCTGCTGGCAGGCGGTCTGGATTTCGCCGTCGCGAATGGCCCGGTTCTCCTTGTCCGCCTCGATCCTGGCCGCCGAGATCCGCTGCACGCAGTAGGTGCATTTTTCCATCACGCCGCGCGAACGCACCGTCACGTCGGGGTTGCGCATTAGCTTCAGGCTCTCGGTCTCGAAGTCCGAATAGAGCAGGAAGTTGAAGCGGCGCACCTTGTAGGGGCAGTTGTTCGAGCAGTAGCGGGTGCCCACGCAGCGGTTGTAGACCATCATATTCAACCCCTCGGGCGTGTGCACGGTCGCCCCCACCGGGCAAACCTGCTCGCAGGGCGCGTTCTCGCACTGCTGGCAGGTCATCGGCTGAAAGTGGGCCCGCGGGGCGGCCAGATCGCCCTCAAAATAGGTGTCGATGCGCAGCCACTGCATATTCCGTCCGATCCTGACCTGCTGCTTGCCCACCACGGCGATGTTGTTTTCCGCGTAGCAGCCGACGATGCAGGCGTTGCAGCCCACGCAGCTCGCCATGTCGATCGACATTCCCCATTTGTTGTCGTTGTACGGCCAGTTGGGGAACAGAGTGTTGCTCTTGTCGGTCCTGGCGTGGCCCTCACCTTCGTTGGCGAAGCCGGGATGGGCCTTGAATTCCGCGAGCGTGGCGTAGCGGACGATGCCGCGCTGGTTGATGGCCTCGTCGGCTTCGAGCGAGTTGTCGCCACTGCCCTGACCGCCAAAGGCCTTCGGCCGGTGGTCCTGGAAGTGGCTCTTGGTGATCGCCACGCCCCACTTGCCGTCGAGTTTTCTGATTGACCCGGCCGCCTGGAACGGGGCCCAGGTGTTGCGAATCAGGAAAGCGTTGAAGCCCGCGCCCGAACCCACGCGCCCCGCAAACTCGCCCCCATAGCCCAGATGAACCGTAACGGAGTTGTCCGGATGCCCTGGCGCCACGATAATTGGCGCCGTCACCCGGCCCGCGCCCACCGTTAGCTCGACGATGTCGTCCTCTTCCAGGCCGAGTTTGGTCAGCGTCACCCCGGAGATGATGGCCGCGTTGTCCCAGCTCAGGTTGGTCACCGGCTTGGGCAGTTCCTGCAGCCAGCCCACATTCGACCAGCGGCCATCGTAGATGTTCGGGTCGGGGCGGAAGATGATCTCGAGCGAATTCCTCGGCGAAGGCGCGGGAATTTTTCCGTGAAAGGCCGCCGCCGCTCGAAAAGCCGCATTCCCCCCGTTTGGCGAGCTCTTCTCAAAGGCCGTGCCCTCGATCCAGCCTGTGTGCAGCACCTGGCGCCAGCCCGCCTCGAAATCTTCGCCCTCGGGCTTCCCGCCGCCTTCCGTTTTGCCGCCGCCCCCCGGCTTGTCGCCGCCCTCAGGCTTTTTGAGGCCTTTTTCGATTACCGGCCGCCAGGTCGCGCGCACCGCCTCGTACGGGCTCAAGCCCGGCTCATCGAGCAGCGCCTGCAAGATGTGGTGCGCCGTTTTGCCACCGTAAAGCGGGTCGATCATCGGCTGCACGATCGAAGCCCTCCCATCGCAGGCCCTAGCGTCCGACCACGACTCCAGAAAGTGCGCCGCCGGAATGTGCCAGTGAGAAATCTGCCCCGTTTCGTCCAGGTGCGAGCCCAGGTGCGCCACCAGATTGGCTTTGTCGAAGGCTGCGGCAAAATCCAGGTCGGCGGGCGCGGAATAAATCGGGTTGGCGTTCAGGATTACCAGCCAATCCACCTTGCCCGCATTCAGATCGGCCACCAGCGCCTTCAAATCCGCCATCTGGTCTGAAGGCAGCGGATTGATTGGCTCCGCCGCGACGAAAACCGTCCGGCCTGCATTGCCCAGAGCATTGTTGATGGCCAGGGCCAGCGCCGTCACCGATGCGTCCTGGTATAGCCCTGGGATCACCGCGCTCCGGCCCGCGTGCGCCTTCAAATCCCTGGCCATGGCGGCCAGAAACCTCCTCTGCGCCTCCGTCCACGGCCAGGCCGGAGGCTCGACGCCCGCCACGCCCACGGCCCAGGCCAGCTCGGCCGCGAAGGCGGGAATCTCGCTCGCCCGCAGGCCCAGCCGGTGGTCGGCCTTCAGGCCGGTCGTGGTCGGCGTGCATTCAACCGAATAGAGCCGGTTCATCTCCTTTTCCGGCTCCTGGCGCCGCCCGGCGTAGGTGCGGACCAGTTGATGGAAGCCGGGAAACGCGGCTCCCGAGAGAAAATCCGCGTCCAGAGAGACGATCACGTCCGCCCCGGCCAAATCATACTGAAGATTCAGCCCGCCAGCCGCCGCGGTTTCGGCGATGGCCGGGTCGTACTGCGCGAGCTTCAGTTTGGGCCACGCCACCTGCACCGCTTTCCACTGCCGCGCCAGCGTGGGCGAAGTGACCGTCGCGGAGAGAATGTAAATGCCGCTTCCGTCCCGGCTCTCGGTCACCTTCTTCCGCAACTCCTGCGCAAACTCCGCCCACTCGCGGTTTTCGCCGCGATAGGTCACGTGCTGCGAGCGGTCCGGATCGTAGAAGTCCAGCAGCGCCGCTTGCGTGAAGGGATCCGACGCGCCCAGATTGTACGGATGCTCGGGGTTGCCGTCGATCTTGATGGGGCGAAACTCGTCGCTTTTGACCAGCAGCGGCACCGCGCCAGTGATAAACGGGTGCGCCGTGGCAAAGTACATTGGCTTGCCCAGCACCAGGTCCTCTGGCGATTTCACGTAGGGGTAAATCGATTCATCGGGCTGCCTAGTGCAACCGGCCAGCCCCGCCAGCGCCATCGAAGCGCCCATCAGCTTCATGAAGCCGCGCCGGGAAACCGGGTCCGAGAGCAGATCGGAGACTGGATCGGAGGCTGAACCGGAGTCTTGGGCGGAGTCCGGGCCGGTCTCCGGGGTGAAGTCTGGGGCGGTCTTCGGGGTGCAGTCTGGGTCGGAAGCCTGCCCAGCCCGCTCCCCGGCCGCGTTTTTGTTTCCCCTCTTCATTTCTTCGCTCATCGGTGGCAGACCTCGCAACTGGTCAGTTCCCTGGGGGGGCGAATCTTGTACTGATCAACGAGGAAATGGCCCAACTCGTCCTGGCTGGTCAACTTTCTGTAAACCGGCTCGCCTCCCGCTCCACTCGGATTTCCGCCCGGCTCCCCGGTCGCGCAATCCACGCTCTGGGTCTTCGGCACACTCAGCCTCGCATTACTCACCGCGCACCACACAGGATGCTCTTCCGATGGCGCCTCCCATGCCATGTTATAAATCTGGCTGGTGGGCCGCAGGTACTTCGCCGGATTGCGGTGGCAGTCCAGGCACCACTCCATTTGCAGCGTGTTTTGGGCGTACATCAGCGGCATCTGGTCCACCCGACCGTGGCAGGTTGCGCAGCCAATCCCTTTGTTCACATGAATTGAATGGTTGAAGTAAACAAAATCCGGCAGGTCGTGCACCTTGGTCCACGCAATCGGCTCGCCGGTCGCCCAGCTCTGGCGCACCGGCTCCAGCAGTTGCGCGTTGGTCCAAAGCTGCGCGTGGCAGTTCATGCAGATTCTGGTCGGCGGGATTCCGGCGTAGCTCGACCGCTCCACGGTGACGTGGCAGTACTGGCATTGCAGGCCCATTCCCTGCACGTGGTGCTTGTGGCTGAAGGGCACCGGCTGGTCCGGGCGCTGTCCCTGCCGCGTCACCCAGGGCGAACGCTGCAACTGGTCCAGCGCCACTCCCAGGGCGACCACCATCAGCCCCGCCAAAACCAGGCTTCCGCGGGCCAATGCATTGGAACTGCGGCTGAATATCTGCGCCATGCGAACTTTCCCCGCCTGATTTTCTTTTGTATGCATGCGCCGCGCTAACGGTCACACGCATTCTTTACAAAAGCCGTTGCTGGGCAAAGAACACTCGATCGGTGAAAATCCCGGAAATTCAATATAGCAGCCGGAGAACGCTTCTCATCTCAAGAACCGCGCTCCGAAGCTGTAATTGAGTTCTGAGATCTGAAAGGAGTCCACGCTCTCCCCTGTTTTGTAATTCACTGAAAAGAAAACCGACTGTGACAATTCAAGCGGCAGGCCCATCGCTTCCCTCCCCGTTGCGACCTGCGCTCCAGAGAGAGAAACGGCATCAGAACAAAATAATATATTATTTTGGACCGCTATAGTCTGGAATGAAAACTGGCTTACCCCTTCCACAAAACCATCACCACCCCACCGGCCACAATCAGCGCTCCACCAGCGTAGATCGGCGGGGTGGGAGACTGGCCGAAGCGAATCTTGTTCAGAATCTGCGCCATCAGAAAAAACAGCACCACGTAAACTCCCAGCAGCTTGCCGAAGTCCCAGCGAGGTACGTTGACCACCGAGCCGTAGGCGGCCAGCACCAGCGCCCCGGCCACCAGCGCCAGCACCCGCCCCATGCCCGACGATCGATAAAAGCCAGCCTGAAAAAACGAGTCCCCGAAGGCCTCCAGGAATGCGGCCAGGGTGAGCACGGCGAGCGCGCCCAGCGGATTGGCAATGAACCGGTCAAGAATACTCATCAAACGAATCGATCTCCGTGGAAGTCAAGGGAAGTTGAAGGGAAAGGCGGAGGGCGTTACAGGCTGCTACCTTCGAGCCAGCGCCATCATCAGCCCGAAGAGCAGGATCGGCGCCAGCGCCAGCGCCGCGTAGAGCAGCATACGGCGCGCCCCCGGCCAACGAATGCCGCGCGACGCGGGCCGACGCGGGCCATCCTCGACACCGACCAGTTCCTGGTGCTGCAACTCCCAGGCCATCTCGCTCGCTGTCTGGTAGCGGTGCCGCGGCTCCCGTTCGAGCGCCCGCTTAAGAATCTCCTCCAACTCGGGCGGAACCTCGGGGCGCAGCTTGCGCACCGGCCGGGGATCGTGCAGCAGCCGCTCGTTCATCACCGCCAGCGGGTTCGGCCCGCTGTAGGGCGGCTCGCCGGCCAGCATCTCGTAGAACATCACGCCCAGCGAATAAATGTCGCTGCGCTGATCCACGCGCTTCCCCTTCACCTGTTCCGGGCTGATGTAGTCGGGCGTGCCCAGGGTGGAGGAAATCTCGACGAAGGTCAGCCGCCGCGCGTCCTGCTTCATCGCAATACCGAAATCGATCAGCTTGATGTGGTCCTGAGCGTCGACCATGATGTTTTCCGGCTTCAGGTCGCGGTGGACCACGCCGTGTTTGTGCATGGCGTCCAGCGCGTCGCAGATTTCCAGGGTAAATTTCGTCGCCCGTGCGATGGGCAGCCTCGGCTCCTGGTTCAGAATCGCCCTGAGCAACCGGCCCTCGACCCACTCGATCACCATGTAAAGGCGGCAGCGCTCTTCCCCGTCGAAGGTCTTCACTACGCCGGGGTGGTCCAGCATCTGGCCGATCTCCTGCTCGCGCCGGAAGCGCTCGACGAGCACCGGATCGGCCTCCATCTCCGCGTGTGGAACCTTGATGGCCACCTGCCGGCCATCCCGCATGTCGGTCGCCTTGAAGAGCGTCGCCATGCCGCTGCGCGCCACGGTCGCATCCAGGCGATAGTGGTCCAGCATCTCCCCGGTTTCAGGTGTGGTCATAGGCGAGCACTGCATCCCACTTTAACTCTTTCATATAAATCGTAAGAAAAGCGTCAGGAAAATAGAAGGAATACCGCCAGGCAGACAGAAACCGCCGGGATGATGGCCAATTTCTCCAGTTTCGCCTGTGATGATATACGGACTGAAGCCCGCACCCTTCACTTAAACCCGCCGAAGCGAAGCAGGGAGCCCTGTTAGAGTTTTGTCGAAAGCCTGCCCAAAGTGGAGAAGAAGAGGGTGAACCTGCGTTGGACTCCTGAACTGCAGGGGCGGCTCTGCTCCAGCCACTCAGGCGTTGGACTTCAGCGCCTCTTCGGCCCATTTCACCGCCTCGGCATGGCAGCGCATGATCAGGTCGTGATGCAGGCCATTGGAGCGGGCGATCTCATCGCATTCGGCCCAGTTTCCGTACTCCTGGCAGACAATCCAGCGCAGCAGAATGCCCTCCGGGATTTCTTTGTCCAGCAGAGCATCGCGCGCCTTTTCGCGCAGAGGCAGCAACCGCACCAGATCCTCGGGGAGAATGCGCAGCATCGCCGGAAAGAGGCTGACCATGCCAATAAGGTATTGCTCGCTGGGATTCAGTCCGCAGAGGCTGGCCGCCAATTCACAGAAGCGTCCCCGCTCGAAGGCCATGCGCAGGATCTCCGGCGGCTGGTCCATGCTGAAGTCGCTGGCGATGGCCAGCATGGCTATGCGCCGGAAGACCGATTCTCCGACCAGCATCAACGCCGACTGGATCGAGGTCACCTCCTGGCGCATGGCGCAGACTGGCGAGTTGACCAGCCGCAGCAGCCGGTAGGTCAACGAGGCGTCGCACATCACCAACTGGCTCATGCGCTGCAGGTCGAGGGGGTCGTTCTGCAGATCCTCCATGATTTCCAGATGAACCAGGCGGTTGCCGGGGATCTTGTGGCTCTGCAACGGCTCTGGGCGGCAGAAG
>Ga0326727_10015670_pt1 | contig 16191 bp, 13 predicted proteins | sample MB2enrmetagenome_FD_207643 | JGI IMG/M metagenome (GOLD analysis project Ga0326727, IMG submission 207643) | Lab enriched peat soil microbial communities from McLean, Ithaca, NY, United States - MB29MY | ecosystem: Environmental > Terrestrial > Soil > Wetlands > Peat | place: USA: New York...
CGCCGAAGGCGAAGATTGCGATTGAAGATGCGCACTGGGCTGACGGAGCTGTCAGCTTTTCAGTGCGCGGAGATAAGAACTCTGGAGCAACACTTGTCGCGGCTGTGGCGCAGAATGCAACCCAGTCAGAAGTTATCCACGGAGAAAATGCGGGACGAACCCTGCACCACGTCGCAGTTGTGCGAGCGATAAAGGATTTTGGATCCAAGGCTACCGACGGGGGACCGCTTCGCCTGCCAGGCGCGATTTCTTCGGGTACAGGCAAAGCAGGGGGGCCTCTCAGGATGGTTGTGTTTCTCGCCGACCGCAAGACCGGACATGTGCTGGCCGTCGCGGATCAGACGTTGAGCCAATGAATTTGTGGAGGCTATCTCATAAACACCATTCAGTCGGTGTAAAGCATCCCTCAGGGGCTTTAGCTAAAGCCCTCTGGTTTCCGGCCCCTTCCGCACGACTGAAGTCGTGCCCTGACACAAAGCAGCCATTTGAAGCAAGTTCGACGAGTTATTCCGCAGCCTTTGAAGCCCGTACTCTTCAAGCTAATTCGCGACCGAAAACTGTAATTTAACGGAACCATTTGGCCACCGTCTGACGTAGCATGAATTGGCACGGAGTTTTGCGCCCAATTTTGAGCTAAATCTACGGTTACACATCTGAACTGGAGGTCCGATGAATCGCGTCTACTTCCGTTTTGCGCCTGTTTTGCTGGTGTTGTTGGCACTGCTCCCCGTTTCGATTGTTGCTCAAACCAAATCTGAAGTCGCTTCCGCGCAGACACCGCTGCTGCTGCGCAACCCTTCGCTTAGCCAGGACCGGGTAGCCTTCCTCTATGCCGACGACATCTGGACGGCAAGCCGTCAGGGCGGCGAGGCGGAGCGGCTTACCTCCGACGGCGAGGTGTATGCGGGGCCGTTCTATTCGCCTGACGGCGCGTGGATCGCCTACTCGGCCCATCTGAACGGCAATATCGACGCCTATGTCATTCCGGCCACGGGCGGCGTTCCCCGCCGCATCACATGGCACCCGGCCGGCAGCCAGGTTCTGGGTTGGTCACCGGACGGGAAAGATGTGCTGATCTCCAGTATGGCGACCAGCTACCGGCATTTTCTGCGCCTTTTTCGCGTTCACGCCGACGGTTCAGGCGTTCCTGAGCCGCTGCCGCTGCCTGCGGCCTTCCAGGGATCGTTCTCGCCCGACGGCCAGTCGATCGCCTATGAGCCTTTCACCAAATGGCAGCCGGCGTGGAAGCGCTACGTGGGCGGTCAGACGAGCCCCATCTGGATCGTCAACCTCAAGACTCTGGACCTGGTGAAGGTGCCGCGCGAGAACTCGAACGACTCGAACCCGGTGTGGGTTGGCGACCAGGTCTACTTCCTCTCAGATCGCGACAGCACGGGAAAGAATAACGGCCCGGTTACGCTCTATCGCTACGACACGAAAAGCCAGCAGGTTTCGCAGGTGGTGGCGAACGATGGGCTGGACATGAAGTCCTTCCAGGCGGGACCAGCCTCGGGCGCACCGGCGTTGGTGGTGGAGCAATTCGGGCGCATTCTTGTGGTCGATCCGGCGACGGGCGCGGCGACACCGATCCCGGTTTCGATTCACGGTGAGTTAGCTAAGCTGGCGCCTCACCGAGTGAACCTCGGCCCGGAGGAGATTCAGGGCGCTAACCTTTCGCCCACCGGCGCGCGCGCCGTTTTTGAGGCGCACGGCGAAATCTTCACCGTGCCGGCCGAGAAGGGTGATACGCGCAACCTGACACAGACCCCCGGCGTGGCCGAGCGCGACCCGGCGTGGAGCCCAGACGGCAAGACTATCGCTTATTTCAGCGATGCGTCCGGAGAATATCAGCTTTACCTGCACGACCAGAAGGGCTTCAAAGCACCTACGGTGATCGACCTTGGTCCCGAGCCAAGCTACTTCTATAGCCCGACGTGGTCGCCGGATTCGAAGCGTATCGCATACACCGATAAGCACTTGCGCCTGTGGTACGTCGATGTGCCAACGGGGAAACCGGTGCTGGTGGACACAGGGACCTATGGCAGCTTTGGCCCGGACTTCGGCGCCGTGTGGTCGCCGGACTCGAAGTGGATTGCGTATCACCGTGATCTTGAAAACCAGTTGAACGCGATTTTTCTCTATTCCATGGAGACCCACAAGTCGACCCAGGTGACCGATGGGATGAGCGACGCATTCAGCCCGTCGTTTGACCGCAATGGGAAGTATCTCTACTTCCTGGCATCCACTGACGATGGTCCTTCAAAGGCTGGCATCGATCTCTCCTCTCTGGATCGCGCGCAAACCGCAGCTGCGTATGTGGTGGTGCTGGCCAAGGACGGCGCATCGCCTGTTCCCCCGGAGAGTGACGACGAGAAGATCAAGGACGAGGCAAAGAAGGACGCCGCCGAAGCAGACAAGAAGGACGCAGACAAGAAAGACGCAGACAAAAAGGATGAAGGCAAGAAGGACGCGGATAAGGACAAGAAGGAAGCTGAAAAGCCGGTCGAGGTGAAGGTGGATTTGGAGAAGATCGGCGACCGCATTCTTTCGCTGCCGATTCCTGCGCGGAACTACAACCGGATTACCGTGGGCAAGACTGGCGTTCTTTATCTTGGAGAAGGCACGCCGGTTGGGCGTCCCACCAACAATGACGGCGGTCCCGGCATTCGCGCTATCTGGCGGTTCACACTGGAGAAGCGCAAGCCCGAGATCGTGCTCAACGACGTTGATGCTTTCATCGTCTCGTTCGATGGGTCGAAGGTTCTCTATGCGCGCACGGGCGTTCTCTGTAACATCGCTTCGGCAGACGATTTGAAACCGGGCGAAGCTGCTCCCGGCAAACCATTGAACCTGGGCGGGCTTGAGACGGTAATCGATCCGCGCGCCGAGTGGCGGCAAATGTATCACGAGACCTGGCGGATTGAGCGCGACTTCCTCTATGACCCGCATACCCACGGGTTGAATATTCCCAAGATCGAGGCCAAGTACAAACCCTACCTGGACGGCCTGGCATCTCGGTCTGAGTTCAGCTACCTGTCAACCGAGATGCTGGGAGAGATCACCATTGGTCACATGTTTATCCGCGGACCGCACCAGCCGGAAAAGGAACCCAAGACTGGCCTGTTGGGCGCCGATTACAAGACCGAGAATGGCCGCTACCGCATCGCGAAGATTCTCGGCGGAGAAAACTGGACCCCCGGCCTGGCTTCTCCGCTGACCATGCCGGGCGTCTCCGTACAGGAGGGCGAATACCTGTTGGCGGTGAATGGACGCGAGCTGAAGGCAGACGATAACCTCTACCAGTTCTTCGACGGGACAGCCGGCCAGCAGACCGTGCTTCGCGTCGGCGCGAATCCCGACGGCAAGGATGCCCGGGACGTTACGGTGGTCCCCATCGGCGACGAGGACGGATTGCGCAACCTGGATTGGATTGAAGGCAACCGGCGCAAAGTGGGAGAGCTCAGCGGTGGCAAGCTGGCTTATGTGTATATGCCCAACACCGGCGGGTCGGGTTACACCAACTTCAACCGCTATTTCTATGCACAACTAGACAAGCAGGGCCTGGTGCTGGACGAGCGCTGGAACCAGGGCGGCTTCATTGCGGATTATGTGGCGGACGTGCTGAAGCGCTTCCCGCTCTCTGGGGCGATTGAGCGTGACGGCAAACCGATTCACGACCCGGTGGGCGCCATCTTCGGACCCAAGGTGATGCTCATCAACCAGAACGCAGGCTCCGGCGGCGACGCCATGCCGTGGTACTTCAGGAAGGCCGGCATCGGGAAACTGGTGGGCACGCGGACGTGGGGCGGGCTGGTGGGCATCGGCGGCTTTCCGCAATTGCTCGACGGCGGCTCGGTGACCGCGCCACGGTACGCGATTTACGGCCTCAACGGCGATTGGGAGGTGGAAAACCACGGCATCGCTCCTGATGTAGCTGTCGAGGAGCTGCCCAAGGATGTGGCTGCCGGACATGATCGGCAACTCGAAACCGGTGTGCAACTGGTGCTTGATGAACTGAAGGCCCATCCTGTGCCAGAGATTCCGATACCGGTTTACCCGAATTACCACAAGAACAGCGGGCTGGGGAATCAGTAGCAAGTCAGCGAGATGCCCCATCTTTTTTGCAAAAAGCGCGAAAAGGATGGGGCACGGAGCTTTTGTGCTATCCCACCCTTGCCGCAAAGACAAAAACGCGGCAAGGATGGGGCACCCGCTGCAAGAAAAGGAGCCGAAGGCATGGCGGGCAACGCATTTTGGATCAAGTGCGGCAAGTTCGCCTCCGCTACGCGGAGTTGGCAAGTTCGCAAGTTGGCGGTTGGCGTCGGTCGACTTGAGTTTCATTCCTTCGCGGGACGGTAACGCCCGGGGAGGAATGACCGCCCCAGGCTTTTCCGCGCGGGCGGCATCACTCAAAACGCATCGATGGCCGTGGTGAATTGCAGAACTTTTCCTGTGCCTTCGGTGACGGCGCCCATGGTGTAATTGCTGGTTGAGGAGTCATCAGGAGCTTCGGGCTCCCAATAGATCACTCCCAATCCCATATTGTTGGGCACGGCATTCATCGCCTTGATCGCTCCCTGCACATCGGTGTAGGCATCGGTTGGATCACTATACAGGTAGCCGATCTCGCAGATGAGCACAGGCTTGCTGTAGCGGGAGGCCAGCGTCTGCAGGTTGGTGGTCACCGTACTGATGTTTGACGGGCCGTCGTAATAGGAGCCTCCAATCACGTCGAACTTTCCGCCGGCGGCTGTCAGCCCGTCAAAGAACCACTCAAGCGTGGTGAGATTGCTGACGGTGGCCAGATGGATGACGACTTGCGAGGTGCTGCTGGCTGCCTTCACTGCGTTGTAGCCGCTGTTGATCAAGCCGGTGACCTGGGTGAAGTCGTTGCCGTTTGTGGTTGTGGAGCCAACCGAGCCAATGGGCCAGAGCATTCCGGTGTTGATCTCGTTGCCCACCTGCACATATTGCGGAGTGACTCCCGCCGCCACCAGCGCCGTCATGAAGTTATAGGTGTAGTTGTAGACGTCGGTTTGCAGTTGAGCATAGCTATCATTCGCCCACGCGGCTGGAGGGGTTTGATGGCCAGGATCGGCCCAGGTATCGCTGTAATGGAAATCGATCACGATCTTGAATCCCATCGCACTGGCTGTTTTGGCTAGCGCAATGCTCCCGGCCTGATCGAGGTCGCCGACGCCCAGAACGCCCGTGGTGATCGTCGGATTCACAAAGGTGCGGATGCGTATGGTGTTGACGCCGGCATTTTTAAGAATCTGCAGCGCGCTGCCGGATGCGCCGGTGGTATCGGTCCAGGTATACCCCATGCTCTCCAGTTGGGTCAGCCATCCGACATCGGCCCCAACGATGGGAGCCGTTGCCGAAGTTGGGGCAATTTTATAAACAGCGGATGCGACCGTGGAATTTGTGTAGCCCGTGGCCACGGCGATAGCCTGGATGGTCTCGGTAGCCGGAACCGCCGGAATGGAGATCGCGCCGGAGTACACAGTTGAAGCAGTGGTGGGTGTCGTTCCGTTGGTGGTGTAGTAGATGGTCGCACCGGCGGTGGTGTCGGAGATGGTAACGGTTTGCGCTGTGGTGTAGGTTCCAGAGGCAGGCGAGAAAGTGGGCGCCGCTGCCGCTGTTGTCGTGGTCGAACCGGATGCGGATGAACCCCCGCAAGCGCTGAGCTGGATTGCCAGAAAAACCAGAGTGAAAACGAGAAGAGAGCGGAGTTTGCGGATGTGTGTCATGGCGGGATTCATAGTTGCACCCCATGCTAGGCGCGCGGATGCGGCGCACACATCCGACGAAAGTCGGATGCGCGCAAAAAATTACCGCCCGGAGCTGCCGAAGCCCTTTTCAGCGCGGGCGGACACTTCCAGTGTCTCGACTTCCTGGACGGGGCCGGTGAGGACGGGAACGGGAATCATCTGGGCGATCTTCTCGCCGGCCTTCAGCTCGACGGAAGTGTCGCCGAGGTTGGTCATCAGCACCAGAATTTCGCCCCGGTAGCCTGAGTCGATGACCCCGGCGGTGGTGGCGACGCCGCGCGCAGCCATGGAGGAGCGGTCGCGCACGAGCAGGCCCAGCGGCGCGCCTGTGGATGGATGACGCGCTTCAACGGCAATGCCGGTGCGCACCTTGACGGTTGCGCGTGGGGCGAGCGTAACGCCCTCCAGCGCGAAGAGGTCGTAGCCGAGGTCCTCGCCGGGGTGAGCGACGACGGGAGCGCGCGCGCCCGGTTCCAATAATTTCACTCGCAGCATAAATTGATGGTAGCAGCGGAGTTCCGGGGCTGAAGCCCTGTGCCGATTCCGTTGGCCTTATGCGGGGGTTGAAACCCCCGACTCCCTCCGTATCGATTTTTTCCACCGCCCGTGACACAACACTAAATGGCCAGCCCCGGCAGGGAAGGTTTCCCGGCCGGGGCTGTCGTTGGTGCTGCAAAACAATTCGGCAGGAAGAACCTGTAAGCCGAATTCTGTCGTGTGCGGTCATTCCTCTAGGCGCCGCGTTGCCGCGGGCACTCATCAGCGACCTACCCGGAGGTTTCGGCAATTGCAACGAGCCGCCTGAACGCATCGGGCAGATGCGCAGCGCTGCATGGCTCGATGCAAACGCTTCCCTCCCTATTTGGTCTTGCTCCGTGTGGGGTTTACCCTGCCCCCGGCGTTACCGCCGGAGCGGTGCGCTCTTACCGCACCATTTCACCCTTACCTTGGCACTGAGGCCGCAAGCGGCTTCAGGGTCGCCCTCCCGAAAGAGGGGTAGCCGAGGCGGTATCTTTTCTGTGGCACTGGCCGTCCACGGGCTTTGAAACCCGCGTCCCGGACGTTATCCGGCACACTGCCCTGCGGAGTTCGGACTTTCCTCCCCCGGCGGACTTCAGGCCTGCGCCTGAGCCTCCGGCAGCGACCGCCCGGTCCTCCTGCCAAGGTCTAGTGTAGCGCAGTAAGATTTCCCGGGAAGAGTTTGGGGCTTTAGGAAGAGGGACTGACGTGGAATCAGGGGAGTTGCAAGGGATGGAAGGGATTCGCACATTCGCGGAGTTGAGGGAACGGGCGCGTGAAGTCGGACCGAAGCGGGTGGGGGTGGTGCTGGCCGATGATGAAGTCGCATTGACGGCGGCGGCGGATGCTATGCGCATTGGGATTGTGCTGCCGGTGCTGATAGGCGATGTGCAACGGATTCGCGCGCGGGCCGAAAAGCTGGGACTAGCGGAGCTGACGGCCAAGGCTGAGTTTGTGTCGGCGACGGCGGAGGACGCTGCGGAGATTGCAGTGAGGATGGCGCGGGAAGGCAGTGTAGACATTTTACTGAAGGGCCACTTGCGCACCGATCAGTTGTTTCACCCGGTGCTGGACAAGGAAAAGGGACTGCGCACGGGACGCCTGCTGAGCGACATGGCATTTTTTGAACAGCGTGGCGAGGGCGGGCCGCGATTGACAGGGCTGACGGATGGCGGGCTGAATCCTGCTCCGACGCTGGGGCAGAAGAAGCAGATTGTGCTGAACGCTATTGAGATGTTGCGCTGTCTGGGATTTCGTCGCCCGAAGATCGCGGTGGTGAGCGCGACGGAGATGGTGACCGAAGCGATGGGCTCGACGGTGGACGCAAAGGCGCTGACGGAGATGTGCGCGGCGGGCGAGTTTGGAGAGGCGGAGGTCTTCGGCCCGCTGGCGCTGGACAACGCGCTGCTGGAATGGGCGGCGAAGGCCAAGGGAATCAGCAGTCCGGTGGCGGGACATGCCGATTGCCTGCTGGTTCCCACGGTTGAGGCGGGAAATCTGCTGGCAAAGTCGATCATTTTTCTGGCTGGATGGGAGTTTGGACATGCCGTGGTGGGCGCAAAGGTTCCGATACTGATTCCGTCGCGGGTGGAAAGCGCGCAGGACAAGGTGAACGCCATGGCGTTGGGGGTGTTGTATGCAAGCCGGTGAATGGAGAGTGCTGGCGATCAATCCCGGCTCCACTTCGACAAAAATTGCCATCTACGCGAATGACCGGGCCGAGTTCGAGCGCAATCTGGACCACTCGGAGAGCGAGATGGAACAATTCCGCGGACGCCCGATTCTGGATCAACTGGAGTTTCGACAAGCGCGCATCGAGCGGGAGTTGAGCGAGGCAGGCTACCGGCTGGAGCAGTTTGATGCGGTGGTAGGGCGCGGCGGGTTGATGCGTCCCGTGGCCAGCGGAACCTACAGGGTGAATGAGGCGATGCTGGATGATCTGCGCTCGACACGCTACGGGGAACACGCGTCGAATCTGGGCGCGTTTCTGGCTCAGGCTATTGGCAGGAAGGCGGGAGCGGAGGCGTTCATCGCCGATCCGGTGAGCGTGGATGAGTTCAGTGAGCGGGCGCGGGTTTCCGGATCTTCATTGATGGGCCGGCAATGCCTGTCGCATGCGTTGAACACCAAAGCCGTGGCGAAACGATATGCGCGCGAGCAGGGACGGACGTACGCGGAGTTGCGGCTGGTGGTGGCGCATCTGGGCAGCGGCATTTCGGTCTCGGCGCACGAAGGGGGCAAGATGGTCGATGTGAATGTCGCCGGCCAGGAAGGCACCTTTGCGATGGATCGCTCGGGCGGCTTGCAGATACAGAAAGTGATCCAGCTTTGTTTCAGCGGGAAGTATACCGAGAAGCAACTATGGAACCTGCTGAACCGAGAGGGCGGAGTCTACTCGTATCTTGGAACCAAGGATTTGCGCGAAGTGGAGCGGCGAATCGAGGCAGGAGATGGGCAAGCCGCGCTGATCTTCGACGCCATGGTTTATCAGACGGCGAAAGACATTGGGGCGATGGCGACGGTGCTCAACGGGCGCGTGGATGCGGTGTTGCTGACCGGCGGAATGGCTCGCTCGGAGAAGCTGGTTGATCAATTGCGCAAGGCGATTCAGTGGATTGCGCCTGTGACAGTTTATCCGGGAGAAGATGAGTTGCAGGCGCTGGCGGAGGGCGCGATGCGCGTGCTGCGAAGTGAGGAGCAAGTGCGCGAACTGAAGTAAGCTGTATGATTTGAATCGCAAGGCGCAGTTTGGCCCTACATTTTTTACGGAGAACGACAGTTACTTCTCCGTATAATGGAAACCGGCTCACAATTTAATTCCTCGGATTCAACTCAAAATTCAAGGAGAACCAAATGAAGATGTCCTCAACGATGAAGGTCGTCGCCGCGATCGCGCGCATACTGCTGGGCGCGATATTTGTTGTCTTCGGCCTGAACCTGTATCTGAACTTCCTTCACATGGGCCCGATGCCTACCGGAGTGGCCGCTGAGTTTTTCGGCGCGCTGGCAAGCACCCACTACCTTTATGTTGTAGCCGTGTTTCAGGTTATTCCCGGGCTGTTGCTGCTCTTCAACCGGTATGTGGTGTTGGCGCTGGCGCTGTTGGCACCGGTCATCTTCAACATCCTTGTGATCCACATACTGATGGCTCCCAGTGGCCTGCTGCTGGCTGTTATCGTGGCACTGCTGTGGGTGCTGGTTTTTCATCGGCACCGCGCAGCTTTCAGTTTTTTGCTTCAGAAGCGGACTGAAGACTGAGATCGGCGAGTCCACCTGGCTACAATCGAGAGGACGATGATTCAGTACCTCTATCTCGGTCGGGTGGACTACGACGAAGGGCTGAGGCTGCAAGATGAGATCGCCGGACTGGTGACGGCGGGGCGCGCCCAGAATGTGCTGCTGCTGCTGGAGCATCCGCCGGTGCTGACGCTGGGGCGCAATGCCAACCGGGCGAACATTCTGGCATCGGATGAGCTGCTCAAGCAGCGCGGCGTTACCGTGCACGAGATCAACCGTGGCGGCGATGTGACCTATCACGGGCCGGGGCAGTTGGTGGGCTATCCCATCTTCGACCTGCGCACCCTGCACGGCCCGAGCGGCGGCCGGATGGGGCCGGTGGACTTTGTGCGCGGGATGGAAGAAGCGCTGATCCGGCTATGCGGCGAGTTTGGGGTGAGAGCCGGGCGGATTCAGGGGCTGACCGGGGTTTGGTGCGGAAAAGCAGAGATCAGAGGTCAGGGGTCAGGGGTCAGCTCCTCGACAGAGAAGGATCTAGGCGACCGGGCCGGTTCCTGCGGAGCAGAACGCAAGATTGGCGCCATCGGGATTCACGTCTCGCATGGGATTACCTCGCACGGTTTCGCTTTCAACGTGACAACCGACCTGAAGGATTTCACGCTTATCATTCCCTGCGGAATTCCCGATCACGCGGTGACCAGCCTGGCTCTGGAAGCGAAGAGGCCGGAGGAATTGCCGAGTCTGGAAACGATCGCAAACTCTGCAGCGCGGTGGTTCGGACAGGTCTTTGGCGAGCAGGTGGTGGCGGTTGAGGGTTTGGCTGCGCTGCGCGGGGCGGCTGCGCCGACCCAGTTTCCGGCGGAGGACACGCCTCTCCAGATTCCGGTTGAGGTTGAGCGTTTGCGCGGCGGGCGAGAGCGGCCGATTCGAGCCTGAGGAACGGGGTAGGCTGAGGGTTGAGGTTTCCCCCCCCTTTTCGCAAAGACAGAAACGCGGCGAGAATGGGGCACCCGGCACCCGGCGTTTTTGGCACGGCGACTAAGCTCTTCTGCGTCAATTTGTTGTTTTCATGGAGATGGCTAGCGCCTCGTGACTGCTTTCGTCGCGGTTCGCGAATATCTTTGAACTCCTACACCATCGCCACCAAAAACGTCATACGAATCAATCTTTGTTGTCCTAGTACGGCTTCGGATAGCCGCGATCAGGTCGTCAACGGTCAGAACGCCATTCACCTTCAAGACGATTCCCTGATAAACACACGGCTGCGGGCTGTCTTTAGATTGATACGGATAAATTCTAAAGACCGAGTAGCCAGGCTCCCCCAGGATGTTCCATATCCCAGTCTGGAAATCGACCCGTTGGATTAACGCCAGCTTTAGCCAACCCTTGGTTCCTGCTGCATCGTCAAGAGCATATACCGGGCTGCCGACGTGGATTTGCTCCCAAGCCTTCACGACGGGCGTGGAAAGACGGATGTAATCAGAGTCCCCGCCGGATTTACATGGTTTCAATTGCTGAGCCGCACTCGCGCTTGTAATCGTCAACGAGGCGGAGTAGAAGGTTAGGACTAGCGTGGTCCGCGAGACAATTGTGTGCATATTGATCTATCCACCCGAGACATGTAAAGCAGTCTACGCCAAATGAGGGCGAGTGGTCTCTCACCCCGCGGTTAGTTCGCTGCCGCTGACGGCATCGCTCAGAATTAGCACAAAAGTCTAAGCGTGATTTTCAGGGTGTTCATCTTATTGAACTTGGAACGTATTCGGGACCTGGGGCACCCAGTTGATGTGGCAGCCAGCCTCTGTGCGATCCCACCCTTGCCGCAAGAACAAGAACGCGGCAAGGATGGGGCACCCGACACCCGGCATTTTGGGGTGGTCCGGCAATTCGGCTGCCGGATGGGCAGCAATTTATAATCCCGCCAGAGACCGGGTGCGCCCCTCGCATCCCGCATCCCGCACATTACGGAGAGACCCACATGCCAACCGACGTGATTATGCCCCAATTGGGCGAGTCGATCTTTGAGGGCACCATTACGAAGTGGCTCAAGAAGGCCGGCGACAGAGTCGAGCAGGACGAGCCGCTGTTCGAGATTTCTACCGATAAGGTGGACGCGGAGATTCCCTCGCCGGTGGCTGGTGTACTCACCGAGATTAAGGCGCCGGAGGGCGCAACCGTTGAGGTGAATACGGTGGTCGCGGTGATTTCGGGCGCCTCCGGTGGAGATGCTTCTGCGCCTGCCGCGGCCCCCCCCCCGGCTTCCGTTCCGGCTTCCGCGCCGACCGTTTCCGCTCGGCAGACGCTTTCCGTGGCCGCCGCGCAAACTGCCGGGTTGGCAGCGCAGCCGGTGACGGGCGAACGGGTGCGCTCTTCGCCGCTGGTGCGGCGCATTGCGAAGGAGAATGGCATTGACCTGAGCCAGGTGGCCGGGACAGGCTCAGAGGGGCGCATTACCAAGGAAGATGTGTTGCGGCTCGTGAACGGCGGCGGCGCCGGGGACAGCCCTTCATCGGCAGCGCCGGTTCCGCAGCAGGTGGTTCCACTGACTAAAATGCGCGCCATCATTGCGCAGCGCATGGTGGAGAGCAAACGGATCAGCCCGCACGTGCATAGCGTTTACAAGGTGGACATGACCCGTATCGTGCGCTTGCGCGAACGGGAGAAGGCACGCTTCGAGCAGCAGCACGGCGTGAAGCTGACCTATATGCCGTTCATCGCCGCTGCGGCCGTGCAGGCGCTGACCAAGTTTCCCGTTGTCAATGCCTCGCTCGTGGACGGCTCGATTCACTACCACCCCAACATCAATCTGGGCATTGCAGTGGCCTTGGAATGGGGATTGATTGTGCCGGTGGTGAAGCAGGCTGAGGAACGCAACTTTCTGGGACTGGCGAGGGCAATCGCGGATCTCGCCGCCCGCGCACGCGCGAAGAAGCTGTTGCCCGATGAGGCTTCGGGATCGACGTTCACGCTGACCAATTCCGGGATTCTGGGCGAGGAGTTTGGGATACCGATCATCAATCAGCCGGAGTCGGCGATTCTGGCCATCGGCGGGCTGCGCAAGGAGCCTGTGGTGCTGACCGACGGCGAGGGCAACGACACGATTGCGATACGGTCGGTGCAGTACTTCTGCCTGGGCTTTGACCATCGCACGATTGATGGCGCGGACGCTGGGAAGTTCATGAGTGAGTTCAAACGGGCGTTGGAGGGGTGGGACAGGGAGATCGGGTGAGATGCGCGGCCGGCGAACGCTGCGAGCCGCCTCTTGGGCGGCTCGCCGTGTATTGCCAGAGAACAAACAGGCAATTGTGGGTCTACTCGTGCTTCGCCCACGGGTCGTAGGTGCCGACGTTCCAACTGTGGCCTTCGGGGTCTTTCACGCCGAATTCCCGGCTTCCGTAGGGGGTGTCGTGGAGCGGGGTGGTGATGACGGCTCCGGCGGCTACGGCGCGAGCATGGGCCGCGTCGGCGTCCGCCACCACGATGTAGAGGCTGCGCGTTTCAATGCCGCCTAACTCCTCTGGCGACTTGAAGCTACGGCCAACCTCGTCGTCCTTACCCGAGCCGAGCATGATCATGCCGTTGCCCAAGGTCAGTTCTGCGTGGGCGATGGAGCCTTTTTCGCCTTCATAGACGGCGTGGCGCTCGAAGCCTAAGACATTGCAGAGCCATTCGATAGCGGCGGGCGCGTTGCGGTAACGATGACCGGGAATAACGGAGCTGTGAAATTCAGACATGGGGAATCCTCCGCGGGAAGAAAGAGTGGGTTAGTTTGAAAAAACCAATTTCTCAGGAGCCAAAGATGCCGCGAAAAAAGGTTTGGGGTTGATCCGAACTCGCAAAAAACATCCCACAGGGGCTAAAGCCCGCGTTGATTTTGTGGCATTTACGGCAGTCAGGGCTAAAGCCCTGACCTACCAGTCGCGCCTTGACACAAAGCAACCATTTGAAATAAGTTCTACGAGTTTTTTCGCAGCCTGTAAAGTCGCGCCCTGACACTAGGCCCGTCGAATTGGTATTCACCAGACACTGCCTAACCCTCGACTCAAGCTTTCCGCACTTTTTCGATTCGTCAGACACTCCTGGCCCACGCGAAAACAACTTACTCCGTGCCAAAGCTCCGCCGCATTCGCGCCTAACCAATGCGGCGGAGAAAACCTACGGATTCGTGATGGTAAAGAACAATGGAGTATTCGTAGGGCTTGTAGGGCTTGCGGGGGTTAACGTATTGAATCCCGCCACATAGATCTCGGTCCCGTCGGCCGACACCAGAAGCCCGGACGCCAGAAATCCAGTCGGCAGCGTCGAGGCAGAAATCGCGGTCGCCGTATAAGGCGATGTCGCGCTGATCCTTTCGAGCGTCGTCACTCCGTTTGTCGTGTCCGCCAATGCCACGACAAACGCCCCGTGCTTCGCGTCCGGCGCAATCAGGTACGGATTTCCCGCAATTGACGCGTATGCGGTCGTCGGCCATGAGAGCGTGTTCCCGGAACTGATGGTTAGAAAATCAAGCACATTATCGTAAGACGACAGCACCCCCACCGTTCCCGCCGCGGTTCCTGACCCAATGATGCGCAGCGGCCATCCGCCTTTTGCGCCGGGCAGCGGTTGACCATTTGTTGGGAACGCCGTTATGTTGCTGAGGGCAGATGAACTTTCCGGTGTCAGGCTCGTGTTGAACAGATGCACGGTCGTGTCCACTCCTGAATAAACCACAATGGCGTCCGCGCTGTTCACCGTCGCCGCATCAATTGCATAAGGACTATCGCCTGCTGAAACCGAAGAGCCAACTGTCAATCCTGTGCTTTTCGAGATGGCGAACTGCTCCACTTTTCCCGGATTTGCCACATTCGGCTCGGTCACGTAGCCGTAACCGTTCCATGCCACGATGCTCGCCAGTGCGTCCGTCGGAAAAGTACCGCTGACCGTTATAACGCCCGTCGTTGCGTTGCCGGCCGTCGAGTTAACGCCCTGCAAGTTATGATCCGAAAGAAGGACTCCGGTTCCAGCAGTCCCGCCGTCAACCGTAACTGCGGTATTCAACGCCGCCACCGAGCCTACCAGCGGAGCATTTCCTGAGAGTGTCCCGGCCGGGAGTGAGTACTCCTGGATATCGAACAATTCCCCTGGGTTAAAGTATGCTGTCGTCCCGTCCAAGCTCTCCACCAACTGCTGCTGATCCGTGGTTATCGCTATCCATGCCGGGTTGCACACGGCATTTGTGCTCGTCGCACAGGTGAACTGCACAAAGGACGCATTTTCATTGATGGTAAGGCCAACAGTGAAATAGCCGGCGGTGACATCAGCCGCGGTGATGGTATAGGGTGTCGTCGTACCCATCTCGGTCCAGTCAATAACATCGCCCGTTTGAATTCCTGTCGCATTGATCTGTACCGCGAAAGGACTCCCGGGTATTTCCGCCTGCGATGCAGCGGGATACTGCGGGGTGAGCGTGATGGCGCGCGCCGCCGTTATCGTGATGTTCGCCGTGCCGGATTTGGTTCCATCTTCCGTCGAGGTCGCGGTGATTGTGTCCATGCCCGATGTTGGAACAGTGAGGGGTGCAGTATAGACACCGGCGGTTGTGATCGCCCCGTATTTCGCCGACCACGTCACAGCGGAACTATAGCTTCCCGTTCCAGTCACTGTGGCAGAGCATTGGCTGGTCGTGGTCGTCTGGTGAGCCGGCAGAGTAGCAGGAATGCACGACGCGGTCACTGACGTGATGGTCGGCGCCGCCGTTATCGTGATGTTCGCCGTGCCGGATTTCGTTCCATCTGCCGTCGAGGTCGCGGTGATCGTCGCCGAACCCGACGTTGGAACGGTGGCGGGCGCTGTATAAACACCGGCACTCGTGATCGTGCCCGCGCTTGCTGACCACGTCACAGCGGTACTAAAGCTCCCCGTTCCCTTCACTGTGGCAGAGCACTGGCTGGTCTGGGTCGTCTGTCCGGCCTGCAGGGTGGTCGGATTGCACGACGCGCTCACTGACGTAACGGTCGGCGCTGCCGTTATCGCGATGCTCGCCGTGCCGGATTTCGTTCCATCTTCCGTCGAGGTCGCTGTGATCGTCGCCGAACCCGACGTTGGAACGGTCGTGGGCGCTGTATAAACACCGGCACTCGTGATCGTGCCCGCGCTCGCTGTCCATGTCACACCGGAACTATAGCTCCCGGTTCCCAAAACCGTGGCAGAGCATTGGCTGGTCTGGGTCGTCTGTCCGGCCTGCAAGGTCGTCGGTAGGCACGACGCGCTGACCGACGTAATGGTAGGTGTCGTGGAGTTACCGCCTCCGCCCCCTCCGCAACCAGCAGCACACAACATACCAAACAAAGAGAGCGAAAGTAATGTCTTGCGACTCATACAACCCCCTGCTAACAGAACGGGTTCTTCTGAAGGTCTTTTTGGATTATTATCGTAACACGTTTTTGCTCACCGGTAACTTGTTTCCGGGAGTTACTCGATGAATTCTGTTTGATCCGGCAAGCCCGGCATCGGTTGCGTTGTTCTCACCGATTCCCCTTCGCTGCGCATTTCAATTCTAGCTTGCCATCCAGCTCCCGTTGAGCACTCATCGCAGCGCCATCGGGCTACACTTTGAATATGCCCGCTCTCAGCCTTACCCCTCAGAGGACCGCGCTGCTTGCCCGCATGAGCGAGCTGG
>Ga0326727_10015672_pt1 | contig 16190 bp, 9 predicted proteins | sample MB2enrmetagenome_FD_207643 | JGI IMG/M metagenome (GOLD analysis project Ga0326727, IMG submission 207643) | Lab enriched peat soil microbial communities from McLean, Ithaca, NY, United States - MB29MY | ecosystem: Environmental > Terrestrial > Soil > Wetlands > Peat | place: USA: New York...
AGACAGAAGTATATGCGACCCAATATACTCCTTTGGGGCCACGTTTGCCCTCTCTCCCCGCGTGCGGGGAGAGAGCCGGAGAGAGGGGACCCTTTTTCGTCACCTGAAGAATTTTGTCTCACACCCAACTGCGAAGACTCAACAAAAACAATCACTCGACGACAAACCAGGAAACCCCGCGCGCCGGAATCGACACGGGAAGTTCGATTGAGTAGTCGCGCCTCAGCTTAAATACCTTCTGACTGCCGTCCCGCTCTCGCACCCTGGCTTTCTTAGTCAGGCCGGTGTAGTAAAGCGACACATTCAATGTCTTGCTGGCTTGGCTATCAAGCGGGTTATAGACCATTAACAAACCCTTCTCCTTAAGCGCCGGGTTGACGTGCAGGATGTAATCCAGATCGCGGCCGTCGGCGCGGCGCAGATGAAGGATGTCTGAGTTCAGAATCGCTCGATGGCGTTTGTAGAAATCCACCCACTTCTTGACAATCGCTTTGGTTTGGCCGGTGTCGTAAAGGCGCGGACCGCGCCAGCACGCCATCACGCCGGCCCCGAAAAGGTCCGCCAGGCGCTGCTCGTAATGCGGCAGATGGTCTTGAAGCGGTTCGATGGTCGCCGCCGCGCCGCCGCCCTCATACTCGCTCAGGGGCACAAACATCCAGCCCATGCTCGGCGTCTTTTCCCAGGTGCCGTCGAAAATGTCCTGGCGCTCGATGATTTCCTGATAAGGCCGCGGCAAGGACCAGCCGTCCTCGCGGTAGCCCATGGCGGTTTTGCTGCCTCCATTGAGGAAATACCAGTCGGGAATATTCAGGTAAACGCCGTTGCTTCGGCACCATTCGTAAAACTCCGTGATCGCCTCCCACTGCGCCCACTGCGAGTCATTTAGTCCGTGATGGCCGGGATGGTTGGTGGCCGCGCACAAATCCCCTGGATACGAACCATCGTGTTCCAGCGCGCCCAGGCCGGCGTTAGTGATGAAACTCTTCAATTGGGCCAGGTAGTCCATTCCCCACCGCGACCCCAGGCACGGCATCACGCCAAATCGCGCCGGCGCGCCTTGCGTGTTGTCCTCCTGGCTCGCGGCGCTGCGGCTGGCAAGAAGTGAGTAGCCTCCCAATGCAATGCCCCTGGAACGCGCGTAATCGGCCAACTCCTTGATTTGCCGCTGGTAATCGGCGTCGCGGCTCTCGAAGTCAAAGCCGCTGCCAAAGCTCAAGATCGCCAGTTCAAAACCCGTTTCGGCGCATTGGTCAATTGCCAGTTTCACCGCGTCGGGCTTCGCGTCGCGAACGTGCATCAGCACCGGATTTTCCGTCACCCAGGGCGCCAGCGCGCGGTACATCCGCCGCAGCGCCAGCCCCTTGCGCTCGCGATCTGTGGAATCACAGGCCAGTTCGAATACGCGGAAGCTTTCAAATCGCTCGCCGGGGCCGATGATTTGGTCCGGTCCCAGCGGCGGGCGGCATTCCAGGAGGCAGGGGGTCTGGAGTTTGTAGTTGACTTGAGTCCGGTACAGAGGGTCGGCCATCCAATGCACCCCGGCGCTGTGATTGGGCGCCGACATCCCGCCAAAGGTGTAATCGGTCTCCACCATCAGATCGGGAAGCTGCCACTGAGACGAGTCATCCACAATCGATTCCGCCTCAACCGCCGCGAGAATTTCGGACACAAACGTGTTCAGCCGCACCGGTTTTTCCGACCCGTTGCGCACGACCAGCCACTTGGAGAGCAGCGGCAGGCCGTCGTAGAGTTCGTAATGTATCTCAACCTTCACCATACTGGCCGGAGCGGGCAACCCCTCCGGCGCCTCGAACTCAAGCGTCAGCGACACTCCCGGCGGCGGCCACGGCACGTCGCTGGGCATCCACTCCAACCGTTTCTTCCACCGGAACCGCGCCTCGGTTTTGCCCGCCTTCAACCCGGTGAATCGAAATGCGGACGGCTCGGTTTTCATCGTGTCAAGCCACGCCGGGTCCAGGTAATTCTGGATGGGCTGGCCCGCAAGGCCGCCGACGTCATATTTGACGCCGTCCAATTCCAGCCGCGCCTCCGCCCGCACCGAGCGCAGGATGGACTGTCCGCTCATCAAGTTATCGAAGGCGACCGCGGCCGCATTGGGTTTGAGCCGGAACACGCGGCGGATAAGCCCATTATTCAATTCAACCCCCTCGCTGTTCTCCATTACACGGGCCTTGAACGGCGTCGGATCAATCATCCAATCCGGGGCTGATCTGCCGCGCGTTGGCGGCATCTGGGCAGACGCCACCGCCGCGAGCAGCAGTGACGCCGCAAGAGGGAAAACTATTCTCATTGCAAGATGCTGATAGTCTCTGAACCTCCACTGCGCAAGCAAATGGTGAGTGCGCCCTGTACTACACTCCGTCAGAATCGCTCATTTTCACGAGGATTTTTTACCACGGATTGCCCGGATTGCACGGATGGGAAACTCATCAAGTCTTATCCGTGTCATCCGGGTCATCCGTGGTTCAATTGCTTTGGTTGCGGCTTGCCGCGCTGTATTCTTTGCGGCCAATTCTACCGCATCCGCCTCCCCATCAACACCTTCCCGGATGACCAATACCCGTTTCTAAATCGCCAATTCCCATTTTTCTGCCTCCATTTTTCTGCCATCAGATTCCCCTGCCAGCCATTCCCTTGACGTCCTTGAAAAACCTTCAAAAAGACCTTGTAAGTCCCATAATAATATGGGACAGTAACCAGTGTCAGGCTGTTCTTTGACATAACGGCAAGCGCCGGTCGCCCGCCCGCCGCGCGAGCGACCCAAAACCATTCAACCCAATCCGCGTTAACGTTAAAGTCAGTCAAGCCAAGTCAAGGCAAGTCAAGGTTGGGTGATGGTAAGTCAAGGTATCGCTGATTGACCCGCATCCTCCTCATAGTCATGGACTTAGCTCCTTCCCCGGCCCCAAACAGTCAAGAAGAAGTCAAGGTGAGTCAAGGCAAGTCAAGGTTGTCGGTCAAGGAAAGACCTGCCCCGCCCCTGTCCCCCGCCTTCCCCGCGTGGGCTTTGGGTGGAAGCGGAAGCCGTCCAAGCTCCGCCGCACCGCCTTTCCTTTTGGTCCTTTATGTCCTTTTCGTCCTTTTCGTTTCAGTCCTGCTCCGTCTCTTTCACGGCCCCCCAACCCCACAAAAACCCTCAAAAACCCCAGCAATTGCTGATATTTGCGATCCTTTGCCGCTGCTTGCGCGGGGCGGATTCGTAACAGCCCTTCCCTGCCTTCGTCAATTCGCCCCGGCGCCGGCCAAAAACGCAATTCCACCGCTTGACTTCCCCCGCGAACCTTTCACCCTCCACCTATGGATGGTGCGTCCAATCCTCGATCAATGCCCGTTTCCGCGGATGCGCGGGAACCGCTTGATTGGTTTGCCGGCATGATCGACCATTGTTATGATTTCGTTCAGACCGCCAAGGCGCAGGGCCGCCCCATCGTCGGCATCCTGTGCGAATTTACTCCCCGTGAAATCATTTTGGCTGCCGGCGCGGTGCCAGTTTGTCTGTGCGGCGGTTCGGCGGCAACCATTCCGGCGGCCGAGCAGTTTCTCCCCTCCAATCTCTGTCCCCTCATCAAATCCACCTTCGGCTACCACGTCACCGGGAAGAATCCGTTTTTGAACTGGGCGGACTTGATCGTTGCCGAAACCACCTGCGACGGGAAAAAGAAGATGTTCGAGTTGATGAGCCCCACCAAACCAATGTATGTCCTGGAACTGCCGCAGAAGGCCGACGATCCCGACGCGCTTGAACACTGGACGCACGAGGCGCGCAAATTCAAAGAGCACTTGGAGAGTCGATTTCATACCCGCATCACGGAGGAGAGATTGCGTGACGCCATCCGCCTGATGAATCGCGAGCGGGGCCTGCGCCGGCAACTGGCCGATCTAATGGCCCGCCAACCGCCGCCGCTGACCGGCCTCCAATTGATCGAGTTCAAAAGCATTGTTTCCGGCATTGACGCCGATTTTAGGCAGTACGAACGCGCATTGGAAATCTTCGGCGCCAACGTGCCACAAAGACCGCCGTCGGCGCCCCGCCGGGAACCGGAAATTCGCGTTCTGCTGACCGGCGTGCCATTGGTCCAGGGCGCGGAGCGCGTATTGGAGTTGATAGAAGAGGCCGGCGCGGTCGTCGTGGCGATGGAGAATTGCACCGGGCTGAAGCCGATTCTCGACGACGTGGACCTGGAGGAGCCGGACGCCATTCGCGCCATCGCCAAAAAGTATTATCACCTGCCGTGCTCGGTCATGACGCTCAACACGCGGCGTTTCCAGGTGCTCCGCTCGTTGGCCGCAAAATTTCGCCCGCATTGTGTCATCGAACTGGTCTGGCAGGCCTGCCTCACCTACGACATCGAGTCGTTCCACGTCCGCAAGCTGGCGGAAGAGGAACTCCGCCTGCCTTACTTGAAAATCACCACCGACTATTCGCCTTCGGACTCCGCGCGCATCACCACGCGTGTCCAGGCCCTGTTTGAAACAATTCGCGCCAAGCAACCATTATGAAATCTGCCCCGCAAATTCATCTCCCCGACGTTCAAGCCGTTTATTCCGGGCCGGAAGGCCGGTTATGGGAACTGCTCATGGGTGAACAAATCCACCTCGGCGGTTTTCAGTCTTCAATGGACCTCGCCCAGCGGGCTGGCATCGCCGCCGGCTGGCAGGGCGTTGACCTTTGCTGTTGCACTGGCGCCGGTATGAGATTCCTGGTGCGCTTTTGCAACGTGGCGCGCATGACCGGCGTGGACGCAACCCCCGCCGTGCTGGAATTGGGCCGCCGCCGTTGTGATGACGAACGTTTGGCGGACAGAATCTCCTTTGTCGAAGGCGATGCCCGCGCGACGGGCCTGCCCGCCGGCCAGTTCGACTTCGCGTGGGGCGAAGATGCGTGGTGTTACGTCGAAGACAAGCCGCGTTTGATTGCCGAAGCGGCCCGCCTCGTCAGGGCGAACGGCAAAATCGCCTTCACCGATTGGATGGAAGGTCCCGCGGGTTTGACCGATGTCGAAGCGGCGCGGTACCTCGGCTTCATGAAATTTCCCAACGTGCTTACGCCTGCGGAATACAAGTCCCTTCTCGAAGCGCGCGATTGCGTCGTGCGGGAGGTCCGCGACACGGGCCGTTTCGCCGCGTTGATGCCGCTTTATCTTGACATGATCGAGAAACAACTGACCTACGACGCGCTCAAAATCATCGGCTTTGACACCGCCGTCGCGCAAACCCTGGTTGGCGAAATGCGCTTCATCCAATCTCTGGCCCAAGCCGGCAAAATCATCCAGGGCCTGATCGTCGCCGAAAAACTCCCGTAAACCACCGGCAAATGCGCGTGTTCCTCACCACCCCCTGGATTCCCGCCGAATGGATCCGGGCGCACCAACTCGATCCGTGCGCTTTATGGTGCGCGGAGACCTTCCCTTGCCATCCCTCGCCCCTTGGCGCCGGCGTCTGCTTGTTTGCGGAATGGGTGGTCCGTTTTGCTGAAGCGCAGCCCGATGCCGCGTTGATCTTTGCCTCCGCTTGCGACCAGCTTCGGCGCGGTTTTGACACCGCAACCCTTCACGGCCGGCATCGCGCGTTTCTGTTCAACCTTCCCGCCACACAAACGCCGGCGGCGAAACAAATCTATCGCTCTGAACTTGAGCGTTTGGGGCGCTGCCTCTGCGAACTGGGTGGCCGGGCGCCGACGCCGGAATCGCTGCGGTGCGAAATGCTTAAAGCCGCAAAGGCCCGCCGCCGTTTGCTCGACGCGGCGCCGTCAAGTCCGGCGCGGGCGTACGCCGGGGCGTTGGCGCAATTCCATCGTGACGGCGTTTTTTCAGCGCCCCCCGCGGTCGCGCCTGGAAATCAGGTTCCGCTGGCCATCGTCGGCGGGCCGTTTTGCGCGCCGCACTGGCCGTTGCTGGATGTAATTGAAAACGCCGGCGGCCGTGTCGTGCTCAACGCCACCGAAACGGGCGAGCGGAGTTTGTTTTCGGCCAATGAACCGGATTCCGCGGGCGGCAACCCGTTCGATGCGCTGGCAGACGCCTCTTTCAACGCAATCGCCGACGCGTTCCAGCGGCCCAACACGCCCCTGTATTCATGGCTGAAACCGCGGTTGCTCGCCCGGAATGTGCGCGGCCTTGTGCTTTGGCATTTCACCGGCTGCGACCTCTGGCGCGCCGAAGCGCCCACCTTGCGCGAATTGACCGGCCTGCCGGTTCTGCTGCTCGAAGCCGGCGAAGGCCCCGGCGTCTCCCAGCGCCAAGTCAACCGCGTGGAGGCCTTTCTGGAGACGCTCAAATGAACAACCGCCCGCGCAAATTGACCCTGTCCGAATGGGACAGCCGTTACAGTCAACTGCAACGGGAGGGTTTGAGTGAACCCTCTTACGGCGGGCCGTTGCGGCGCCATCTCATCGAGCAAAAGGATTTCCGCCTCGAACAGTTGCGTTTTGACAACTCGCCGGCGGCGCTGCGGCTCTGGAACTTCTTATTGACTGAAAACGACCGTCTGCGCCAGGCCCGCGCCAACGGCGATAAAATCGTCGGCACGATGAAAGACCTCGGCACCGTGCCCGTGATGGCCTATTCGCTGCCGCGCGTGCGGGCATTTTATCCAGACGGCGCCTGGTGGACGCCATGCCTGATGGAATGCAGCGACAAACTCCTCCAGCAGGCGGAAGCCATGGGCATTGACGCCTCTTTCTGCCCGGTGCGGGCGATGCTGCCCGCCTTTCAAAATGGCGAACATTTTCCACGCCCGGATTTGCTGGTGTGCAGCGCCGGCGCGGTCTGTGACGACTTCTCCGCCATTGCGCAGCGTTTGGAGCGTTTGGGGCATTCCATATTATGGTGGGAAATGCCGCGCCGCCGCCCCCCCGCCGCCGGGGAGATTTCCTGCCCGTTGCCGGGCCATCTCGCCGCCCCAAGAATCCAGGTGGATGCCGTGCAGGCGGAATTGCGCCGCGTGAGCCGGGCGCTGGGCGAGTTGGCGGGAAAGTCCTTGGATGACGCCCGGTTGTCCGAAGGGATTCGCGCTGCCAATCAAGTGCGCCGCCTGCTGGACGCGCTTCGCAAAACGGTTTATTGCGCGCGCGCCGCGCCGCTGCCCGCTCTGGAAATGCTCGTAGCCGAAATGCTGGCCATTCATTTTTGTTCCGACCGCCAGGAATCCCTCGCTGTGCTGGACGGTTTGCTGGCGGAAGCCCAAGCGCGCGTCCGGCGGGATGAGGGTGTCGTCGGCCCGGAAGCCGTGCGCGTCTTTTGGGTCAATCCCGTCGCCGATTTGCGGGCCATGAATCTGTTGGAAGACCTCGGCGGGCGCCTCTGCGGTTCGGACTTCATGATCACCCACGCGCTGGACTTGATTCCCGAAGAAACGCCGCCGCTCCAGGCCCTGGCGTGCGCCGCGCTGTCCGACCCGATGGTGGGGCCGACGATCGAGCGCGCGGCGCGTATTGCCCGCGAATGCCAGGCTGGCCGCGCCGAAGCCGTCGTCATTTCGCGCATCCCCGGCGCCAGCCACTGTGCGCGGGAGGGGGAAATCATCCGCTCCTGCTTGCGGCAACAAATCGGATTACCGGCAATTGAACTTGAAATCCCGCCGCTCAGTGATGCTATGTTGCCGGCCATCGGCTCGCGGTTGCAGGCCCTCATTGAAACCGCCAAGTCCAGGAGGACGACATGATTTGTGCCGGTATCGACGCGGGTTCAAGGGCCATCAAGTCGGTGTTGTTCGACACCGACAGCTCGCAAATCCTTGCTTCCGCCCTGGCCGATCAAGGCGTCGAACAGGAGCGCCTCGCCAGGGAACTATTTGAAGAACTCCTCAGCGGTGCCCGCCTGCATCGGGCGCAGATTTCCAGCGTCGTCGCCACGGGATATGGGCGCAATACCGTCGGTTTCGCCGACACCACTGTCACGGAAATCACCTGCCAGGCCCGCGGCGTCCATCGACTCGCGCCCGACGCCCGCACCATCATCGAAATCGGCGGCCAGGACAGCAAAGTCATCAGCCTGGAAGAGGGCGGGCGCGTCCGCGATTTTGCCATGAACGACCGTTGTGCGGCCGGTTCGGGGCGCTTTCTCGAAGCGCTTGCTTCGCGCTTGAACATGAGTTGGGAAGATCTGGCCGAACTCGGACGCCACAGCAAAAAACCGGCGATGATCAGCAACACCTGCGTGGTCTTCGCTGAAACCGAAATCATCGGCCTGTTGGCTCAAGGCGCGCCGCTGGCCGACGTGGTCGCCGGCGTCCAAAACGCCATCGCCACACGCGTTTCGGCCCTCGCGGGGCGTTTCGTTTCACCGCCCGTTTACTTCACCGGCGGCGTGGCGCTGCAACCGGGGATGGCGTCCGCGTTGGAAGAGGTTTTGTCCTGTCCTGTCCGCGTCGTCTCGCGGCCGCAATTCACCGGGGCGCTGGGAGCTGCGTTGTCGGCCACCCAGTCCGATGGCTGGCACTAGCGCCAGGCGCAAGCCAACAATTTTTGGCGTCCGATATTGCCAAAGGATGGTTGGCACAGGGCCAAGGTTCAGGGCATTGTTAAAGCCGCACTAATTGAACAATGCCCGAGGAAAAACAGGAATCGCTCCGCTCTCTGCCCTCTGTCACGTCGTTGCTATCCAGCCAGACCGCCGCCCATTGGCTCCGCCTGCACCCGCAGCCACTGGTCGCCCAATGTCTGCGGCGCGCGGTTGAGGAGTTGCGGCGCCAAATCCTTGCCGGCGCGGCGGGCGATGTGGCGCAAGGCGCGGGAGCCGATGCCGTGCTCGAGCGTGCCGGCCAATTCCTATGTCGCGCCACCGAACCCCGCATCCGCGAAGCGATTAACGCCACGGGCATTATTCTGCATACCGGCTTGGGGCGCGCCGTTCTTCCCGGCAACGTCGTCGATTCGACGATCGCCGAATTGAAAGGCTGCTGCACGCTGGCCGTGGAGCGGGAATCGGGGGAACGCGCCGAGCGTGACGAATTGATCGAATACATTCTGACGGAGTTAACCGGCGCTGAGGCCGCGACCGTCGTCAATAACAACGCGGCGGCCACCGTGCTTGTCCTCGCGGCGCTGGCGGCGCACAAGGAGGTCATCGTCTCGCGCGGCCAACTGATCGAAATCGGCGGCTCGTTCCGCCTGCCGGATGTCATGGCCCAAAGCGGCGCGCGGTTGGTCGAAGTCGGCGCTACCAATCGCACCCATCTCAAAGATTACCAGATGGCTGTCACCGAAAACACAGCCGCCATCCTCCGGGTTCACCCCAGCAACTATCGCGTAGTCGGTTTCACTAGCGAAGTGCCCTTGCGCGAGTTGGCGGCGCTGGCCGGCCAGCGCCATTTGATTTTGATCGACGACCTCGGTGCGGGCGCTCTGCTCGACCTCAACCGCTTTGGACTGCCGCACGAACCGACTGCGCGCGAATCCATCGAAAACGGCGCGGACGTTGTCTTGTTCAGCGGGGACAAGCTCATTGGCGCGGCCCAGTGCGGCGTCATTGTGGGGCGCAAAGTGCTCATTGAGAAAGTTCGCAAACATCCGCTGATGCGCGCGGTTCGCGTGGACAAAATGTGTCTCATGGTTCTGGAACGAACGCTCCATCTGTTCCGGGATCCGGCGCGGCTGGTTGACGAACATCCGACCTTCCGAATGGCTTGCGCTCCATTGGACGTTGTCAAATCGCGCGCGGAAAACCTGGCCGGGCTGCTCGCCGCCCAAGCTCCCAATGTCAAAGTCCAGATCCGGCAGAGCCAGGCCTTTCTCGGCAGCGGCTCCTTGCCCAACCAAGCCATTCCAAGCTTTGAACTCATGATTGCCGTCCCGGACATGAGCGCCGACGCTCTGGCGCGCGCTTTGCGCCTGGATGATGCCTGCGTTTTTGGCCGCATTCAGGACGATCGCGTCTGCCTCGATGTCCGGACGGTGACGGACGAACAACTGCCGGCTATCGCGGCGGCGTTGGGAAGAATCGCCTCATGAGTCAACTGCGCCGCAACGTCATGCTCGGCACCGCCGGCCACGTGGACCACGGCAAAAGCGCGTTGGTCAAGCTGCTCACCGGCTGTGAAACCGACACCCTCGCCGAGGAAAAGCAGCGCGGGCTGACAATCGATCTTGGTTTCGCGCCCTGCCGCCTGGCCGACCAGCGCATTGTCGGCATCGTCGATGTCCCCGGCCACGTCGATTTCATCCGAAACATGGTCGCCGGCGCTCACGGCATCGACGTCGTCATCTTTGTCGTCGCGGCCGACGACGGCATCATGCCGCAAACACACGAGCATTTGCGCATTCTCTCACTGATGGGATTGCGCCACGGCTTGGTGGCGTTGACAAAAATTGATCTCGTGGACGAGGCGCGGCGGGATTCTGTAATCGAGAACTTGCGGAAATTGCTTGCGGGCACATTTCTGGACGGCGCGCGTGTTTGCCCGATTTCCAATGTCACCGGCGAAGGGTTCGACAGTTTTTTTGATTCGCTGAGTCAGACCGTCGAAGCCTGTGGCGACCGCTCCTGTCATGGGCCTTTCCGGCTGTGGGTGGAAGACTCGTTCACCATTCGTGGCGCGGGCACAGTCGTCACAGGCATCCCAACTCACGGCCGCGTGCGTCCGGGGGACCAACTTCACCTGTTGCCTATCGGTTCTTTCGGACACGTGCGCCGGATGCAGGTCTATGGTGAAGACGCCGCCGAAGGTCGCGCTGGCGAATGCCTCGCGCTGAACATCCCGGAACTGGACCATCAGGCCGTGCGGCGCGGCATGACGCTTGTGGAATCAGATTCAATCGAGCCGGTGTCGATGGCCCAGGCCGAGTTGTGGATCCTCGATTCAGTCAAAGGCACAATCGAGGATTACCTTCAAGTCCAGCTTCACGTCGGCACGGCGTCGGTCTCGGCGCATCTGGCGATGCTGGAAAACACCGCCATGACCGGCGGGCAAAGGCAGTTTGTCCAGCTTCGCCTGGCCACGGCCTTGCCACTGGTGCCCGGAGAAAGATTTGTGATTCGGGCCAATCTTCCCGGTCCCGGCGCCGCGGGTCTGACCACCATTGGCGGAGGACAGATTCTCGGCTTGAACGACTCTCGCCTGCGCCGCAAAAAGCAGTGGACCCTCGCTCTTCTGGCCGCCCAGCGCTACGCCGTCGATGATCCCGTGCGCTGGTGCGAGCAGATCGTGCGCGAAAGCGACTCGCCCGCCACCGTTGCCAGTCTCCAGAAAAGGTGCTGGAGCCGCCCCGCGGAAATCTCCGACGCGATCGAACGGTTGCGCGTTGAAAACCGCGTGGTTCCTTTGTCGGGCGGCGGCTGGCTTCACCGCGACGTCATCCAGAACGCCGCGAAAGAAATTTTGGCGGCCCTCCAGACCTTCCACGCGGCCAATCCTCAACGCGCCGGCATCAGCCGCGAAGAGATGCTGGCGGGCCTGGGGATAAATCCTGGATGCCTGGACGCCGCAACTGAATCATTGCTGCAAGCAAAGCAAATTGAACGCAGCGGAACCCTGCTGGCGCGGCCGGGTTGGAACGCGCGGCTCCCGGATCGCGATCAGCGCCTCTGTGAGCAGATTGCCGCGAAGTTAAAGCAAGCCGCCTTCTCGCCGCCGACTTTGGAAGAACTGGCCGCCGCGCTTGCCGAACCGCCACCGCGCATCGCCAACATGATGCGATTGCTGGCCGAACGCGGCCTGCTCATGCGCCTGGATGACCGGATTTGGATGCACCGCGACGCCGTCGAAGCCGGCCGGCAAACCGCCCTGAAACTTTTCGCCCGCGCGCCCGCATTTTCCACGATGGAATTCCGCGACGCGCTCGGCGTCAGCCGCAAATTCGCCGTCCCGCTGGCGGATTATCTGGACAAAACCCGCTTCACCGTCCGCTCCGGCAATAATCGCGCGCCCGGGGCGGAGGCCAAAAAGCTGCTCGTGCAAAATTCAGCCGCGCCGGGTTTGATATGACAATTGATTTCGCCAAACGCCGCCGCGTGATGGAACGGTCGCAACTGTTGGGACACTGCATCTGTGATGTGCGGCGCTCGTGTCCTTGCGACGTGCTGCGCGAACAAAACCTATGTCCCTGCGCAGGCGAGCGGCCCGATGCGCTGGGAGATTCAGACGTGAAATTGATGCAATGGGCGCCCAACGCCGGCTGCGCTTCCAAAATTGCGCCCGCCGATTTGGACGCTGTGCTGGCGCGGCTACCATCGGTCGAAGACCCCGCGGTGATCTCCGGCTTGGCCGCCGCCGATGATGCGGCGATTTACCGGATTGCCGACGGCCTTTTCCTCGTGCAAACGGTGGACGTGTTCACGCCATGCGTGGACGATCCTCGTCTCTTTGGCAGGATTTGCGCCGCCAATTGTCTCTCGGACATTTACGCGATGGGCGGGGAACCGCGCACCGCGCTGAGCGTGCTGGCATTCCCCTCGGAAAAATTGTCCGGTGAGGTCATTTTTCAAATGTTGGCCGGCGCGATGGATACCTTCAAGGAAGCCGGGGTCGCGCTCGTCGGCGGCCACAGTGTTAAGGATGACGAAATCAAACTCGGCTTTGCCATCACCGGCTTGATTGATCCCGCCGTCGCCGCCGGATTGGAAAAACCGAATGCCGGCGACGCGTTGGTGTTGACAAAGCCTCTGGGTACCGGCGTGCTGACTTTTTGTCAGCAAATCGGACGCGGGCATCCGGCGGGAATGGCCGCCGCGCAAAACGTCATGCTCACGCTCAACAAAGCGGCGGCGGAAGCGATGAAAGAAGCCGGCGCGTCGGCTTGCACGGACGTGACCGGCTTTGGCCTGTTCGCGCATCTGCTCCGGCTGCTGCGTCCGGCCCGGCTGGGCGCCGAAGTGTTCGCTGACGCCCTGCCAGCCATCGAAGGCGCGTTGGACGCTCTGCGCCAAGGCGTGATTCCCGGCGCGGTGGAGCGCAACCGCGAATACGTCGGCGACGCCATTCGGATCGCGCCGGGCGTTGACGAAGCCCTGGTAAATTTGGGTTTCGACGCGCAGACCTCCGGCGGATTGCTGATCGCCGTTCCGATGGAGCATTTGGAAACATTGCAACAGTCCCTCGCCCGCCGCGGCGCGGAGGGTTTTGTCATCGGCGGAATAACCGGCGAACCAGGTGGACAAATTATTGTTTCGCCGGCCGCCGGCAAACCGCGCAAAAATCAATCTATGAAAACATCAACAACCGTTTCCGCCCCCCTCCACGAAGGTTGCTGCGCGGACATTTTCAAAACCGAATCGTCGCAAAGCTCCGTCGCCGAAACGCAGAAGGCCTTCAGCGCGATGATGCGTTCGGCGCAATCCGCCGGCGTCTTGAGCGAGAAGGCCAAGGAACTCATCCTCTTCGCTCTCGTGGTGAGCAGCCGCTGCCAGCCGTGTTTCGAGGCCCATTTCCGCAAGGCGCGCGACATCGGCATCACTCAGGCGGAATTGGACGAAGCAGCGTGGTGCGCCATCGCCATGGGCGGCGCGCCGGTGAAAATGTTTTACGCGGATTCCCTGGAACGCATTGCGCCGCCCAAAACGGAACAATAATCGTAAATTGTGCGGTGGACCATATTGCAGTTCATCGCTGGCCATTTCCCCCGGTTCGCGAAATCTCCGAGTGCGCGAAATAGCTGGCCGTGATGGCGTCGGAAAAGCGCGGCAACTCGCCCAGCATCTCCACGAGGACGCGACCAATCTGGCTTTCCGCGGGGTTTTTCGGAAGCGAGGCCAACTCACGGGGATCCAGCGCGGCGAGCCGCTGCTTGCAGTGGCGCAGGATTTTATTTTGGGGAGTATCCCCCTGGCATTCCCTCGGCAGCCGCTCGAAATGCTGCGTCAGTTGATGAAGCTGGAAGAAGAGCGATCTCGGGTTCGTGTCATCGAGCAGCACCAGGTCATACACCGCCGCGATGTGCGGCACCACATTGTAGCGCGAACGGTAGGTGAGCGTGCTGTCGGCCACTTCGAGCACGGCTTCAAGCAGGCTCGGATTGTCGGCCTCCGGCGAACGCAGCGCGCGATCCAAAAACGTGCAGATGCTCAGCGCCCGTTCGACCCGCAGTCCCATGTCAATGAACCGCCAGCCCTGCGCCCGTGTCATGTTCTCGCGCGCCAATCCGTGGATCGAGGCCAGTCCCAGCAGAATCTGGTTCAGCACGTCTAGTGCGTCGGCCGCGAGCGTGGTTTTCGCACCCGGCGCCTCGGACAGCAGGTCGCCCAAATGGTTGGCGGCGCGCCACAAATCGGTTGACGTGAGGTCGCGCACCGACATCGCCAGGCGCTGCAAGCGGCTGGTGAGTTGGCGCAGACTGCCTTCGCGTTGCGCGTCGAAGATCGCTGCGAACAAATCGGCTTCTATCTCGTCGGGGCCGGGCCGCGAGATGCGTTTGGCTTTGCCGTTGGCAAGCTGCCCAAGGCGATCGAGAGTTTCCAACAAGGGCGCCAGGTGCGGCAGATCGCCTCCCCCGGTTTCCGGGCTGAACTGCCTCATCGCCGCCCGCAACAACCGCGACGCCGCGTCAGCTCGCTCGGCATATCGGCCAAGCCAGAAAAAGTTGTCCGCCAGCCGCGAGGACAAATTGTTTCCCACGCGGCGCAGTTCAATGGACCGGCTCTGCGGCGCGAGCAGCGATATCTCCTCGACGCGATCCTCGCTTAGTACCCAGGTGTCCTTGCTCGCGACGCCGTGTTGCATCGAGACAAACTGGCAGTCGCCGGGCGGCGAGACGCGCGCCAGCCCTCCCGGCATCACCGCGTAGCCGTCCTCAGTGGCGACCAGATACACGCGCAGCATGACCGGTCGGGCTGCCAATCTTCCCTCCATCAGTGAAGGCGCTGTCGAAGGCCGCATCCGCTCCTGGGCGACGAATTGACGCGGTTGAAACTGGATGCGGCGCATCAAGGCCTCGCGCTCTTGCTCTGTCAGTTGGTTGTCCGCATCCCATCCGCGCGCCGGCAAGCGGAAGGCCGGCCGCACGAACAGTTCATCCAGATGTTCGAGCACGTATTCTTCCGCCGCTTTCTGGCCGCACCACCACGTGGCGACGGACGGCAGCTTCAATTCCTCCCCCAGCACCTGGCGGCACAGCCCGGGCAAAAACGCCATGAACGACGGGCTTTGCAACAGGCTGCTGCCAGGGGGGTTCGCCATCGCCGCGTTGCCCGCCCGCGCCGCCTCGATGAATCCCGGCACCCCCAGCATCGAGTTGTTTCGCAGTTCCAGCGGATCGCAAAACTCGTCGTCCACGCGCCGCAGAATCACGTGGACAGGCTCCAGCCCCGCGAGCGTCTTGAGGAAAACTCTCTCGTCCCGAACCGTCAAATCCTGGCCCTCCACCAGCGGATAGCCCAGATACCGCGCCAGGTACGACTGCTCGAAATAGCTCTCGTTGTAAGGCCCAGGTGTCAATAACACTATACGCGGGTCCTCCACGCCCGATGGCGCCAGTCGCGCCAGGGTTTTCTGCGTTTCGCGGAAAAACCCGGCCAGCCGGTGAACCTGCGAATCCCGGTACGCCTCGGGTAAAAGGCGCGACGTCACCAGCCGGTTGGCCAGCGCGTAACCCGCCCCGGTCGGAATTTGGGTGCGATCTGACACCACCCACCAGCGGCCATCCGGCGAGCGCGCGAGGTCCGCGGCGTAGAAATTCAAAAATGTGCCGCCGACAGGCTGCAAACCGTGGCACGGACGCAGAAAATCGCACTGCCCGAACACCAGCGCCGGCGGCAGCCAGCCGGAGCGCACCAATTCCTGCCTGCCGTAGCAATCGGCAAGAACGCGGTTGATGAGCTTCGCGCGTTGCACCAGGCCTTGCTCCAGCGCGCGCCAATCGTCCGCCGCGATGAGCAACGGCGCCGGGTCCAGTTTCCAGGGGCGCTCCAGCCCGCGCGGTTCACCATGGACATTGTAGGTGATGCCCTGCTCGTGGACCAGGCGCGCGCAGCTTTCCCACCGGCGTTTGAGTTCCGCGGCGCCGACCTGCTCCAGGGAGGCGGCGAATTTCGCGTAATGCGCCCGCAACGCGCCCTCTTCGCCAACGCATTCGTCATACACGCCGTCCATCCGCCGGTAGCCGGCCAGCGGCATTGCGGATTCAGTGCGGGATTCGACGGCTGCTTCGCTCATCGCTTCGATCAATCTAGCCGCGCCGCCCGCGCCTGGCGAGCCTTCTTGTCGCCGACCTAGACATGCCGCAAATCCAGCGTGAAGGG
>Ga0326727_10015673_pt1 | contig 16189 bp, 12 predicted proteins | sample MB2enrmetagenome_FD_207643 | JGI IMG/M metagenome (GOLD analysis project Ga0326727, IMG submission 207643) | Lab enriched peat soil microbial communities from McLean, Ithaca, NY, United States - MB29MY | ecosystem: Environmental > Terrestrial > Soil > Wetlands > Peat | place: USA: New York...
ACGCCAAGGACGTTGACCGGATCATCCGGGAGACACGGGCAAGTCGGTGAAAGTAGTCATCGACACGAATGTCTTTATTTCTTCCTTTTTGAGCCCGAAAGGAACGCCGCGGCTGATCATCGACCTGTGGAAAACCGGTCAGGTCACCATCTGCCTCTGCGTGGAAATCCTTACTGAGTACCTGGAAGTTCTCGCACGCATGGGCCTGGCCGGGGAGCCCGAATTGAAAGAGCTTCTGGAGCTGTTCAAAACCAGACAACAAATCGTTTTTGTGGTCATCGACAACGACCTGCATGCCGTTGAGGCCGATCCGGCCGACGACAAGTTCCTCGAATGCGCCCAAAAGGCCCGCGCCGCCTGCATCGTTTCCGGGGACAAGCACCTGAAACGCCTGGGAGAGTTCGAAGGAACGCCTATTCTTTCTCCGGCGGAATTCGTGACGCGCTGGCGTAACCGGTAGATAAGAAAGAGCAACCGCTCGGGGCGCAGGAAGGGGGCTGTTGAAGGGGCGGGAGGACTTTAGAGCATGGCAGTTGTCGAGGCCGGCTCTTCCGGGAGAATCACCTGGCTCAGGGCATCGTCGATTTTGGCGGTATCGACGGTGGTATTGAAGCAGGGGCCGAAGGGGCGATTGTTGAGAATGCCGATTACCGGCAAGGGGTAACAGTCCTTGATGCCGGAGGTGAGGTCGCGTTCGCAGGCCACGGCCAGCACCAGCTTGGGGCGTTTTTCCACGATCACCTTGCGTGCCAGTGTCCCCCCGGTGGCAACGGATATGTCCACATGGTATTTCTGGCCGATGCCCACCAATCCCTTGATGTCGCAACGGCCGCACTGCACGCATTTCCTGATGTCGCCGGTAACCTTGATCTCGCAGTCGAACAGCTGAATGCAGTGGGGGAGCAACACCAGGATGCGGTCGGGCCTGACCTTCTGGCGCTGCGAGATGACCAGGCTGTTGTTCATGGCAATGAAGGATTGGCGGATACTGTCTCTGTCAAGCCCCAGTCCGCGCCCTACCAACTCGATCATCGGCAGGAGAAACTTGATTACCACCAGGCGCATGAAGCGGGTGAAAAAGATATCCTTGCCCAGGGCTGTGGTCAAGACCAGCAGGCCGGTCCCCAGGATGGCGACGCCCGAGAGCACCACCACAGCGATACCGACGATATGGGGCAGTTGGGGGTGGATGTTGGCAAGGCCGCGGTTGGGAACCCACCAGGCAAGAAAGATAAGACCTACCACGATCAGGCAGGTAAAGCCCATCAGCGAGACGAATAGGCGTTTGCGGGGCGGGTTGTTGGTTCCTTTGGAGCCGGTCATTGCTTTCTATCCCCACTGTCGGTTTCACTGCCAAGCCGGGTCCCTTCCGAAACCGGGCAACCAGCCAGGAAACTGGCGGAATCCAATCGTTTTTTTCCCGCTGTCTGCAACTCTTCGATAATCAGGCTCCCGGTCAGGCAGGCAATTTCAAGGGTATCCTTGGCGGCCTGCAGCACCGTACCCGGTTGGCCGCTGCCGCTGCCGACCCTCGTGCGGTAGATCTTCAGTATCTGGCCGTCCATGAAGGTATAGGCGACGGGCCAGACGCTCATGCCGCGCACTTGGTTATGGATGGCGCGGGCGTCACGGGACCAGACGATCAGTCCATCCTCCTTCTTCAGCATGGGGGCATAGCAGGAAAGGGCGTTATCCTGTTCCCGCGGCGGTATGGAGGCGGCTTTGATCCCGTCCAGGGTCTCGGCCAACAGTTCCGCACCCATCATGGACATGCGGTCGTGGAGTGTGGCAATATTCTCGTTTTCATCAATGGGTGTTGACCGGTGGAGCAGCATCGGGCCGGTATCCAGGCCGGCGTCCATCAGCATGGTCGTAACGCCGGTCTCGCTCTCGCCGTTGATGATACACCAATTGAGCGGTGCGGCCCCACGGTAACGGGGCAAGAGCGAGGCGTGAACGTTGATGCAGCCATGGGGGGGGATTTCCAGGAGCGCCTTGGGAAGGATCTGTCCAAAGGCCACCACCACGATCACGTCCGGATTGAGCCGCAGAATACTTTCGACAAAGGCCGGGTCGCGTACCTTGAGGGGTTGGTGCACCGGGATACCGTGACGCAGCGCCAGTTCCTTGACCGGCGGCGGCGTCAGCTTCTGGCCGCGTCCTTTGGGCCGGTCCGGCTGGGTAACCACCGCCAGCAACTGTTCGCCGCGATCTATGAGCAGTTGCAATGTGGGGCACGCAAATTCCGGGGTCCCCATGAAAATCACCCGCCAGCCGGTCATTTGTCGCCCCTTTTCTCTTCGGCGGCCTTGCGGAGTTTGCGCTGGAACAGGTCGCGTTTGAGCGGTGAAAGGTGATCGACAAAGAGAATCCCGTCCAAATGGTCGATCTCGTGCTGGAAGGCTATGGCCAGCAGGTCTTCAGCCCGCCAGCTCTTTTCGTTCCCGTCCGGGTCCAGCCCCTTGACCACCACGCTGGCATGGCGGCGGACATTGGCGGCATAGCCGGGGACGGAAAGGCATCCCTCCTCTTCAAACGATTCTCCCTCAGCATGGACTATAACCGGGTTGATTGCCACAATCAATTCAGGCGGTTCGTCCTTGGCGGAGACATCGATTACGACAACGCGCTGATGCACGCCGATCTGTGGTGCAGCCAGGCCGACCCCCGGTGCGTCGTACATGGTTTCTACCATGTCTTTGACCAGTTGCTGCAGGGAATCATTGATAACAGCGACGGGCGCCGACTTTTTCTTGAGTTCTGGGTTGGGGTAGGTGAGAATTGTGCGGATCATAAACATCCTTGCGACGTATTCTAGTATGCTTGGCGCCAAATTGCCGATTGCCTCGCGGAAACCGCTCAACAGGGAAAATCATGTCTTCGCTGCTTCCGTCTCATCGTTGTGTCGGCATCTGCATTTTGATACTACCGTAATTTATTACGATACTATTTTGGACAAAAAAAATCAAATTATGATCTTGATTGTCGGCACGAGGGTGCGACTGACTCGATTGGGGAGGGCAGCGGGGCGAAAGAAGCCGGCAGACATGTCTCGCAGTGCGAAAGGGGTCTCAAGCGGGCAAAAGGAAGTGACTCCCGGAATATGCCTTGGCAGCATCTCGTGCCCTGATGGAAAATCCGGGTTTAAAAGAGACCAGTGAAAAGTTGCTGGGAAATAGACGAAAAAGCGGTTTGTGACGCGTTTGAACGCCCTGTTTAGCCGAAAAAGCCCTTGTCCCGGTTGAACGCCTCCACGAAGGTTTCAAAAAGAACGTTCATCTGCTCCTCATCGATGTCGAGAATAATGGCGGGCGGTGTCTCGTGGAGCGCAAAATCCTCCGGCTCGCGCACGCCCGCCCCTACCCTGTGGCAGAAGAGGTTTGCCAGCCCGACAACACAGGCCAGTCGTATCCGATAGGGGTCTTCGTCGGCGTCGAAATCGTAGGTGTGGTGCTTCAGGACCGCATACATCAGGATTTCCGGGAAGTTCCATTTCTTGATAACCAGCGCGCCCACATCTGCGTGGTTGTAGGGATATACCTGCCGTTCGGCCTCCAGAAATGAGATCCGGTCATTATAACATTTCTGCATGACGCTTTGAAATTGCTTGCTGTCCATGTTGTTCATGATGATCTTGCCGATATCGTGGAACAGGCCGCCCAGAAATGCCTCCTCTTCATTTACCAGCCGGGTTTCCCCGGCAATGATGCGGGCGGCCAGGCCGGCGCCGAAAGAGTGCTCCCAAAGCATTTGCTCGGTCAGGCCGTAGGGCTTGTAAACCTGTTTGAGCGAAGCTGCCACCACGAGGCTTTTCAGGGTGCTGAAACCGAGGATCATGATGGCATGGGACAGCGTCTGGATCTGGCGCTGGCAGCCGTAAAAGGACGAGTTCGAGATTTTCAGGACACGGGCGGCAACGGCCGGGTCGGACGCCACTATCTTGGCCAGCTTTTCCGAGGTGGTGCTTTCGCTTTCAACGAGTTGCATGACCTTGGTTGCGACCACCGGGATGGTGGGCAGATCACTGGCATTCATGATCAACGCCTCAAGCTCTTGATTCATTTCGCTGCTCCTTGCTGCTCACGACATACAAGCGGAGTGTGGCCGACAGGTGTTATACGGATAAAAATTATTGCATAAAAATGTCAAGAATCAAAGATATTTGCCTAAAGAATTGAATTTTGACCAGGTGCCATGTATAATCTCCCCCCGACATTAGATCAGTGTCCTGTGCGGTCCGTTCGCCGCAGTAATTCCTTTTGAGTTTTAGCTCCCGATGAAGAGCCGTAACGCAGCCAGAGGCTAAAAGAACCTGAACCGCAAGGGGTGCAGCCGTCTGGACACTAACCAAGGACAACCCGAGAACATGCCTATGATTCGCACATATCTTGCCCTGCCCTGCGCGGTGCTCATGCTGACCGGTTTCACCTGGGGATTCGGGGCCGACAAATGCCCCAAGGCCCTTGAGCTTACGGGGAAGCTGGGGCAACTCCACGATGAAGCCCAGATACGTCAGACCGAAGCGGATATCCTCACCCGTTGTCCCGACGGCGCTGCCGGCCACTATGTAACCGCATTGCAGTTCGAGCGTGCCGGCAATCCGGACGGGGCGATTGCGGAATATCGCAAAGCGTTGCAACTGGAACAATCCTTTCCCCTGGCAAGCGGCAATCTGGGGCTCCTGTACGCCCAAAAGGGGATGAATGACGAGGCCTCGGTCGAGTTGGCCCGCGGCCTGTCGTCGATTCCCGATCCCAGGTATCAAAAGGCCATGGCGATGATCCTGGCGGAGCGCAAGGTTTATCCCCTGGCCATCTATTACTTTAACGAAGCCAGCCGCGGATTATCCAATGACGCCGGTGTGTTTACCGGCTTGGGGGAGATCTACGTTGCCATCGGCCAGCACGGCAAGGCGATGGAGGAGTACCGCCGGGCGCTGGCGGCCGATCCGAATTCCGAGAAGGCCCATATGGGTATTGCCGCCATTCATCTTGAGCGCAATGAACCGAATCATGCGCTGGACGAGCTCAAGAAGGCCGCCGTGTCCAGCCCGCAAAATCGCCAGATTCATCTGATGATGGCCGATATCTACGCCAGAAAAGGTGAGAACAAGCTGGCTGATTACGAAAGGCTCCTGGGCGGCAAAGGAAAGACGCCTCCGGCAACCCCGGCCGCCACGGCAGTCCCGCCCCCGCCTCCCCCCGAAGTTGACAAGCCGGTGTCCGCAACCCCGTCCCAGGCAGAGCTGGAAAAAGCGATCGAAAGGGTGAAGGCGACCATCAAGGAACAGCCTGATGCAGTGGCAGCGTATGAAGAACTCGGGAACCTGTACCGTTCAGCCGGCATGGATAAAGAAGCAGTTGCCGCCTATAAGGAAGCGGCTTACCGCAACAGCACCAGCAGCGACGTCTACCTTAACCTGGGCATTCTCTATGAGAAACAGGACCTGCTGGACGAGGCGGTGGTGGCCTACCGGCAGGCTGTACAGGTCAAACCGCAAAATGCCGACGCCAGGCTACGCCTGGCTGATATCTACCTGAACCGCGGAAGCAACGCCCAGGCGGTGGAGCAGTACGGCGAATTTCTCAAGCTCAAACCCAACAGCCCCGATATCCAGCTCAAGCTGGCGCGACTCTTTGCCCGCACCAAGGAAATGAACCTGGCCATCGAGGGATATCAGGCGGTGCTGAAACAGTCGCCCGATAATGTGGATGCAAACCGGGAGATTGCCGCCCTCTACAAAGCCAAGGGCTTGAACGACAAGGCCATTGAGCATTATAATAAGGTTCTGGCGCAGCAGAAAGACGATGTGGAAACGCGCAACGCCTTGGTTTCGCTTTACGTCAAGGACAAGCGCTACGACGAGATTACCGACCTGCTCAAGGGGACGGCGGAACTCTTCCCCGATGATCCCAACAACCACTACAAGCTGGCCCTGATCTACGATTTCAAGAAGGACTATGACAACGCCATTGCCAGTTATAAAAAGGCTCTGGAACTCAAGCCGGACCACGCTCGCTCCCTCAATGCCCTGGGACGCCTCTATCTGAAGACCGGCCGGCTTACCGAGGCGAAAGAGATGCTCGAAGCGGCCAAAAAGGCCGATCCCAATCTTGAAGAGGCCTCGGTATTGTTGAACAATATCCGGGAGGAGTTCAATCCCGAGCCCCGCAAGATCAGTAGCAAGATCGGCAGCAGGCACAAGAAAGGCAAGTCCAGAAAAGGAAAGAAGACGAAGACGTCTAAAAACGTCAAGTCCGCAAAGCCTGGAAAAAGCAAAGCCAAGAAAAAATAATACTATTCATGTTGCGTTCATCGGTTCGCCGGATCGCGGGTAGCCCCGTTCCGGCGTTCCCGCCGCTGTAACCCTCACGCCCACGGCTGGACACAGATATGACTGAACTGAGCAGCGCGCTAGCCTACTTTCCCCGCACCATCCAGATATCCGCCCGGCATTGGCGCTACCTTGAGTTGGGAGCGCTTTCGCAACTCATTGCCGCACGCGGCATACCCGGCGTCATGTTTTTCCGTCAGCTTGCCCTCAAGCTTAACCGCGAGAAAGGTCCCGACGCGCTGCCGGTTCATGCCGGCCACCTCGTTCTCTATGCCACCCTGCTCGAAGTGTACCGCCATATCATCGACGTTTTTGGAGAACGCGAAACGCCGGGTGTGATGGCGGATGCCCTGCAACGGGGAGGGTTCGATCCAGCCGGGGGTGAAACGGCCATGACCCTGGAGCGTTTTGTGGCGCTTTTCCCGCCGGATGATGTCCTGCAAGGCAGACTGCAGAGCAACGAGTGGCTCAGCGCCGCCGGTGAAGGGGGACGTCTGCTGGTCCTGCGTGAACTGCTCCTGCTCAGGCTGGCCGCCCTGAACCCGGCTCTTGACAGCTTTCGGGAGATCCTGGATGATCGGGTCCTGGCGGATGAAACGCCGTACCCGGCCATGGCCGACGGCATGCATGCCGCCCTGAAACAGGGGCCGCTACTGCCGGAGTTGGGGTGTACCCTGGGCGAAGCGTTGTGGGCGCCCATCGTCTCGTTTCCCACCTCTCTCGCCGGCCAGTTGGGCTTTCTCCGGGAGCGCTGGGTCCACCTGTTGCCGCCGGAACTGCTTGAAGAGATTGCCGGCGCCCTCGACATCCTGTTGGAAGAGGAACGGGAATGGGGCGGAACAGGGGAGCCGGGACCGCCGCCGGTGCTGGAGTTCAGCCGCGGAAGGCATGGGGAGGCAGGGGGCAGCTCTGTCTTCGGCGGCTATGATTACCCCGAGTACGAAGGATTTTCGCCGGATGCGGACTGGATGTCCAATGTTGTGCTGATCGCCAAGATGGTCTATGTCTGGCTCGACCAGCTCTCGAAACAGTACGGCTGGCCCATCACCCGCCTCGACCAGGTGCCGGACGCGGAACTGGGCCGGCTGGCCGCAACCGGCATCACAGGACTCTGGCTGATAGGGGTTTGGGAGCGCTCTCCGGCTTCCCAGCGCATTAAGCAGTTGTGCGGCAATCCCGAGGCCATCGCCTCGTCCTATTCCCTGTACGACTATGAGATCGCCGCCGATCTGGGGGGATGGGATGCCCTGGGCAATCTACGGGAACGAGCCGGTCGTTGCGGCATCCGTCTGGCCAGCGACATGGTCCCCAACCACACCGGAATCTTTTCCCGCTGGGTCGTCCAGCACCCGGACTGGTTCATCCAGACAGATTATCCCCCGTTCCCCACCTATCGGTTCAATGGTGAGGATCTGTCCCAATCGGGCGACGTCTGCATCCAGATCGAGGACGGCTACTGGACCAAGACCGATGCCGCAGTTGTTTTCCGGCTGATCGAACGCTCTACCGGCCGCATCCGCTATATCTACCACGGCAACGACGGCACCAGCATCCCCTGGAACGACACGGCCCAACTCAACTATCTGATCCCCGAGGTGCGCGAGGCGGTCATGAGGACCATCCTTCACGTGGCCCGCAATTTTCCGATCATCCGTTTCGACGCCGCCATGACCCTGGCCAAGAAACACTATCAGCGCCTCTGGTTCCCGATCCGCGGCCTGGGAGGCGGCATCCCGTCCCGCGCAGAGCACGGCATGAGCCGGGAGGAGTTCGATGCCCTCTTTCCGGTGGAATTCTGGCGTGAGGTCGTGGACAGGGTGGCGGCAGAGGTGCCCGGAACCCTGCTGCTGGCCGAGGCCTTCTGGCTGATGGAAGGTTATTTCGTGCGGACCCTCGGCATGCACCGCGTCTACAACAGCGCCTTCATGAACATGCTCAAGATGGAGGAAAACGCCAAGTACCGCCAGACCATCAAAAACGTTCTGGAGTTCAACCCCGAGGTGCTCAAGCGCTTCGTCAATTTCATGAACAATCCGGATGAGAAGACCGCTGTTGAGCAGTTCGGCACCCAGGGCAAGTACTTTGGCGCCTGCGTGCTGCTGGCCACCATGCCGGGCCTGCCCATGTTCGGTCATGGACAGATCGAAGGCTTCCACGAAAAGTACGGCATGGAGTACAAACGGGCGTACTGGGAGGAGGCGGTTGACGAGGGGATGGTGCGCGGTCACGAGATGTGGATATTCCCGCTGCTACGCCGGCGCTGGCTTTTTTCCGGGGCGGAGAACTTCGTATTGTACGATTTCCATGCAGGCAGTACGGTTGACGAAAACGTCTTTGCCTATTCAAACAGGTTCGGGGGACACCGGGCGCTTGTCCTGTACCACAACCGCTACGCTTGTTGCGCGGGATGGATCAAGGACTCCGTCTCGTTTGCCGTCAAGGCTGCGGGCGACGACACCGAACTGCGCCGTACGACATTGGGGGAAGCCCTGGAGGTCAAGCCGGACGATCGTACCTATTACTGTTTCCGCGACCACACCCAGGGACTGGAATACGTGCGTAACGGCAGGGAGTTGCGGGAAAAAGGGCTTTATGTCGAACTGGGGGAATACCAGTTCCACGTCTTCATGGATTTTCGTGAAATCCGGGATGATGCGGAGGGAAGCTGGCAAAGCCTCTGCGCGGCGCTGGGCGGCCGCGGCGTGGAAAGCCTTGCGGACGAGCTCAAGCAGCAGTGTTATGCTTCACTGAACGCCGCCTTCCGGGCTGCGCTCCAAGCCGTGCCGGATAAGGTCATGCCGGCCGCTCCGCCGGAAGCGGATGATGTGCTCCGGGCAGCCCAGCGCTTTTTGGCTATTCTCCATGCCCACCTGGGCAGGGATAGTGCCGGGGTTGATGCCGTGCTGAAGGCCATCTCCGCCTGGCGCGGGTTCACGTCGGCATTCCAGGCGATGAAACCTGCTTCCAAGGCCGCCCGGACGGTACAAGCCAGGCTGCTGGAACTCCTGGAGGCCCCTTCGGGCGCCTGTGTGCTGATGGGGTGGCTGCTCCTGAGGCATGCCGGAACAGAGAGCCTGGAGACCTTTGGGCTCGATTGCACCTTGAGGCGCGTGCTGAAAGGGAATCATGTTGGAGAGTCCTCTCAACACGAGGATCAACTCCTCAGGGCATTGCTTGCATGGGATGGCACGGATGACTGCGGACCGGACAACGCCATGGCACGGGCCTTTTCCTGCCCGGCCTGCCGTGATTTCATGCTGATTCATGACAGCGATGGCGTCGAGTGGTTCAACAAGGAGCGGTTTGAGGAACTGGCTGAATGGCTTGCCGTGGCCGGTCTGGTTAAGCTGGCGTTGAAACGGCCGGCCGGCCGCGCCGTCTCGGCATGGCTGGCCGTGGCCGGCCGTGAACTGGACGCCTGCATCGCTTTGGCCGCCCATGCCGGTTACCGCAGCCGCCTGTTCCAACAGCTATCGGAACCGCCGGCAAAAGCCGGTGCCGGATTTCCGGCGAAACGGGGCAAAGGAAAGGGCACGGATGTTCAAGGCAGCGCTCGGGCGCATACGTCAAAAACGCCGGACGACACGCTGCCCCGCTGAGCCGGCATCCCTGCCGGAGCTGTTTCGGGGCTATCCGCGGCTCGACCAAGCCAACTGCCCGACCGTTTGTTACTGCTACGCGAGTGGGTGTGATCTGCAATTTGCCAAAAACGCCTAGCCCCCTATTACTACTCAGAAAAGAAGTATATTGAACGAGGTGCATGATGAGTTCAATTGCCAAGGATATTCTCAGCCTGAGCGTTTCAGAACGGATTTTGTTGGTTGAGGACATCTGGGACAGCATCGCGGAAATACCGGAGGAAGTTCCCCTCAGCGCGGCCCAGAAGCAGGAGTTGGATCTCCGGCTGGATGCCTATCATCAAAACCCGAATGTGGGGTCGCCGTGGTCAGCGGTACGGGAGCGAATTCGAAATCGGACATGAAATATGAATTGCTCATACGGCCCGAAGCCGAGACAGAGCTTGCGGAGGCATTTGACTGGTATGAAGAGCAACTGCGAGGACTTGGCTCGGAGTTTTTAATATCAGCCGATGCAACAATTCATGCTATTGTCCGTAACCCGCACCAGTTCGCCAAGATACACAAAGATGTGCGCAGGGCGCTTCTGCACCGTTTCCCGTTTGGGGTGTTCTTTCTTGTTGTAGGCACTCGAATTATCGTTCTCGCCTTCTTCCACGCCAAAAGGAATCCGAAACGCTGGCGAGAGAGGACGTAGATTTGCAGTGGATGAGTTTTTTGTTATGAACTACAAAATGTGCCGGATTCCGCTATAAAGGCATTCAACAATATGAAACAGACCACAATCGACGGCATCGCCCTGAACCTGGCTTCCCCGGTAAGCCTTGCGCTGAAATGGGTGGGGCAGGAGGAGTTGCTCACGCAGTTGCTGGCGGCCTGGATGGTGATCGACGAACGGGACATCCCCTTCAATCCCCGCCTGGTGGGGAGGCCGGGGGTGGGCAAGACCACTTTGGCTTATGCAGCGGCTCTGCGCCTGGGCCGGCCGGTCTATCTCTACCAGGCCACCATGGATACCCGGCCCGAGGACCTGATCATCTCGCCGGTGATCAACCCGGACGGGAAGATCCAGTACGCCGCCTCATCCCTGGTTTCGGCCATGCTCGCCGGAGGGGTGCTGATACTGGACGAGGGAAACCGCATGAGCGAGAAGGCCTGGGCCTCGCTGGCGCCGCTGTTGGACGACCGCCGCTACGTGGAGTCCATCGTCACCGGCCTGCGTATCCCCGCGGCCCGCAATTTTCGTATCGTAGTCACCATGAACGAGGACTCCTCCACCTTCGAGGTGCCGGAATACATCCATTCCCGGCTCCAACCGCAGATATACATCGATTTCCCGTCTGCTGACGAGGAGTTGCTGATCCTCAGGGAGAACCTCCCCTTCAGCAGCGGACGCATCCTGCAGTACGTGGTGGATTTTCTACAGCGCGCCCATGCCGCCGATGAGTCCTATTCCGTGCGGGACGGCATCAACATCGCCCGCTACGCCCTCAAGATGATGCACATGCAGGGTACGGAGGCCGTCGGACTGCTCCCGCTGGCCGTGGAACGGGTGTTGGGGGACGAGGCCCTGGAGTATCTGAAATAAAACCTGAAACCGTGACGCCTCCATGCCTTCGTTGGTCCGAAATGCCTCTGCCATTGCCCTTGAGAAGATGCGCGACATGCCGGCGGAGGACCGATGCAGCGGGTGTTTTGGCGCGGCCGGGCGGCGGCTCTTTCGGGCACTGCGGCATTCCAGCGTCACGGTTTCAGGTAAGAGAGTCTTGACCTATGTCCAGCCGGCTCCATCTGGAAATCTTCGGTCCCGTCCACGCCCTGCCCATTCTGCATTATCGTCTTGAGTTCGCCCACCTGGTGCGCCAAGCCGTCCGGCTGGTACGGCCCGACTGCATTGCCGTGGAACTGCCCTCCACCCTGGATGAACGTTTCACCCAGGCTGTCGGCAGACTGCCCCAGGTTTCGGTCATCTCCTACGAGTCCCACCCTGGTTCTGCCTCAAAAACTACCGCAAGCAAAACCATCTATTTGTTGGTTGAACCGGCCGACCCCTTGGCGGAGGCTGCCCGCTGCGCTCTGGAACAGCATATCCCGCTCCACCTGGTGGATGTTGACCTGGACGATTACCCCGCTGTAAAGGAGTTTCTACCGGATTCGTATGCTATCCAGCGTATCGGCCTGGCCGACTATTACCGGGAATACTGCCGGACCACGGCGGGAGCTGCGCCATGCCGGGAGGACCTCCGCCGCGAGCAGGGGATGGCTTTTCGGCTACAGCGGCTGGCGCAGCTTCATGAACGCATCCTGTTTGTCGGCGGTATGGCCCATGTCGAGCGGATCAAGGAGTTCTACGGGCAGCCCCGGATTGTGCCACTGGGGCGGACGCACCGTACCGATGTCCGAATCTTCAGCCTCCATCCAGAATCCTGCTGCGAGGTCATGGGTGAGTTTCCCTTTGTCTCGGCCATCTACGAGATGCGTCGAAGCGGCCTGCCGCCGGAGCGTGAGGGCACGGCGCCTCCGCTACGGCGGCGCTTTAACGCGCTGGAGTTGATCGTTGGCGGGAAACAGGGGCTTCCTGAACAGGAGGTCATGCGGGCGGCCACGGAAAGCAGCGCGCGAATGGTGGGAGGGGACGATGAGATGCCGGACCGGCAGCGCATCCATCTGCGCCTGTTCGAGCATGCCGGCCGGCACTACCGGCAGGAAACCGGCGAACATCTTCACTACTGGCAGAAACGGGCTTTCTTTCGATTCTGCCGCAACTATGCAACCCTTTCGGGACACCTGCTCCCTGATCTCTTCCAGCTTCTGACCGCTGCCCGGGGGTGCGTGGACGACAACTTCGCTTACGCCTTCTGGCGGCTGGCGGGATGCTACCCCTGGCAGCGGGAAGATGCGGAGATTCCGGTGTTGCGCTTGCGGGTCGAAGACCTCTGGGACCAGAGCCGTGTGATCCGCTTCCGCCCGCGCAAACCGGCAGATAAGGGGCGCTATGGTTTGCGGTTCCTCAAGCGGAAGCATGAACAGCGCCCGGGAGAATGGCTGGAGGGATTCGACGACGGTTCGGTCTGCTCCTGGCCCCCTGAAGACATCATCATCGAAAATTACGGCAAACTTCTGAAACGGACGGGAATACAGCAGATATCCGAGGAGCAGAGCCGGGTGGAACCCCTGAGTACCTCGCTCCTGGACGGTATTGATCTGCGCGAAACGATCCGCAATCAACCACATGACGGGCGCGTCTACGTGCGTGAGCGGATGCGGATCAAGGGAGGCGTGGGAAGTGTGGTAATCATCTTCGACGAGGACCGTCGCAACCGTTACCCCTTTACCATGACCTGGCTGGGAGAGCACGAGCAGGAGTCCGACATGGCCTTCTATGCCACCGAACCGGGCGACAACGTGAGCGGTCCGGGCATCTGCCGCTGCGAGTACGGGGGGCTTTTGCTCTCCTTTCCGCCGCGCCGGATGCGGGATGTGTGGCTGGACCCCTCGTACCGGGGGTGGGGGACAAAGGCCGAGATCCTTCTGATGGCTGCCCTCGATTATTCGCCGGATATCCATGTGGTCTATGCGGCGGCCCGGCCGCCGCGCAGCATCTTCAAGCGCATCGCGGCCGGAATGGGGAGGAAAATAGTCTACATCCCCCTGGGGAGCCTGTCTCCGCCGGCACTGAAGCGGATCAGGGTGATGCACCTTCTGTTCGGGCACGACAAGAGGGGGATCGCAAAGGACTATATCTGGTAGGGGACGGGGACAGGTACGAGGTCTATAGCAGATTTATCCTGTTTAACGTCGATCTTCCACTAACGATCCAGTCCCCCTTTAACAAGGGGGGACTGGAATTTGGACAGATGCCGTTTCAGACCCTAAAGGTTTTAAAAACCTTTAGGGTCTTTTAAAGGGGGGGACAATAAATTTCCCGTTTATGGTTTATTCGAACGGATTGCGCAGGATGATGGTCTGGTCGCGGCGCGGGCCAACCGAAATCAGTACGATCGGGCAGCCGGCCAACTTTTCCAGGCGACTAACATAGTCGCGGGCCTGCTGCGGTAGGTCGTCGTAGGCCTGTGCTCCGGTAATATCGCTCTTCCAGCCGGGCAACTCCTCGTAGACCGGTTGGCACTTCTCGAAGAGTTCCAGGCTGGCCGGCAGGGTTTCCAGGGTTGTGCCGTTGCAGGTGTAGCCGGTACAAATCTTGATGGTGTCGAAATCCGAGAGCACATCCAGCTTGGTCAGGGCAATGCCGGTCAGACCGTTGACCCGTACGGCATAGCGGACCACCATGGCATCAAACCAGCCGCAGCGCCGCGGACGTCCGGTAGTGGCGCCGAACTCCCCTCCGGTCTGGCGCAACTGCTCGCCGGTTGCATCCAGCAGTTCGGTCGGGAAGGGGCCACTTCCCACGCGGGTGACATAGGCCTTTGATATGCCGATGATCTCGTGGATTTCCCGCGGGCTGACCCCGGAGCCGGTACAGGCGCCGCCAGCGCAGGTGGATGACGAGGTGACATAGGGATAGGTGCCGTGGTCCACGTCCAGTAGTGTTCCCTGCGCCCCCTCGAAGAGCGCCTTTTTGCCGGCCTTCAGGTCGTTGCTGAGGATCAGCGAGGTGTCGGCGACATACCTCTTCAGCACCTCGGCATAGCCGCTGTATTCGGCCAGAATCGCGTCGAAGTCGCAGGGAGCCTCCCCCAGCAGCTTTTCCAGGATGAAGTTTTTCTCGGTCAACGCCTCCCGCAGTTTGCGGGCGAAGACCTCCCTGTCCAGCAGGTCCATCAGCCGGATGCCGCGCCGTCCGATCTTGTCCTCGTAGCAGGGGCCGATACCCCGGCCGGTGGTGCCGATCTTCTTGTCACCGCTCTTGGCCTCGCGGGCTATGTCGATCTGTTTGTGATAGGGCATGATGATGTGCAATGATTCGGAGAGCAGCAGGCAGGAGTCGTCGCTGATCCGGCCGGACCCCTTGAGTTTCGTGATCTCCCGGATGAATACCTCCGGGTCCAGCACCACCCCGTTGCCGATAATGCAGCGCTTCCCCTCGTGCAATATGCCCGAAGGGATCAGGTGCAGGACGACTTTTTCGCTTCCCACCACCAGGGTGTGGCCGGCGTTGTTACCCCCCTGATAGCGTACGATGTCATCGGCATGCTCAGTGTAGATATCGACAACCTTGCCCTTCCCCTCATCGCCCCATTGGGCTCCTACTACTACTACGTTTGCCATGTCTCGTGGTCTCCCTATGACGGTTGTTGAAAAACAGCCGTCTCGCCGCCATCCTCGAATGCCCTTTCGTGCGGCGTAGCGCTGCTACGCCTCCTCGGGGCATTCTGCGGGTGCGACGACCCGACTATTTTTGAACAACCTGAGTTTTTTATTAGATGGTTGTTGAAAAACAGCCATCTTCGCCGCCATCCTCGAAAGTCCTTGCGTACGGGGTAGCGCTGCTACGTCTCCTTAGGGCCTTCTGCGGGGGCGACGATCTGACTATTTTTGAACAACCTGAGTTTTTCAACAGCCTGCTATCTATCTTCAATAATAGCAACAAGATTTTCGTACATCAGCATCTCTTTGGTGATGAGGAATTGCTTGCCGTCACGGACGCGAACGGCGCTGTATGCCCCTCCGCACGACTCATCCCCGATGACCAGCATACTGCGAAAATTCATGCGTCGGGCATAGGCCAGCGAGTCGTCATATTCCCGGCAGATGATGTCCCTGGCGGCGGTATAATTGCGGGAGCGGAGCAGGCGCGCCACCTCCAGCACTTCGCGGCGGTCATCGCGACGGTTGAACAGCAGGAAGTCCCGCGTGGTGCTGGCCTCCACCTCGGGACTCCGCTCCAGGGCCTGAAGCAGGCTGAGCACATTGAAGGTAAAACCGGTGGCCGGCGCGGAAAAGCCGTAACGGGCAGTCAGGTTGTCGTAGCGGCCGCCGCTGCAGACCGGCTCGCCCAAGCCGCCGACAAAACCCTCGAAGGTGATGCCGGTATGATAGCCGAGCCCTCGTGTCTCTCCCAGGTCGATGGTCAGATGGTCGCTGACCCCGTGAATATCGAGAATTTCCAATACGTGGTGCAGGTTTGCAAGCGCCGACCGGGAACGCGGGTTGGTCACCACCTGTTCGGCTTCATCCAGCACGCCGCAGTCGCCAAAGAGGCGCGGCAGTGCCGAAATCTCACGGCGGGAGGCCTCGGGAACAGCACTGGCTGCCAGCACCTTCGACACCGCCGAGACATCCTTGTGCGCAATAGCCTCCTGCAGTTCCAGCAGCG
>Ga0326727_10015674_pt1 | contig 16186 bp, 15 predicted proteins | sample MB2enrmetagenome_FD_207643 | JGI IMG/M metagenome (GOLD analysis project Ga0326727, IMG submission 207643) | Lab enriched peat soil microbial communities from McLean, Ithaca, NY, United States - MB29MY | ecosystem: Environmental > Terrestrial > Soil > Wetlands > Peat | place: USA: New York...
ACCCGCTGACCCGCTCGATTGCGGATATCAAGGCGACAGCGCGCAAGGCCGTGGTGGCTCCACCGCCTCCGCCCAAGCCCGTTGCCCCTCCGGTAGCCGCCGGGCCGGCAACTACACCTGGCCCACCCAAGTCGGCGCCATCCGTGGAGCGCCCCTTGGAGCGGCCCGCTCCGGTCTCCCCCGGCGTAATCGCCAGTGCGGCTGCCGCCCCCTCATCTGCGGGACGGATCGCTGTACCTTCTGCCGGGGCGCCCATTGGACGCCCGGCGACGGCCCGGCCTGGAGCAGCGGGTTTGCCCGGGAAGGGCGGGGCAGAAGCTCCTCCCGCTCCCCTCGCACGCGCCGGCGCCGCAGGTGAGATTTCCCTACCCGGCAAGACGCCAGAGATGCCTCCCCCGCCGCCACCGGGCGTGCAACCCAAAGGCGGAATGCGTCCGCAACGGCTCGGGCGGCATGGAGCTCCCAGTTCCAACCAGCCGATTTATCCGCACGCGGTTATGCCGAAGCCTGCGCCCACACGGGCGGTTCCTTCCCGGCGTCCGGGTGAGCCTCGCCCCATGCATCCGACCTCGGCGCGTCCCGCGGCAGGCGGGGCGGTGGCCGCCGGAGGACCTCCTCCCGCGCGTACGGCGATGGGCCGGCCAGCGCCCGCCATGATGCGACGCGGTCCGGCGCCTGCTATGGCGCCTCCCCGGCCGGTCGTTCCGGAAGAAATCCCGATCACGCGAAAGATCACCATCAGCGAAGGGATCGCGATCAAAGAGCTTTCCGAAAAGCTTGAAACACGCGCCAAAGATGTGATCAAGCGGCTCCTGGACAAGGGAATTTTCGCCACCATCAACCAGACCCTCGACGGTCCCACGGCCGTGGAAATCGCCCGCACCTTTGGCGCGGAAGCGGCGATTGTCAGCTACGAGGAAGAGGTCCTCCAGGAAGTTGAAGATGCGGATCGCCCTGAAGATCTGCGCCCGCGAGCTCCCGTGGTTACCGTGATGGGCCATGTCGATCACGGCAAAACCTCGCTGCTGGATGCGTTTCGCCTGACCAATGTGGCGGCGCACGAAGCGGGGGGCATTACCCAGAGCATCGGCGCGTATCAAGTGGAGGGGCAGGGGCGCAAGGTGACTTTTATCGATACTCCCGGCCATGAAGCCTTCACTTTGATGCGCGCGCGGGGCGCCCGGGTGACGGACATTGTCGTGCTGGTTGTCGCCGCGGATGATGGCGTCATGCCGCAAACGCTGGAAGCCATCAATCACGCGCGGGCCGCCAAGGTACCAATTGTCGTGGCCATTAACAAGATCGATAAGCCCGAGGCCCAGGTGGAACGCGTCAAGCGACAGTTGGCCGACCACGACCTGATGCCGGAAGAATGGGGCGGGCAGACCGTGACGGTGGAAGTCTCGGCCAAGCAGCGCAAGAACCTGGATTTGCTGCTGGAAATGATCCTGCTGGTTGCTGACATGCAAGCCTTGAAGGCCAACCCCAAGCGCCTGGCGAGCGGGACGGTAATTGAAGCCAAACTTGACCGCGGGCGCGGTCCGGTGGCGTCGGTGCTGATTCAGAACGGCACCTTGCGCATCGGTGACTCGTTCATTGTGGGCGCAATTTATGGCAAGGTGCGCGCCTTGTTTGACGACCACGGACGCCCGATCCTGGAGGCGCCCCCCTCGACTCCTGCGGAGGTCCTCGGGCTGGAGGATGTTCCCCAAGCCGGCGATCGCCTCCAGGTGATTGAGGATACGCTCAAGGCGCGGCAAATTGCCTTGCACCGGCAGGGAAAGCTCCGCGACGCTGCGCTGGCCAAGACGGCGCGCCTTACGCTCGAGCAGTTGCACGCACAATTGGCGGCGGGGGATGTGAAGGAACTGCCGCTCATTATCAAGGCGGATGTGCAGGGGTCCGTGGAGGTCCTGTCTGAAACTTTGGTGAAGCTGAGCAATGATCGGGTGAAAATCAAGGTCATCCACGCGGGAGCAGGCGCCATTACGGAGTCGGACGTGCTCCTGGCTTCGGCCTCCAACGCCGTCATCATCGGGTTCAACGTCCGGCCGGAGCGCAAAGCGACGGATCTGGCCCAGCTTGAGAGCGTCGACATCCGTTTGCACACCATCATTTACAACGTCACCGAGGAAATCAAGAAAGCCATGGTGGGGTTGCTGGCCATTACTTACAAAGAAACCTCTCTGGGACGAGCGGACGTTCGCGACACTTTCCGTATTACCAAAGTCGGAACCGTGGCGGGGTGTTATATCCAGGACGGCAAAATCGGGCGCGATTCGCAGATTCGGCTGGTGCGCGACCACGTCGTTGTTCACGAGGGTAAAATCCGGTCGCTGCGCCGCTTCAAGGATGACGTGGCGGAAGTGAAGTCGGGGATGGAATGCGGAATTTCCCTCGAAAACTACAATGACGTCAAGGTCGGTGACATCATTGAAGCCTACGTGAAGGAGAGGATTGTCGAGGCCGCCATGGCCTGAAATTGGGGGCCAGGGATTGCCGATTGCTGATTGACGATTGTCGATTGGCCCAATCGTCAATCGACAATCGAGAATCGGCAATTTCCTTGCCTCCCTGCCCCCAAGAGGGGCTAACACGATGCCGGTTGGCGTATTAACCCTGGAAATTCAGATTCCCTACGCACATTCACTCAAAGAAAAGCGTGCCGTCCTGCGAAAAATGAAGGACCGCCTCCGGGCCCGTTTTAACGTGGCCGTGGCTGAGCTTGACCATCAGGACGTGTGGCAGCGCGCCACGCTGGGGGTGGTTTCGATTTCCGCCAGTCAACCCTTGCTGGAATCGGTCTTTCACCAGGTCCTGGCGGAAGCGGAAAACATCCTGGGCGATGACGTTGCCGACCACTTTTTGGAATTCTTCTAATGGGTAAAGTGTAATGGGTATAAGGTAAAAGCTGATTGCTAGCGTATAGAGTGTTTTCAGCCCTTTATCCTTTACCCTTTACACTTTGATTTCACATGAGCGTGCCAGGACGCCGGACAGAACGGTTGGGACATGAGATTCGCGTGGCGCTGGCGGAACTGATTTCGCGCGAGGTGAAGGACCCGCGAATCGGGTTTACCACCGTGACGCACGTGGAATTAACTGCTGACCTGCATTACGCCCGAGTCCTCGTCTCGGTGTTGGGGAGTCCGGAGGAGCAGGAGAGAAGCATCGAAGGATTGTCATCGGCGGCGGGATTCCTTCGCCACGAAATCGGCCACCGGCTGGCGTTGCGGCGGGTTCCGGAGCTGGCCTTTATCCTGGACCACGGCGCCGAAGCGGGAGAGAAGATCGACAAGCTCCTGCAACAAATCCACGAAAGTACGAAGGATGAAGGATGAAGGATGAAGTATGAAGGATGAAGTCTGAAGGATGAAGTCTGAAGGGTAAAGTTTAAAGGGTAAGGATGAAATGACTAAAGGTAATCGGATTCGCCTATGGCCAGCTTTCAGAGTTCATACTTTAGCCTTCATCCTTCATCCTTCACACTTCATCCTTATCTTGGCCTTTTAGAGATGACAGAAATCCCCTCCCCCAAACCCGAAGTCAACGGCGTCCTGATTATCGACAAGCCTGCGGGCATCACGTCACATGATGTAGTGGCGCGAGTCCGCAAGATTCTGGGCCAGCGCCAGGTGGGACACTTCGGGACGCTCGATCCTTTCGCCACGGGTGTGCTGCCGGTTTCGGTTGGCAAGGCGACGCGATTCGCGCAGTTCTATTTGAAGTCCCGTAAGGCTTACGAGGGTACGATCCGTTTCGGTTTCTCCACCGACACCTACGATGCCACGGGTGAACCCTCATCAGAAGCGGTCGCGGTGGCTGCGGAAGCCTCGGAGTTGGAAAGGCAATTTCGCGCATTCACGGGGCGGCTGATGCAAGCTCCACCGCCATACTCTGCCAAGCGGGTAGGGGGAGTGCGCGCTTACGAGCTGGCGCGGCAGCACAAGCCGGTCAACTTGACGCCGGTGGAGGTGGAAATCTACGCCCTGGAGTTGCTGAGTTTTGAGGGCGATCAGGTGAAGTTTGCGGTGGAATGCTCCGGCGGCACGTACGTCCGTTCCCTGGCCCACGACCTCGGGCAGAAGTTGGGCTGCGGAGCGCATCTGGCCGGACTGCGTCGTACCGCCGTGGCGGAGTTCAAAGAGAGTCGCGCGGTGACGCTTGAGAGCCTGCAAGAATGCATGCAACAGGGCAACCTGGAACCCTGCCTCGTGCGGCTGGAATCCCTGCTTCCCGATTGCCCGGAACTGGTGGTGCGAGGCCGCGAGGAAACCTCGGTGCGGCACGGCCACGCGTTTGAACTGGCCCAAGCCCTCCGGCCGGGCCGGGGTAGCGCGGGGGTCGCACCCGCCGCGAGTCTCCTCAAAATTCTGGGCGCGGAACGCCGGCTGATTGCCGTCGCGCGACACGTTTCCGGCGCCATCTACCATCCCAACCTGGTTCTGGTTTGATTTACGGACAAAGCTTCAGGATCGCCCGGGCGGCGTCGGTGGCGGCGTGAGGGCGGGCGTGTCGCAAGGTATTGGTGCGCAGGCGGGCAAGTTCTTCTGGCTGATTGAGTAGGTGGTTGATGTGGGGGCCCAGTTCGTCGAGGCCCTTCATCCAATAGCCGGTTTGCCAGGTCTTTTCAATCAACTGGCATAGGCGGCGTTCGTCGCCGGGAGGCGCGTCAAACACCAACATGGGTAACTGGGAGTTGAGGGCCTCTGTTGTGGTGCTGCCGCCGGCGCGGCTCACCAGCAAGTCAGCCACGGCCATCCACTCATGCAAGTTGTCCACCCACGGGAGGACGCGCGTGCGTTGCATCCCTTCGGTTAAGCGCCGGAGTTCTTGGTAGAGGGTTTCGTTACGGCGGGAGAGGAAAACGATCTGCAGCGGCCGCTGAATTTTGCGGAGCTCACCAACCACCTCCCGCGGCTTGCGTTTTCCCGAGCCGCCAAAATTGACGAGCAGCACCGGCAGATCACACTCAAGTCCCAGCCGTGCGCGGGTAGCGGCGATGTCACAGGGAAGGGTGAAGACCTGATCCACCGGCATTCCGCATTCACAAATTTTTTCGGACGGCACACCCGCGGCTTTCATCTGCGCGGCGATTTCTCCGGGAGAAGAGAGGAAGAGGTCAAATTCCCGCTGCGCCCACGGCCGGTCAAAGTCAAGTGGGCACACACCAACCAGCGAATAGGCGGCCTGGGTTTGGCGCTTGTGCAAGACCGTTATCTCACCCAAGCCGACTTCGGTGGCAATGACGATGTCGGGAGCGAAAGTTTCGATGAACCGGAACAAGGGTCGTGCACCCCAGCGATAAAGCCACAGGGGACCCGTGGAGGCGCCGCGATGCTGGCGGTTTTCGATATACTCCCAGAGCCCAGGCCAGTATTTGAGGGGGAGCTCAAAGGCATTGTAGTAGGCCCGAAACCACACCGTGCAATGTTCGAGCGCATCCACGACCTCCACTTTCAGATCCGGCCGCGCTTGCATCAGGGCCTGCTCGAGGGCCTCGGCCATTCGCACATGACTTGACCCGTGGCGCAGCGCGAGGATGAGGATGCGTGTCTCATGACTGCTCATAGGTTCCATCAGCGTCGCCCAACACTACTACGGGCAGGCCGCCAGCGCAAGCGGACCACTCCGCCGTAAGTGGGGCAGATCTTCGGACTTCTTGACCCCACCCCCTCCCGCTTTTTGCGATACAATAGCATGCGCATTCCTCGTTTCCAGTCCAGGCAGCAACTGGGATGCCCTACTCGTTGGCTGCCGAAAAGGCTCGGAATGGCATGCGTAAAAAACCACACCAGCGGAGTTACTTGGGGTATTCACGCGGTGGGTCCCCATGAGACAGATATGATCATGACGCGCAGTCCATTGCGCATCTCTCTTGGCGGTGGCGGGACCGACCTGCCCTCCTACTACCGCGAATATACCGGCTTTGTGATGGCGGCGGCCATCGACAAATACGTCTATATCACACTCCACGAGGCGTTTACGCCACGATTGATCCTCAAGTACTCGAAGCTCGAGACCACGGATTCCGTCGATCAGATACAACATCCCATCATCCGGGAAGCGCTCAAGCTGACCCACGTGACCGGGCCATACCTGGAGATCGTAAGCATCGCCGACATCCCCGCGGGTACGGGACTGGGTTCTTCCGGCAGTTTCACCACGGCGCTCTTGCGGCCTCTTCACGCCTTCAAGAGGAATTACGTCGCACCACGCGATCTGGCGGAGCAGGCTTGCCATATTGAGATGGACATCCTGAAGGAGCCGGTGGGCAAGCAGGACCCATACATTGCCTCCTTTGGGGGGATCACCTGCTTTCAATTTCTTTCCGACGGCTGCGTAGAAGTAGAGCCTCTCCGACTGGACTCACAGACCATGGCGAATCTGGAGGACAGTCTTTTGCTTTTCTTCACGGGGTTTGCGCGCTCCGCTTCCGAGATCCTGAAAGACCAGGACACCAAAACCCGTTGCAAAAACGCGGACATGACACCCAATTTGCACTTTGTTAAGGAACTCGGGTATGCCAGCAAGAAGGCCCTGGAGAATGGGGACCTGGGACAATTCGCAGATCTGATGCATGAGCACTGGGAACACAAGAAAAGGCGTTCGCAGGGGATGAGCAACGCTCAGATCGACGCGCTTTACCAGTTGGGGCGCCAGAATGGGGCCCGGGGGGAAAATTGATTGGCGCCGGGGGTGGGGGATTCCTCATGTTTTATTCTGAGGATAAGACTCGATTGCGGAAGGTGATGAGGGAAGCAGGCATGCGGGAGGTCAGGATACGCTTTGATTTCGCCGGCACCACGGTGCTGGCTCACTCGTGAGGCTGAATGCTGCCCGTTGCTATATTGGCAGGGGGATGGGGAACCCGCTTGCACCCGCTGACCACGACCCTCCCCAAGGCTCTCGTCGAGGTGAACGGAGAGCCATTTGTTGTTCACCAATTGCGTCTGTTACGAGCTCATCGGATCGAGTACGTGGTATTGTGCGTAGGATATCGAGGAGAAATGATTCGCGAGGCCGTTGGCGCAGGTCAAGCCTTGGGCCTGCGTGTCGAGTACGCCTTCGATGGCCCCACGCTGCGGGGTACGGCCGGCGCGATTAGAAACGCGCTTCCTTTGTTGGGAGAGGCTTTCTTCGTCCTTTACGGCGATTCGTATCTGCCCTGCGACTATGGCGCCGTCGAGAGGGCTTTCGTGGAAAGCGGTAAGCAAGGGCTGATGACCGTGTTCCGCAACGAAGGACGATGGGACAAGAGCAACGTCAAGTTCGAGAACGGAGCGGTCATAGCTTATGACAAGAACAACCCGACGACCGAGATGCACCACATTGACTACGGCCTCGGAGCTTTCCGCTCCTCGGCATTTCGAGAGATACCCGAGGGCGCGACCTGCGACCTTGTGGCCGTCTACCAGGACCTGTTAAGGCGCGGTCAATTAGCGGGCTTCGAGGTAAAGCAAAGGTTCTACGAGGTAGGTTCTCTTGAGGGGCTGACGGACACGGCGAAGTTCCTCGCACAGCAGACGGGAGAGCGCTAATGGAGGGTAACGGATTCGTTCAGCAGTATCTCGCTGAGGTCGCAGCTATCGTCGAACGGCTCGACGTCGCTGCGATCGGGAGGGTGGTTTATATTCTGGTGGAAACACGCGCGCGTGGCGGGCGATTGTTTATTTTGGGTATTGGCGGCAGTGCAGCTAACGCGTCACATGCGGCCAATGATTTTCGCAAGATTACCGGGATTGAGGCGTATGCGCCCACGGACAACGTTGCGGAGCTGACGGCGAGGACCAATGATGACGGCTGGGCCGGCATTTTCGCCTCCTGGCTGCGCGTCAGCCGCTTGCGACCTGAGGATCTGGTACTCGTCCTTTCGGTGGGGGGCGGAAATCTGGCGAAGAATGTTAGTCCGAACCTTGTCGCCGCGTTGCAGTTGGCGAAGAGCGTGGGCGCGCGGATCATCGGTGTGGTGGGGCGCGACGACGGGTATACGAACGAGGTGGCGGATGCTTGTGTGGTTGTGCCCAACGTGAACCCGCTGCATGTTACACCACATTCGGAAGCGTTCCAGGCAGTGATTTGGCACCTGTTGGTATCTCATCCGGGCCTCAAGCAGTCGGAAACCAAGTGGGAGTCCGTAAAGTGACCGGATCCCCAAACCAGAACCTGCGGGCGGTGTTCCTCGACCGGGATGGGGTGATCAACCGCGCCATAGTTCGGGAGGGCAGTCCCTACCCGCCCGCGACCCTCGAGGAGTTGGAGATTTTGCCGGACGCTTCCTCCGCGCTTGCGGACCTGAAGAACTGCGGATTCTTTCTGTTGCTCATTACCAATCAACCCGACGTCGGCCGCGGCCGGCAGCGACGCGAGGTGGTGGAACAGATGAATGGGGCACTTGCCTCGGCCCTGCCCTTGGATGGAGCGTTTGTCTGCGATCATTCTGACAACGACGCCTGTGACTGCCGTAAGCCGCAGCCCGGGTTGTTGGTGCAGGCGGCCCGTGACCGGGAGATTGATCTCGCGCGGAGCTTCGTCATCGGCGACCGCTGGGGGGATATTGATGCCGGCCATAACGCCGGCTGCACGACGATTTTGATCGATCGTGATTACCGGGAGAGGGCGCCCGCGCATGAGCCGGATGTCAGGGTGAAGTGCTTGCGCGAGGCGGCAGACTGGATTCTCAGATCCGCTCCGCAGGAGGATGGTCGGTGAAATCGGTTTCCGATCTTAAGGTGAGAATCTTCGCGGACCGCGCCGACAAGGCGGCGATCCTGGACCTTTGCCGAAAGCCTTACATTAGCGGCTTTACCACCAATCCTACCCTGATGCGCAAGGCCGGCGTCACCGGCTATGTGGCTTTTGCCCGCGAATTGTTGGATGTCGTTCGCGACCTCCCGATCTCCTTCGAGGTGCGCGCCGACGGCTTCCCGGAAATGGAGCGCCAGGCGAAAAAGATTGCGGCCTGGGGCAAGAACGTTTACGTCAAAATTCCTATCACCAACACGCGGGGCGAGCCATCCCTCGATCTGATTCGGCGGCTGGCGCGCGCCCAGGTTCAGCTCAACGTGACGGCAGTCTTGACTCTGGAACAGGTGCGTGACGCCTGCCTGGCGCTCGACCACGGGGCTCCTTCCAATATCTCGGTGTTTGCGGGAAGGATTGCCGACACCGGTCGAGATCCGCTTCCGCTGATGCAGGCTGCCCTTGAGTTCGTTCCATCGCACCCCAATGTCGAGTTGATTTGGGCCAGTCCCCGCGAGCTGCTGAACATCTTCCAGGCGGAGGCGATTGGGTGTCATATCATCACCGCGACACATGACATACTTCAAAAGTTGCCGCTAATTGGAAAAGATTTGCATGACTACTCCGTAGAGGCCGTCAGTATGTTCTATCGAGATGCCTTGCAGTCGGGTTTTACGCTGGACAGTGAAGAAGGTTCAAAGCCGGAGCCCATTCAATGGGCGGCCAAGAACCGGCATGTTACGGAACCCACCGATCCCAACTAAGGTTAAATTCCCTTTCATGCTACCTTATACTCTTCAATCGTCCACATAATATCGTCGGACAGATTTATGGACTTGCTTATCATGGGCGCCGGAATGGGAGTTGTGGGCGGGATGATGCCCAACCCTCTGCAAATGATTGCGCTGGCCCAAGTGGCCATAGGCCGGTGGGGGCGCGCCATTTTCGTGCTGATTGTGCCGCCTTTGGTTGCGGATGCCGCCTTCTTGTTCGTGACCTTGTTCTTCTTCCGTTTCATCCCGCTGGGAATCGTTCACTATGTCGGCTATGTGGGGGGCTTGGTCCTGCTCGGGTTTGCGAGTTACTCCCTCTTTGAATTGCACCGGAAGACGCAGGAAGAAATGGCGAATTCTGCGCCGTATACCTTTGTGGGCGTTTCCGTTGCCGTGCTGGCGGAAGTGGCCGCTCCAGGCACTTGGATCTACTGGGTCACCATCGCCGGGCCCATCCTGGCCGAAGGCCGGGTACATGGCTATGGGCACGTGCTGCCCTTCTTTGTCGGGGGACTGGTGGGATATTATGGGGCCGCGGTGCTCTCCACGGGCCTCATGGCTTGGGGGGCCGGGCTGTATAAGCGGTTTAGGCAGCACCTATTCCTTGCGGCAAACATCCTCCTACTGCTGATAGGGATTTCCTACCTCGTACACGCCTACCGGGGGCGGTAGTTAACGCGAATATCCTCTTAAATCGCCGCGCCAAGTTGTGGTTCAACCGCCTGGGAGCGGAGGGACATGCGCATGCCCACCCAGATCAGGGCGCAGGTGGCCGCCGGCCAAAGGGCGATGGCCACGATGATGAGGTTAGAATTCGCCCAGGGGGAATACGCTGCGATCTCCATGGGGAGTTCGGTCCCCAGGACCATGGTGCTGAGATATAGCGCGACCAATTCGGCGGAGGTCGCCTCTCGCGCCTTCGCCCACAGATACGTTAAGGGAAGAATCGCAAGATCGAAGTGGTGAGGCCAACTGAAGGGGGCGGCGAGGAGGTAGACAAGCGGCAACAGAATGAGTTCGTCAACCAGACCCTTGGCGTCTCTCCTTTTTCGCCAGCACCAGAAGAGGAAACCCAGAGCAATCGCCAGGCTGCAAGCCTTCTCGAACAGACTCAGTCCGGGTGGAACGGGCCATTCGGTATTCGTGGTAAGGGTGGCGAAATACCCCGGACCGCACAGCGCATCGACAAGGCCTGCAAATGAGCGGTTGATGTGACTTCCCACCCCGGAAGAAATGCTCGGGTAAATAGCCGTCAGCCAAGTCAGATGGGTCTGCCAACCTAATCGCCAGATGGAAACTCCGGTGAAAGCCGCAACGCCCATCAGGTAAGCAGCCAGCCAGCGCCACTGCCGGCGCAGGGCGAAGAGCGGCACGGCGAAAGCGGGCGAAACCTTGAGTACGGTTCCGAAAGCGAAGCACAGGGCAGAAACCGCCGCCCTGCGGCGTTTGAGCAGCAACACACCCAGGGTCCAAAAGAACAGGATCGCGACATTGACTTGGCCACAAACGAGGGTGTTTCTTAATGGGAAGAAAAAACAAGCCGCGGCGAATATCACTGCGAACGTCTCCAACGTGGGTCCGGAAGGAATAAGCCTCAAGGTCAGGAAAATAGCGGCCGCAGTTAAACTGATGGTGATGATTTGCCAAAGGACATAAGCCCACTGCCAGGGCATCATCGCCAAAGGCGCCATGAGGACCGCAGAAAAAGGAGGATTGGTAAATTGCATGGCATGGACGAGCCCCTCCGCCCGGGCCATCTTCGCCCAGGGAGTTGCCTCGTCAGCGTTCTGAAACAAGAGCGTGTATCCCTGGCTGCGGTCGGCGGGGGGGTAGTAGAGAGGCGTGGCGCCCCTTTGCAAAGCCACTTTTCCGCCCAGGTAGAAGACCGCGAAATCACTCGGAATAATGTCGTCTGCAATCGCGAAGGCCCGCTCCGCCGAGGTCTCGAAGCTCGACGTCAGCGCGAGCCCGAGAATCGTCAAGCAGGCAAAGAGCTGCCACCGGCGTGGCTCTGGGGGTTTCACGGATTGTTCTATGCGGTTTTCAATTTGCGTTCGGGCCAATCCCATCGCATCCAACTGTTTGCGAGTCTGCCAGAGTTGGGGGCGAATTGCAAACGCGAATTTGAAATTCCAGTGAAGGCAAAAATGTCTCAGCCCTTGCGGGAAGACTGGAGTTTTCATGACAAGAACTCCAGCACGGCCAGTGCGCCATCGCGAGCCGCATAGGGACGCGCCAGCGCGCCGGCCTTTTGGCGAAGGGCGGCAAGCTGGGCGGGATCTGCCAGCAGTGATTCGATTTTGGGCGCGAGGTCCTCCGGTTTTTCGATCCAAATTCCCGCTCCCCATTTTTCGATCCAGCGGCAGGTGCGCTCCTCGTTTCCCGGCAGGGGATCAAAGGCCAGCATGGGCAGGCCGCAGGCAAAGCCTTCCGTCAGCGTGCCGCCCCCGGGCTTGCTGATCATCAGGTCGGAAGCCACCATCCACTCCTGCATGTTGTCGACCCACCCCACCACGCGCACCTGGGGCATGCCGCCGAACCGTTTGCGCAGGCGACTCTCCAGACGCCGGTTGCGCCCGGCCACCATCACCACCTCGTGCGGTTGTTTTACCTTGGCGAGCTCCGCCAGAATGCGCTGGGGATTTCCGTGCCCGGTGCCGCCAAAGAGCAGCAGGATCTGGATGGCATCATCCTTGATTCCCAGTTTTTGGCGCGCCGTGCGGCGGTCGGGAAGGGAAGCGAATGCCGGATCGATCGGCTGGCCGGTGGTTACCACCTTCGCGGCGGGAGCGCCCGCAGCCACCAGTTCCGCGGCGAGATCCACGTGGGTGGTGAGAAAAAGATCAACCTCCGGCTGCACCCAGGCGCGGTTAAAGTCCATCAACTCCAACCCGATCAGGTGGAAGTTGGCGGGAGCTTCGCGCTTGTACAACGCCGCAAGCTCGCACGTGCCCACCTCCGTGGCGATCACCGCGTCAGGAGCCAAATCCCGCAGATAACGGAAGAGCGGTTGGGCGCCGCGCCGATAGGCCCATCCGGGCGTGGTGTATTCGGCCTGGTGTTGCCGGCCTTCAATGTAGCGCCACAGGCCGGGCCAGATCGCCAGCGGAATCAGGTAGGAACTGTAATAGGCCCGGAACCACGCGGTGCAGTGCTGGAGAGTGTCGATCACTTCCACGCGGGCGTCCGGGCGGAGGGCGGCGAAAGCCTCCCGCAGAGCTTTGGCGGCGCGTTGATGCGCGGCGCCATGGGGCATTGACAGAATCAGAATTTTCGGTTGCAGAGTCACAGCTTGTCGGCCCACGCCGCCCTGGAGCGGTAAAGAAGGTGTCAGGGGCCAGGTGTCAGAGGTGAAACTCTGCACACCCAACCCTTCACTGAAACCTAACACCTAACACCTTACACCTTACACCTTACACCTTACACCTTACACCTTACACCTTCTTCACCTCTCCGTGAGAATCTTCACCTCATACGCGGGAATCTGTGCATCCATCGGCTCCGTCTTGCCGGTCAGGGCGTTCTGGTAAGCGATATCGAGCGGCACGGTTTGTTCCGTGCCGGTGTAATTCAACACGAAGACGATCTTCTTCCCCGCCTTTTGACGAACCGCCACCTCGACGCCCGTGGGAATCTTCTGATTTAATGCCACCAGGCTCTTCTTGGCGGCGAGCGCAATCATGCGGTCGTAAAAGAAAGGTGATTTCGATTCGGTGCCGACGTAATAGACCCAGCCTTTCCCCGTGCTGTTCTCCGTCACCGCCGGTTTGCCGGCGTAATAGCCCTTGCCGTAAGTCGCCACCACCTTCGCCGTGGTGGGATCGAGGATGTCGGACCAGGTGCGCGCGGGAAAACTCGATTCGCCGGGTCCCAGCACCTCTTGCTCCTCATTGATCTGTGGATCGAATTCGTGGATGGCCACGCCGGCGATCTCCGCGAATGGTCCGGGCAGCGTTGACTCCGTCACCACGTTGTCTTCATCTTTCACGCCCGAGCGGAACGTGAGAATCAGCGTCCCGCCGTTTTTCACATACGCGGTGAGCTTGTTGACGAGATTTTGATCGGTCACACACAGTGCGGGCGCCACGATGATGCGATAGGCAGACAGGTCGCTCGGCGGGAAGGCGACGTCCACACTCACTCCCAAGCGGCGAAAGGCGTCGTAATAGTCGTGCATTAGGCGTTCGTATTGGAAGTCCTCCACTCCCGGCTGAATTTGCTGAGCCCAGCGGGAATCGGGCGACACCAGCATGGCGACCGGCGACACAACCTTCGATCCATGAAGCAGGGGCGTGAGCTGCCCCAATTCCTTTCCGGTCCTAGCAACCATGAAGTAGCGGGAATTCCGGTAGCTATCCTGGTCGAGAATTCCCTCCCAATATTGTTCCGTGCCGTAGCGGGAAGTCCTCCAGCGAAAGTAGCAGACGCCATCGGCGCCGTGCGCGACGGATTGATAAGCCCAAACCCGATAGAGGGCGGCGGGCGCCTGCCGTCCTTGAAACGCTGCCCACCCCGGCAGGCCGCCTTCCTGCTCCATGATCATGAAGTTCTGATTGTCCTTTGACCCGCGCATCAGGTCGTGGGCCAACGCTTGCCGGGCATAGTGCGAGTAATCCTCTTTGCCCATCGGATAGTTGTCCCAGGCCACGAAGTCCAGCGAGCGGTTCAAGTCGTAGTAATCGATCTCCGAATACATGCCCATTTCGTTGTGGGTGATGGCCTGGTGGGAACCGATCTTGCGCAGAATCGCCACCTGGACGTCCACATACGTGTGCATCGAGTCACTCTGGAAGCGGTCGAAATCGAGGGCCAGGCTGGGGTTGTGCGTGTCATAGAGCGTATTCCAAGGCAAGGGAATTTCCTGCCAATCGTGATAGGTGTGGCCCCAGAAGATAGTGCCCCAGGCGGCGTTCAGCGCGTCAAGGGTGTGGTATTTGCGCTGGCACCACGCCTGAAACGCGGCTCGGCTGGCGGGGTCGAAGCACTTGGGGCCTCCCACCTCGTTGTCGATTTGCCAGCCGATCACTCCCGGGTGGTCCTTGAAATGTTCCGCCATGGCCGTGACAATGCGCGTGGTGGCGGCGAGGAAGTCGGAGTTGTGTACGCAATAATTTCGGCGCGAACCGTAGCGATAGCGCACCCCTTTCTCGTCCATCGCCGCGATGTCAGGATACTTCGCATACAGCCAGGCGGGCGGCGAGGCGGTGGGGGTTCCCAGCACCGCCCGGATGCCGTGGGCGTTCAGCACCTTGAGCGCGCGGTCGAGCCAGGCGAAATCGAAGTGGCCCTCCTGCGGCTCCATCTTCGCCCAGGCGAATTCCCCCATGCGAACGAAGTTGATTCCCGCCGCCTGCATCAAGGTTGCGTCCTTCTCCCACTGGCTCTCATCCCAAGCTTCCGGATAGTAATCCGCGCCATAGATAAACTTTCCGCCGTTCCATTCGATCAAATCGAAGGGCTTCCCCGCCGGCGCCTGTTGACCTCGGAGCGCCAGCCCCGCCAGGAAGTAAACGCACATTAATCCGCATACGACTCTTATCCACAATTGCTTCATGATTGAACCTCGTTCCAAATTTCCATGATGCTAACCGGGATTTCCCGGCATGTCGATGGGGAACCGCGAAATCGGGTCATTGGATCATCGGGCCATCTGGCCATTTGCGATTTGTGATTTGCGATGGGTGATTGAAGCATCGGTTCACCTATCCATCGGGCCATCGGGTCATTGAAAAAATCTTGCCAATACAACTGCCGAGGTATGTTCAAGATTCAAAATTCATAATTCATAATTTCTTATATCTCCCTTTCTTTTCATCAACTTCTGCTCAGAGCGGTTTTAACTAGCTTTGTTTTCATAAACTTCTGCTCAGAGGAGAAAACTGACATTTTTTCTATGCTATTTTTCAATGACTTGTGGACGGTGAGCCCGATTTTTGATTCCCCCTTTTTTTCACCACTTTTTTTGAAAATCATTCTAACTGGCTTAGTTTCAATGATTTGACGGCTCATGTAAATCCTGGGTAATTTCCATAACCACCTTTATTATCATCAACTTCTGTTGAGGAAAACTTTTATCGGCGGTCTTCCTCAGCATCATTTTCACCCAATTACCCGAGGGCAATGGATAGGTGCCAGATGTCAGGTGTCAGGGAACAGGGCCTGGCAGCAAGCTTGATGCTGGGGGAGCCCTGCAGAAACCAGTCCGGCGTCGAGCACCTGGCCCTGACACCTGACTCCTAGCCCCTCGCCCCTCGTACCGGCGCCTAGACCTTTACAACTAGCCGTGGTGCGCGATTTGGCGCTGGCGCCAGTCTTCAAATATGTGGCCAGCATTCGCCATGCCATAGGCCAGAAATATTGCCCATGAGTGAAGGAATGACCCTAAAGCGGTCAAATTGCACCACACCCTTCCTGGGGTTTTCGCAGGGTGAAATTCCTGCCGCCGCCAATTTCCCTCGCGACTCATGAGGTCCGCTTTGCGGTCCGATTCGTCGACTCGGCAGGTCGGAAACTCCGCTGGTCCGATCGGATCGGGCCGGTAATCGGGGGGCAGCAGAGGGTGGATTGAACCAGCACAGCGCGGGATCGCCCACTTCCGCGCAAGTCGTACGGTCGGCTAGCGAACCGTCCGCCCTTCGTCGTAGGGGGACGGCTCGCCGTCCCCTCGTTCC
>Ga0326727_10015675_pt1 | contig 16186 bp, 13 predicted proteins | sample MB2enrmetagenome_FD_207643 | JGI IMG/M metagenome (GOLD analysis project Ga0326727, IMG submission 207643) | Lab enriched peat soil microbial communities from McLean, Ithaca, NY, United States - MB29MY | ecosystem: Environmental > Terrestrial > Soil > Wetlands > Peat | place: USA: New York...
CACTATCGACGACATAGAGGGCGCCGTCATCCAGAACCAGGCCGTGGCCCCCGGCCATTACCTGGCGGCCCTGAAGCTCGCTAGACCTATGGCGAGGCCGAGGCCGGGCCAGTTCGTGATGGTGAGGACCGGTGGGGCGGGCGTCTTCCTGCGCCGCCCTTTCAGCATCTACGACTACGGCAGGTCGGTCCTGCGCATCCTTTACAAGGTGGCTGGCAAAGGGACGTCCCACCTCGCGGGCCTCGGTCGCGGCGAAAGGTTGTCCGTCCTGGGACCACTGGGCAACGGGTTCGCCCCCTTGCCGGGCCATGCACCCGTTATCGTCGCGGGGGGCATCGGGCTTGCGGGCGTCCATCTGCTGTGGAGGCGGCTGCGCGGCAGGGCCGCTTTCTTCTGGGGCTGCACCTCCGGAGACGACGTGGGACTCCTCGGCCGCGTCGCTGAATGCGGGCCGTACATCTCCACAATGGACGGCACCTTCGGCTGCCGGGGCAGCGTGGTGGACCTCCTCGCGGACCGCATCGCCGGCATCGAGAGGCCCTTCCAGGTCTTCGCCTGCGGGCCTGAAGGGATGTACAGAAGCCTCTCGGCGCTGCTGGATAAGGAGCGCGTGCCGTGCCAGGTGCTGATCGAGGAGCGCATGGCCTGCGGCTTCGGCGTCTGCTTCGGGTGCGTCGTCAGGACGGACGACGAAAAAGAGCCCTATAAGAGGGTGTGCAAGGAAGGACCGGCCTTCGACTTATGGCGGATATCTCTGTAACGCTTTTCGGCAAGCGCCTTCGCAACCCGGTGATGAACGCCTCGGGCACCCTCGGCTACGGCGTCGAGATCGAGCCTTTCTGGCCCCTCGACACCCTCGGGGCGCACGTATCGAAGGGGCTTTCCGCCCTGCCCCACCACGGCAACCCCCAGCCCCGCATCTGGGAGGACCGTGCCGGCCTGATGAACAGCATCGGTCTCCAGAACATAGGCGTCGGCAGGTTCTTCAAAGAGGTCTTCCCGTTATTCAAAAAGAGGCAGACGCCCGTCATAGTGAACTTCTTCGGCTTCTCGGAGGACGCATACGCCGAGGCCGCGGCAATGGTGCCCGATGACGACCTTGTCTGCGCCCTGGAGATGAACCTCTCCTGCCCGAACATCAAGCAGGGCGGCATCTGCCTGGGCAAAAACCCGGACGACGTATACAGGGTAGTAAAGCGGGTCAAGGGCGTCACGGGCCTGCCCCTTCTGGCGAAGCTGACGCCCGAGGCGGCCGATGTCGTCGCCATAGCGCGGGCCGCCTACGAGGCGGGCGCAGAGGGCGTCACCGTCTTCAACACCCTTCCGGCCGCGGCCATCGACCTGGAAAGCGAGCGGATGGCGGCAAGGGGCGGTTTTTCGGGGCCTTTTTTGAAGCCCATCGCCCTGCGCGCTGTCGCCGATATCGCGTCATCCGTCCCCGTCCCCGTCATCGGCACAGGGGGCATCATGGACGCCTCCGATGCCCTCGCCTTTCTAATGGCTGGCGCCGCGGCAGTCCAGGTGGGCACGGCTACGCTCATCGACCCCTTCGCCATACCCAGGATAATAAAGGAGATCGCGGCGTATATGGATTCCCATCGCATTGCACGGATAGACGAGATCAAAGGAAAGGCACGTGCTCAAGATAGAGCCTTATGAGCCGCAGATCGCCGCGCTGCTCGAAGAAGGTCTGAAGCTCCCGCCCCTCGTGGCAAGGGTGCTCGCATCGAGGGGCATCAGGACGCGCGAGGAGGGAGAGCGATTCCTCTACCCCAGGATCGAGCACCTCTCGGACCCATTCCTGCTGCCGGATATGGCGCAGGCGGCCGGCGCCGTGGTTGCGGCGGTGCGGTCAGGCAGGCGCATCGGGCTTTTCGGCGACTACGACGCGGACGGGATAACGGCCACGGCCCTCGTGCTCAATTTTCTCACGGAGGCTGGGGCGCGCCCGGAGGTCTATCTGCCCGGCCGCGAGGAAGGCTACGGGCTGAACGCCCAGGCGGTCAGGGAGCTGCGGATGCGGGGCGTCGATCTCCTCGTCTGCCTCGACTGCGGCTCGTCGAACGCAGCCGAGATAGAGCTTGCGAACAGCCTCGGCATGGAGATAGTGGTCATCGACCACCACGAGACGGCCGACCCCCTGCCGGCAGCGGCGGCCCTTGTCAACCCCAAGAGAAAAGATTCGCTCTTCCCCACGCGAGAGCTTGCTGCGTGCGGAGTCGCCTTTTTCTTCCTCATCGCCCTGCGGAGGGTCATGGACGCCGCCGGCCTCCCGGCCGCGTCCATCAACCTGAAGCGGCAGCTCGACCTCGCCGCCCTGGGGACGGTGGCAGACATGGTCCCCCTGGCAGGCGACAACCGCGTGCTCGTCAAGTTCGGCATGGAGATGATGCAGAAGCAGCCGAGGGCCTGGCTCAAGTCCTTCTTCAGACAGAACATGATCTACCAGCAAAGGCTCGACAACTACGCCCTCAGCTTCATCATCATCCCCAGGATAAACGCGGCGGGGCGCGTCTCCGACCCGAAGGCCGCCCTGGAGTTTCTCATCGCCCCGGAAGACGAGGCGTGCGGCAGGCTGCTGGCCGACCTGAACACTGCCAACAGGACGCGCCAGGGCATGGAGGAGGCCGTCATCGGGGAGGCTGTGGCCATGATGGAGGCCGACGGGGCGACGGAGAGGCAAAGCCTCGTGCTGTTCAAGGAGGACTGGCCCATCGGCGTCATCGGCATAGCCGCGCAGAAGCTGGCGGAGAGTTGCGGCAAGCCGTGCATCATCTTTACGCGGTCGGACGGTGCATGGAAAGGGTCCGCCCGCGGCGTGGCCGGCCTCGACCTTTACGGGGCGGTGAGCACCCTTTCCGATATGCTCATCAAGTTCGGCGGCCACAGGTACGCCTGCGGCCTATCCGTGCGGGACGAGGAAAGGCGCCGCTTCCCCGATGCCTTCGAAGAGGCGGTGGCGACGGCCCTCGCAGGGAGGGAAAAGGTCGTGTCCGTCGATGCGGTCATCGAGTTCGAGGAGCTGACCGCCGGGCTGGTCGATTCGATTGAGCTCCTCGCCCCATTTGGCTTCGGCAACCCCAGGCCGGCGTTCCTGCTCACGCCCTCGGCCGTCTCCGGCACAGGCATAAGGTCGGTCCGGCTTACGGACAGCAAATCCCGCGTCTGGTACGGCAATATGCAGAAGCGGATGGAGGTCCCGGAAGGTCCGGGCGTGCAGGTGGTCGCCTGCCCCGCCATCAGGGAAGAGATGGGTGAGAGGTTCGTCCATCTCCGCATCAGGGAGTTCGTGACCGGGCAGCAGGGATAGCTGCCCGCCCTTTCAGCCCCCTATATCTTGAACGTGTGCGCTACGCCCTCCAGGTCGCGCGAAAGCTCGGACAGGCCCGACGCCGAGGCGGACATCTCTTTCGAGGAAGAGAAGGTCTCCCTCGTCACGACGGAGATCTGGTTGATGTCTCTTGCGATCTCCTCCGTCGTCGCGTTCATCTCCTCGGTGGCCGCTGCTATCTGGTGCACGCCGCCGTGGAGGCGGTCGATGCTCTCTATAATGGCGGAAAGGGCGGCCGATGCCTGGGAGGAGTACTCCACGCCCGTCGAGACCCTGTCCCGCGCAAGGGCCATAGACGTAACCGTCTTCTCCACGCCGTCCCTTATCCCGTTAATCATCCGGGCTATCTCGGTCGTGGAGAGAGATGTCCTTTCTGCGAGCTTCTTCACTTCGTCGGCTACTACGGCGAAGCCCCTGCCGTGCTCACCTGCCCTGGCCGCCTCGATCGCCGCGTTGAGGGCCAGAAGGTTCGTCTGTTCGGCGATCTCGGTAATTGCCGTAACGATATCCCCGATTTTTTCGGACTGGCTGCCCAGGTCCCTTACAAAGCTGAGGGCCGTCTCCACCGTCTCGGCGATGACGTTGACCTCATTGATCGCCTTGCCCACGACCTCCCGGCCGCCTTTTGCGACGGTCACGGCCTCGTTCGCCGATTCCGCAACGTAGTTGGAATTCCTTGCGATATCGCCGGACGTCTGGCCCATCTGCACCGAGCCGGCCGCGACCTGGGTGGCTCGCTCGACCTGGTCGTTCGCGCCCTCCGACAGCCTTTTTGCCGCGACACTCATCTGCTGGCTGGCCGAGGCGACGTTCTCCGCCGAGGCCGCGATTTCCGCGAGCATCTTGCGGAGGCTTGTATTCATCGTCTCCATCGCCCTAGCAAAAACGCCCATCTCGTCCTTGCGCCTGAGGGCGCGTTTCGAGACTGGTACGGAAAAATCGCCCTGCGACATCAGGCCCAGATGCTCGGAGCCCCGCCCGATCGGTATGGTGATGCTGAGGGTGGTGTAGCGGGAGAGCACGGCGCCGACAAGAAGCGTAAAGATGCTGACGACCAAAAAGACGATGCGCGCCGCGAAGTAGCGCCCCTTGGCCTCCTCGTACCGGTATTGGATGCGCTGCTCGTTGAATTTGACGGTGTCGTCCGCGGCCTGGATACAGCTCTCCACGATCCCCGCGAGCCCCGTGTACCGCTCCGCTGCCTCCGCGGTTTTTCCTTCGCCCGCGAGCCTGATGACCTCATCGGTCAATTCCTTGCCTTTCGCCATCTCTTCCTTCAGGCGCGCGATGAGCCTCTTCCCTTCATCGTTGATTTCGAGTGATTCAAGGGCCCTGACGGATTCTTTGCATACCTCTTCCCTCGCTTCTATCTTCGTCTTGGCTTCTTCCTGCGCGGCCCTCTCCGGGGAGGTGACGATCCTTCCCACAAGGCGGCCCACGTCGGCGAAGCTCGCCCTCGCGTCGTTCGCGCCCTTTATCTTCGCTACGTTGATCTTCACTATCCTCTCGACTGTCCGGTCCATCAGGTTGAGATATACCAGCCCCGCGATGACGACTGTGACCGTTAGGGAAAGGATTATGCCGAACCCGATTGCTAATCTGCGGCCGGTCTTCACATCGGTAAATAGCCTCACACCGGTCTCCTCTCTTGGTCCTCGTTAGTTTGCCCCGGGCCAGTGGAAAGACTCGTGTCATATGCTTGGCCCTTATACCGTTATCGGCATAATGGCGCCCGCGATTAACCTAGGAAAATTCCCAGTTTTTTACTTACCACCGGCAAGAAAGGCAAGACGAGCGGGCAAGGCGCCGCCCGGGCGCGGCCTGTGCGGGTGTGCGCACTGCCCGCAGGATACGTTATAATAACTGATGGACCTGAGACACTGCGAGATATGCCCGAGGAAGTGCGGGGTGGACCGCTCCGCAGGGCAGCGCGGCTTCTGCGGCTGCGGCGCGGAGTGCGTAGTCGCCCATTACGGCCTACATTTCGGCGAGGAGCCGCCCGTCTCCGGGACGCGCGGCTCCGGCACGGTCTTCTTTTCGCCGTGCAACATGCGCTGCATCTTCTGCCAGAACCACCAGATAAGCCAGGCGGAGTCGGGCCGGGCCGTCACCGTGGAGGCGCTCGCGGACATCTTCTGCGACCTCGCGGCTAAGGGGGCGCACAACATCAACCTAGTAAGCCCGACGCCCTATGCGCCCCGGATAGCCGCAGCCATCGTCCTTGCCAGGCAGCGGGGCATCGGCATACCTTTCCTTTACAACACGAACGCCTACGAGACCGTTGAGACGGTCCGCGCCCTCGCCGGCCTCATCGACATCTACATGCCCGACCTCAAGTACTGGAGCGCAAAGGTGGCGAGGGAGCTTTCGGCCGCCCCCGGTTACCCTGCGGCCGCGACGGAGGCGATCAGGGAGATGAAGGCACAGGTGGGCAACCTCGTGCTCTCCCAAGGCGTCGCAACGCGCGGCCTCTTGATCCGCCACCTCGTCCTGCCCGGCGGCCTCGCGGGCACGAGGCGCATCATCGGCTGGATCGCGGACAACCTCGGGCCGCAGACGGCGCTCAGCCTCATGTCCCAGTACTACCCTGCTCACCGGGCCGGGCAGGCGCCGATCATCAACCGGCGCATCAGGCCCGACGAGTATGCACCCCTCGTGGACCTGCTTATGGAAAAGGGCTTTAAAAATGTCTTCGTCCAGGAGATGGAGAGCGCGGCATCCTACCGGCCGGACTTCAACAAGAAACGCCCGTTCGACCGGTAATGGGGGGAGTGGGGGCCGTGAGAGGGGGGTGGGGCCGTGATCCTTTCGTGCCTTTCGTGTCGTTTTTCTAGGCGCGCGGCGTCCTCAACGTACAACAGAAGTACGCCTCCGGCGCGCGCCGTCGAAAAACAACGCGAAATCCATCGAAAACCTCCCGGCCCCGTCTGGCTTACGCGATGTGACGTATCGAACGAAATGCTCGGCTTCTTCATGTAAGGAACTATTTAGATATTTTAGATATTTTCCTTGCAGCGCAAAGGTATAGATTGACCTTTCCCCAAAAAAGTGGACACTCAGTTAAGTTTCATCAAGGAGCCTTTCGTACTGTTCTGGGCTCCTATACCCCAATGCCGAATGCCGCCTCTGACGATTATAGAACATTTCCACGTATTCGAAAATACTGAGCCTTGCCTCCAGCCTCGTACGATACCTCTCACCATGGACCAGCTCGGTCTTGAGGGTACCGAAGAAGGACTCCAGATAGGCGTTATCGTAGCAGTTGCCGCTTCTGCTCATGCTTGCCCTCATCCGGTACCGTTTCAGTAGATCCTGGTAGGCATAGCTTGCATATTGTCTGCCTCGATCAGAATGATGGATGAGCCCTTCAGGGTGGCCCTGCCTGCCTACTGCGTCCATGAGTGCGCTAGACGCTAGGTCTTGGGTGATCTTCTCACCCATGGCCAGTCCGATGATCTTTCTGCTTTTCACCTGCATTACTGCCGCCACATAGAGCCATCCCTCAGACGTGTGGACAAAGGTCATATCGGACGCCCATACTCCCTCCGTCTGGTCCTTACTAAGCAGCAAGTTTGCAGCCAGGGCATAGGTATGCTGCGAATCGGTCGTCCGCCTGAATCTCCTTCTCTTCACTTCTGCCCTTACTGCATGGCTTTTCATGATTCTGGCTACGCGGTTCTTCCCGCATCGAAAACCCTGCTCCATGAGTTCAGCTCTGATCCGTGGACTCCCATAGAGCTTTCTGCTCTGCGCATGGATTGCCCGTATCCGGCGAAGGAGCTCCTCGTTCTCTTTCTGACGCATGCTCGGTTGACGAGTCTTCCATGCGTAATACCCGCTTCGGGATATTTTCAAAACCTCGCACATGCGCTTTATTGTGTGGGCGGCTTTCTCCCTTTCCATAAACTGATGCTTCATTTCTGTCGTTTTGAGAATGCCAAGGCTTTTTTTAAAATATCCCTCTCTTCCCTGACCTTCTTCAATTCCTTTTGAAGCCGCCTTATTTCCGCTTTCTCTGGCACTATACGGCCTTTCCCTGAGAATGCCTTATCGCCTTCGGCCAGGAACTTCCTCCTCCATGAATGAAGAAGGTTGGGATGGATATCCAGCTCCCGGGCAACCTTGCCCACTGCTATCCCCTTCTCGGTGACCAGCTGTACTGCATCCCGCTTGAATTCCCGGCTGAAGTGACGGTATTTGTCCCCCATGCACACCTCCTGTCTCATAGTACAAATTCTTAGGTGTGTCCATCAAGTCGGGGGAAGGTCAGATGGTAATCATTAAGAGATGTGGGTGGACTAAGGACTGGATAATAACAAAATTGGTAATTCGGTGGTGCCACAAGTAATGAAAGTCACTGACAAAATACGAGAATGGTATCGGGGGCAAAGGGTTGAAGTCGCATGTCCCCAGGGCATCATCGGACTGCCAATCGTATTTTATGTGCAACCCCCTCTTACTAGGCTATTAAAGGCTATGGGCCGGGTTTTTGGCATAATAGGCAGATTTTGGATTAGAAACTGGCAATGGATTCTTGGCACTCTTGTAACCATTTGTCTGGCGTTGATAGGATGGCTAAAATTGGTGAAACCCATGCACTGACACTTAGCACTTTTGCTTGCGGGGGGACACGTGGCTGGTCATGCTTACTACTACATCGACGTTCGACACGATGGGCTTCAGAAGTATAGAAGAATAAAAGGGACAGACAAATACGTTGTAGAGCAATTGGCGGCTAGGCAGGCCGCTCAATGGGAAGACCAATGGGCAAAGAAAACTGCTATAGAGACAAAGCGCAGCGAACGGGAAGCTGCGGCCCGTCAACGGCAGGCGCAAAAGGAGACCGCGAGCGAACGCACCGCCGAGGCCGAGGCCGCACTTCAAGCCATTCAAGACCTTTTACGCCACGCGCTTGAGAAAGATCACGTTATAAGATGGGGTTCATTGTACGAAAGCGGCGTCTTTCGGGAGCCTCAGCCTGCCAAGCCTAAGCCTAAGCTTCCTCCCGGCGAACCCGTTCAACCCGATCGGACCGCCTCGCGATTTCTTCCGACATTGTCGTTCCTGGACAAGATCATAACCTCAAGACGGCTGGGGAAGGAATCCGACGCCCAAGGCCGGTATGAATATGCGGTGAGGGAGTACGAGCGTGCGGTAAGGGAATGGAAAGAGAGTGTTATAAATACGGAAAGAGAAAACACTGCGGCTGATTCTGTATATCGGGCCGCTCTTAATGAATGGGAACGAAAAAAACAAAAATTTCTCGCAAATCAGGATGCGCACAATCAACGTATTTACGCACAACAGATCGCCTACCAAGAAAGAGACCAGAATGCTATTGAAACTTACTGTCAACTCGTATTATCCATGTCTGAATTCCCCGAAGGCTTTCCCTCTGAGTACGATTTGTCGTACAACCCACAGAACAAAATGCTGGTCATAGAATATAGTTTGCCGTCCCCGGATATCATGCCCAGGGTTAAGGAAGTCAGGTACGTTCAGAATCGAGATGATTTTCGTGAGACGTTCTTATCTGATTCACAGGTGTACAAGATGTACGACGATGCCATTTACCAGACTGCCCTGCGAATCATGTACGAGTTGTTTCAGGCGGACCAAGCGGATGCTGTGGCGAGCATTGTCTTCAACGGATGGGTCAAGAGCATCGATAGGGCAACCGGCAAAGAAACCAACGGGTGCATTCTATCTGTCCAGGCAAGCAAAGAAGAATTCATGGCTATCAACCTGAGTCACGTAGACCCTAAAGCCTGTTTCAAAAGCCTCAAGGGTATTTCAAGCAGCAAACTCCACAGCCTGACCCCTGTTGCTCCCGTCCTCCAGTTGAATCGGGACGACTCGCGTTTCATCAGCCCCTATGCAGTTGCCGACAGCATGGACAGCAGCACAAATCTCGCTGCTATGAACTGGACAGATTTCGAGCATCTCATAAGAGAACTGTTCCAAAAAGAGTTCTCTATAGCGGGTGGTGAAGTTAAAGTGACGCAAGCCAGTCGTGACGGAGGGGTTGACGCAGTGGCCTTCGATCCTGATCCGGTACGGGGCGGTAAAATCGTTATTCAGGCAAAACGCTATACAAACACGGTAGGCGTAGCGGCAGTCAGAGACCTCTATGGCACTGTCGTAAATGAGGGTGCAAACAAAGGGATATTAGTCACCACATCAGATTATGGACCTGATGCCTACGAGTTCGCCAGAAGCAAACCGCTCACATTACTCAATGGCGCTAACTTACTTCATCTCTTAGCTAAGCATGGCCATCAAGCAAAAATAGACTTGAAGGAGGCAAAACTCCTTGCGGCAGAGAAAGAAGGCTGATTGGTTTGTGGCCGACCGTCAGGCACCATTTCGAATCGTGAGACGTGAGGAAAGAAATGCTTTACCATTACACGGGTATTGAGAAACTCGTTAATATCTTGGCAACGCGACGGTTGTGGCTTACGAACATTTCTTGTTTTAAGGATGTGCATGAATTCACGCATGCAGTTTCGCTATTATCCAAAGAGCTGTCTTTGTCGCCAAGAGTAGAACAAGAGCTTCGATCAGAGCTGACGAGACAGAATGATCTCTTATTCGTAGGCTGTTTTTGCAGCGAATCCGACCGGCTATTTTTATGGAAAGAATACGGCGGTTACAATATCGAATTTGCCGAACAAGACTTAAGAGCTATGGTGGATTACCAAGCTTACATGGGACAGGTGTCATCTTACAGCAATCTCTTACCCTGTGAATACGACAAGAAAAGGCAAGACCGAATTATTACAAACGCCCTTAGCCAGTGGAAGAAGGGGGGGAATGTCATTTTCGGTAAGGAGTTTTCCCATTTAGCCACGAGTTTTAAACATCCGAAGTACTGCCCTGAACAAGAGACAAGGCTTGTAGTCCAGCTGAAAAATTGCATTGCCATAAAGACGAGAGAAACAGACACGACGATCACAAAATACTGGGAATTGCCACTTAGGTCTTATGGCGGTCCACTGCCGATCAGATCAATCACGGTGGGACCCACGCGGTATCCCGAAAAAACAATTCGCGACTTGCGTGGTTCGTTGCTCGCATACAGATTAGGACCTGTCACCATCAATCACAGCAAAATAGCCTATCAAGAGTTTATAGACTCACAACGGTCTGAAATGACGGGAAGAGGAAAAACTAAGGGGGGGGATACCTGAGAATCTATGATGTTGATCGCGCAGAGAGCAAATATGATACCAAGGAACTCCACAGAAGGGTAGCCAGATGGACAACAGAACAGAGCACGCCAGGAGCAACGAACGAATAGATAGTTTTTCTCTAACGCATATATTTCTTGTAGGTTGAGAAAACTCTACTGACGGGGAGGATAACATGGCAATTTAAGGCATCGGAGCATTTTACGAGGGGGATGATGTGTCGGGAGCGTTTATGTCAAAGGGTGTTGCTTGTGTTGGATGGTCTTAGAGATTTCCTACCTGCCAGTGGATAGGAAAGGCACAGACCTCCTATACCACAAAATTTCCTCAAACCTCTCGGGTGGTACTCCTTGCTCACTTTAAAAGCTCTAAGCACGTAATCGCACGTAATTCTTGCCCTTACCAACCTGCAGGCAAGCATCACCCGTGCCTTAAAGGGGCCGGGAGATTTCCGATGGATTTTTCGCTGTTTATCGATGGCGCCCGACGAAACTGTACAGTGGAAGTACGTTGAGGAGGCGCGCCGAGAAAACGGCGGAAAAGGCGCGGAAAGATCCCGGCCCCATGCGCTCGGCACGTGATATAGGGCGCTGCGCCCTATATCACGTGCCATAGAGCAACCCCCAGTCCGTCAGTATATAAACCCCGCCTATGATCGGGTCCGTTTCATCGCGCTCCGCCAGCACCGCCAGCGTCTTGTCATGGAGCTGCACGCCCTTCGGCAGCAGCTTCACCCCGCTTGCCGCGTAGATGTCCTCGGCCACAACCATCCCCGGCTTCAGCTCATCGACGCGGAGCCTCAACTTGTTCGTATCTACGTTCGTCCTGTGCTCCAGGAGGTACTCGATCAAGAGGTTGGCTATCCGCTCGTTGAGCACGGAGTGCATCGCGCCGCGCATCCGCTCGACGATCCCCTCCGTCGACCGCCCCTCCATCCTCAGCTCTTCCTGGAAAACAACAGCCCGCAGTATCCGCGCGCTGTTCGGTATCTCGTCCCCGACCAGCTCGTCAGGAAAGCCGGACCCGTCCTCGTTCTCCAACTGGTGGTAGACCGCCTCAGCCGACTCCCTGTATCCCGATATGGTCGATACGATCATCGAGCCTATGGTCGGATACTGGCGGTAGGCCGCTTTCAGGGCGCCCGGCTGGCCGTTGTAGCACTTGCCCAGCAGGGCGTCCGGCAGACCGATCTTGCCTATCTCGTGCATGAGGGCGGCAAAGATGAGCATCCTGCGCTTCTCGTCCGGGTAATCGAGCCTGCCTGAGATGAACTTCGCAATGTCCTTTGCGTCCTTCGCGCGGTCGCTTGCGCCGGGGATGCGCACTTCGAGCACCTTGAGGAGGAGACCCGTCATCTCCTTGAAGTTCTTCTTGAGGAGGGCGTTCGTGTCGGCGTGGCGCTCTTCTTCCGCCCTCAGCTCGCAATCGAGCCTGTCCGTTCCTACCATCGACCGCACCCGCGTCAAGAGCACGGCAGGGCAGAGTCGCTTTTAGATGCAGTCATCGACCGTCCGCCCGAGCATGGGCATGACGAGGGGCACCTCGCCCGTCTCGCAGACGACGAGGCGAGGGAGGGACGCGGCCGGCATCTCCGGTCTGCCTGGCCCGGCCGCCCCGTCTGCCCGGCCGGCCCCCGCTTCCGGCAGCGCGTCCGGAAGTCCCTCGACGGCAGCCTTGAGGTCGAGGATAACGAGACCTATCGCCTCCCCGTGAGCTGTCCTCAACCCCTCCCGGAGGCTCCGCGCACGCCTGACCTCCAGGGTCTTGTCCTTTTCGAGGACGCCTGTAATGAGTGCGAGGGTCCCGGGGTCCTCGCTTACGGCCAGTATCGGAGACCTTATCCCGGAGCGGACCATGTCACTGCTTCCTTATGGGCGCGATCTGGGGCGCGGCAAGCGGGCGCTCCGGCCTTGCGGCAACGGGGGGCTGCCTGCTCTGCACCACGATGCTGACCCTCCTGTTCCTGTAATCGTAAGGTTTATCGGGTATTCTCAGGTTCCTGTCGGCAAAGCCGCGCACGGCGCGCACCTGGTCTTTCCGCAGTCCGCTCTCTTCGAGCACCTTGCGTGCCGCGTTCGCCCTGTCTGCGCTCAGGTCCCAGTTCGTGTAGCCTTGCGAGGCATACGGCCTCGCGTCCGTGTAGCCTTCCAGCACGATGTCGTTCCCCAGCGCCGCGAGGCGGGGGGCGATGAGCTTGATGAGCCGGACCGCCTCAGGCTTCAGGTGCGCCTTGCCTATGTCGAAGAAGAGCCCCTCGGACGCCTCGACGAGGTCGATCCTCAGACCCTCCTGCGTAACGACCACCTGTACCTTGTCCTTGAACTTTCCGAAGTCGGGGATCGAGGCTATCGTCTTCTGGAGGCTCCCCGCCTCGGCCTTGAGCCTCTCCATCTCCCCGACGTTCTTGTCCGGGGATATCGGCGGCGACACGACCACTGACTTAACCTGGCCGGAGACAAAGCCCGCCTTCGCGCCCATGAAAAGGCCCGGGTCCTTGAAATATGCGGCCACGGCCTCCCTGACCTCTTTGCTCTGCCCCAGTATCCACAGCACTATAAAAAGGGCCATCATCGCGGTGACGAAATCGGCGTAGGCCACCTTCCACGCGCCCCCGTGGCCGCCTTCGTGGCCCTTCCTTTTCTTGAACACGGTCCTTACGGGGACGTTCCGTTCCTCTTCGATCATTTCTTCCCCTTCACGTAGTCTTCCATATCCTGGAAGCTCGGCCGGTAGCTCTCGGGGATAGCCCGCCGGGAAAACTCGACGCAGACAATGGGGTTGAAGCCTTTGGCAAAGGCGACCATGGCTGCCTTGATCGCCTCGTATACTTTCGATTCCTCGTCGTTCGATATGTCTATGTTCGTGGCAAGGGGCTGGATGAAGCCGTAGGAAAGGAAGATGCCGAGGAACGTCCCGACGAGGGCCGCGGCCACCTTATGGCCCACCTGTTCCGCCTCGCCGCCGATGGCCTGCATCGTGATGATGATACCGAGGACGGCAGCCACGATGCCGAGGCCCGGCATCGAATCGCCGATCTTCTGGAGTATCATGCCCGGCCTCGACCCTTCATGGTGCTGCGTCTCTATGTCGAGGTCCATGAGGGCCTCCATGTCGTATGGCGGAACGCCCCCCAGGATGACGAGACGGAACGTATCGCAAATGAAATTGAGGAGCTTGCCGTCCTTGAGGAACCGCGGGTACTTGGCGAAGATTGTGCTTCCCCCGGGCGCCTCTATATGGCCCTCCAAGGCGATCAGGCCCTCCTTGCGGCTGATCTGAAAGACCTCGTACATGAGCTTGAGGAGGTCAAGATATAGCGCCTCCCCTTCGGCGCCGCCCTTGAATGCGCCTGTTACCTTCGCGATGATTTTTTTGAGCGTCTTGGGCGGCGTTGAGACGAGAAGGGCGCCGAGGGCCGCGCCGCCGATGATGAGGAACTCGGCGACCTGCATGAGGACGATGAACGGGCCGCCCTCCATGGCGAACCCGCCAAGCACCGCCACGATCACCACTACACAGCCTATTATTACGAGCACGCTCTCGCCCTTCTTTAGACAGGCTTATAGAACCGGGTGCGCCTGGTCCTATCCCTATCATCCGTTATCGGCATTATCGAAGGAATACTTTACAAAAAGGGCGGGTCTGAAAACTTTACCGTATTAATCAGATTCATTCTATTATATACTGTTTCATTAGATGGCACGCAGTGGGTTGCGCAGCAAAGGAGACGCCATGACGAAGGCAGAAGGCCGGAACACTAAGACGTTTTACAACAGGTCGTTGGAGAGGGCGCTTCAGATCGTTACTGCTTTCAACAGCGACAGGAAGTCCCTCAGTCTCGGCCGGCTTTCCGAGACGCTCGACCTCTCCAAGGCGACTGTATTCCGGCTGTGCACGACCCTCGTCAAGTACGGCTTCCTCCGCCAGGACCAGGAGCTCAAGCAATACTCCCTGGGCGTAAAGCTCTTCGAGCTCGGCAGCGTCGTGGCCTCTTCCTTTTCCCTCGTCGGCGTCGCCGCGCCCCACCTGACGCGCCTCCAGATGGAACTCGGCAAGACGGTTTTCCTCGCCGTGCTCGACCAGGGAGAGCTGCTCTACATCGACAAGCGGGAAGGCTTGAGGGAGCCGATAAGCTTCACCTCGAACATGGGAAACCGGCGCCCGCCGTATTGGGGGATGCTGGGCCCCGTACTCATGGCCTACCTGTCGTCGGGCGAGGTGGAAGCGCTCCTGGCGAGGCACCCCCTCGTGACGACCACGAAGAACTCTTTCAGCAACAGGGAAAAGCTAGAGGCGTCGCTGCGCTCCATCAGGGAGCTGGGGTACGCCGTCGATGAGGCAAGGTCCATCGAGGGGGTGGGCGGAGTCGGCGCCCCGGTCCGCGATTTCAGCGGCAGGGTAGTCGCCGCTCTGGGCGTCGGCTTCATCCACCTGTCTGTGGGGCCGGACCAGATGAAGGAGATTGTGAGCCGGGTGGTCGATACGGCGGCGGCGATATCGGCCGACGCGGGCTATAAAGGCAAAGCGGTCTAGGTTACGGGGAATCAACAAGTTGGCTGGGGCGGTGAGGGGCGGAGAAATCTCTTGACAAGCTGCCGCGCCATGCTATAACATTCACGGAATGAGGCATCATTTTATTGCATGAAACGAACCTGCCGCCAGGCAGGCGCAAGAGCAGCCGGTCTTAAAAGACCGGGCGAAGGGGGCCAACCATGGAATATTGGAACAAGTACACGGAGACCTTGCCCAGGGAAAAGCTGAACAAGGTCGAGTTTGGGCACTTTAAGAACCTTTTCGCCTTCGCCAAGGCGAACTCCAAGCTGTACCAGGAAAAACTGAATGGCATCGAGCCGGGGGACATCAAGACTTACGACGACATAAAGAAGGTGCCGTTCACGTACAAGGAAGAGCTGCGCAGGTGGCAGGAGAACGTCGATCCTTTCCCGTACGGAGGGCTTTTGGGCATCCCCATCGAGCAGGTTTCGTCCTTCAGGCAGACGAGCGGCACGACGGGCAGACCCGTCTACGTGCCCGAGTCCTACGAGAGCTGGCAGTGGAGGATCGAATCGTGGTGCCACATACTCTGGATGGCGGGATTCAGGCCGTGGCACAGGCTTTTCCTCCCCTTCGGCTACAACGTGTACGTAGCCTTCTGGGAGGCCCACTACGCTGCGGAAAAGCTGGGCTGCGAGGTCGTGCCCGGCGGGGCCCTCGACACTAAGGGCAGGGTGAACAAGATCATCGAGCTGAAGGCTAACGCCATGGCCGGGACGCCCACCTATATGCTCAACATCGCGCAGGAGGCAATGGGGATGGGGATAGACCCCAAGTCCTTCGGCATGGACCGCATGATTGGCGCGGGCGAGCCGCTGCCGGAGGCGACCCGCAAGCGCATCGAGGCGACTTACGGCTGCAAGATGTTCGACCACATCGGCAGCACGGAGACGTGCGGCTTCGCAGGCATGTGCGAGGCGCAAAAAGGGCTGCACATAGTCGAGCCTTTCTTCCTTGTCGAGCTCCTGGACCGCGAGACCCTATCGAAGGAAGTGGCCGTCGGCGAGCAGGGGGTCATCGTCATCACGCCCCTGGGCAGAAGGTCCTTCCCCGTGCTCCGCTTCAACACGAACGACGTCGCTATAAAGGGGCCGTCCGAGTGCGAGTGCGG
>Ga0326727_10015676_pt1 | contig 16186 bp, 14 predicted proteins | sample MB2enrmetagenome_FD_207643 | JGI IMG/M metagenome (GOLD analysis project Ga0326727, IMG submission 207643) | Lab enriched peat soil microbial communities from McLean, Ithaca, NY, United States - MB29MY | ecosystem: Environmental > Terrestrial > Soil > Wetlands > Peat | place: USA: New York...
CCATTGAGCATACCGGACAGGGCTCCAATTCTGATTGTTATACCATTCAAAAAATGCTGTTTGATAATCACCTTTATGGTTGTATATCATTGCCGTAGTTATTGAGGCAGCTTCAACCGCTAAAAAAACAGCGGCTTTTACATACTGCCCGGCATAAATTTCTCCCGAACCGGGCAGGATACCGGATAATATCCCTGCAAGGACAGGGGACTTTTTATTATTTACAACCGGATCATTGACATAAGATAGAACATGTACATTTTCAGTCGGGGGAAGTGCAGGCGGTGTAATAGAAGCATCAAGATATAAATTACCGCTTAATTTGTTATCAGTTACATTTTGCCCGTAAGTTAAACTGCATGAAAAAACTAAAAGAGATAAGAAAACGGAGGATACAATTTTATTTAAACTCATTTTTTACCTTTACTATTTATTGAACATTTCAGGCAATACATTGAAAAAGAATATAGATAATATTCAAGCCTGGCCATTTATAAAAACAATTTCACGATATATTTAATTAACTTATTATATGCGTTCCACTTTAGTTTTTACGATCAATCCCTGGTTAAGAACTTCCTTCAAATGTGGAAGCACCACCTCGATCTTTTCTTCTTCATCAATAAACATAATCATAATCGGGTTTTCATCCACATTACCCAAATTTTGAGGATGGTGGAGATGATGTTTATGGCCATATCCGATTTTTGCCTCAAATACCGAGGCTCCCATAATTGAATGATGCATAAGATAACGCATTATATATTCATGCTTAGGCTTATCCTGGTATTGATCGCTCTCGTCTAAAAAGAATTTTATTTCAACCATTCATTACCTCCGTCTATAGGAATTAAATTTAATATCTATTTCAAATATACGTTTCACCAAATCACTCAACCAATTTATTATTATTATTTTTATTCTTTTCCAATAACAGGTAAAGTGAAGGTAAAGTCAACAAGGTAAGGATTAGAGCCGTACATAAACCACCGACAATTACGGTAGCCAGGGGCCTTTGAACATCTGAACCGATACCCGTAGCCCGTGCGGCAGGAATCAAGCCTAATAATGCAAGCAATATTGTCATTAAATTAGGGCGAAGCTGGATCACGGCAGCCTTTTTAACAGCTTCGGTAATATTCATACCGTAGTCATCGATAAGGCGGTTGGTTCTTGAAACATATAATACTCCCGCTATTATAGAAACGCCGAACAATGATATAAAACCAACACCTGCAGACACATTAAAATTATATCCTCTGATCAGCAGGGCAAGGATCCCCCCGATTATTGCAAAAGGTATGCAGGACATTGCAACGGCAACATGCTTAATATTTCTGTACATTGAAAACAATATTAGAAAAACAATTCCAATTGTAAGCGGGATAACTACAGCAAGCCGTTTTCCGGCGCGTGCAAGGTTTTCAAATTGCCCTCCCCATTCTATTGAATAACCTTTTGGTAGCGTAATTGCCGAAGCAACTTTATTTTGAGCTTCTTCTACAAATCCGCCCTGGTCGCGGCCCCGGATATTAGTGCGAACAGAAATTTGCCTTTCTCCGTTTTCACGTTGAATTATAGTCGGCCCGTCAACAAGCTTCACCGATGCCAATTGCGACATAGGAATTCTGTTCCCGTTCGATGAAGCAACCAGCATATTTTCAACCGCCTGGACGGAGCTGCGGTAATCAGAAGAATAGCGTACAACAATATCAAACCTTCTTCCCAGGTCATCATATAGAGTGCTAATAGCCTTGCCTCCGATAGCAGCTTCAATCATTCTTTGAATATCGCTTACATTTATTCCAAATCTTGCCGCTTGTTCCCGGTTGATTTCAACTGAAAGCTGAGCCTGATCTCCTTCCTGCTCAATACCTGATTCACTTGCTCCGGGAATTTTTTTGATTATTGTAAGAATTGAGTCTGCCTTTTGTCTCATTAAATTTAGATCCTGCCCGTTAATTAATACAGCAAGGTCCGCAACGCTTCCGGTAACGGCTTCTGTTACATTATCCAGTATCGGCTGGGAGAAAAGGATTTGAGCGCTCGGAACAGCCTGTTCCAATTCACTTTTCATTTTTATAAGAAGTTCTTCTTTACTGGTATCTTTAGTCCAGGTAGAATAATCTTTTAAACCGACAAGTATTTCAAGCCTGTTTGGCCCGTATGGATCAGTCCCGTCATCATTACGCCCCAATTGTGTTAACACAACGTTTACCTGCTTGTGATTGCTGATTACATTCCTGATTACCGGGCAGTAAACTGCAGCGTCCTGAAGTGTTATTCCAACGGGGAAAAAACATCTTATATTAAAAGCCCCCTCATCCAGTTCAGGTAAGAATTCAGTTCCAATGTTTCTTGCGCCGAATAAAACTACAATTATAACTATTGCGAATGAAGTAATTACTACCGGTAATGAATGCCTTGTAAAAAATTCAATTGCCGCAGTATATTTTTTTTCAATCCAGTAATAAACCGGGTTATGCCATTCAACTTTACCGGGATTCTGAGAGGTAAAATGTTTTTTATAAATCAGGGTCATAAATACCGGGATAGCCGTTAATGCTAATATCATTGAGCCTGCAATAGCATATGAAAGAGTATATGCCATTGGTGAAAAAAGTTTTCCTTCAACCCTCTGGAAAGAGAATATAGGTAAGTATGCAAGAATAATAATAGTTATTGAGAAGAATATTTCCCTGCCTACTTCCTGTGCTGCGGTTAATGTTAAACGGATAACACCCTGGCTTCTTTCTTCGGGAGTTGCATCCCTGTAATGCCTCATTATATTTTCTACCATAACAACTGCCCCATCCACAATAATACCGAAATCAATTGCACCAAGCGAGAGTAAATTTGCAGGTATCCCGGTCAATTTCATCATATTGAAAGCAAAAAGAAGGGAAATTGGTATTGTAGTCGCAACCACTAATGCAGACCGCACACTGCCTATAAAAAATATAAGAACAAGTATTACAATAGAAAATCCTTCGAATAAAGTTCTTGATACCGTATCGATAGTATAATTTACCAATTGGCTCCTGTCATATGTAATACGCAGGCGGACACCTTCGGGAAGAACATTCTCATTTATTTCCTTCACCTCGTTCTTTAATCCTTCAATTACTTCCGAAGGATTTTCACCGCGCCTCATTGCGAGTAAACCCTGAATGCTTGAATTTACATCAACCTTAGTTGAATCATTAGTGCGAATAGTATAACCAAGTATACCTGTAGGAGGGGAAGGGTACTCTTCAACCGAAGCCACATCTTTTATATATACCGGTATACCATTGTCCGATTTCAATACAATATTTTCAATATCTTCTTTCTTGCGGATGGCGCCGATGCCTCTGACAACAAATCCCTGTTCTCCCCGGCGTATAATATTACCCCCCGTATTTACATTATTCGCCTGAATGGCGTCTATTATATTCTGAAGCGAAAGATTATAACGGAAAAGTTTATCCGGAGATGTAATAACATGGTATTGCATCACCAACCCGCCAAAATTTACAACATCTGCAATGCCGGGTACCTGGAGAAGCTTTGGAATAATCTCCCAATCCTCCAGGGTCCTCAATTGCATAGGAGTATATTTATCATTTGCTTCGATTACATAACGGAAAATTTCATCGACAGGCCCTGTTAGGGGGCCAAGGGTTGGGTTAACTCCCGGCGGAAGTACGGCATCATTAATTTTTTCCAGTACCTGCTGCCTTGCAAAATAATCGTCTGTTCCGTCATCAAAAGTCAGGTCGATTACGGAAAGTCCGAAAATAGTTTTAGAACGCCTGTTATTTACTTTAGGCACTCCGTTAAGAGCCCGTTCAAGGGGGAGCGTTACCTGCTGTTCAACATCCTGTGCTGCCTGGCCGGGATAAGTTGTAATCACTTCAACCTGTGTATCTCCTACGTCCGGGTAGGCTTCCTTTTTAAGGTCAATCCAGGACCAGATTCCGGCTGCAACACAGCATATTACTATCGCTATTGTAGTTAATCGTTGATTTAAAGAAAATCCAAGAAGTTTACGTATCATATTATTTCAATATTCAGATAGTTTATATAATAGTAATTTTAGTATCCAAAGCTTATGCCTTTTAGAAGTATTGCACCTGATATAACAACTTTTTCGTTTTCATTCAAACCGCTGAGTATGACTAACTTAGATGCATCCGAATTTGCCATGATTACTTTTCTTCTTTCATAAATATTCGGCGCTGTTTGAATAAATATATAGTCGTTCCCCTCAACAGTTACCACTGCCGTTAAAGGAAGTATATACGCACCCGATAATTTATTTCCAAAATCAGCTTGTGCGAACATACCCGGAAGAAATTTCCCTTCAGGGTTTGGAAGGGAAATACGAACTTTTATTTCACGGGTATCCGGATCAATGATACTGCCGATTGCATCGATCCTGCCCGTAAATATTTTATTAGGAAATGCTGCCAAAGTTATCCGGGCAGCCCCTCCTTTGGAAATTTCGTTAAGCTGCGCCTCGGGAACGTCAGCCATTATCCATACCATATCGCCTTTTATGTTTTCTATTTCCGACGGGTTATAGCCTTCAACCTTAAGCCTTCCTTCCATTTCGTCCAGGCTTGCTTTTGCAGTTGCTGCATCTGTTTCCGCCTGATTTAAATCTTTTCCTGTTACTCCGAGATTGTCAAACATTTGTTTTGTTCTGACAAGATTTTTAGATGTTAAATCCACATTTGCTTTGCTCTGCCTGTATTGTGAATATAAAGAAGTTACATCCGGCGAATCGAATAATACGATAGAAGACTCCGGGGTTTTAGAATGCAATATACTTGCAACTATGCGTGCGGGTGCGATTACCGAAAGGATTGCCGATCCTTTCTCTGCAGGGGAGACCTTTAATTCATCCAACCCGGGACTATCTTTAGGAAAAGTTATTATTTTTCCACCATCGCCGACAGATACTTTTTTAGCGAGCGCCTCCGGGCCCTGTTTTCCATCCGTATCAGTACAACTTTGCAGCGTTAAGCTAATAATCAGTATTATTACAGGCGCTAAAAACATGTACGAAATAACTTTTACTAAACCTTGCACTTTATTTCTCCTTTCAAGTGAGTAATAAATTATAAACTTCTTAATCTTCCGGCGGAGGAAATAAATCTTTGCCGGTTACAAAATTCAAATTTTCAATTGAATCAATTCTGCTGTCTTGAAGCTGTATTGCCTGGAGAACACTGGTTTTATATGAATCATAAAAATCCGTAAACTCAATTATTGTTATATTCCTGCTTTCATAATTTGAAATCATTCCGGCAGTTAATTTTTCGTATTCACCCGTGAACTTATTATCAAAATTCCGGTAAAGTTTATCAGTTTCAAAAGCTTTGTCATAAGCCGTAACCACATCCTTTTTAACGGAATTCACCGCCTGGTTTAGTAAAGCTTTGTCAGCGTCAATATTGTTTTCAGAGACGCTGATGTTACCCTGGTTGCGGTTAAATACGGGCAAATCTATTGACAGCGTAACGGCATAATAATCCGGGATATAGCTTCCATGGCGGGAATACTCACCGCCGATTGTTACATCGGGAATAGCAAGCGCTTTTTGAAGAGCAAGATTTGCTTCTTCGGATTTCAAATTCAGCCCGGCAATTTTAACATCCGGCCGGTTCTCAATTGCCGTTTGAATTACATCATTCAGCGAAATGCTCTTTATATCCGTATTATCAAACGATTTAACGTTTATCCGTGGAATGTAGTAATAATTTATCCCCGTGGAATCTGTAAGAAGAATATTCAGGTCATTTTCAATTCCTGAAATTTGAGTTGTAATGGATAATTTCTCGCTTTCAAGTGTAAACAAAAGAGACTTTAACCTGAGTACCTCCGAAAGAAGAATTGAATGGTTTTCGTAAATTTTTTCAGAAGCATCAACTGTCTTTTTTACGGAAGGGATTGTTGCATTATAGAAATTAAGGGATTCCTGCAGGAAATACAGATCGTATAAATCGGTTCTAAGTTCTGTTTTAAGAGTCCTGAGCAAATCATAAAAAGATTCTTCCGAAATATTAGAATTTATTTCGGCAATTTTAACCTGGTCATTCCGTTTGCCTGCGAGCAGAAAAAGCTGCTGAATTTGTACATCCGTATTCCCGGTTTTTGTAATGTCAAAATATTTCCCGGTGAACTTATTATATATATTCTGCCCGATTGAAATATTCGGATTATTCCATAATTCAGCCTGAATTATGGAAGCTCTTGCAGCGCTAATGTTATATTTTGCAGCAAGCAGTTGAAGATTATTTTGTAAAAACTTCTTTTCTGCTTCCTGTAAATTAATTTTCACCGAATCAATATTATCCTGCGCCGGTTCCGGATAACAAAATGAATAAAAAAGCAAGCAGAAAGTAAATATACTTTTAGCTTTATGAAAAAGATTATAGAATCGCATTCTCTTAAAACCCACTACTTTACCTATTGATTAAATGGATCAATTATAATTTCAGTACAGCTTAAATACTTTGAAATTTAAACTATTATCTAAATATTACTTTGCCCGCACTGCAATAGCATTGCGGCAGAAGCATTTAATGGAAATTATATAACGGGTACAAAGAGATTCTAAATCAGAAGTGTTCTGTTATGAAGATATATACTGTTTTGAATTGTAATAAAAGAATAGGAATCGGCCTGAGGTTCGTTTTCAAAAGCATCGCTTGATTCGGGAATAACTACAAAGGCGGTTTCAGTAAAAGGGCTGTCTTCATCAACAATCACCATTTTAGCAACTATAACCGGGTCTACAGCGTTATTAATGATATTGTTGCCGGGGAAAATAACATTATCAAAGCATACCTGGTCTAAAAACGGAGTGGATTGAAGAAGCGAAGCGTCAACTTCTTCAGGGTGCTGGATATCGACATTAACGTCGTTCCCCATTATAATATCTAGCAGGTTTGCCTGATCAAAAAATAACGTTATCATAAAAAAGCAGGTAATAACTAATAATAATTTAGAACCTGATTTTACGAATTTATTCATATTACTAATATTATTTTGTTTAATAACGTTAATGAAAAAAATGAAAATCTTTTGAATAGCGGTTCCAATGATATAAAAATTATATTTCCTAATCAATACACTTCTTTACATAATAATTAAAGCTTTAATTAGATTTATCCAAAGTTAAAGAAAAGAATCTGTTTCAGAAGGCAGTAGCTTTATACCCAGCAGATATACACAACTAATGCATAAATAGTTTGACATACCAAATGGCAGCACTTTTCTGTCGTTTATCAACAGCGCAATATTTCCGGCAGCAATGTATTGTCTGATGTATTCACAAGTTCTCTCATATCGATTACTTAAAGCTAAATGCCGTCTTTTCCCCATCTCAATGCTAAGTTCATAGATATTCAAAAGGCAAAACATTAATTATAGAATAAACTAATAATTAATTTAATTCATAGCTTTCTGAATAAAAATATTATTTAAATAATCTTTTATTATTGCAAAAATCATTATTTTAACTCGTTACATAAATGATATTTTAAAGCAATGATTATGTTGAATACCCTAAAATGAATAGATTTATTCAATGCTGCCAATATTTTAATGGGTCCCCCGTTCAGAGGAAAAAGTTAAAAGTTGTAAGGAATTATAAATCTTTAGAAGAAAAACATTAAAAAAATTTTATGAAAATTAAAGATACCTCCCATCAATTCTTTGCAATTCGCCTTTCATTTGCATTTGGAATTATAATGCTGGCTATAAAGTGGTATGCATACAGTGTTACCGGTTCCACTGCAATTCTTTCGGATTCAGCAGAATCAGTGGTTCATATCATCGGGGTAGGATTTGCCGTATTCAGCTTATGGTTAAGTTTGAGACCGGCAGATGCAAAACATACTTATGGGCATGATAAAATAAATTACTTTTCAGCAGGGTTCGAGGGAGCTTTAATAGTTTTTGCCGCAATCTATATCCTTTATATTTCAACTAAAAGATTAATTGGCGGCGTCCAATTAACCAATATTGATATAGGGACTATTTTTATTTTATTAGCAGCGCTCCTGAATCTTTTCTTAGGTCTGTTTTTATTGAGGAAAGGGAAGATAACAAATTCATTAATACTTACTGCTAATGGAAAACACGTTCTTACAGATTCCTGGACTAGCTTTGGAATTGTTGTAGGATTATTTTTAACACGGACTACAGGCTGGCTGCCGTTCGATCCTATTATAGCAATTGTTGTAGCTCTTAATATTCTTTGGTCGGGAAGTAAATTAATCCAGAAATCTGCCGGCGGGCTGATGGATGAGGGTGCCGAATCTATCGGTAATGTTATTAGGGAAATTTTAAATGAAAACTTGATACAAAAAAAAATAAAATATCATGAACTTAGATACCGCGAAAGCGGAAATGTAGTTTGGGTAGAATTCCATCTGTTATTTTCGAAAAATACTTTGCTTAAAGATGCACATCACTATGCTACTGAAATTGAAAAGAGTATCAAATGTAAATTGGGAAGTAACGTGCATATCACAACTCATTTAGAAACCCAGGAAGACCACCAGGTTGAGCATGAAGAAAATTCCTGAATAAAATGCTTTCAATCAGTAAAGCCTGAGTTAATTATGTATTTTTTCCCCTTATATTTTTTGTTTCTGTAATGCCCTGACAACCCCTTCTGTATCCGCGCTCTTCAATTGATTGTCTTTGCTGAAGTTTTGTAAAGCCTCATCTGAATCATTTTCAATTCCGTGAAAAACCCAATCGAAGCCTGCTGCTTTTATTAATTCCGGGAGATGGGGATTCTATCTGTCTTTAATATATTAAAATGAGCCCCTAAAGGGATAAAAATAAATTGATAAATAGTTTAATTCTTCACACAGCGAACGCTAAAACCAAGCGCTATATCATAATCGTCCAGGTAGATGGTATTGTCATTGAAATACAATACCATGTAGTATGCGTCATTGGTACCGCTCTCCGTAGAACTCCAAAAGCCCGCGCAGTCACCTAAACCAACATATGCGTCATCATAGTTATTACGGAAGCCGGCAAGCAGCGCGGAAAAACCTGTTGTGCCATTGTCTTGTCCTATTGTCATTAACGTATTTGCATTTTGATTTACGGTAATTGCTAAAGTATCTATTTCTTTTATGGTTGGTATGTGCCATCCGCCCGGACAAATGCCTTGTGTTCGTTCTGCTGTACTATATTGCATTGCTTCATTCCATTGATATAACCCACCGTAGGCTGAGCAGTTTGTCGAATCATCATTATAACAATATTTTTCAATTACTCCATTATTAGTTTGATTTTGGTTTGACGGTATCATAACTCCGGCATTTATATTTTCTTTTAACCAGCATTGATTGCCGATTTGAACAGTAGTGTATGTTTGTCCGGCATAATATACCGTAGGTGTTCCCGGGCATGGAAGCTCTTTAGTATAATTTATAGTACTTATCCAGCCTGTAGATGCTTTAGTAAAATACCATATAATTGAAGAGCCGCTTGAATCAATTTGTCTTGTTATTGTTCCGGCATTATTCTTTTTGGTTATTACTATTGAACCTGCCTGGGCTTTGGTTAATTGTACTATCCCGGTTAAAATTAATATTATCACTGCTTTCTGCGGGATGCCGCCAAAGGCGGTCATTAAAATGTTTTTCATCGCTGATATTCTGCTTTCTTAATTAAATGACTTTGTAATTTTTTGTGTTATATTAAGTTTTACTTTTCTATTTAAGGAGCATCATTTTTAAAGATTTAACATATTGACCGGCTGTAACCCGGTAAATATATACACCGCTTGCAACGGATTGCCCGGTATTATCATCTCCATTCCATTGAGCGGTATAATTGCCTGCCTGCAGTTCACCTTTAACTAATGTTCTTACTTCCTGTCCAAGTATGTTATATATCATTATTGTAACTAATGATGACTTAGGCAGAGCATAATTTATTACCGTACTTGGATTAAACGGGTTTGGATAATTCTGCGATACTGCAAATTGTTTTGGTAATATGCTGTTATTATTAGTTACCGCTGTAACGAATGATTGAAATGATATTTGCTGTATGGAATCTAATGCTATAGTAATTGTTCCCGGGCTATTATTTTTTGTTATCAATAATGCTGTATCTCCGGGAAATGTTATAGCATTTATTGAACTTGCCGGGATTATTATTTGTGCCGGATTATTATTATTTATAATTACAAGCGAACCGGGATAATTCTGAATGGTTATGCTTTGAAGCGAGTCTACCGGTTCTATAATTTGTGCAAATGAAACACATGTGAACAGTAACAAAAAGACAGCCGTAATTTTCATATTATTTACCCTCTCCCATTCTGCCGGGGATGATTTATTTTTTTGCAAAACTGAACGCCTATTTTTTAAATTAAAATTTCAGGCCGCCAAGATCTATTTTAAAAGGATAAAACAATGAAAATCTTGTTCCATTCGGGCCAAACTCAACACCTGGAGATGGAAACTTTATCAGGTTTAAACTTTGTTTAAACCAATTCCAGAAAGGCGGCCCGTCGGGAAGAAGCCTGTCAAGATTATAATCAAGCCCGATAATAACTCTTCTGGAAGCTTCCTGGTCGGGAGGGCCGTTAGGATTAGGATTGGAAGCTACTCCATCGGAACCATAACCTAAAGCAAGGCTCAACCAATTCAGCCAGTATTTTTTTAAGTTATCCGGCAGCAAATTATAAATATCAACGGACCACCAGAAAGACGAACTATCGTAATCATCAATAAATGTTGGAGCCGGGTGATCTATAAGATTTGGTTCGCCTGTCCACTCCGTGGGTATATATTGCCATTTTGGTTGAATGTACTGTAAAGCAGGCACATGATGCTGGGCTAAAAAGAAAATCGGACCGATGAGATTTGCCATGGCTTCGGAAGGGCTCCATCCCCATGCTTTTGAAAAACCATCCTCAATCTCAACATAAGATTGATAAAGAGCGCCAAAAAGAGTTCCATATAGTGTAGCGTCGGGAACTGAAAATCCGCTTGTTATAAGGCCTTCACTCATAACATATGAACAGACATAGCCTCCGAAAGCATGCCCTGCTATATTCGCCTGGTAGCCAAATGCCCATGCTTCTTCGGCATGGAAGCTCCTTCGTTCATAATTCCACCAGGCATTCAGTTGAATAACATGCAAACCTACAATAGCAGTAACATATGATGCCCCGATTATTTCAAGCGCTATAGGATTAAGTTGTGTCTTTAGCCTCGGCAATGAGCCATCCATGGTGTACCTTAGATCATGATCCCATGTAAATTCCGAAAGGGGCATATATTCATTTGCCGTATCGGTAACGGAGGAATCTTTATTGACGGGTAATATTTTTCCTTCCTGAGCTAAAACGGTGTGTTTTTGATCTCCTGTAAAATCAGAAAGCTGCATAACAGCATTTGCCGAATCAATAATGGAAAAATTATTATTGATAGTAGATATTTTAACTTCCTGGGCTAATATTGATACATTACAAAACAAAATTAGGGGAAGAGTTAAAATAATAAATCGGTAAAAATTTTTCTTATCCATGTTCTTCCTGTATAAATTATTCATAAGTTTATAATTATTAATAACTACCGAACCTGAATGTCAGAATACCGCTAAATCCTTGTATATCGTTTGCGGTAATATTCTCAAAATTATTATCAAAACCGGTAACAAAACGGTAAGAACCGGATGCATCCAGATGCAGCCAATTAAGGAGCGTAAACTCCAAATTTATCTCCGGCTCATAAATAGTAAAGCTTTGTGTGAAGTAACTTGTATGTGGTTTGCTTTGATCGGGCACGGAATAGTATGTACCGGCTCCGGAAATAAGCACATCAATAGAAGCGTGAACAACATCCTGCGCAAGAAATATATATTCAAGTTGAAGGCCGCCGTAATTAAAATTCATCCGGACTTCTTCTCCACTGACGGGATCAATAAAATTTGCATTTACACCGCCCGCCAACGCATAAACACCTCCGCCTAAAACAAATTGATCATCCAGAACCCATCCAAACCTGCCGCCAAGAATTGCGGCACTCTGCCCCAGCATTTTTGTAACTTTAATTGATGTTGCACCGAATGCGCCATTACCGGGATCGGGTTCCTGTGCATAAGTGTAACGAATTAAACTGAGGGTTATTACTAAAATTAATAGTGGTAAATATTTTCTCATTAGTAAACCTTTATATTAATTATTACAATTTCGTTCAGCTATACGGGTATTAAGAATTAGGTTCGGGGGGAACTTGAACCTAATACAATACTTTACTGCATACTTCTTACCATAAATCCAATGTAGAAGCAATAGTTGAAATCTATCTATAATATATTGGGTACTAAGTAATTCTAAATCAGAAGTGTCCTGTTATGAAGATATATACTGTTTTGAATTGAAATGAAAGAATAAGAATCGGCCGGAGGTTCGTTTTCAAATGCGTCGCTTGATTCGGGAATAACTGCAAAGGAGGTTTCAGTAAAAGGGCTGTCTTCATCAACAATTACCATCTTAGCAACTATAACCGGGTCTACAGCATTATTAATGATATTGTTGCCGGGGAAAATAACATTATCAAAGCATACCTGGTCTAAAAACGGAGTGGATTGAAGAAGTGAGGCGTCAACTTCTTCAGGATGTTGAATATCAATATTATCATCGTTCCCCATTATAATATCAAGCAGATTTGCCTGATCAAAAAATAACGTTATCATAAAAAAGCAGGTAATAACTAATAATAATTTAGAACCTGATTTTACAAATTTATTCATTTAACTTTATTTTGTTACAATAAGTAAATTAAAATAGCATTAAACAACATAATTATAATATCAAAATTATTTTTCTAAGTCAATATACTTATTCAGGAAAAATATTTAAAAACTAATAGGCGATTTTAATCAAAGAGTATTTCCTGCAATGCCTTAAATATTATATTCCATGCTAACCGGCCTTATTTCATCGTGAAACTGAATAACTCCCTTCTGCGCCATAAGGTCCAGAAAGTCATAAACATCGCTGTGTATTGGCTCATAAACAATCTGGGCAATGGAAACAGATGAGGATAAAATAATAATAAGCCCTAATATTTTTTTCATCATACAGCTTCTTTAAAAATTGTAGCTAAAATTTAAAGTCGGACAAAGTACCTCGTTTCCAGCAACACTGATATTTTGAATACTTACATTCATGGCAATTCGATTGTTATAAGTATGTGCGCTCCAGACTGCATCAAGTATGCTTAAAAAATGGTTAACAAAAATTGCCCCTACAAAAAAATAATAAGTTTGGTACAATTCATTTGCAACCCCTCTTTGATGGGCATACCATAACATTTGAGGCAATTGGTAATTATTGTAATCGACAAAACCATTTGGATAAAATGGAAATGTATCCCAGCCGGCTACAAACTGCGGGTATTTCCCGACCAATTTATAGTACTCATATGAATAAAAAATAGATAGTTGATGAGAATAGCCGGTGGGGCTGCCCGTGGTGCCTAATTCGGATTCTAATGCATTTAAATTTTCACGGTTAACCCCGATCGCAACTCCTTGCTTATTGTAAATTAGAACCTGGCTTGAACCGCCCATTTGATATTGCGAGCCATCCATAACAGCAGAATTTATATTACTTATATTGTTTAAAGTCCATTGTGCATACCGGACAGGGCTCCAATGCTGATTAACATACCACTGGAAAAAAGCCGTTTCATAGTTAGCTTTATGATTATATATTGCGGCAGTAGTAATTGATGCGGTTTCAACCGCTAAAAAGATAGCTGCTTTTAAATACTGTCCGCTGTAAAATTCTCCGGCGCCGGGCAGGATACCCGATAATATTCCGGCAAGCAGGGGAGATTTTTTCATTTTTACATCCGGATCATTTGCATTGGATGAAATTTGCCCGCTTACAGTCAGGGGAAGTATTGGCGGAGTAATATTTTCATCCAAATATAAATTTCCGCTTAAATTGTTTTCACTAATTTTTTGTCCATATATCAATCCGCAGGAACAAACTAAAAGTATTAAACACAGAGAAATTACAATTTTAATAAGACTCATATTTTTACCTTAATAATTGATTAAAAATTCATTTTAAGAAAATACCGGTTCTACCTGAAATCTATATCCCACATACCCGCAGATTGTTCTAATACAACCAGCGAGTTTGCATAACCGGACAGAGCGCTGTAATATGCAAGATAAACGCTTGCAAGAGTATTTTCAGCAGTCAATACATCTAATAACGTGGCGCTGCCGGCTTTAAAACTATATAACCTGGCTTGCCTTACATTCATTGCATCGGAAAGTAAATCACTCGAATATTGAATGAACTGTTGCTTTGCCAACTGGAATTGCATATATGCCGTCCGGACATCTGTCTCTGCTTTTAGTTTGGCTGATTCAAGAGAATTTTGAGCTTGTTCATAAGTATATTCCGCTTCCTGTAATGTGCCTTTATTTATTACATCCGATAAAGGAATTGGAATTGAGATACCAAAATTCAGGCTCTTTTCACCCGGAAAAGGAGCAACATTATTTGTTGACGTTCCCGTATAAGCATAACCGGCGCCAACCGTTAAATCAGGCCAGCGTTCTGCATGAGCGAGATTTATATTTAACCTGGCCGATTCAACAGCATGCCTGGCAGCAATAACATCCGGGCGTATCGATTCAGCTCGTTCGATAAGTGTATCGAGATTAAATATTCCGGCTGGAAGCGATAGATTTCCAACCGGGCGGTAAAGTGTGTCTGAATTTAGGCAGCCCATCAATTGTCCGAGTGTGATAAACGCCTGTCTGCGTGCAGCGTCCGCCTGGAGTACTGCGCCGCGTGCTTGTATTGCATCTACCCGGGATTGTATCAGGTCGATTTTCCCTAAATCACCTGCAGAAACCCGCCGTTCATTAATATGAGCCAGTTCTGCAAGGTTTTCATAGGTCCGTACATCAGCTTTATAATTGGAATCCGCGATAAGTGCAGCTACATAAGCCGTTGCCGATGTTGCGCGAAGGTTTCGAAAGAAGTCTTCAGTTTGCGCTTCGGCAATACTTTGATTCTGTTGGGCAACATCGCTGCGGGCGCCGATTTTATTACCAAGTAGGATGGTCTCAGTTGCACCGGCGCTCCATACATCTCCAAATTTTTGACTGGATGGAACATTCGTTATATCTTTAGTAAATCCGGCCGAAAGTGAAGGATCAGGGTACAGCTTTGCAATGGTAATTTGAGCCCGGGCAATTGAAATATTATATTTTTGTACGGCATAATCCAGGTTATGAGCAGCTACTGCGGTAATAAATTCATGAAACCCGATGAACCGTTCATCCGGCAGCGTATCGTTTGCCTGCCATTTCAGTAGTGAATCCAATGATTGAGCGTGCTCAAGAGAGTCGGTGGTTATCTTTAGAATAAATCCTGTATTGCTTTTTTGTTGTTGAGCTAAAAGCACTTGAACATGTACAAGTACAAAAAATATAATACAACATATTGAAATAAATAATTTATTAAATTGACTCATTTTTCAATATCCTTTTCATTAAAGTTTTTCCTGTTTATTCGATTGTTGGATCAGAAATAATTTTATTACGAAGGAACATAACTTGAAGTGCAGGCACAACAATGAGAAGCAAAATTGGCCCGAGTAACATACCGCCCACTATTACTGTGGCAAGAGGGCGCTGCACCTGGCTCCCTATTCCCGTCGATATAGCGGCGGGGAATAACCCTATGCATGCAGAAAAGCTTGTCATCAATAACGGCCGCATGCGTGTTGAAGCTGCGTGAAACATTGCGTCGGCAGGCGTTCCCCCATGCAGCATTGCCTGATTGTAATAAGTTAACAACAAAATGCCGTTCATAACCGATACGCCAAACAAGGACACGAAACCGATTGCTGCCGAAATACTGAATGCAAGCCCGGAAACGTAAAGCGCTAACACACCCCCGGATATTGCAAAAGGAATTCCCGAGAGCGCCAGGAGAGATTCCCTAATCGAATTGAACATCACGTAAAGTAATCCCAGGATGATTATTAGTGTAATAGGTACAACGAATGCCAGGCGTTTATTAGCTTCCTGAAGTTCGCCGAACTCGCCGGCCCATACCATGTGATAACCACTTGGAAGATTTATACTTTTTTTAATGCGCGTTTGTGCCTCGGAAACA
>Ga0326727_10015677_pt1 | contig 16186 bp, 16 predicted proteins | sample MB2enrmetagenome_FD_207643 | JGI IMG/M metagenome (GOLD analysis project Ga0326727, IMG submission 207643) | Lab enriched peat soil microbial communities from McLean, Ithaca, NY, United States - MB29MY | ecosystem: Environmental > Terrestrial > Soil > Wetlands > Peat | place: USA: New York...
CCTCTGTGGTGAAACTTTTCCCCTACCTCCTCTGCTTCCTTTTCCTCCTTTACTTCCTCTACTTCTTTGCCTCCCTCTCAAACTTCACTCTCGTATACAAAACCCGAAACCCTTGCCGCATGATATTCCTCTGCGACACGCTCCCCGGCTGTGCCAGGCTAACCGCCATCGTGCATCCCGCCTCCGCCGCCCGCTGCAATCGTGCCTGCAGCAGCGCCGTCTGCACCCCGCGCCTCCGGAAATCCGGCAACGTGCTCGCCCCAAACAGCCCCGCCACCTTCTCCCGCAAAGCCAGCGTCGCCCCGCCCGCCACGCGCCCGTCCACCCGCGCCAAGTAGCACTCCGAATTCTTTCCCAGCGCGAACATCTTCATCACGTTCAACATCTCCGTCGTCACCGGAAAGGATTCCGCAAACCCCTGCGCCACCGTCAGCGTCCACAAATCCATCTCCCCCGGCGCCGCCTTGCGCACCTCCACCCCATCCGGTGTTTTCCGCCGCTCATCCCCCGCAATCCCTCGCACCATCACATTCGAGAATTCGCTCACGCGATATCCCCGCTCTTTGTAGTGTTCCAGCAGCGTGGCGTCCGCCAGCGGACACGTCTCCACCCGCACCGCCTCTTTCCTCGAAAAATAAAATTCCTCCAGCCGGTCAAAATCCTCTTTACTCACCGGCCCGTTCAATCCCAACCCTACTGCCTGCGTCACCGGCGAATTCGCCCCGCAATACACCGCATACCCGCCCGCAATCGCTTCCACCGCACTATCGGATTCCGCCTGCAGCGCCTTCCGCATTTTCGCGCAAGCCACTGCTGCTTCGCCCTCCGCCAGCTCAATCTCCCGCGCCAGCGCCAGGTCCAACAAAGGGATGTCCATCCTTCGAGTGTACCCCACTCTTTTCTTAGCTTGTCCTCTTCCAATCACCAACTCTTCCTCCCTCTCATTCTGCCTTTCCCTTTCTACCTTCTTCTTTCTTCCTTCCGTCTTTCTCCGTCTTCCTTCATTTCCTTTGCTTCCTTCATTTCCTTCGCTTCTCTCTTGCTTCCTTCCGTCTCCTTCTATGTTCCTCGCCCACCCGTTCCATATCTGTGACCCCCGCTTCCCTCCCCTGTGTCCCCCATCCCTCCTCTTGTTCTTCCGTGACTTCCGCCTTTTCCGTCTCGGCCGACGTGGTCCTCGTTCTCTCCGTTCCCTCTGCGGCCCCTCTGTTACCTCTGTGTTAAGCCTTTTCTTTCGTTTTTCCTTCTTATGCTTTCCTTTTCCTTCCGTCTCTCTCCACGTCCACGCTTCCATCCACTTCTCCCAACTCTCCGTTCCCTCTGCGGCCCCTCTGCGACCTCTGTGTTAAGCCTTTTCTTTCTTTCCTTCTTTCCTTCTTTCTCTGTGTTCTCCGTGTCCTCTGCGGTGAAAATTCTTCTCTTTGAATCCCTCTCCTTCCCCCTATACTGTTCTGTCTCCAATTCCTATTCGAGGTCTCCCTGTGCCTGTCTTGAAATCCTCCATCAACACCGCATCCCCCGACTTCCAGAAAAATTCCTCTCGCCTCGTCGAACTCCTCACCACCTTCAAAAACGAAGAGGAGCAAATCCTCCAGGGTGGCGGCCCCAAAGCCATCGAGTCCCAGCACAAAAAATCCCGCCTCACCGCCCGCGAACGCATCGCCGCCCTCATTGATCCCGGCACGCCCTTCTTCGAGCTCGGCCTCTACGCCGCTTACGAAATGTACGAGGAATGGGGCGGAGCCCCCGCCGCCGGCACCATCACCGGCCTCGGCCGCGTTTCCGGCCGCATGTTCATGCTCATCGCTAACGACGCCACCGTCAAGGCAGGCGCCTTCTTCCCCATGACCGCCAAAAAGGTCATTCGCGCGCAAAACATCGCCCTCGACAATCGCATCCCCACCATCTATCTCGTCGATTCCGCCGGCGTCTTTCTCCCTCTCCAGGAAGACGTCTTCCCCGATACCGACGATTTTGGCCGCGTCTTCCGCAACAACGCTGTCATGAGCGCCCTCGGCATCCCGCAACTCACCGCCATCATGGGCATGTGCGTAGCCGGCGGCGCCTATCTCCCCGTCATGTGCGATCACATCCTCATGACCGAAGGTTCCGGCCTCTTCCTCGCCGGCCCTGCGCTCGTGCAAGCCGCCATCGGCCAAAAATCCACCGCCGAGGAATTAGGCGGCGCCAAAATGCACGCGCAAATCAGCGGCACCGTGGACTTCCGCGAACCCGACGACGATTCCTGCATCAAGCGCATCCGCGCCCTCGCCGACAAAATGGGCGCGCCCAATCCGCCCATCTTCAGCCACGCGCGTCCCCACGAGCCGCTCTATTCTCCCGATGAAGTCTATGGCGTCTTCTCTGATCTTCCCGGCAAGCAGTACGACATGCGCGAAATCATCGCCCGCATCGTGGACGCCAGCGAATTCGAGGAATACCGCGCCGAATACGGCGAAACGCTCATCTGCGGCTACGCCCGCATCGGTGGCTGGGCCGTCGGCATCGTCGCCAATCAGAAAAAACACGTCACCACCCACGCGCCCCACTCCGATCAAAAGCGCATCGAATTCGGCGGAGTCATCTACACCGAATCCGCCGAAAAAGCCGCCCGCTTCATCCTCGATTGCAATCAGAACCGCATCCCGCTGATTTTTCTGCACGATGTCAACGGCTTTATGGTTGGCAAGGATGCCGAATGGAGCGGCATCATCCGCGCCGGCGCCAAAATGGTCAACGCCGTCGCCAACAGCATCGTCCCCAAAATTACCGTGATTCTTGGCGGCAGCTTCGGCGCGGGAAATTACGCCATGTGCGGCAAGGCCTACGACCCTCGCTTCATGTTCGCCTGGCCCACCGCCAAATTCGCCGTCATGAGCGGTGATGCCGCCGCCAACACCCTGGCCGAAATCAAACTCAAGCAATTAGAACGCGAAGGCAAAAAGCTGGACGAAGCCGCAAAAGAAGAACTCCTCGACTCCATCAAAGCCACCTACGAACACCAAACCGATCCCCGCTACGCCGCCGCGCGCCTCTGGCTCGACGCCATCATCGACCCCGCCCAAACCCGCGACGCCCTCATCTGGGCCCTCAACGCCGCCTCCCTCAACTCCGAAATCCGCGAATTCAGAACAGGAGTGTTCCAAACATGATCAGCCGGCGCACAGGCTGGTTAATTTGGGGCAGCCTCCTGCTACCAATATCTCTGCTTATAGCAATCAAGACTTTTGACTTTGCTTTCTCTCACCTTCTGAATCGGCAACTCTCCAGTGCCGAAGAAAAGCTCTGGGAGGGCCTTGGGTTCATTACTTTCACGATTGGATCGCTATGCGTCCTGTTTCTGCCCTTTTCGTTGATCCGCGATTTTAGCCGCAAACGACGCAAACTCAGTTAGGCTGGGTGCCTTTTCCAGATTTGTCATTCCGACCAAAGCGGCCCGATTTTTTCTTCGCGCCGCCTTTTGACGCGTCGGGCCGCGTAGTGGAGGAATCGTGGCACACTCGCCCGGGTGCCCCAGGCACGGAGCATGTGTCTGGGTCTTGGGTTTGGGTTCTGATGCCGCCCCACACCAGAACTTGAGGGTGCCCCATCCTTCGCCCGCCTCCGGCGGGAAGGGTGGGCTCTTACGATCGAACACCTCGGCCCTTCTTTTCTTCTCTGTGAACTCTGTGCTCTCTGTGCCCTCTGCGTAATTCTTCGTCTTTCTCTCTCTTCTTTTCCTCCCTTCTCTTTCCTCGTCAGCGCCTTCATCGGCCTCTCCCAATTCTCCGTTCCCTCTGCGGCCCCTCTGTTACCTCTGTGTTAAGTCTTTTCTTTTCCCCCCTTCTCTTTCCTCGTCAGCGCCTTCATCGGCCTCTCCCAATTCTCCGTTCCCTCTGCGGCCCCTCTGTTACCTCTGTGTTAAGTCTTCTCTTTTCCCTTCTCCGAAACTGAAAACTTACCACTGACAATTCCCCATCCTCCCCACTAGACTACCCAGAGAACACCCATGACCTCACCCTCCCGCCTCCTACTCATCTCCATGTTCTTCGCCTTCGCCATCTGCATCCTGGGCCTCATCCTCGGCATGCTCTACAGCCTTTACGAATCCTTCCTCCTCCGCAAAGACCTCGAATCCATCCTCAGCCGCAGCATCCCCTACTACAAGGCCCTCGGCCTCCTGGGAATCCTAGGCATGCTTCTCTTTTTTGTTTTCTTGTTTTTCCAAATCGCCGAAAAAGGCAACAAAAAGCCCCGTTAGCGCGTCCCCATCATCAAATTTGCCGGCCCCGGCAACCGCACGCGCTTAACCTTCCGAAACCCCGCCTCATGCAGCCACGCGCCATACTCGCTCTCGCTGTAACTGCTCCCCTCGCGAGTTCCCACCAGCATATTCAACGCAAACAGCGCCGCGTGCTTTGGTGCTGTCTTGTCCGCTTCCAGAATGAAATCGCTGATGACCAAGCGCCCCTTCGGCGCCAGCGCCTCATAGCAGCGCTTCAGCAAATCACGATTCCCCTCCGGCCCAAGCATGTGACAAATGGCGGAAACGAGAATCACATCGAATCCTTGGCCGAGAAGGTCTGTGCGAAGATCCCCAGCCCGCGTCTTGATTCGCGCGCCCAGCCCCGCCTCTTCGATGTGCCGCTGCGCGATCGGCAGCACCTCCGGCAAGTCCAGCAATTCCACCTGCAGCTTCTCGTTGGCTTGCGAAAACGCAATCGAATACGCCCCTGACCCGCCGCCCACGTCGAGCATTCTCCGCGCACCTTGAACGCCCACGGCTTCCACCACATGCGGCGCCCGCGCTTGCGCGTAATGGTGCATCGCGGCGATAAACGCTTCCGTCCAATCATCCCTAGCCTCAGCAGCCTCCTGCCGCTTCACCGAAGTCCCCGCGTGCACGCATTCCGTCAGCGTCGACCAGCGCTCCCAAAGATGCACGGTATGCATCATCGCTGCGCGCGCATCGTCCGGCGATTTCCCGCCGAAATACCGAGCCGTCACCGGCGTATCGCGGAACATCCCCCCGCGCTTCGTCAACATCCCCATCGCCACCAGCGCATTCAGCAACATCTCCGTCGCCCGCGCGTCCGCTCCGATCTTGGCGGCCACCTGGCCTGCCGTCGCTCCATCGCCAATCGCCGCAAAAATGTTCAGCTCAATGCCGGTCAGTATCACCCGGCTCTCCTGAAATCCCCGGATCGTCAACAGGAGGTCTTCTGGGAGTTCTCCCGAAGCGTCCCTAGCCTTCATCTTTTTCGCCATGCTCATCACTCTAAATTTCCTCTCCCCCCAACAATGCATCACCACCTGTTTGGAGTGCGGTCCCGCAACCGCGGGACTGCTTTTGCGATGCCAACCTCACCTCCCAAACCAATCGCCAGCGCAAAATCGCGACCACCGTAAAACCCGCCCCCTCCGCCCCGCCTTAAAACGTTGTCATTCCGATCCCGCAGAGCGGGACCCGATCTTCTCTTGCGCGCCGCATTTCGGCGCGTCGGGCCGCGTAGTGGAGGAATCTGCTTTTCCTTCTCCTACCCGCCAGTGGCCCCGCACGCCGTCTTCGCATATGGGCCTTGGGTTTCCATTCTGACGCCATCCCACCCCGGAACTTGAGGGTGCCCCATTCTCCGCCCGCCTCCGGCGGGAAGGGTGGGCTCTTACCATCGCACGCCTCGGTCCTTCCGCTCTTCTCTGCGGACTCTGTGCTCTCTGTGTCCTCTGCGTAATTCTTCGTCTTTCTCTTCCCTCTTTTCCTCTTTCCTCTCTTCTCCCGTCTGTGCCTTCATCGGCCTGTCCCAACTCTCCGTTCCTTCTGCGGCCCCTCTGTTACCTCTGTGTTAAGCCTTTTCTTTCCTTTTTCCTTCTTATGCTTTCCTTTTCCTTCCGTCTCTCTCCACGCTTCCATCCACTTCTCCCAACTCTCCGTTCCCTCTGCGGCCCCTCTGTTACCTCTGTGTTTCGCTTTTCTCTTTGTCTGTCAACTGTGAACTGTTCACTTCATCCTCACCGTCTTCCCCGTCGCTGCCGAGTCCCGCGCCGCATCCATAATCTCCGCCACGATCACATTTGTCTCCAGCGACGACAATCCATCCGGCTTCGCCCCATCCACGATCACCGCTCGCAGGTACGTCAACTCATCATCGTAAGGTGCCGCCACTTTCTTCGCCGTCACCTTCTGCTCTTCCTTCTCCCCCGCGCGTCGCTCTCTCAACTCATCCCGCCCCGCGGTAATCACATAGCCCGTCCGTCCGTACACTTCCGTATCCTCGCGCCCGAATGCCCAATTCCACGAAGCCTGCAAAATCGCCTGCGCCTTCGGATACGTCAGCACGATCGTCGCCTCATCATCCACCTTCGGATAAACGTCCGGCTTGATTTGCTGCGTCACCGCCGTCACCGTCAGCGGCCTTTGGCCGTCCATCAGCCATGTCGCCAGGTCCGCTCCGTAGCACCCGAAGTCGTACAACGCCCCGCCGCCATTCAGCTTCGGGTCCGTCAGCCAACTCAGAAACTCCGGCCCCTCGCCTATCTCTTTCGGCCCTTGATGCCCGAAGTGCGCCACAATCTTCCGCACCTCTCCAATCTCACCCGCGTGCACCACATCAAACATCGTATGCGTGCTCGGCACCCAATCGATGAAGTAGTTCACCAGCACCTGAATCTTTCCCTCGTGGGCCGCGCGCTCGATTGCCAGCGCATCTTCCCGGTTCACCGCCAAGGGCTTTTCCATCATCACTGAAACGTGATGCTTCGCGCACAGCCCCACAATCTTCCGGTGCTCGAACGTGCTGCTATAAACCAGCACCGCTTGCGGCTTCGTCGTCACCAGCATCTCTTCCACATCCGCGTGATACAACCCCGCATCCAGCCCAAACTTCGCCGCATACTGATCGAACAGCTTGCGGTCCGGCTCGCTGATTCCCACAATCTTGATATCCGCCCGTTTCGCCGAACTCGTCAAAAATCCCCACGCATGACCGTGTACCAACCCAACGATCGCCACCCGCAGCGGCGCCGTCTCCGTCGCCATCGCCCCCGTCCCCGCAAGCATTCCGCACACCATTAAAATCACAAATCCGCGCAACACATTTCTCATCGCACCCCCTGTGAATCCACCCGCATCATATCACCGCCGCATCCTTTCAACTCCGCTGGGTTTCTCTTCTCTGCGAACTCTGCGCTCTCTGCGTCCTCTGTGAATTCCTTTTCTTCGTCTTCCGCACCCTACGTAGTTCCTTGACTCCTCCCAAGAACTCTGTATAGTCACCCCACGTCACATCTCTGAGAGGTAGCCAGTCGCTCCTCCCAAGCGTGTGATTCGGCCAAAATTCCCCTCGGGCTATTTCTCTAAATCGGAATGAAAAGGAGATCTTCCACTGTGCTAAGGAAAACTGCGTTTATGTTCGTGGTGCTAGTTTTGATCCTCGGAATGTCCAGCGCTGCTCTTGCGCAAAAGTCCACCGTCCTGCGTGTCGTCGTCATCAAGACCGATAATGTTCCTGCCTATCTCCAGTTGTTGGAAAAGGGCAAGGAGATCCAGAGGAAGATCGGCCTTACGCCGCAGATACGCGTCTGGCGGGCAACGCTCGCGGGTCCCGATGCCGGAGCCATCGTTGTCGCCATCGAATACCCCAGCTTGGCGGCGTACGCGGACGCCGATACAAAAATGCGTGCAGATAAGGATTACCAGGATTGGCTAAAGGACCTGGACAAGATTCGCACCATCGTCTCCGAAAGCCTCTACAAAGAACTCTAGCCCTTGTCTCGCAGGACGACATGCCCAGGTGCCCACCCTCGTTTTGTGAGGGTGGGTGAACCTTGGGTTCCTCTTCTCTGCGAACTCTGCGTTCTCTGCGCCCTCTGTGTAATTCTTCGCCTTACCCTCTGCCGTTTCGCATGATCCTGTTTATCCGACGGCGATAAACTGTAAACTGTTAACTCTTCTCCATCGAGGCCTCATGGACCCCATCACCCTCATCGAATGCCCCCGCGACGCCTGGCAAGGCCTCCCCGGCTTCATTCCCACCGAAACCAAAGTCGCTTACCTCCGCGAGCTCATCGCCGTCGGCTTCCAACATCTCGACGCCGTCAGCTTCGTCTCCCCCAAGCACGTCCAGCAAATGGCCGACAGCGAACAAGTCATGTCCCAACTCCTCTCCACTCTCCCCCCCAACACCGTCCCGCCCGAAATCATCGGCATCGTCGTCAACGAAAAAGGACTCCGGCGTGCTCTTTCCACTCCCGGCGTCTCCACCATCGGCTATCCCTACTCCATTTCCGCCTATTTCCGCCGCGCCAACGCCAACATGACCCGCGCCGAATCCCGTTCCCTGGTCGAAACTCTCAAGCGCGAAACCAAAGCAGCCAACAAAAATCTCGTCATTTACATTTCCATGGCCTTCGGCAATCCCTACGACGAGCCCTGGGGCCCCGAACTTGTCCAGGACACTCTCGATTGGCTCAAGGACATCCGCGTCAATACCGTCTCGCTCGCCGACACCGTTGGCACCGCCTCGCCCGATCTAGTCCGCGAGCTCTTCTCTCAAGTCAAGGATCACGTCGCCGGAATCGAACTCGGCGTCCATCTCCATTCCCGTCCCGACCACGCCGAAGAAAAAATCCTCGCCGCCTACCAAGCCGGTTGCCGTCGCTTCGATTCCGCCCTCACCGGACTCGGCGGTTGCCCCTTCGCCGGCGACGCGCTCGTCGGCAACATCCCCACCGAATCCGTGCTCTTCGCCTTGGCCAAAGCCGGCGCCACTCCCCCCATCGATCCTGCCCGCCTCACCCGCCTCCTACACCTCTCCAACCAAATCCGCACCACCTACTCCCACGAGCCCCCTCCCAATTAACTCTCACTCCCGCGTCTGATATTGCCATTCCGCATCTTTTGGAGTGCGGCTTGCCCCGAGTCCTTCGAAGGGCGGCTTGTTTACCCTGAGCTTCGAAGGGCCGCCGCTTTTCGCTCGCAACCCATCCTGCAGCCAGTCCTCCTGCCACCATCCGCATCCCGCCCAACCCAAATTTGTCATTCCCACCGGAGCGGCCCGACTTTCTCTTCCGCGCCGCTTTATGGCGCGTCGGGCCGCGCAGTGGAGGGATCGTGGCACAATTCTTCCGTGGCCGGGTGCCCCGTGCACTTCGCCGGGACTGTGCTCTTGGACCTTCCGTTCTATCGTCACACCAGAACCTGACGGTGCCCCATCCTTCGCGTTTTGTGCGAACGGTGGGCTCTTACGATCGAACACCTCGGCCCTTCCTTTCTTCTCTGTGAACTCTGTGCTCTCTGTGTCCTCTGCGTAATTCCTCGCCTTTCTCTTCTCTGCGAACTTCCGCGTACTCTGCGTCGGCGTTTACCCCGACACGGTCGGGGTGGTGAGCATTCTTCTTTACTCGGAGTCTCCGTTTCCTCTGCAGCTGCTCTGTTAACTCTGCGTTTCGCTTTTCTCTTTTTCCGATACTCAAAACTGAAAACTTAGAACTTACACCTCCGCTCCTCGGTTCCTGATCCCTGATATCCCTTTTCTTTCCCCACTGCGTTATCTTTAATTCCCGAACTGACAACTGATAACTGAAAACTGTAAACTCTCTCCCAGGAGCCCCCACCATGCCCTACGAAACCCTCCTCCTCGAAACCGACGGCCCTCTTGCCATCATCACCCTCAACCGCCCCGAAAAGCGCAACGCCATCTCCACGCCCATGATCGCCGAAATCCAGACTGCCCTCGACGACCTCGAAAAAGCCCACGTTCGCGTCGTCATCCTCACCGGTGCCGGCACGGCCTTCTGCGCCGGCATGGATCTGGACATGCTCCAGAGCATCGCCCGGCAATCCCCCGCCGAAAATCAGGAAGACTCCCGCCGCATCGCCAAATTCTTTCGCCGTCTCTGGAGTTACTCCAAGCCGCTCATCGCTGCCGTCAATGGACACGCCCTGGCCGGCGGTTGCGGCATCGCCACGCTTTGCGATTTCACTCTCGCCGTTCCCGAAGCCAAATTCGGCTACACCGAAGTCAGAATCGGTTTCCTTCCCGCCATCGTTTCCGTCTTCCTCACCCGCCAGATCGGCGAAAAGCGTGCCCGTGATCTCCTCCTCACCGGCCGCCTCGTCGCAGCCGCCGAAGCCAAGGAGCTCGGCCTCGTCAACGAACTCGTCGCCCCCGAATTGCTCATGGACCGCGCCCGTGAACTCGCCGCCACGCTCATCGCCGCCAGCCCCGCCAGCGTCACCCGCGCCAAGCATCTGCTCATCTCCGCCGAGGTTGCCAGCCTCGATCACGACCTCGAGCGCGCCATCCTAGAAAACGCCCGCATGCGCTGCAGCCCCGACTTCCGCGAAGGCCTCGCCTCCTTCCTCGAGAAACGCAAACCCATCTGGCCCTCCGACCCCAGCAAGCCCTGAGCCGTTAGCCTACAGTCCACAGCCGCCAGCCAAAAGCAGACCACTGGACAACGCGCCCGTATAAATACATACTAATGAATATAATTAAGCGTGAACTATGCAACATTACAGCAAGCTTGAAGTCTGGCGGCGCAGCCACGAACTGGTGCTTACGCTCTACCGTTGCACGGACTCTTTTCCCTTCACCGAACGCTACGGGCTGACCACCCAACTCCGCCGCGCCGCTTCCTCCGTTCCCACGAATATTGCAGAAGGCTCCAAACGAGCCACCCCGAGCGACTATGCCCATTTTCTGAACATAGCCGAGGGCTCTCTATCCGAAACTGAATATCTTCTCCTTCTCAGTCGCGATCTAGGCTATATTCCCCAAGACGTAGCCACAGGTTGCCTCGCCGAAGTTTCGGAACTTCTAAGAATGCTTCATGCTCTCCGAAAAACAGTGCAAAGGGACGCAGCACCCAACCCAGCCCTGCAGAAATCTGTAAGAGCCTAATTGCTCACAAGCGACTAGCAGCCACAGGCCCTCGGCTGTAGGCTGTAGGCTAATGGCTGTAGACTGGCGGCCGTCAGCCATTTTCTCTCGCGCCAAGTTTCCGGCATACTAGTCGTGCTCGATCAAAACACCCATGCTCACTCATCACGATGTCACCATCCGCGTCCGCTACGCCGAAACCGATCAAATGGGCGTTGTCTACCACTCCAACTTTCTCATCTGGTTTGAAGTCGGCCGCGTCGAGCTCATGCGCGCCCTCGGCTTCGACTACAAACAGTTGGAAATCCAGGACGACACCTACATGGTCGTCGCCGACGTCCATTGCCGCTACCACCATCCCGCCCGCTACGACGAACTCCTCACCGTCCGCACGCGCATCCTGGAAGCCAAGACCCGCACCCTGAAATTCGGCTACGAAGTCTTCCGCCAGCCCGGCCAAAAACTCCTCGCCACCGGCCACACCATCCACGTAGCCTGCACGCGCGCCGGCCAGGTCAAACAATTCCCCGATAAATACAAACAAGCCTTCTTCTCCCTCGTCCCCACCCCCTCCGACAGGATCCCCTCATAACATTTCGTCAGCTTTTCTCTGTGTTCTCTGTGGTGAATACTTCTCTCGGCGAACCTCAGCGTACTCCGCCCGCGGCGTTATCGTTTTCTTGCTGGGTGTGCTCCAGGCGCGGAGGGTGTGCCTGGGTCTTGGGTTCCTCTTCCCTCTGCGAGTCTCTGTGTAGTCTGCGCAATTCTTCGCTTTACTCTGTGCTCTCCGTGTCCTCTGTGGTGAGCACTCTTTCACTCTTCTTCCCTGCCTCGCCGTCTCCGCTGTCTCCGCGGCCCCTCTGTTGACTCTGCGTATCGCTTTTCTCTTCTCCCCTCTTCTCTGCGAACTCCGCGATCTCTGTGACCACTGTGTTACCGTCCCTCTTGCCTTTCGCTTCTCTGCGAACTCTGCGTCCTCTGCGTAATTCTTGCCTTCCTCCGTGGTGAAAACTCTTTCACTCTTCTTCCTCGCCTCGCCGTCTCCGTTCTCTCTGCGGCCCCTCTGTTAACTCTGTGTTTCGCTTTTCTCCTTTCCAAAACTCGATACTGAAAACTTAAGACTGACAACTCCGCTCCGCGCCTCCTGATCGCTGATAACCTTTCTTTCAGCGCCTCCGCGTTGGCTTCTCTTCTCTCGGAACTTAAAACTTACAACTGAAAACTGATAACTCCCTCCGCCCTACCCCAGCGCCTCCAAAAAATATGTAAACATCCTCCACCCCGCCACCCAACTGAACGGCGCCAGCTCCAGCGAATAATGTCCCACCGGCAATTCCAGCGTCCGCGGCTCCGCCCCGTTCTTTCGCAGCGCCTCCAGCATCTCCTGCGTGAACTCCAGCAAAAACGTCGGATCGTACTTCCCGTACACCATGAACGTATTCCGCCGCGCCCCCATCCCTCGCTCCACATACGGCATTGGACTGATCGGCATCCAAAACTCCCGCAACTCCTCCACGCTCACCTCGTGCCGCAGCCCTTCCCACACATGATTCGTCGTCATCCCTTGGCTCACCACGTCCGCAAAATACGTGGACACATGAAAAAATCCTCCCGCCCGCACCCTCCGATCGTGCACCAGCGTGATGTATCCCACCGACGAGCCAATACTCGTCCCCAATATCCCCAGCCGGTCGTACCCCCGCTGTTCCAACCAGCTCAAACACGCCCGCGCATCTTTCACCGCCTGCCGGTTCGCCTGCAGCGTCAATCCAATATTCGGTCCCACTAATTGGTCCGCGCGCTCATGCCCTTTCGCCATTCGCCGGTCGTGGTACGGCAAACTCATCTTCAGCGCCGAAATCCCCATCCGCTGCAGCCAGTGGCACAAGGCCGCCTGCCCATGCCACTTCGCATTCCAGTTCGGCAGAATCAGCACCACCGGCCCAATCTTCTTCCCCGGAAAAAACTGCGCATGAACAACGTTGTTCTCCGGCCAAGCCGACTTCACCGTGCTCGTAAACGTCAGCACATTCTCTCCATCCAGCCGGTAATCCCGCACCTCTTCCGCCGCATACCACTCCTCGCTCTTCGCCGTAGCCTCCCGCGCATACTCCCGCAAAAACGCCCGCGCCTCCTCTTTTTTTGTTTCCTCTTCTCTTCCACTAGCCACTAGCCACTCGCCACTCGCCGCTTCTTCTTGCTGTCGGCTGTCGGCTAACGGCTGTAAGCTTCTTTCTCCTTCCTCTCTCGTCACTCGCCACTCGCCACTAGCCACTTCCGTAAGGTGCTCCAATCCCCACTCAAACGGCCGCACCATCCGGTTGTCATCGGTCGTCCACCGCCGGTGCTCATACCGCCGTATCCAATGCTCATACCAGCTCATCGCCATACCCCAAGTTTACTCCGCTTCCTCTCTCGCCTTTCCCTCTCCTCTTCTCTTCTCTGCGAACTCTGTGCCCTCTGTGAACTCTGTGTAAGCCTTTTCTTGTCTTCTGATCGCTGATAACCTCTTCTCGCTGTTGACTGTTCCCTCTCAACTCTAAACTTTCAACTTTCAACCCTTTCTTCTCCTATGGCACAGTCATTCCTGATGATCCCTTTCTTCTTTTTCCTCTTCGGCATCGTCATTGGCAGCTTCCTGAATGTTTGCATCACGCGCATTCCGGAAGGCGTGTCCATTGTCCGCCCCGCCTCCCGCTGCCCGCGTTGTGCAACCCCCATCAAGCCCTACGACAACATCCCCATCCTCAGTTGGTTCCTCCTCCGCCGCAAATGCCGCCATTGCGGCCTGCCCATTTCTCCCATGTACCCCATCATCGAGTTCCTCACTGGCGCCTACTTCGTCCTCACGTACTATGCCTTCGGCATCACCCTGCCTACCTTCAAGTGGCTCTTCTTCGGCTGCCTCCTCATCATTCTCATCGTCACCGACCTCCTCGTCCGCCTCCTCCCCGACTCAGTAACCTTCTTCGGCCTGGGCCTCGGCCTGGCCTTCGCCACACGCATCTTCCCCAGTTCCTTCCTGGGTATCTATGGCCTCTGGTTCCGCTTGCCCAACAAACTCCCGCAAGGTGTCGCGGGAGTCATTGACTCCCTCCTCGGCGCCGCTTTCGGCAGCCTCCTCCTCCTGGCCGCCGCCGTCCTCTACAAACTCGTTCGCAAGCGCGATGGCATGGGCATGGGCGACGTCAAAATGATGGCCATGATTGGCGCCTTCCTCGGCCTCCGAGGAGCCTTTCTCACCATTCTCTTCGGCACCCTCCTGGGCAGCATCGTTGGCATCGGCTGTGTCGTCGTTTTCTATCTCGCCGGTTGGAAACGCGACCTCGCCGCGCGCGCCGCCCGTCGTGGTCTGGGCCACGGCAATCCCAACTCGCTCCGCATCATCATCGCCTCCCAATACCAATTCCCACTCGGCTCCTTCCTCGGCATCGCCGCTTTCTTCGTCGTCTTCGCCCTCCCTCGCCTCCTCCAACACCTCTTCTTGTAATCTCATCTCTTAAATCTCCGTTCTTTCGGCGGCTCCTCTGCTACCTCTGCGTTAAAGCCTTTTCCCTTTCCGCTCTTCTCTGTGAACTCTGTGTCCTCTGCGATCTCTGCGTAAGCCTTTTCTTGACGGGTGCACCAGGCACGGAGTGTGTGCCTGGGGCTTGGGTTCCTCTTCCCTCTTCCCCGTAATCCTTTCGCGCAACCACTCTCCCTACTGCCACAATCGCGCTACAATACCCTCAGGTAGTGTTGTCTCGTCTTGGGAGCTCCCAGCGGGTCCCAAGCCTTTTCGCTTGTTCCGTTGGAGGTAATCCACATGCGCTCCACCACACTCTTGCGGCTCGCCGCTCTTTTCGCTCTTGCCACGTTCGCCGTGCTCCCCGCCCTCGCGCAGCAGGACCAGCCCGCCGATCCCGTCGCCGACGCCGCCCGCAAAGCCCGCGCACAACAAAAAAACGCCCCGCCGGCAAAAAAGGTTTATACCAACGACGACATCCCTTCCGCCCCACAGCCTGCTCCCGCGTCAGAAACCAAGCCCTCCGGCGATACCTCGCAAGCCGCCGCCACTGACACCTCCGCCGGCGCCGCCGATGACAAGGACAAAAACCCCGAAGCCTATTGGCGCAAGCGCTTCCAGAAGGCTCACGAAGATTTAGCTAAAGCGGAAAAGGAATTAGACGTTCTTCAGCGCGAGCTCGACAAAAATCAAGTCCAGTATTACTCCGACCCCCAGCAGGCCTTGATGCAGCAGAACAATCGTTCCGACATCAATGAAAACCAGAACAAAATCGACGCCAAGAAAAAAGAAATCGACTCCCTCAATCAGCAGCTCTCCGACATGGAAGACGAACTCCGCAAAGCCCATGGCGATCCCGGCTGGGCCCGCTAACTCGCTTCTTTCCCAGTTCTTGGGTTCCTCTTGTTTTGGTAGGGGCGCAGCACTGCTGCGCCCCATGTCCGCACAATCTCTGCGTCTTGCCTCTTTTGGAGTGCGGCGGCTTGCCGCCGCTTTTACAATTGCCGCACGCTCACTCCATCCTGCCGGCCGGGAGCCCACGTCGTTTGCGGCACGCTCACTTTGTCATCCCGACCGGAGCAACGGCGCATTTTGCCGTTGCGAAGTGGAGGGATCGTGGCACCCTCTCTGCCGCTCCACCCAATCCGCATTCCCCCCCCCCCACCCTCTTGCCTTACTTAAAACTCAAAACTGCCAACTGATAACTTCCCTCAATTCACGCTTCCACCGGCAAACTGTCCCGCGAAGCCTTCTAACTCTTCCTCGCCCTCCATACTCTCCAGCAGCGCCAGCCCTTCGCGCAACCGCGCCATTCCCTTTTCCAGCGCTTCGCACGCGATCCGCCCAGACTCTTCCGCGATCAATTCCAGGCAATCATCCATCGCTCCCGCGTCCGACAGAATCCTCGTGTCCAGCAGGCTCACCAACCGCTCCAGCGCCTTCTCCTGGATTCGCTGCAAGGCCTCTTCGGGCTCCACCTGTTCCATGCAAAGGTCCGCGCACATTCCTACCAGCGCGTCCGCCATGTGGCTCGCGCGAATGCGTCTTCGCAATTCCGTTCTGGCGTTAAGGGCCGTGGCGCTGTTCATTGGCGTTCCCCTTCCAGTCGCTTGGTCCTGCTCCGCCGAGACTACTCACCGCCCCTGCCCCGCACAATAGACCATTCGTATCAGTCAATACCCCTCTACACACACTTTCGTACCCCATGGAGTGCGGCGCCTTGGTGCCGCTTTTGCGATGTCAGCCCCGCCTCCCGACCGATCGTAGGGTGCAGATGCATCCACCGCGCAAATTATCGGTGCGATGTCCGCCGTCGTTTCTT
>Ga0326727_10015681_pt1 | contig 16182 bp, 14 predicted proteins | sample MB2enrmetagenome_FD_207643 | JGI IMG/M metagenome (GOLD analysis project Ga0326727, IMG submission 207643) | Lab enriched peat soil microbial communities from McLean, Ithaca, NY, United States - MB29MY | ecosystem: Environmental > Terrestrial > Soil > Wetlands > Peat | place: USA: New York...
GGGTCCGGGTTGCTGTTCTCCGATCCTCGGTTGCTACGGACAAACGCGAGGAGTGGTACGAGCGCCAATTGAAGGCTGGAGTCGAAGTCGTCCTTTGCCACCCGAAGCTGGTGGAGACTGGCCTCGACCTCCTGGCCTTTCCGACGTTGTATTTCTACGAGACCGGCTATTCGCTGCATACATTGCGCCAGGCGAGCCGCCGCTCCTGGCGCATCGGTCAGCGGCACGATGTTCGAGTGAAGTTCGTGACCTATCCGGGAACGATGCAAGAGACCTGCCTCCGTCTGATGGGCAAGAAGATGCTCGTCGCACTCATGATGGAGGGCAAGTTCTCGGGTGAAGGCTTGCAATCGCTCGATACCGACGAAGACCTGATGAGCGCGATGGCGCGCGAACTGGTTGAGAAGGCCGGAGTCGGAGAATCCGCGGACAAAGTGTGGCGCGAGTTGGATCGCGAGCGGGGGCAGCTGCTGCCACAGCCACCGGCGATGAAGGTCGATGAAGATGACAATCCTGTGTTCGACTTGTCCGGTGCAGATCCCATCAACTCACCAGCGGAGCAGGCCGGCATCCACCTTGTTGAGCCTCTTGCGGGTGTGAGGACAAGAAGCAAGCCCTCACCGTGGTCTACGACGATTGAGCCTGCCGTGCAGCTCAGCCTCTTCGGTTGAGCCTGCGCGACTGTCGTCATGCCCCTCTTCCTACCGGCGCCTAATGGCGCTTCAGCTGACCCATTTTCCAGCCATTGAATCCCCTTAGGAGAACTGCATGACAATCGAGAATTACCCCTCTCAGACGTTTGTTGAGAAGGTGCTGGTGTTGCTCGAAGAGAAGTTTCCCTGGCTGGGCAAAGAAAACGAAGAGCCGATCAGTGGAGCGGATACGGTCGATGAGCTGGTGGATTTGCACCGGGGTTTGATCGATCAGCACACTACGGACCATAAGACAGCCAAGACATAATCACCCCACGAGAACGCACAAGGAGAAACAGCCAAATGGCCAGTCTCAAAGCAGAGGTACTACTGCGCGAGTTCAACTACAACGGCGTTCGCATCCCTGATCCAGCGCCGCAGATGACCGTCGACCAGGTTCGCGACCTTCTCACTCCGACCTACCCGGAAATCGCAACCGCAACTCTCACCGGCCCGGAAGACACGGGGACTGCCTTGCGCTACACCTTCAGCCGCGCAATCGGATCGAAGGGTTGAGCCGTGTCCCGGTCTGTAATGTCACAAGAGGCACTGGCGGCTCTATTCATCCAGAAGGCCGCAGAGCCACCCCCGGAAGCCAATCTGATTCTGGTGAGGCATCTCAAATGCAGAGAATCCAGCGATCTCGCACACGCAGTCTCAGAAGCCATGAGCCGGTATGTGACAGCGGGCAGCCATCGGCTCCCGACACCATCGGATCTGCTTCCGCCGCTGGGGTAGCGACTCTCGCCCCCGCATTTTGCCAGGCCTTGCCGTCCCTCTCCGACGTTCGCACCGAGTACAGCCACGAGGTCAATGCCGAACTGGTCTACGAACTCTGCGCCGCCCTCGTGCACGAGGGGTTGGGGACTGCGGAGACCTGGAAGCAGTCCGGCGGCAACTCCCTCGCATTCGCTCAGCACGCCATGATGAGCGGCATTGGCGCCGGGAGAGGCGACCTGCTTCAGCGCAATGTCGAATATCACATCGAGGTGAGCGACGTGTTGGGACGTGCCGACAGCGATGCGGCGCTCGAAGACGGGCAACTTGCTGTCACCATCGAGTGCAGCGGAGCAGGCTATCTCAAGATTGGCCCGGCAATCGATGCGCTAGAGGCGGAAGCTGAGGGATTGGGTGCGGCATTCTATTGGGCACTGACGCATGCGCTCTATCGCGTGATGAGGATCTACAACCACGACGATGCGCTCATGTATGAGGAGCGAATGCGGGAGTATGCCGAGCAGGACGAAGAAGAGAACGGCAGTCAGTATGAGTTCCCCGAGGTCGAAAAGGCGTTGCCGGAGTGTATCCGGAAGACGCTGAAACGCGAATGTCCTAGTTGGAAGGTGCGCGACAGCGAATTGCTCCACAGGTTCTCCACGGGGAGCTATGCCACCTGGATCGGGCGCTTGCGACGCATTCAACGCCTCTCCCGGCTTCATCTCAAGCAGTCCAGGGATTACATCGAAGCTGGTCAATACGATGAGCCTCCATTGCCGGCCGTGCTGGTCACCTTCAAAGAGCATGACGCCATCACGGCCTGCTTCGACGAAGAGGGCCAATACATGATGGAGGGAACTGCCGAGCCAACCCTGTGCGTCGTCTTCTCACCGCGACAGGCGAATGAAGTTCGGCACGCACTGCGGGTTGTGGAGCGGTTTGTTGCGCTCAACTGCGAACTCTTTCAGTTGGTCGAAGCGATTCAGGAGTGGGAGAAACGGTTTGAAAGTCCATGTATCGATCGGGGAGAACCATCGCTACGAGTTGCGTGAAGCGCTTCTGGTCTACCGCGACCGGCAAAGCAGCTTCATTACCCGCCACGAAGTAACTGCCCAAAAGGACGCCCCACCCACTCTCGGTCCGGCACAACCGCTCACTGTGGCATTCATTGAGTCTATGGTGCGCTCCCTCAGCGGCAGTGTTGAGGCCGACGTCTTGCCGGCAAACATTCTTGCCAAGGCGGACCGGATGATCGTCTGGTGGACTCCGGTGCAACGCCGCCAGATGTTCTACGAGAACTCCGAAGGAAAGGCCGCGGAGTTGAACGGCCGTATTTTCCCGCAACCACCTCTGGTCTGGCGGGTCTCGAATGGCGAACTCAACATTCGAGCGCTCAGCGAAAGCAAGCGACCTGCTGGCTCAACGAAGCTCTCGGTCGCTCCCTTCTGGAACCTTTCGGACGACGGACGCGTTTGTACGGGAACTATGCGGCGCCCAGACAGTGCCTCGGTGGGTGCAATTCCAACCTGGGAGCGTGGCTTCTACGAGAGCGCCTTCACGCACGCAAACGTCGGCCGCCTGACGCGCCACGAAGATGGATTCGAGGGACTGTGGACCGGACTGGCCGGGAAGCGCCGGCGGTTCCCGCTACAAACGCTCATTGTCTTGCCTCAGACGCTCAGGCAGTTTGTGCGCGGAGAGAGGAGTTAACATGCGCATCGAGCACACTCTTCCTCGCGATCTGCTGGGTCAGCGGGCGGTGCGCGTTCTCGTCGTTGGAGCTGGCGGGACAGGCAGCGCCATCGTCATGGGCCTGCCGTATCTCGACCAGGCAATGAGGGTCTGGGGGCGATCTGTGGGATTGGAGGTTGTCATGATAGACGCCGATGCTGTCTCCGAGACGAACTGCGTGCGTCAGCCATTTTCGATCTCCGATATCGGACAGAACAAGGCGACTGTTCTGATCAATCGCATCAACCTGTTCTGGGGTACGCGGTGGCGGGCCGAGCCGGCGAATTTCAATGAACGGACGCTCGACCGAGTCAACGACACCTCTCTCGACCTTCTTATCGCTTGTGTGGACACGCGCGCGGCACGAGGCATCATCGAGCGGGCGCTGACGAAGACTAAGAACCGCACAGCGTATTGGCTCGATCTCGGCAACAACGCCGCCAGTGGCCAGTTCGTTCTCGGTCAGCCACTGAACGCGCGCAACCGAAGGAAAGCCGGTCGGCTGCGGACCGTGAGCGAGCTGTATCCCGAAATCATCGACGCCGCGGCTGGCGAAGACCCGTTGCCCAGCTGCTCGGCCGTCGAGGCGTTGGATCGCCAGGAACCTTACATCAACCAGACTCTGGCGGCGAGCGCACTTGCCATGCTGGCGCGGCTCTTCCGCTACGGAAAGCTCACTCACCACGGTGGCTTCTTCAATGCGCAAAGTGGACTCATGAGTCCGTTGCCCGTCGATCCCCAGCTATGGTCGAAGACGCGGAGACGCGCTCGGCGGCCGTGATCCCGAAATCAACATCCATCAGGAGAGATATTCATGTTCAAAGAACTCGCACCAGTCCTGCGGGACCGCGCGGTCTTGCTGACGGTCACGGTTGTCGATGCAGATCAGATTCGGGTGAATATTGTGCCCAAGAAGCTCAAAGACGGCGACAATGACGCCCTCACCACTCCCCTCAGTGTGACCGGCACTGCCGAGGAGCTCGACGCCGAACTGTCGTCGACCATCGTCGGCTTTGTCGGTTCCCATCTCCAGATGAAGAACACCCTGGAGAAGGCAAAGGCCGAAATGGATGCGGCTTCCAAGGCGGCACAGGCGGAGGCCCGTGCCAAGTCGAAGACGACGACAAAGCTGGTGCCGCCGAAGACGGAGTCCGCACAGCCTGCGGCAACCGCCAAGCCTATCGAGCCAGCGAAGCCGGCGCGACCGAATACCGCAAGCCTCTTCGATGTGCCCATCCCAGCGGCCACGCAGACTACCGCGTCACTCGAATCCGAAGAGGACTCGGAACCCTTCGTCGAAATTGATGATGACGAACTCGTGGAAGAGGCAGAAGAGTTGGATGACGCAGCTTGAAGGGAAGGTCCCACCCCCATTTAGTCTGCCGGGATTGTCTCTGGATGGTCTACCATCCCATCAACTATAAGGAAGACCCATATATTTCCTACTGGGTACTATGGCCTGGCGCCAATTAAGATTTCCGTGCAGGCACTTCGATGAATGCTGGCCAACTTCTCTGCTCTGCAGGCTCTTCACGGTCTCACGGCTTGATTCGGAAAGAATGTCTCGGTTCCGAACATGCCTTCTCCGTTGAAGTATGTGACGATTCTTCCCTCTTCAAGCAAGTGATGAACCGCTCCTGGAAAAGCCTGAGGATCAAGCGGGTGTAGCGCATTCGGATTGTGATAGATTTCCAATCCGTCGATCCATGCCTCTTCGTAATCGGGACCGTGGACCTCCACTGCAAATGGCTCCGGCTCGCTCGCATCAGGGTCGGGCACACATCGTGTTCCGACCCGCACCATCTGAATGCCTGCAGCTCCAAAACCAGCCTTCAACCCCATCCGGTTAAACTTCCAGATATCCGCCTCGCGGGTCGAAATGACAGCGCTGATGTGTTCGGCGTCGGGAAGATGGAAAAACCCGGATTGCACTCGCTTCGATCCCCAAACATGCTCTTGTATTGGGATCCACTTAATGATCAAGTGCCCTGCCGCATCGCGCTCCAATTGGTGGACTAGGCCATACAGATACCTCGCGAGAGCGCTCTGAGACCACTTCTGTGAACCCGGATAATGGTAGTCCGCTATCGCAAGTAGGATCGGCCGGTCGCCGATGTGCTGCTCCTCCCAATATCGCCGCCGCAGTTTTTGGGTAAGTGGACCGGAGAACTTCAGAGGAAGGTACTGCTCCATGTATCGCTCAAACTCAGGCGAGGTTGTCGGTCGCCCCGTTTCGACATTGACGCCACCCAACATCGACGGATTGGCTGTCACAGCTTCGATGAAGAATTCGCCGCCTATTCCTCGGCAGCTATAATCTGGGGCCGGATGGTCCCTGTCAATGTATAACCTTCGTTCCCCGAGGACGGCAAACAGGTACAGCTCCCAAAGCCGCGCGTTGAACGCGGTGCTTTGAAACTGCTCAACGAAGTTTCCGTCCGGGTCTTGGAAGTAGTACATCATTGCCTCCATGATGTCCTTAGCCGGGGAAAACTCCAGTCGCGTCGTGACCTCGTGGAATGAAGGATTTTGGTCGGCCGGATCGTGAATTGCTGTGAAGAAGTCTACGTCCGCATTCGGCTCGTCTTCTTGTTCGAACTCAATTGGGTCTTTGAGTGCGTACGCTGGCAGCAGCTCCGACATCTCTGCACGTGCCCTGCCGACCGTTTTCACAAACGGCGAGATGTGAACCGCACGATACCGCCCGATCCGGTCCCGTCCCATAACAACACACGCAAAGTCTCTGTCAGACGTGTCTTGGATGATGACCCCTAAGACCTTCTCGTGGCCGTCAGAGTACCACTCCAGTTCATTTGAAGTGATCCAAGTCCATGGAGAACGCGCATAACCGGCAAGTGCGTCGTATCGAAGCTCCGTCAACCGTTCCAAAAACTCACCTCCGTCTAAGGGCAGGCACGCATTATCTGGGTGGGCCTCCGAAAAACACCTCTGATTCGACGCTTACATCTTCGACGCTCCGGCTATCATATCTGACATGAAAATCGCGACCTTCCACGGGAAGCCACTCAAATGCAAGAAGGTCAGAGAGAACACTGTCCAGCGATTGATGCCGGGAAAGAGCGCTTCGGAATTGCTCAAAATCAACCACCGAAGTCTGATCGTCGGGCTCAACCCATATCCAGTGATCGCGCGCGATCAGCATGTAGTAAACGTGTTCGTATTCTGACAGATTTCGCTTTAGCTTCTTACGCTCCTTCAAGAACTCTGGGCGTTCTCGGCAGAACTGTTTGATTGTCCGCAACTGACGGTGAACACCATCAAGAAATTGCTCGTCGGCTCTCAGACGTTCACGGTAAGTCGACGGCTTTCGATACCACTTCATTTCCGCAATCAATACCGTCGATGAAGCCTCGTCCTCCACCAATAAATCAATTTCTGTCGAACCATCAGGCAGGTTGATCGAGTGATGGACGCTGAATTTCTTAAGTTCTTCCATAAGCGTCTCGCGCATGGTCGTTTCCTTATCGTTGCTCAACAGATCGTACGACGACTGACGAAGATAGGAACAGATTCGCAAGATGTTGTCCTCAGGATTGGAATTGAGAACAAAATGAGGTATCAGGGCCAGCGTTATATGCGACTCCTCCAGGGGCACGAATGGATATACATGCAGATCGGGAAGGCGTTTCGAGTAGAACGTTAGATCACCGATGATCCGATGTGTCGTAGGCAGGTCAATTCGGGCAAGATCGGCTATCAACTTGCCCCATGCCTCTCTGTTTTTGACCAGCACGGCAGAGGAAAGCGGATAAGGGTGCCCCCACTTCATCCAGCAAAAGCACAGATACTCATGGATCGCGCAAACTGCTTGGAGTGCAGCATAGAACTTCTTGAATATGCCAAGTGTGTAACCGCCCAGATCAGTGCGGTCCGACCGCCTCACGATGGCATCCAACCGCTGCGTGTACTTATTGTATGTCCGTCGTGCCAGTTCATAGGAATGCTCGTAGCTAAAGCCGTACCGATCCGTAACCGAAGCCTCCGCCAAGATGCGTTGATACCGACGCAGGATGCCTACCGAGGGTTCGATGCGGTGCCCAGGTATGGCTTTGAACATTCCTTGAGAAGGACGCAGCCCTTTGTGATACGCACTGACCTGCCGATCACGCCCCGTTCCGTCTACCGTGAAGCGGACCGCGTTGCCATCAAGAATCTCCGCATGGGCCCGGTCTCGATACCACATCGGATAACTGCATTGGAAGGCATCGTAGTTCTGTACAGTAGTGAGGTCATTCGTTGCCAGAGCGCCAAGTGATGGTTCCCACGCGGCCACCCAATCCGAAGGAGCGTGGCATTCAGATTTAACTTTGAGCCATCGAATGACCATGGGGCAGAACCTTCCCAAGTTGATCATTGCCGCTCTGAACTCAGCGCTATCTGGTCCGACCCGGGCGTACTGGTCTTCGATCATTGCGACCGTCGCACTTAGCACTGTCCAGACAGCGATGTGGCAGGTTGTGGCGGCAAGACTGAGATGCTCTACACAGGCATCTGCCCGTTTCTCGATCACAACCACGCTCGCAATGTGTTCTTTCGTCGACTCTTTGTGAAGCATACCCACCTACGCACGAGCTGCTCAACCAGCCAGTGTTCTCATTTTGGCATGTTCGCCGTTGTTTCGCCTATCCAGATCCATAGTGGGCGCAAATCGCTCAGAGATATTTGTCTGGACAGGCCCTTGGAAGTGGCAAAGTTGCCTTCCCGGGCTGCGGTCTGATGCCGCGCATTTTCTCCTTACAGGTCAATCCGCATTGCAACCGAGGTGAATCCCAATGAAACCATCCAAGCTGTACGAAGCGCTTCATGCGCTGATCGGCGAGCGTGTGCCTTTGCATATCTGGGGCGCATGCGGCGTCGGCAAGTCGCAGATTGTGGCGCAGGTCGCCGACGATCTCGCCTTTGACTTTCTTGATTTACGCGCCGTGCAACTCGATCCGGTCGATCTGCGGGGACTGCCGCGGATCAAGGCGGATCAGACCGAATGGGTGCCGCCTAAGTTCCTTCCCACAACCGGAAAAGGAATCCTGTTCCTCGATGAGCTGACCTCGGCGCCGCAGATGACGCAGGCCGGCTGCTACCAGTTGGTGCTCGACCGCAAGCTGGGCGAGTATGTGCTGCCGGACGGATGGGTAGTCATCGCCGCCGGCAACCCCGCGTCTGAACGGGGTGTACATTTCTCGATGCCGCGGCCGTTGCGCAACCGGTTTGTTCATCTCTCGCTCGAAGCGGATTTGAACGACTGGTGCAAGTGGGCCGTCGGCGCCGGAGTTCGTCCTGAGATCATCGCTTTCCTGCGCTTCAAGCCGGACCTTCTGCACACCGCCGATGCGACATCGGATGCCAATGCCTGGCCCACTCCCCGCTCGTGGGAGATGGCCTCGAACGTTCTGCGCGGGATTGCTCGCCGGCAGAAGACCACCTTTCTCTCGGGTGCGAGCGAGTTCGAAGCGCAATTGCTCGACGGCACAGTGGGACCTGCTGCAGCCGCGGAGCTGATCGCATTCCTTCGACTCTTTCGGCAGTTACCGTCGATCGATGAGATCCTGCTCAACCCAGAGACGGCATCCCTGCCGGAAGAGACCTCAGCACAGATCGCAATTGCCACAGCGCTGGGGCGGGCCATGACGGACAACTCGGTGGCCAGAGGGCTCAAGTATCTCGACCGTATGCCAACCGAAATGCGTGTCATGGCGATGCGCGACGCGGCGGCGCGTGACACCGCCATCACTCACACACCAGAGTTCATTCGCTTCGGCGTGGAACATAGGGAGGTAGTGCAATGATCACCGAACGTGCAATGCTCGCAGCCGTCCACATCAGCATCTGGACGGCCGTCAAACACGACCGCAAGATCAGCCACGACGTTGCAAGCCAGCATGGAGCGCACCAGGGCGCCGGCCGGTACAACAAGCAACTCCTGCGCGGAGCCGACAAACTGGATGAACTGCGCACGCTGGCCGGCCAGGTCCGGCAATACTTCTACCAAATCACATTGCCGTGGTCTGATGAGGGATTCCGCCTGCTGCCATCGAACCTCTACTTTGATTTGACGACCCGGATGCGCGAGTTCGAGGCCAGCTTCGAGCAGGGAGTGGAGAGCTTCCTGCAGATCTACCCACAGTACATCGAGCAAGTGCGTCCGGAGTTGAACGGACTGTTTCGGGAGGAAGACTACCCCGCGGCAGAAAAGCTGCGCAAGAAGTTCGGGGTCAAGCTGGATATCCTGCCCATTCCCTCCGGTAACGATTTCCGTGTCCAGATGTCGGCCGAGGAGCAGGCGCGCGTCGCCCGCGAGATCGACGCCAATGTCCGCCAGTCCCTTACGCGCGGGACCGAGGACCTCTGGAAGCGGCTCAGGGAGGTGGTTGCGCACATGGTGGACCGGCTGAATGAGCCGGAATCGCGCTTTCACGCCACGCTGGTCACGAACGTCTTCGACCTGGTGGAGTTGCTTCCTCGCCTGAATGTCAATGGCGACGCGGAGCTGAATCGCCTTGCAGAGCAGATTCGGCAGCGGCTGTGCAACTTCTCGGCCCAGGACCTCAAGAAGCACGATTTGTTGCGCGTGGCAGCGGCAACGGACGCCGCGGAGATCGTTGCGGAAATCGATAGCGTTCTGCGTAACCGCGAGGCAGGTGTGCCGGAGGCAGCGGAAGCAATGACATCGGTAGAGAACATCCTGGCCCATATGTCTGCGTACATGGAGGCGCCCGCCGCGGCATGAAACACGAGACACCAGCAGGCATACGCATCCAGAAGGCCCGCACCACGCTTTTGCTGGATCATCCGTTCTTTGGCTCGCTCCTGTTTCGATTGAAGGGGCGACAGAACCGGGCGATTGCGACCATGGCGACCGATGGCGTATCGCTTTATTACAATCCCGAATTCGTCGACACGCTGAACTCGGCAACGCTGGCCGGGGTGCTGGCCCACGAAGTCATGCACCCGGCACTGCACCATCATGTGCGGCGCTCCGGTCGCGATCTGAGGCGTTGGAACGAAGCCTGCGACTACGCCATAAATCCGCTGCTGCTCGACGCAGGCCTCAGTCTGCCCGATGGCGTTCTCGTCGATCACCGCTTCCGTGGCATGAGCGCCGAGCAGATCTACAACATGCGCGAGGGAGAAGCGCAGCCACAATCCGGCAGCCAGGACACCGCAAGCGACGGTGCCGGAGCTGGCGCGGGCGAAACGCCAGAAACGCAAGGCAACTCCGATGAGCCGTTTGCGCCAGTAACTGAAGGCGGCATCGGCCAGGTTCTCGATGCGCCACTTCCGGACGATGGGACGCCAAGTGTCGAAGAGCAGGCACGAGAATGGAGTGTTGCCGTCAATCAGGCGGTCACTCTCTCGAAGCAAGCCGGCAAGGCTCCTGCGGGCCTTGCACGAACTCTCGAAGGTGCGGCAGAGGCAGCGGTCGATTGGCGCGAATTGCTGCGCAGGCTCTGGTCGGACACCATCCCGGCCGATTCGAGCTGGATGCGGCCCAACCGGCGCCACATCTGGGCTGGGCTCTACCTGCCAGGAGTCGTGCGGGAGGGCGTCGGCGAGATAGCCATCGCCGTCGATTGCTCTGGGTCAGTCAATCCCCGTCTGCTACGCCTGTTCGAAGCTGAGGTCTGCTCGATCCTCGAAGGCCAGCGGCCTCAGTGCGTTCATGTTTTGTACTTCGACACAGAGGTACACAAAGTGGAGACCTATCAAGCCGGTGAGCAAGTTCATCTCAATCCCGTCGGCGGCGGAGGGACCGACTTTTGTCCATGCTTCGACTGGCTGGATGAGCATGGAATCCAGCCACAGACTCTGGTCTTCTTGACCGATCTGTGCGGAACGTTCCCCGAAACTGCGCCACCGTATCCAGTGATTTGGGCATCCACCAAGCGCCGACAAGCTCCATTCGGCAGCGTCGTTCCCATGCAGGCTGCATAGCTTCAACTGGAAGAGTTTATGGAGAGTACATTTCACATCTTTACCGATGGCTCTGTGATCGGGAATCCAGGATGCGGCGGATGGGCGGCTGTCCTGATAAGCGGCGACAAGAGTTGGGAGATGTCGGGATCAAGTCCGTGGACGACGATCTCGGAGATGGAGCTACTGGCAGCCGTCGAGGCATTGCGCTCGATCCCGGCCGAGTCTTCTGTCCAGCTTTGCTCTGACTCAGAACTGCTGATCAGCGGAATGCTCCTCCACATCCGGCACTGGCAGGATAAAGATTGGCGCAACAGCCGCGGGACTCCATTGCAGCACCCGTATCTATGGAGGGAATTGCTTGTGATGAACGGGCGGTTGAACGTCCAGTGGCAATGGATCAGAGGCCACAACCGGCATCCGTTCCAGACCCGTGCCGACGCTCTAGCCTACCGTGCCGCGCGCACCCAATGCAGCGGCCTGCGGATGGCCGCATAACACTACTCGCCGGCATGGCTATCAGGCCGTACCGCCCGCCAGTCAATCTCTAGGAGAGACCGCAATGAGTGAGGCAAACACGCTATTCGAGATCGACCAGGAGCTTGATTCGCTTCTCGATCAGATTGAAGAGGAAGCCGAAGAGAACGGCACCGCATCACCCGAATTGCTGGAACGATTCCAGCAGTTCTGTCAGGCTGAAAGCGACAAGGTAGACAGGATCGGGCGTTTCCTGACATTGATGGACAGTCGGCTGAAATACTGCCGACAGCAAGCCGAGCACTTTCAGAATCGGGCTCGCTCAGCAGATGCGAAGGTTGTGAGCACGAAGAATATGGTGCTCTATTTCCTTGCCGCACGAGGGCTGAAGAAGATCGAAGGCAAGGAGTTTACGCTGCGGCTACAGAAGAACAGCCAGGATTCTGTCGAAATCACCGATGCGGGCCACGTCCCGATGAATTACCGTGAACTGGATCTCCGCGTTCCAGGCCGTGTCTGGCAAGCGGTCCTTGCCTTCCTTCCAGAGGATACGTCCAAGGTTTTGGCAAGCTGCATCCGCTATGACACACCGAGCAATGACGCGATCAAGGAAGCCGTGAGCCGCTTTGGGGAAGTCCCTGGCGCACAAGTGAAACGAGGAATCCATCTTCGCGTCGTATGATCGGATATCCGATGCCTAGTCACCAAGTTTGTCATCCAACCCCAATTCACGCAGAGCGCTCTTGATCTCTTCAATCTTCTGTTTCGATACTCCTCCCCGAGGGTTGCATTTTACTTTCACATTGAGGCTAAGATCGTTTCCAACACCCAGCTTTGTCAGAACCTTCGTATAGAAGTTCATCCACTTCTGCGACGGCACTTCGCCCGACCAGGTCAGCCCCAAAGTTAGTTGAGCTGGCTCCGATCCGCTTTGGACACCTGAAGGCTTTGGTGCTGGCGTTGGCGCTGTTTGCCCCGCTTGTGTGTCTGGCTGATCCACTGTGAAACTATCCGGTGGAAACAGCGCCGGGACCGGCTTTGGGGTCGGTGGTTGCGTTGCCGCCAGTTCGTACGCCTCGGCACTCTCCTTGGTGATGATGTACATCTCCTCGGAGATCTCGACATCGAATGCAGTGATCGAACGTTTGAAATTGAACGGATGGTATCTTCCGCTCCCAGTCTTGCCGACATAGGCAAGCTGCCCGTTCGAAACACCGCGCGCAATGGTCTCCTTTACGGCATCTGCATTGAGGAGCCGCGGGAAAAGCGGCGATGCAAAGAAAGCATCTCGAACCGCCTTCGTGTTCCACTCGGGAATGGCCGGTGGCCAATTGCGGACAAGCAGATTCGGCCCGATGCCGGTCTGGATCTCGTCGACATGCATGAGCTCATTGACGATGAATTGAATGATCGATGCGGCCGCACTTGAATGCATATTCCCGAGGTCGATGAAACGGACTTCGTTGTTCTTCCCGAGTAGGGCGACATTGTTGTAGCACCGCCAGACGCCTTCCTTCAGATCCCTTCTGGATTTCTTAATGTTGTCGTCCAGCTGCGTGATTTGCGTTTTGTCCACACTGATGCCAGGTAATTCTTTCTCAATCTCTTCCCAAGCGAGAACACGCCGGGCGTTTTCGTACAGTGCGCTCGCTGAATTGGCGACGACAAATACCAGCCCACTCTTGTACGTCCGCGATGAGCTCCCATGCTCGCGAATCACACCATCAATGAAGGCCTTGACTCGCTTCTCATCCTCCATGCTTTGTTCAGGCGTCAGCACCACGAACGTCAGAGCAGGCTTGTCCGGCACCTTGCCACTGTTTTCGGGGAAGAAAACCGGTGCTATCCCGTTGCTCGTTGCAAAGACCGTCTGCACTTCCGCGCGAGCACGCTCACCAATCGTGTCGTCCTTGATATTTGCTCGGCGGTCGGCATAGCGTTTGTTCAGATTCTCTTTGAAGCTGAAATGGTAGCGATTGCGCTCAACGGTGAGGTAGTAGCAGGCGTCTGTCAGTGCGTCCAGCACCGTCTCCACGTGGCCAATGTCGAGATCCGGCTCGGCCACTGCCAGGCGGATCTCCGGGGCTGTCGCTTCGGCGCGCGCCATGCCGCCGTTCGACTCAAAGAATATGGTCGTCGCCACTTTACGATGAAGCCTCGATTTCTTTATGGCGTCCACAGCCTCGTTGTCCAGGCGCACCGCGTGGGAATCCTTCTTGCCGCAGATGTCCGTTGTAACCGCGGCCTCAAGCCGATGTTCACCGAGCTGCTCGAACATGGCCGCGCGGAATTGGGGATCGTCCAACGGCGCAGTGCCCAAGCCAATCAGGGGATCGCGATGGTCACCCTTGAATCCGTCCTGAAATGCATGAGAGACCCACAGGGCCAGCAGCCTGAGAATTCCACGTGTCTGCTGGAATCTCGGCAAACCCTGCCACTTTCTCTCGAAGACGGAGAGAACACTGGGATGGAACGGATAGGTCGCCGCAAACGCCTCGCGGGCGCCATCGAAATTGAACTGCTCCGGGACCTGTTGTTTGTGGTCCTTCACCCAGTCGCCAAATTCGTTGCAGGTGCCGATGGCATCCCTGTTGAGCAATACCCGGCCGTCGGCCGTGACTGCATCTTCATCCCATTCGAAGAGGCGCCGGCGGATGATCTCTGAGGTCTCCGATTCCGCCGACATGATCACGGCCTTGCCCACCCGGTCGAGCAGCTTCTTGAATCTCTCGTAGTCGGATTGGTCCTCGGCACTCATTTCCAGCTCCGAGGCCGGAACCGATACGGCCAGGACCATATTGTCGCGTCCGCGCGCTTCCTCGCTCAGATTGTGAAGGAAACTGTAGAGCTGGGAAGCCATCCCGCTCTTACGGCTGCGGCTGACAAAGTTCATCAGCTCGTCCATCAGAATCAGCACCGGTCGGTCTTTGGGCAAGAAGGCGCGAATCACGTCGCCGCCGGGTGCCACCCCCTGCTTTTCATGCTCAGCCAGAACGGCAAGGGCGCTGGCGCCGCCAAGCTGAAAGGCAATTTCGCCCCAGGGAGTTTTTCTGATCGGGGTTCCGTCGGCACCGCCACGGCCGGCAATGGGATCGAACTCCGTTCCGACAAATGCTGCAACTCTGGCGGCAGGCACTGCGTTGATTCCGGCCACCTGAAGCAACCGGGAGACGCCCTGCCAGTCCTTCGCTTTGGGGCCGTTGTTAGCCAAGTGGTACAGCAAAGTGAGTGCGTGCGTTTTGCCGCCGCCGAACTGCGTCGTCATGTTGAAGACGGCAGAAGTTTCGGTCTTCTCTCCAGATAACCGGCGAAGAACCTCCGCAGCCACGCTGGTGAGTCCTTTGGTCAGGAATGTGCGATCGAGAAACCGCTCCGGGTCCTGATAGACCGCCGGTGCGCGTCCGTCCCTTACCTGATCGAGGTGAACGGCAAACTCTGAGGCATCGAGGGGCTTCCCATCTCTCAGGTCTTCCCTCGGCGTAACGACTTTATACCAGGGCTTGAGCGCCATTCTCTTGCATCTCCTCGGCGGAAGTTAATCTCATTAGAAACCGAACTGCTTCTTGCGGGCCAGTACACCATCGACCCAACGCTTCTCATCCGTGCCGGAGGGATAGAGAGCTGAGAGCGCCTGGGCCAACCGCCAGAACTTGCCGTCCTGCCCGACCCCATCCTCAACCACGAAGCGCTTGAGCGCTTCCCCCCGGCCAGCCGCGAACAGAATCATCGCCTGGTGAACGCGATCAAGCGCGGTCTCGCCTACCCGTTTCACGGTCTTCTCTTTCCAGGCGACCTCCGCGTCTGCCGCCTCCGTCAACTCGGCAAACATGTTCAACTGCGCGGAGGATTTCTTCTTGGAGCCCGCACCGGCAGGCTCTTCTTCGTCTTTCCCGAAGAGATGCTTGGTTCGCTCAGATACCGGCAATAGCCGCGCCTGATCTCCAGTGACCTGGACCAAGTGGGTTAAGCCTTCGAGATTGGCACCGAGGCCTTGGGCTATCTTGCGCGCGGCATCGTATTCGAGCTTGAAACCGGCGAGCTTTCCTTTCTTAACTGCCTGGTCGTCGTCCAAGTCCTCATCGTCGTCCCCGTCTTCAGCAGAAACATTCGAATCCGGCGCATTCAGTGTCCACAGCCACATTGCGGTCAGCCGAGCATCGGCCTCAAAGCCTGTCGCATCGGCACCAGCAAATACCATGGCTAGGGCCTCCTTGGAAACTGCGGCCCAGACATGTTCCAGGTACTCCCCTAGAGCGACTGCGTCACCGTTAGCTTTCTCCACACGAGAATATCGGGAAAATACTTCCAGTGCCGGCCCCAGACAAGCAAAGATTGCATCAGCTCCCACCACGCCTTCGCTAGCGAGGCGCGGCATCCATTCGTGGATCCTATGTGGAAGTTCCTGCAATACTTCGCGCCAGTCGCCGATTTCGGCGATCTGTGTTGACCCATCGCTAGCCATGCGTGGTCGGCAGACCAAGTGAACAGAAGAAGCCAAAACCGATCTACCAAGTGATATCAGGCGGTTTGCCAACTCCGTGTCGATGGGCCAAGAACCAGTCACGGTCCAGCCAGCGTCAATCATCGCTTGTAAAAGGGTCTCCCAGCCGATCGTTGATGTATGAGCAAAGACCAC
>Ga0326727_10015682_pt1 | contig 16181 bp, 12 predicted proteins | sample MB2enrmetagenome_FD_207643 | JGI IMG/M metagenome (GOLD analysis project Ga0326727, IMG submission 207643) | Lab enriched peat soil microbial communities from McLean, Ithaca, NY, United States - MB29MY | ecosystem: Environmental > Terrestrial > Soil > Wetlands > Peat | place: USA: New York...
CATGAGACCTCCCGGGTTCGGTCCACTCTGACCAAGCTAATCGAACCCGAATATATGCTATACCCCACAAACAGCAGAAAGAATGACCACTTGGAGCCCCGCCTGTCCCGGGTCAATCCCGTATCGCTGGGCCGACTCGCGCTATGTGGCATATCGGGAAGCATCTCCCTTCCTGGGCGGCGCGCCACGGCCGGCCTGCGGACCTCCGCGGTGCTCGGGCGCGCGGAAGCGGCGGGGACGGTGTACGTCGCAAAACCAGGAGCTTCTTAAGTTGGAGCGCAAGAGTTCTAAAGTCGTCCAATGCGGGGAGCCAATCGCTGTCCACGCTCACGCTGCCGAATTCACGAAAATCTATTCGATCCTGCGAGTAACGCCGTGGCGCACTGCGAGCGCAATATCGCTGCCCAGATGGCAGAATCTGTAGGTGGCGCCTTCCATGCGTGCGGGCGGCTGGCCTGCGATTCGCACCTCGTCCAGCCCGGGCCACGCGCCGAAACAGCCGCGCAGGAAGCCCCACGCGATCAATAAGGAGTCGCACAGCGGCTCGCTGACGAGCGCGCCCGTGTCCCATTTCAGGGCCGCGCCCCACAGGCGATTTTGCGCATAGCCGAAGCGCATGGTCCGCTCGAAGACCTGGTAGGCGCCATCGGTGTCGCCAGCCGCGGCACGCGCCGCGATTTCCAGCCCCGTGGAGTGGAAGAACGAGCATCCGTTTTCGTAGTTCGGGAAGATCGTCTGATTGCTGCGCTTGCCGAAATCCACCATGTCGCCGAGTTGCGATACCGGCCGCATGTTGGCAGGCGTTGCGTAGATGGCGTCGCGCGGCACTTTGTAGTCCCGGCATAGCCTCGCATAATGCTCGTCCAGGTTGCGCAGGATGCGCCGCGAGCGTTCCGGCCCAGCCACGCCCTGAATCACCGCCATCAGGTTGTGGTCGGTGTAGAAGTAATGCCGCCGGCCGCCATCGACGTCGATCCAATCGCTGTACAAGGATTCCGCTTCGTTCCAGAAGACCGTATTGTGAGCCTCGGCCGCCCGTGCATGGCGGCCTCTATATTCCGTTGCCAGTTCCGCGTCGCCGAGCCATGCCCCCAACTCCGCGACTGCCTGCAGCGCTTCCACACATTGGATATTGATGTAAGCGTCCTTATGGCCGAACTTGACGATGTCGTACCAGTTGGAACATTCGCGCTTTCCGTTGGGAAGGCCGGACGTCTCCGGCACCTCCACCACGCCGTCTCCATCCTTGTCCAGGGAGTTCATGTAACTCGCCACGCGCCGCACCACCGGCATGAGCGAGCGCACGAACTCCCGATTACCGGTATGGATGGCGTGATAGTACACGGCCAGGATGAAGTGTGGAATCTGGTCGTGCAGGTTGCCCCACGGCACTTTGTAGTAGCCCTGGATCCACCACCGCGGCATTACATAGCCCTTCTCGTCCACGCCCGTCCGCGCGAAGAAAGCCAGTTCCTGTTCGGCGGCCCGCTGCAACTCGGGGTTGGCCCGCCGGATGCCGTGGATCATGGGGAACCAACCCATCTCGTGCAGGCAGGGGACGCTAGCGGGATTGTTGCCGAAGATCCAGCCCATCCACTGGTTGTAGACGCCGGCGAAACTGACAAGCTGTGTATTGAGGATTCGATCCGGCAGCCGCACGTCCAGCGGACTGGCGTCGATGGGGTCGGGCGCGAAGGACCACTCCTGTTCCTCCACCGCGCCGCGTTCGCACGCCTTACCCGGCCCCGTGCGGTCCACGCTCTCCGCGCCCAGCGTGACGGCGGAGGCGGTCCCATCGGCTACGGCCTTGGCATAGCTGAAGAAACCGGAAGTGAACCGTACCTTAGCGCGCAGATTCGAGGGCGCAAAGTGAATGCTCTGTTCGCGGCGGGGCGAGACCACTTCGTACCATTGCGCCTTCACGTCGACAGGAAAGCCTTTGATTCCATCCAGGCGCATTTCGGTATCCAGGAAGCCTGGGATTTCCGCATACCGGCCACCCCCGGCCTGCGTGGAAACGACCAGTGCCGGAAAGCGATCGGCCGTCAGACGGCAAGCTTCGAGGAACGTGCGCGTGATCCGCCACCGTAAGCCGGCGGCCCCGAGTTCTAATAACCACTCTTCGCGCGCGCGGGGACGCCCGGCGGGCCCGAGCTCGATGCCTTCCACGCGCAGCCACCCGGGTCCGGCAGAAACCTTGGATGGATCCGGCATGCGGCTGCCATGCCAGCCCGACCCTTCCACCAGAATGGCCGTGCCGCTGCGCAGCAGAGTGGTATCCGCGTTGCTAGGCAAGAGGTTGCCGCTGAAGCCCTGGCCCGGCCAGCCGGGTTCACGGTTCAGTGCCAGGCTCGCCAGGTACACGCCCTCCGGCCCGGCGTGCAGTTCCAAGCGCATGGCTTCGTTCCGCAACTCGTGAGCCGGCTCGGCGGGAGCCGCCAGCAGGGTCGATGCGGCGGAGTACATAAACACGCGGCGCGTAAACGCAGAAGGCAACGGGAATTCCGAATGTGCCATATCCTCAGACGATCCTAGCAGGCGGCAAGAACGGCTCTGAAGGGCCGCGGTAGCGTGGGCCCGAAAGAAACGTGGCCATTCACGGCAGCGCAGTTCTGGCAGCGCAGTCCACCAACACCGACTGGGCCGCCCGGATGGCTAACCGATGCACAACGCATCGTCAATGAAGCCCTGGGCGTTACTTCGGCAAGCCGGCGGAGACCCGAGAACCCTACCCCTCGGCGCCCTCAGCCCCCTCAGCGCTCTCCGGTTTTGATTTTGACTTTTTGTTTCTCAGCGTCTCGTCTCCGCGGTGAACATTGTTTATGGGCTATCATGCGAAGATACCCCCAACTTATGCACGATCTCGCCTATTTCCGTAACAACTTCGAACAAATCGCCGCGCGCCTGGCCACGCGCAGCAACCCGCCCAACCTCGACCGCTTCCGCGAACTCGACGCCCAGCGCCGCTCCGCCATCACCCAGGCCGAACAGCGCAAAGCCAAAGCCAACGAACAAAGTTCCGAGATCGGCAAACAGAAGAAAGCCGGCGTCGACACCACCGCCTTGCAGGAACAAGTGCGCGTTCTCAAGACGGAAATCGCCGCGCTCGACCGGCAGAAGGATGCCATCGATGCCGAATTCCAGGAGCTCCTGGCCGGCATCCCCAACGTGCCGCATGAATCCGTCCCCGTCGGCAAAGATGCCGACGACAACGTCGAAGTGCGCCGCGTGGGCGAGCCCCCCAAGTTCGACTTCGAGCCCAAAGCGCACTGGGATCTCGGTCCCGAGCTCGGCATCCTCGATCTCGAACGCGCCACCAAGATCACCGGGGCACGATTTGCGCTCTATTGGGGCATGGGCGCCAAACTCGAGCGCGCGCTCGTCAATTTCATGCTCGACATCCACACTCGCGAGCACGGGTACACCGAGGTGCTCCCGCCATTTCTGGTGAATTCCGCCAGCCTGTTCGGCACCGGCCAATTGCCCAAGTTCAAAGACGACCAATTTAAGTGCGAGGGCCACGATTTCTGGCTGATTCCCACCGCCGAAGTGCCGGTCACCAACATTTATCGCGACGAGACGCTCGATGCCGACGCACTGCCGGTGAAGCTGGTCGCTTACACGCCCTGTTTCCGCAGCGAAGCCGGGTCCTATGGGCGCGATGTCCGCGGCATCATCCGCCAGCACCAGTTTCAAAAAGTGGAGCTGGTCAAATTCGCCCGTCCCGAACAGAGCTATCAGGAGTTGGACAAGCTCACCGACGATGCCGAGGACATCCTGCGCCGCCTGGGCCTACCTTTCCGCACGGTTACGCTGTGCACCGGCGACATGGGATTCTCATCGGCCAAGACGTACGATATCGAAGTCTGGCTGCCGGGGCAGAATGCCTATAAGGAAATCTCGTCCTGCTCGAATTACGAGGCATTTCAGGCGCGCCGCGCGTCCATCCGCATGCGCAGCGGGAAGAAGTCGGAGTTTGTCCATACGCTGAACGGCAGCGGACTCGCTATCGGCCGTACATGGGTCGCCATTGTGGAGAATTACCAGCAAAAGGACGACACCGTGGTAATCCCGCCGGTGCTACGGCCCTATCTCAATGAAGAGGTGATTCGTCCTCGGAAAATGTAATCTGGCCCTTGACTCCCATCGCAATTTGCAATAAAGTAATTGCATATTGCAATAAATCTTATGAATTTCGAGCTCATCGGCGTTCTGATTCGCCTGCGCTATAAGCTGCTGTGGGCCAACACCCGCACCCGCAACGGCAAGATCGCGCTTTTCTTCGCCGGATACCTGCTATTGGTGATGGTCATCGCGCTGTTCGGCGCGGGGGGCACGGGCGCTGGCATGGCAGCCATCCGCAGCGGACACGGTACCCAACTCGCAGGCGCGCTGCTCACCGGCATTTTCATGCAAGGTCTGCTGGCCAGCGTCATCCTGGGGTTCGGCATGGCGGCCATCTTCTCGGAGACCGAGCTCCGCCGTTATCCGCTGCGCGCGCCCGAGCGCCGCCTCACGCGCCACTTCCTCGGCATCGCCGACCCCTTCTGGATTCTCTTCTTGGTGCTCGACCTCGGGATTGCGTTCGGCTTGTACTTGTTTGGCGCGGGCGCCTTTTGGTACGGCCTGTTGGCGGTTCTGCTGCTATTCGTGTGCAACTATATCGCCGCCAGGGTGCTCGGCATGCTGGTGCAGCGGCTCACCAGCCAGAAATTCGGGTCCATGCTGATGCTCGCGCTGGTCATCTGCGTGGGCATGCTGCCGGCGATGCTGCAACCGGTGTTCAAGAAATATCCGGCCATCTGGGAGGGCGTGATGGGTATCTGGCAGATCACGCCGCCGGCCGCCGCCGGGGTTGCCATGACCCATCTGGACTTCTCGGCACTGCAAGCTCTCGGCGCGATCGTGCTGTGGACCGCCGCTCTGCTCGCGATTCTAGTGATGCTGGAACGCCGGCCGCCGAAAGCCGCCGTGGTGTACGCCACCAAAGTGGTTTGGTCGGATCGCATGGACCGGCTGGGCGCCATTTTCGGACCCAGGAACGGTCCGCTGGTGGCGCATTGGCTGCGCTTTTACTGGCGCAATAACCGCTTCCGCACCATCTATCCGCTGGCCTTGCCTCTGGCGGCCTTCCTGCTGTACTTTTTTTCGCGCCAAAAGGGCATGCGGGAATACTCGGGCGGACTACTGTTGCCGGTGGCGCTCGCAGTATTCGGAATCATCGGCTTCATCGGCACCGGGCAGTTCGCGGTCAACCAGTTCGGGTACGTAGGCGGCGGTTTCCGCCGCTTCCTGCTGTTGCCCACCGACTCCGCGGCGGCGTTTCGCGCCGGCAGCTACACGTTTGTCAGCCTCAGCGGTGCCCTGATTCTCCCGGCGGCCGTGCTATGGAGCCTGTTCGCGCCCATTCCGACCAGTGCGCGGCTTCTGGCGATGCTCATCGGCTGCAGCCTGTTCAGCCTGTTTCTGTTTCATGGCGTAGCGCTCTGGACTTCGATCCTGGGGGCGCGCCGCGGCAATTACAAACAGGCCCTGGGCAACGATCTCTCCCTCGCCGGGAACGTCGTGGTCCTCGGCGGCACGTTGGGCTGGCTGTTTCTGCCGGAGTTGGTGATTAGCGGAGACCCGGCGACGCTGGTAGGGAACTATTGGTGGGTCACCCCGCTGCTGGCCGCCGCGGCGCTGATCTTCTATGTGGTCTCGCTGCGATTCACCACATCGTTATTCCGCGCCCGGCGGGAAGAACTCATGGCGCTGATGGAAGGGAAGGGTTAACGCAATGGACGCGCAAACGGCGGCAATCCGCATGACCGGTCTGGCGAAGCGCTACGGCAGCGTGACCGCGGTCGAGAACCTGTCGCTCGAGGTGAAGCCGGGCCGCATTTTCGGTTTCCTGGGCCCGAACGGGTCGGGGAAGAGCACCACCATCGGCTGCCTGACGGGGCTGCTCGACCCCACCGCGGGCGAGATCGAGATCCTGGGCCAGCGGTTCCACGCCGATAACGTGGCCATCAAACGCCGCATCGGAGTAATGCCCGAGACGCTGGGGCTGTTCGATCCGCTCTACGCCCACGAGTTTCTGGCTTTTGTGGCGCGCATTTTCGGCCTCGACGAAGCCACCACGCGCAAACGCGTCAGCGAGCTGCTCGAAGCGCTGGAACTGACCGAACCCGGCAAAACGCTGGCCGAGTACAGCACCGGAATGCGCAAGCGCGTGGCCTTCGCCGCGGCGATGGTCCACTCCCCGGAAATTCTGTTTCTGGACGAGCCTTTCGAGAGCATCGACCCCGCCGGCGTTGCGCTCATGAAGCAGTGGCTGCGCCGCTTCACCGAGCAGGGCCGGACCGTCTTCATGACCACCCACGTGCTGGAGACGGTGGAGCGCGTGTGCCATGACGTGGCCATCATTACCAAGCCGGGAAAACTGGTCTGGCAGGGTGACGTGTCGGTCCTCGCCAACGACGGGAAGTTGCACTTCAACGGGCAGGAATTCGACGCCCTGGAGCCTCTTTTCCTGCATCTGACCGGCGAAAAATACAAGGACCTGGACTGGCTGTAACGCCGCGCAGCCCTTTCCGATGTGGGGTATGCTTTAGCTTGCCCAGCCGGGCGACAGCCAGGCGACAGCCCGGCCTTCCCCTGCGGGCCACCAACGGCGCTGAAGCTCAGCCTGCGATGTTCTCGACCCGCCGGTCCGCCGGCATCTAAAGCTTCCCGACGCTCCTGCCGATAAATAGTTGGAGTGTCCATGACGATCGGAAGACAAATCGGCTGGTGCATCGGCGGGATGATTGCCGCCTGTGTTTTGGTGGGCGGTGTGGGATGGTGGTACGTTTCGGAGCTTGGGGAACGCCTCGATAACGCGTTCAACGTTTCCGTTCGTCAATCCGAACTGGCGGGAGATCTGAAAGCGCAGGTCTTCACGTTTCGCTTACAGGAACGTGGAATCCTGCTGTTTTCCCACATCAAGGACAACGGCCAGGTTCAGAAATGCGTCGATGCCTACGACAAAGCTATGTCTCAATCCCTGGAGTTGACCCGGACGATCGCCCCTCTCCTACGAACCGACCGCGGAAGAGACGGCATCGGCCAGGTCCGGGCTGGCATAGAGGAGTACAAAGCGCAGCAGCTCGAGGTGCGGAAGTTTCTGGCAACCAAGAAGGTCGCTGAAGCTACGGCATTCGACCGCAAAAATCTGGTTGCGATCGGGGGCAAGATTGTCGCCGCCCTTGATGAGTTCAGTCAGCACAAAGCCTCAACGGATGCCGGTCTGAACGCCGCGGCCGCGGAGGTGCGGGGAACGGCCAGAATTGCGCTCCTCCTGGGATTGTTGTGCTGCGCGGGGATGGGGGTCGCCGTGAGCTTTGCCATGCGGCGCGCCACCGGCAAGCTCCAACGGACAGCCGCGGAGCTCGGACAGGCTGCCGACCAGGTGGCGGGCGCGGCGTCGCAGATCTCTTCCGCGAGCACTTCGTTGGCGCAGGGCGCCTCGCAGCAGGCCGCTTCTCTGGAAGAGACTTCCGCTTCCAGTGCCGAAGTCAGCGCTATGGCCGGTAAGAATACCGGGCTGAGCCGCGAAGCGGCCGAGGCTGTGGCCCAGTCGGGACAAAAATTCGAGGAAACCAATCGATTGCTCGAGCAGACCGTGGTGGCGATGAGCGAAATTCACTCGCAGAGCGGCAAGATCTCCAAAATTATTAAAGCCATCGATGAAATCGCTTTTCAGACCAATATTCTGGCGCTGAACGCCGCGGTGGAAGCCGCCCGCGCCGGTGAGTCGGGCATGGGATTCGCCGTGGTAGCCGACGAAGTCCGCAACCTGGCACAGCGTTCCGCGCAGGCGGCGAGAGATACCGCCGCGCTGATTGAGGAATCCATCGCCAAGTCGCATGACGGCAAGTCCAAAGTCGATGTTGTTGCCGCCGCCATCCGCGCCATCATCGGAGAAGCGGCTCATGTGAAGTCTCTGGTGGAAGAAGTGAGTGCCGGTAGCTCGCAGCAGGGGCAGGGCATGGAGCAAATCGCCAGGGCCATCACCCAAATGGAGCAGGTGACCCAGCAAACCGCGGCGAACGCCCAGCAAGGCGCCGCGGCGGCCACGGAATTGACCGCCCAATCCGCGGCTCTCAAAGACATCATGGAGCGGCTCACCGAATTGGTCGGCGCGACATAAGGCGGCTGGCGAAACGGCTCACCGGTACGTTACTATCGGACCATCGCCATGCCCGCACTGACCTTTTACACCAAACCCACTTGAACCACCTGCCGCAACGCGAAGAGTTGGCTTCGCGCACGGGGAGCCGATTTCCAGGAAATCGACCTCAACCAAGGTCTGACCGTCGAGCAACTGGACCGCCTCATCGGCGAGCGCGACTACCGCTCCTTTTTGAACTCGCGCAACGAGCTTTATCGCGAGCGCAAAATGAAGGATCATCCGCCGTCACGCGCCGAAGCCTTGGAATTGATGGCCGCGCACCCCAATCTCATCAAGCGGCCTATCCTGGTGAAGGGCGGCGAGATCGTTCTGGGATTTCAGGAAGCCGAAATCGAGCGAATGCTGTAGAGCTGCCCTTGGGTGACACCAAAAGCCTGCGACCGTTTTTGAGCACGTGTTACGCTCCTGGGCATGGATCTGCCGATGACCAAAGAGCAGGTCGACCAGGTAATTAGCGAACTCCGGCGGTTCCATGACAGCCTCTTGGTGTTTGTTCAACGGCAGGGTGTCGATTCTGCAGCGAAGTATCCAATGCAAGAACTTCCAAGGCCCAGACAGCCTGAAACCGGTGTCATCCAATAGGCCGGTGCCCTCTACTGCGACCACGGCGGCACGATTCCGTTCATCCGCGAGTACGCGATCGCCTGGCCCAGATGCTCGGCCATGTGGGTCTCCAGGTCGATCAGCACCGCGTTCGTGGTCGCCGGTGTGCCGAAGAAATCCACCGCGCGTGTGAGCGTCGCCGGCCGGGCGCGATCCAAGGCGCCGTGTATCGCCGCGAAGCTCTCGCTTAACGCTGCCAGCACCTTCTCTTTGGTCGCCGCCGCAGCTTCATTCTTCGTCTGCTCGCCGATCAGTTTCTTTAACCCATCCCCGTCGGGCGAATTCATCGCGACGTTCAACAACAACTGATTACCATTCGCGATGTGGAGGAACACCTGCCGGAAGCTGCGCACTCCCTCCGCCGGCTTCCACGAATACTTCTCCTCGGGAACGGCCTTCGCCAGGGCCATGATATGATCCTCCAAATCGTGCAACACCAGGCTGAGGTCCGCGCCCGCGGACGCTTGCGCCGGGACATCCTTCGCGTCCAGCAATTCCACGTCGAAGATCAGCTCGGCCTTCGGCGGAATCGCCGGCGGACGGCCTAATGCGCCATAGGCGAGCTGATATGGCAGGAACAGACGCCGCTTCCCTCCCACCTTCATGCCCTCGAAACCCGCGTCCCAGCCGGCGATCACGGCGCGCCGTCCCTGCACGAACTTGAACGGCGTACCCTTGTCGACCGACGAATCGAATTTGCTGCCGTCGCGCAGCCAGCCCGTGTAGTGGACTGTATACTCCTGTCCAGGCCCGGCCAGTGCGCCGTCGCCAACCTTCACGTCGATATAGCGCAGGCCGAAAAACTCCACCACCCGGCCGGAAACCGCCGGCACCGGCGCGGGTAGGGTGGCGTCGAAACCCTGGGCGGCAAGCGGCGCAACGGCGGTCAACAACGCAGGCACAAGCCAAAGCCTCATCGTCTACTCTCCTAGTTTCTTGCGCGCGAACGGACGGGCGAACGCCGCCGGCGGATTGTGGGCCGTCGTCGCCGCGGCCCTGCGATAACACTCCATCGCCTTGTCCTTCTCTCCCAGCTTCTCGTAGGCCTCGCCGAGCAGGCACTCGACAAACGGATCGTTCTGGTTGGCCTTGGCGAGATCGTCGGCCGCGGGCTTATAGTCGCCCAGGTAGAGCGCCGCATATCCCGTCAAATACGGTATGAATTGCGACTGATTTTCGCCCCGGCCGCTTCCGTGCGCCAGCTGGTCGTCCTGATCGAGGATGGCTCTGGCGGCAGCCACGTGCTGCTGCGCCCCGGCCTTGTCGCCGCGCCGCGCAGCGATGCGCGCCTGGGCGTGCTCCCAGCGAAACTCCCACAGGTCGCGCAGCACCGGCGTGATTCCCGGCTGCTTCAGGCCGTAATCGTGGCCTGCCTTGTACCATTTGCCGGCGGCATCCAGGTCGCCATTGTCGATGCACACCCGCGCCGCTTCATCGGCCATCTCGCCTTCCTGGTAGAACGCGTTGCCCGGGTCATCCTGCTCCCGCGTCGCCCAGTAAGCAATCGTCATCTGCTCGTACTTCACAGTGCTCTGGCAATCGCCGGCGAACGCGTACGACATCGCCATGGCGCGTTCCTGCTGCGCTTTGGCCTCCGGCGTACCGGCCAGGTCGATCGCGCGCGCGAATTGCGCGTGCGCGTCGGCGCTCCGGCCCATGAGGTCGAGCAGAGTGCCCGTGGCGCTGTGCAAAGCCGGCGAATCCGGCGAGTCCGCCAGCGCCTTCTGATAAATGGCGAGAGCTTCCTCGAGTTTTCCCTGGCGGATGAGCCCTTGTGCGGCTCGTGCCGGCTCCGGAAGGGCCGGTCCGCCCAACTGTGCCGCCATCGGAGCAGCCATAAACAGCAGGGTTGCCAACGTGGAACCAAGCGATTTTCCCAGGTGCATGCGAGAGATTATCGCACTTTCCGGACGAGCCGGGCACGCCTGGACAAGCTGAGTTTTATCCCACAAATCGCCCTTGATTGCAGTCGTGGGGCATGCTTCAGCTTGCCCGCCGGACGACCGCCCGCCTCACCCGAGGAGATGGCGGTACCCGCCCCGATGCCGAGCGCGATGGCTGCCATCGCCATCGCCGTAAATCCCGGACTACGCCGCAGAATTCGCGCGGCATGCCCGATCTCGCTCCCGCAATCTGCCATCGGTCGATTATGGGCACGAATCGTGCCGCCCGGCGAAGCTCTTATTTGTGCATGTTGCGCGCGGAGGCGCGCCGCGTTCTCTCCGGGATGTGGGGCATGCTGTAGCTTGCCCAAGCAGCATTCTGCTTCCCCAACTATAGCCAGTGCGGATATAATGGTCATATGCACGAAGATCCGGCATCCCTGCTCCCGCTTCCCTCGGCGACGTTCCATATATTGATGGCATTAGCCGCTGAAGATCGCCACGGCTACGCCATTATTCAGGACATCGAACAACGCACCGATGGCGTTTTGCGTCTGAGCGCCGGCACGTTGTACCGCTCCATCCAGCGCATGCTGGAACAGGGCCTGCTTGTCGAAACCAATGAGCGGCCGGCGCCGGAACTGGACGACGAGCGGCGCCGCTATTACCGCATCACGCCCTTCGGCGCCAAGGTGGCACGGGCGGAAGCCAGCCGCCTCCACGAGCTCGTCCGCATGGCGCGCGCCAGCGGATTCGCTCCGGGGAGGGCATAATGCGGTTCTATCGCCTGCTGCTCCATCTTTATCCAACGTCCTTTCGCAACGAGTATGGCGGCGAAATGTGCGGCGTCTTGGCGCGCCGCCTGCGCGACACCTCGGCCATGGGACTTCCGGCGCTCTGGATCGGCGTCTTATTTGAAGTCCTCTTTAATGCGCTCGCGGTGCATGCCGACGTCCTAAGGCAGGATCTGCGCTACACCGCGCGCGCCCTCCGCCGCACTCCTGGATTCGCGGCGACAGCGGTGCTGGTGGTGGCCCTCGGCATCGGCGCCAACACCGCCGCGTTTTCCCTGGCCGACCAGGTTCTTCTGCGGCCCCTGCCCTTCCCCCAGCCCGAGCAGCTCGTGAAATTGTGGCAAACCGAGCCGGGCTACTCGCGCCTGGAGCTTTCTCCTGCCAACTATGCCGATTGGAAAAAGACGAGCCGCTCCTTCGCGGCCATGGGAGCGTACAACCGCAACGCCGTGAATCTTGTGGGCCAGGGCGAGCCGGTGCGCATCGACATCGCCATGGTCGACCGCGACGTGCTGCCCATGCTCGAAGTGCAGCCTCTCCTGGGACGCGTTTTCTCGCCGGCCGAGGATCGCGAAGGCGCCGGCGGCACGCTGCTTCTCAGCTACGGATTGTGGCAGCGGCGTTTCGGGGGCGATCCGCAGGTGCTGGGCCGCCAGGTGCTGCTCAATGACGAACGCTACACCGTCATCGGAGTGATGCCGCGCACGTTCTACTTCCCCAACCGCGACATCCAGCTGTGGACCGCCATCCGGCTGAAGGCGGAAAACTACGGCGACCGCAACGATAATTGGCTGGAAGCTGTGGGCCGCCTGCGCCCCGGCGTCAATGTGGCGCAGGCATTGTCCGAGATGGCGGTGGTCACCGCCCAGCTCGAGCGCCAATATCCCAAGGAGAACGAAGGCACCCGCGCCAACGTCTACCCGCTGCGCGACGACGTGTCGGCGCAGTCGCGCCTGTTGTTGTACGCGCTCGTGGGAGCGGCGATCTGCGTGCTGCTGATCGCCTGCACCAACCTGGCGAATCTGCTGCTGGTGCGCGCGCTGGTGCGCGAGAAAGAGCTGGCCGTCAGGACGGCGATAGGCGCCGGACGTGAGCGGCTGATCCGCCAATTGACCACCGAGAGCCTGGTGCTGGCGTTTCTCGGCGGCGCGCTCGGCCTGGTTGTCGCGGGCGTTACCGTGCCGCTGCTGGCGCGCCTGGTGCCCAATACGCTGCCGGTGGAGCAAGCCACGGCATTCGACTGGCGGGTGCTGCTGTTCGCCGGCGTGCTGACTGCGCTCACCGGGGTGGTCTTCGGCGTGGCCCCCGCGTGGCGCGTCTGCCGCCAGGCCGATTTGACGGCGCTTCGCGAAGGCGCGCGCGCCGGCAGCGGCAAAAAGGAATTTCTCCGGTCGGCGTTGGTGATCGCGGAAGTGACGGCATCGGTGGTGCTGCTGGTTTCCACCGGCCTGCTGCTGCGCGCGTTGTGGAAGCTGCAGGGGAACGACCCCGGATTCCGCACCGAAGGCGTACTGACATTGCGGACCGCTTTGCCGGATCCGAAATATAATGCCACGGCGACGCGCGCCAATTTTTACAACCGGGTGCTGGGCGGTATCCGCCAGCTTCCCGGGGTCACCGGCGCGGCTTATATCAGTTTCCTGCCGATGACGATGGGCGGAGGCATCTGGCCGGTGCAGGTAGCCGAGCACCCGACGGACCGCAGCGAGGCCCACACCGCCAGTATGCGATTCGTGACGCCCGGATTCTTCTCGACGATGCGAATTCCTTTGCGGGCCGGCCGCGACGTGGACGACGGCGACACGCTGGATCGGCCTCTGGCCGCAGTGGTGAGCCAGTCGTTCGCGGAACGCTACTGGCCGCACCAGAATCCGCTGGGCCGCCATTTCAAGATGGCGTTTCAGGACCACACCGTGGTCGGACTGGTGGGCGATATCCGCGTCCGTGGCATGGAATCCACGAGCGAACCCCAGGTCTACTTTCCGTATCGCCAGGTGCAGGACGGCTGGTTCCCATTCTACGAACCCAAGGACCTGGTGGTGCGCGCCGAGGGGAATTCGGCCGCGCTGCTGCCGCAGATTTACCGCATTGTGCGCGCCGCCGATGCCGAACAGCCGGTGTCGAACGTGCGCACCCTGGCCGACATTGTGGAATCGAGCACCGCCTCGCGCGCCATCGAAGTGCGCGTGCTGGCCGCTTTTGCGGCCATCGCGTTTCTGCTGGCCGCGGTGGGGATCCACGGCGTGCTGGCATTCGCCGTGTCGAGCCGGGCGCGCGAGATTGGCGTGCGCATGGCATTGGGCGCACAGCGCGGCGCCATCGTCCGCATGGTAGTGCTGCGCGGCGCGCTGCTGGCCATGGCGGGTGTGGCGCCCGGAGTGGCGCTGGCGTGGTACGCCGGCAAAACCTTGGAGGCGTTGCTCGCCGGCGTGAAGCCGTATGACGCGGCCACGTTCCTGGCGGCCACCGGCCTTTGCCTGATGATGACCCTGCTGGGATGCCTGCTGCCGGCGTGGCGCGCCGCGCGCGTCGACCCTATGACTGCGATGCGGCTCGAGTAGGCGAGTGTAGCGGGCGTATAATCGTCCCAGGAGGAGATGCGCGTGAAATTTCCGCGGCCCCTTTTCCTGGTGACAATCCTTCTTTTTTCGGCATTCGCGCAGAGCGATCGCGTCGAATTGGTGTCCGGCAAGCCGGGCCACGCGGAGGCGAAGGTGCTCGGTCTGGTTCTCCACGCCGACGAAGCCACATTAAATCGCGAAACCGGCGAGCTCGCCATGCGCGGACATGTCCACGTCATGCTGCCCGCCCGCGAAGACCACTCTGTGGTGCGCTATGGCACGGGCGTGCTGCTCACCGATCAGCCCATCGGGCTGACGGCCGACCGGTTGACGGTGAAGAACGCGCTGCTCCAGGCTTCCGGAAATGTCGTGGTGGTGCCGGCCGACCCGGAATTGCCCAAAGTCCAATTACGCGGCGACGAGCTTTTCATGTACCTGAAAATCGCCGACGCCACGCTGAAGGGGTATGTGCAGCCGAGCGGTTTTCCAGCGCGCGGCCCCCGGGTTCCCGATCACATCTTTCCGCCCGATATCATCAAGTAGGCATTTGTATTACCATCCCTCCATATTCTTTGCGCGCCGCGACGATTTCATGCCGCTCAAAAGCTGGATGCTGAAAGCTGACCGCTGAGAGCTTGCGCGCAGCGCATGGTGGGACATGCTTCAGCTTGTCCGGTGTTTTTCAGAGCTCCGATGGTCGCGCCGATCAGCTCTCCCACGGGTGTGAGCCTTCTTTGCCGGCATTCTTACCGATAAAGGCACACCCGCTCGCCGGACATCCGTGGCCGTGAATCTCGCCGGCGATCGATCCGCCGCCGGCTCCTACACCCAGGCCGATCGGCGCGTTCCGGCCGCAGTGGCCCTTGCGCTTTACCGAGATTTTCGCGATAGTCCCCCGGCTGACGGTGAGGGATCATTTGGATGTTGCCGGCACGATGGCGTCATCGGTCGCACTTTGCAGTCCGCTCTGGACTTTGTGGCCGTCCACGGCGGTAACACGGATTTGGCTGCCGGCCTGCAGTTGCTTGAAAGGTTCCCACGTTGCGGGGCTTTGCGCCAGGAGCGCGGGCGCGGCCGCTACCACCAAAAAGGCCACGGCCGGATGCGCACGCAAACGGACAAAAGTTTTATCCGTGAGCATCGGCGTCCATCCGTGGCCAATAACTCTTAGCCCTCACTCTTCGGCGGGCCTTCCTGCAGCACTTTATCGAGAGCGGCGTTGAACTTGCCCATCTCCTCATAAGTCCCGACCGTCACCCGCACCATCTGCGGCCATTCCTGCCACACCCTTCCGATCGCCACTTTGTGCTGCATCATCGCAGTCCCGACCTGCTGCCCGGTCATGCCCTTCACCTGAATCATGAAGAAGTTGGTAAGCGATGGGATGTAACTGACGCCAACCTTTTCTAAGTGCTCGAACGCCAGATCGCGATTCTTCTTATTGATCCCGATTCTTTCCTGGATCAGGCCCGGACCCAGCTTCAGGCTCGCGGCGGCACATGCCGTCGCCGTCACCGGCATAAAGCCCGACCCGCCGAATTCGCGCACTTTGCCCACCAGGTCGGGGCGTCCGTACGCCGCGCCGGCGCGCAGTCCGGCCATGCCGTAAATCTTCGAGAAGGTGCGCAGGATCACCACGTCCTTGCCGTCCCGCACGAAATCCATGGACGAATTCTCCATGCCGGAGAAATGAACGTACGCTTCGTCGACGATGAGCACCGCGTCTTTCGGCTTGTTCGCCAGAATGTATTCCAGATCTTTCCGCGCGGTGAGCGTTCCAGTGGGATTATTCGGGTTGCAAACGTAGAACGCGCCCGCGTTCGGGTCGGCCTTGATCATGGCTTCCACGTCGTGCGAATGGTCGGGACGCAGCGGAACCTTGATGGTTTTCGCGCCGATCCAGCGGCCCGCGCCGCTGCCGTACCCGGGCCCGCCCATGACCCAGCTTCTGGTGGGAGAAGTAAACGCCGCCGCGCTGTTCGCCAGCGGAATGCTCGAGCCCGGGAAGGCCACCACGTGATCCGGCGGCACGTTCTCGGTGGAAGCGAGCAGGGAGTTGAACTCTAAATTCTCGCCCTGCGGCGAGTAGCGCCATCCCATCGGCGCAACCTTGATGAGCGCTTCC
>Ga0326727_10015686_pt1 | contig 16177 bp, 12 predicted proteins | sample MB2enrmetagenome_FD_207643 | JGI IMG/M metagenome (GOLD analysis project Ga0326727, IMG submission 207643) | Lab enriched peat soil microbial communities from McLean, Ithaca, NY, United States - MB29MY | ecosystem: Environmental > Terrestrial > Soil > Wetlands > Peat | place: USA: New York...
GTCCTGTATGTGAATACATCGGTGGAGCTTTGGGATCCGTATGCGGGAGCCGATAACAAGCATCCGACCGAGAGGACGCTGTACTGGCGGCACATGAATCTGCGGCGCATGATCGCCGGCTGGAGCGATCCTGGGCCGACCGCGGTGATCGAACATGGAGCCAATCCCGGGCTGATCAGCCATTTCACCAAACATGCGCTGCTGGATATCGCCGACCGAGCGCTGGCGGAGAAAAAATTCAGCGAGGCGCAGTCGGAGAGGATCGCGCACCATGCGAAAGCGCGGAATTTTAACCATCTGGCGCAGCAACTCGGCGTAAAGGTGATTCATTGCAGTGAGCGCGACACGCAGATCACAGATCAACCCAAGCAGGTGAACGAGTTCGTTAATACGTGGAGCGTGGAGGGCTTCCGCGAAGAGGGGACGACCACTGCTGAGATGGGGTGGGGCACGCATGAAAAAGAACTGCCCGCGTACGCGTTCGAGCATGGGGAAGGTCCCAGGAGCCAGATCTGCCTGGCGCGGATGGGCATCAATACATTCGTCTCGACGTGGGTGCCGCCGAATCACGACATCCTGGGCATGATCGTGCGCCACGGCGAGGCGTTCACCATCACCGAGAAGCTGACGGTTTGGGAGGACGGCAAGGCGATCTACCGGCCTACCGTGCATTACGCATACTGTCCGTGCGACGCGGCCATCGCTTCTCTCCACGAATTGCGTGGATACGACTACCGCCTGCAGCCGCGCATCCGCATTATGACCGACGAAATCACCGGCGGCGAGGATATCCTGGGCGCGCTGGTGATGGGCCACCCTTACCAATCATGGTGGTGCGGAACGGATCTGAGCATCGAGGAATCGCGCCGCCTGGTACCGCATCAGAACGCAACTACGATGCAGGTGGCTATCTCGGTTGTGGCGGCCTGTAAATGGATGGTTGAGAATCCGCGCCGGGGGCTGTGCGTGCCCGACGATCTGCCGCATGACTATGTGCTCGATATCAGCAAGCCTTACCTGGGCAAGTTTATTTCCGTGGCCTCGGACTGGACGCCGCTGAAGCACTACTCCAACTTCTTCGCCGGTTATAACAAACCGCAGATCGATCCGGCCGACATGTGGCAATTCAAGAATTTTCTGGTCACGGAGGGGGACGGCATCTAGCCCCTTGGATATACAAATGGACCAGAAGACACTCCTGCAACTGGCGAAGAAACACGGCACGCCGATCGTGGTGGTCGACCATAAGGCGCTGCGGGAAAACTACCAGCAATTCCGCAAGTATCTGCCGCGCGTGCAGGCATACTATGCGGTCAAGGCGAACAGCGAACCTGCCATCGTCGAGACCTTCTACGAGGCCGGAGCCAGCTTTGACGTCGCCAGCATGGCCGAGTTCCTGACGGTTCATGAACTGATTAAGGGCCTTGGTGCGAAGCAGCGTCAGGATTTCATCTGGGATCGCATCATTTACGCCAACCCGATCAAGGCGATAGAAACGCTCACGCAGCTGGATCCGTACAAGCCGCTGGTGACCTACGACAACCATGACGAGGTGATCAAGATCGCGCGCTATGCGCCGCACTCGGGGCTGGTGCTGCGGTTGCGCGTCCCCAACACGGGGTCGATGGTGGAGCTTTCGAGCAAGTTCGGGGCCCTGCCCGGCGAGGCGGTGGACCTGATCGCCTTCGCGCACAATAACAAGCTCGAGGTGGAGGGGCTGAGCTTCCATGTGGGCAGCCAGTGCACTAACCCGAAGAACTACAGCCAGGCGCTGCACCTGGCCGCGGGGATCTTCGCGGAAGCCAAAGAGCGTGGCTTCAATCTCAAGCTCCTCGACATCGGCGGCGGATTTCCGGCGCATTACGACGACACGGTTCCTCCCTTCCGCAGACTGGCCAAAATGATCAACGCGGAACTGGATCGTCTGTTTCCGGAGCCCATCGAAATTCTGGCGGAGCCGGGGCGTTTTCTGGTCGCCTCCGCCGCCACTGCTATCGCGAAGATCATCGGCAAGGCGGTTCGCGGCGGCAAGCTTTGTTACTATCTTGACGACGGGGTCTATCACACGTACAGCGGCATTATTTTCGACCACGCCCAGTATCATCTGAAGAGCTTCAGGAAAGGTCCCACGCAGATTTGTTCCGTGTTCGGCCCCACGTGCGATGCGCTCGATACCATCAGCCTGACCGAGCAACTTCCGGACATGGAGATCGGCGAGTTTGTTTTTGCGGAAAACATCGGCGCTTATTCGGCCGCCAGCAGCACGCACTTTAACGGCTTCGCGCCCGCGAAGATCGTGCACGTGCATCAGTAGGCTGCCCCGCCAGGCAGCTAAGCGAAGCCGGTTGGCCGGTCGGGCGGTTTCAGCTTCTTCACCAGGACTTTCGAGTTGCGTCCGCTCTGGTCGTATTTTTCGCGGCGGGCGGGCGGAAGGTCGTCCGGTGTACCTTCTGAAAAACCGCCTTTCGACTGGAAGTACGTAAACGTTTGCGTGGAGAGAGCGATCAGGTCCGTCAGGCCCATTTCGCGAGCCCTGGTTTCTACGAATTGAATCAGCTTGCGGCCGATCCCCTGATTTTCTTGCGCCGGATCGACGTAAAGGCTGGCCAGTTCGCCGGTTTTCTGGTCGGGATAAACGTGCAGCGCCACGCATGCTACGGGGTTCCTGTCGATTTCGAATATATAGTAATCGGCCAGGTTCTTCTCGATGTCGGTACGAGTCCGGCGCACCAGTTCTTCGGCTTCCACCGCCTTCCTGGTCAGGAGCTGGATGGCGCGGATATCTTTCTTTCTGGCGGGCCGGATCTGTTCATATTCATTGGCGTAAATCAGCGTGCCAATGCCTTCGTTCGAGAACACTTCGGCCAGCAGCGCTTCGTCCTCGCGGCCATCGACAATGTGGACGCGCTGCACGCCGGCATTGCAGGCGGCAGCCGCGTGGCGAGCCTTCGAAACCATCTCCGGGGAAAATCCGGCGGGCGCGGAATGGACAAGTTTCAGCAAATCCGACACCAGCATGTGGCGGATCAACTGGTCGTTGTAGCGCAAGCCATCTTGTGAAGTAATGAAAATCAACTTGGCCGCCTTCAGGGATTCGGCCGCCGCGACCGCGATGCTGTCGGAGTTGATACGGTACGTTTTGCCGTCGCCGTCAAAGCCGAGCGGCGGAATGACCGGGACGATTCCCTGATTCAACAAACTCTGCAGCAGTTCAATATCGATACGCTCCACTTTCCCGGTAAGCAACTGGTCGACGCCATGGATGATCCCCAACGGATGCGCCACGACCGCGTTGGTGCAGGCGGCGCGGAGGTCGTTGGCGGAAAGACCCTGCAGGATCTCGTGCGTAATACGATTGGCGGCTTCCAGAGCGAGCTGCAATGTCGCGGCGTCGGTTATGCCGGTGCCATCGAAGTCGGAAGCGTAGACTCCCTGCTTTTCGGCCAAAGCCTTGATCTGCTCCGCCGCCCCGTGCACGAGAACCGCACGGATGTTCAGCGAACGCAGCACGGCTATGTCCAGCAGGATGTTGGCAAAGTTTTCCTCCGCTACGATGCCGCCATCGACCGCAAGAATGAAGGTCTTTTCGCGGAATTGCGGAACGTATTGAAGAATTCCGCGCAGGTCGGTAAGCTTCACGTTGGGGCCCGGTGCTTACGCAGGGAATATCTTTTTCATGCTGACGATCCGCGATTCATCGAGCTCGATGCCGAGGCCAGGCAGATCCGGAATGGTAATCCGGCTGTTCTTCGGGATGAGTTGATTTTTGTCGAAATAATAGAGATTCGGCTGGATGTCGATCTGGTATTCCATGAACGGACACACGGCCGGCGGCTGGCTGGCTACCAGGTGGGCGAGTGCGGTGGATCTTTGGTTGTGCGGGCAGACGATCACGCCTTTGGTCGAGGCGAGCGCACAGACTTTCAAAAGCTCGCTGATGCCGCCGCCCCATTCGGGGTCGATCTGAATGACATCGACGGCATTGTGTTCCAGGAGATTCTCAGCATCCCAGCGGCCGTAGGAATGTTCGCCGGTGGCGATGGGAATGAAAGTCATCTGGCGGAGCCGTGCCAGACTCTCGGCCTGGCCGTAGGTAGGAACCGGCTCCTCGAGCCAGCGCGGGCGGAACTGCTCGGCATCTTTGCACCAGCGCAGGGCATAGGTCAGGTCCCAGTGCAGCAGCACGTCGATCATGATCGGGTAATTGGGCCCGACGATTTCGCGGAGGTTGCGGATGATGGCGACGTTCTCTTCGTAGCCGGTTTGCCCGTCCGCCGGTCCCCGGACAGGGAACCATTTCTGCATGGTGTAGCCTTCTTTTTTGAGCTGGGCGGCACTCTCGCGAAGGCGCTCGGGCTCGAGCGATTGCCCGATGCAGCTGGCATAGACTTCAAGCACGTTGCGCGAGCCGCCGAGCAGCCGGTAAACGGGGATGCCGAAATATTTGCCCTTGAGATCCCAGAGGCAGTTATCGATGGTGCTCACGCCGTACATGTAGAATCCGCTGTAATGGTGAGCGCCGCTGTGGAGCTTTTCCCAGACGGTGTCGATGGCGAAGGGATCCTCGCCGATGACGTTGCGGGCCATGCTCATGACTTCATCGGCCGCGGTCTGATCGAAGGTGCCATAGAAACCCTCAGCGCCTTTATCGTTGGTGAGGATTTTCAGATAGTACTGGCTGGGCTGCAGGTTACGCAGATTCCTGGTGGTGCCATGACCAACGCTCGCCTGGTAGGCTTTGATCTGATCGGGATTGCCGGTTGCCAGCCAGATTTCCAGGGCGGTGATTTTCAGGTTTGCGGATTTGGTGGCGGCGCGAAGTTTTTGCGAAATCAACGGCACGCCGGCCGCAGCGGCAGCCTTAAGAAATGAACGTCTGTGCATGGTGGTTCCTTTCCTGTTGATTTTATCCCCAATGTGTTTGTGCCGGTGCGATTAGTGTGTGTCTATTCCGCGAAGACAGTGGAAAGTGGCAAAACGCAGGGGCCGGCGAGCGTTTCCGCCACTTCGCGCGGCTGAACGTTGCGATGATATCCCCAGGCGCGCCGGCTGACAGGGTCGACAACCCAGCAGAAGGGAACGCCGTAAGCGTGGTAGCGTTCGCATTTGGCGAGCCTCTCGGCAGGCAACTGCGATACGACCTCGATACAGAGGAGAGGCGGCTCTTCGAGCACATCCGATACATCCTCGGGTCTAAACTTTTCGCGCAAACCTCCGATCTGATGTACAGATGTCCGAGACCGGCGAAAGAATTGTAATCGTGGTGGACGACGACGAGTCCATGCGGGAGTATCTGAGCGAGACGCTTGCGTCCGGGGGATACTGCGCCCGGTCGTTTCGAAGCGCGGCAGAGGCGCTCGGATGGCTCGGTTCCGCGGTGGAATCTGTCGATCTGATGCTATCCGATATCAACATGCCGGGAATGAACGGGCTGGACCTGCTGCGTACCGTGAAAACAGTAGCGCCCGGCCTCCCCTTCATCCTGATCTCCGGTTTGTGCGATCTTCCCACGGCGCACAGCGCTCTGCGGGCGGGCGCAACAGATTACCTGTTGAAGCCGGTGCGCCCCGCGGACCTGCTGGGGCTGATCGCGCGGCACCTGAATTCTGTCGATTCGGCGAGGCTCGAGGCGGTGAAGGAGGCACTCAGGCGTACGCTGGGCTCAAGAGGCGCTTCAGGCGCCGATCAAGACGACCAATTGATGGCTATCTTCGACGTCCTTGGATACAACCGGTGGGAAACGCTGCAGCATTCGCGTCGAGTCTCGGCCTTTTCTCTGCTGATCGCACGCGATCTTGGGCTCAGCCGGGAGGTGCACAGGGGGCTCGAAATCGGCGCTCTGCTGCACGATATCGGCAAAGCGGGAATTCCTCACAACGTTCTCATGAAGCCGGGAAAACTGAATGAAGGGGAAAGCGCCATCATGCGGATGCACCCTCAACTTGGGCTGGATTTGATTTACGGGCTGCCTGGCCTCGAATTGGAAGCTGAAATCGTTTATTCGCACCACGAGCGCTTCGATGGCGCCGGGTACCCGCAGGGTCTGACCGGAACGGCCATTCCCCTTGCGGCGCGGGTTTTTTCCATCGCCGATGCGCTGGACGCGCTCTCAAGCGACCGCTGTTACCGCCCGGGACGAGAACTGGCGGGCGCCCGAGCCGAGATCCATCGCGTGTCCGGCACTCAATTCGACCCGGCGATTATCGAGTTATTCGATCGCGTGGCGGACGGGGAACTCGAAACTGTGCGCAGGCAATTCCCGGACGAATCCTAAAGGTATCGGCAAAAACACCGATATAGACCCTGTGGGGTTTGCATGCACTTCGGACGCCTTGGGGTATTTATCGCTCTTGCCGCGGCATCGCGGGCCTTTGGACAGACCAACTTGCCGGATTTCGGCAATCTCAGCCTCGATCAACTGGCCAATATTAAGGTCACCTCCTTTACCAATAAGGAACAAAAGCTCTCGCAAGTCGCGGGAGCCGTGTACGTCATCACGCAGGAGCAGATCGCCCGCAGCGGGTTGACCAGCGTACCGGAATTGCTGCGCCTGGCTCCGGGCGTCGACGTAGCTCGCGTGAATGGAAACCAATGGTCGATCAGTATACGGGAGACGGTCGGCGTATATTCCAACAAACTGCTGGTGCTGATCGATGGCCGGTCGATCTATTCGCCGGTATTTTCGGGCGTTTACTGGGAGCTTGGCATGCCGCTGCTCGACGATATCGAGCGGATTGAAGTGATCCGCGGCCCCGGCGCCACCATCTGGGGCGCGAACGCCGTTCTGGGTGTCGTCAACATCATCACCAGGAATTCGCGGGATACCCATGGGACAACGGTGACGGCGGGCGCAGGATCCTCGGATCGAGCCTTCGGCAGTGTGACTACGGGCGGTTCCTTTGGGTCCACGAATTATCGTGGCTACTTTGGCGGATACGATAACGAACCCCTGCGGACGGCTTCCGGCGCCCGGGCCGACGACGGGCTGAGTAATGTTCAGGGCGGCTTCAGGCTCGATGGATCTCATAAGAGGGACACCTGGACCATCGAAGGAGATCTCTTTCGTACGGAGGAGAACGACACCGCTGAAAATCCGTCCCTGGCGGCGCAGAGCGTAGTTTACAGCCCGTCCCAATTCACCAGCGTAGCCGCCAATCTCACCGGCGAGTGGCGGCGCCGGCTCGGCGAGACGGGGGAGCTCAGGTTTTCTTCCTATTACGATTACGCCAATCGGCCGGAACCGCAGGCGGCGAGCGTAGAGGCCCGCACATGGGATGCCGCAGTCCAATACGACTTCAAGGCGGGGCACATCCACAATCTTTCGGTCGGCGGCGGCGAACGTCTGATCACCGACAAGGTCAGCCTCGGGGAAATCACCTTCTTCCCTGACAACCTGACCTACGTCAATCTGAATGGCTTCGCGCAGGATGAAATGCATTTTGTGCACGACACGCTGCTGTTAACGGCGGGAGCCAAACTCGAGCGTAATCACTTCGGCGGCTGGGGACCGGAGCCCAGCGCCAATCTCCTGTGGATGCCCAGGAAACATCATTCCTTATGGATCTCGGCGGCCCGGCCGCTGCGCACGCCGTCGCTGTTCGAAATCGCCGTCGACGCCCCGTTCAACTTTACTCCGGCGTCGCCCGCAACGGGGGGATTGCCTGTTCTCGGCTTGTTCGCCGGTTCTCCCACATTTTCAACCGAATCGGTCAAAGACTTTGAGGCCGGCTATAGAGCACAACTGTCGAAAGCTTTCTCCGCCGACGTGACCGGGTTCTACGATCAGTTTTCGAACATCCGATCGTTTGTCCTCGGCAGTCCGGTTTTCGTGCCCTCTCCTGTACCCCACCTGGACCTGACTGCTTCCACGGCCAATGGCGGAGCGGCCACTGGTAAGGGTGCGGAGAGTTCCATCGCGTGGCAGGTGTTGCCGGACTGGAAACTGGAAGGCAGTTACACTTACATGCTCATCGATATATGGTTGAATGGCGCCGCGCCTCCAGGATCCTTGAACGGCGAGGGAAAAGAGCCGTCTCGCAACAAATGGCGCCTGCAGTCGTACGTGAATCTGTCGAAGTCCTGGACACTCGATGGTTTTCTCTACTGGACCAGTGCGGGCAGCCCCGTAACCAATTATGGGCAGGCCAATGTTCTCATCCCTGCATACACAAGGTTCGATATCCGGCTTGGCTACAAAGTGAACCGGTTCTTTCAGCTCAGCCTGGCGGGACAGAACCTGCTCGATGCTCGTCACATCGAGGCTTCATCCGAGTTATTAACGGCTTACAGTTACGTAAACCGCAGTGTCTATCTGAAAAGCGCCTGGCAATTCTGACGACTCAGTGCTGAGATCCAACCACATCACGAGCGTTCGCGGGATGGGAGGAACTGCGTGGCGCGCCTCCACGATTGCCCTGGCGGCGGTTCTGGCCATGAGCCTCGCCGCCGCGGGCGGGGCAGGCACCATGGCCAGTTCCGATGTCGAAACACGCATAAAGGCAGCCTTCATTTACAACTTTGCCCGCTTCATCGAGTGGCCCGGGCGCTCCGGCACCGGTCCGGTGAGAATCGGCATACTGGGACACGGAGAATTGGCTTCACCGCTCGAAGAAGTTATCCGCGGCAAAACGGCTAACGGGCGGTCCATTGAAGTTACCCACATCGGCGCGGCGACTGACATGGATTGCTGCGAAATTCTGGTAATCGAGCATTCCGAATCGAAGCATGTCGCGGAGATTGTCCAGTCACTTGCCGGTAAGCCTGTTCTCACGGTATGCGACGGCGGTAACTGCGTGCGGGACGGCGTGATGGTTGTGTTTCAGATCGTCGAAGAGTCGGTTCGGTTTCAGATCAATCAACAGGCCGCCGAACATGCTGGCCTGAAGATCAGTTCACAACTGTTGAAAGTGGCCATTCCGGCCGAAGGGAGGCATCAGTGATTCACACCATTCGATCGGGTTTTCGCAACTGGCCTATTCGGCTGAAGCTGATCTTCACGGGCCTCCTCACAAGTTCCATCGCTTTGATGCTGGCGGGCACGTCGATTGTAGGCTATCAGTGGTATCAGTACCGGAGCGACGTCGCAGCCGAACTGACCTCCGTCGCCGATATGATCGCCGTCAACAGTTCGGCGCCGCTCATCTTCGGAGACCAGCGATCGGCCGCCCGTACGCTGGCTCCCATTAAGGCCGAGACACGCGTGGCCGAAGTCGCCGTCTATCAAACTGGTGGAGATTTGTTCGCAACGTTCGTCCGGCTCGGAATCAACGACGCCCATTTTCCACCGGCGGCGCGCATCGGAGACCAGGGTTTCGAATGGTTCAGTCTGCGCGTAGCGCGCCCCATCGTGGTAGACGGCGAGAACGTAGGCGCCGTATATATCCGCTCCGACATGCCGGATCTCGGGCCTCGGCTTTATCGCAATGCTTCGATTATGGCTGGGGTGATGTTCGTGGCCGCCCTGGTTGCTCTATTTGCAACCTCGGTGCTGCAGCGTCTGATCTCGCAGCCCATTCAGCATCTGGCCAATGTCGCGCGCGAGGTGTCGTCCGGCAATAATTACGCCGTTCGAGCCGTTCGGGAGACCTCCGATGAACTGGGCGTCCTGACCGATGCATTCAATTCGATGCTTGAGCAGATCGAATCGCGCGACCAGGTCCTGGAAACCAAAGTGACGATGCGGACGGCGGAACTGACGCGCAGTAACGAGGACCTGATAGTGGCCAGGGACAAGGCCGAGGAAGGTGCGCGCCTGAAAAGCGAGTTTCTCGCCAACATGAGTCATGAGATCCGCACGCCCATGAACATTATTATCGGCATGACTCAGTTGACGCTCGATACCAGGCTCGACACCCGGCAGAAGCGTCATCTTTCAATGGTGCGCAGTTCGGCCGACGCGCTGCTCACCATCGTCAACGACATTCTGGATTTCTCGAAGATCGAAGCCGGCAAACTCGACCTCGATATGGTGGAATTCGGCCTCGCGGAATGCATCCGCGAACGTACCGCCAGCTTGTCGATCCGCGCCCAGGAGAAAGGCCTCGACCTGAATATACAGATCGACGAAGACGTGCCCGACACGATTGTCGGGGACCCGGTTCGGCTGGGGCAGATTGTGGTGAATCTGGTGGGTAACGCCATCAAATTCTCGTCGACCGGCAGGATCGGGATCCACGTCTCGCTGGAAGACCAACTCACGCTGAAAGAAAAGACGGGCGCCGACGCCGCTCTCTTGCGCTTCTCCATCGCGGACGATGGAATTGGCATCCCGGCGCATAAGCTGGGAACCATTTTTGAAGCGTTTACCCAAGCCGATGGTTCCACCACGCGGCGTTACGGAGGAACCGGCCTGGGACTTTCCATCTCGCGCAAACTGGTGGAGATGATGGGCGGCCGCATCTGGGTGCGCAGCGAGGTGGGCCGGGGCAGCCAATTCACGTTTACCGTTTTGGCAGCGCTGCCGAAACAGATTCCCGTGCAGGCGGCCGCCGCGCCCGGCAGCGAAACGGCGCGCGGAATGGTAGTCATGCCGGATCGGGAGCAGCGCGATCTTCTGGCCGAGATGCTTACGAACTGGCACATCGAGGCAGCTTCCATGGATAGTCCAGCCGCCGCCATCGAAGTGATGAAGTGGTCAGGCAGGGTGGGGCGGACATTCTCCTTCGCTTTGATCGACAGCGTCCTGGCCGCGGATGAACAAGGGCGGTTCCTGCGTGAGATGGGCGTCAACCCGGAGTTGGCTCTGGTACGGATAGTCCTGGTCGACCGTTCGGGGAGCCTGCCAACGGCGCCGGGCGGCCCCGCGGCCATCGAGTGGCCGGTATCTCAATCGGCGCTCCTGCAGGTCATTGCAGATCTTCTCGGGTCGCAAAAGAATACGTCGAAATCCATGCGCGCGCTGGCCACTGCGCTGGGCGCTCAAACTACTTCGGAGGGCACCGCGGTATGGGACAGACTGCGGCGCATCCTGGTGGCTGAAGACAACGCAGCCAATCGGGAACCAATCATGGCGCTTCTCGAAACCAGGGTTCCCACTGAAGCGGTCCGCATGGTCGGCGACGGCCGTGAAGCGCTGCTGGCCGCCGGCGAAGAGCAGTTCGATCTGATTCTGATGGACATCCAGATGCCGCAATTGGGCGGCAATGAGGCGGCGGCGGCGATCCGGCTGATCGATGCCAGGCGGGGCGTCCACACCCCAATCGTTGCGATTACCGCGAATGCCATGAAGGGCGACCGCGAAATCTACATCGCCGGCGGGATGGATGGCTATGTCTCGAAGCCGATCGATTTCGACACGATGTTCCTGGAGATCGAAAGGGTGATGACCATGCCGGTAAGCTGGGATATCTAAACTGGGTATTCAAGGCAGAGCTATCTGGCGACGCGCGAATCACTCACACCCAATCAAATCCGCGGCTTCTGGGCTGCATGGGGCGGCCTGGCGCTCGACGGCATGGATTCGTTTATCTACGCTCTCGTTTTGCTGCCCGCCATGCGCGACCTTCTGCCCGCCTCCGGCATCGCGCCCACCGCGGGAAATCTAGGGTATTACGGAAGCATCCTGTTCTCCGTTTTCCTTATCGGGTGGGGCTGCGCCTTTCTTTGGGGACCCCTCGCCGATCGCTTCGGCCGTGTGCGCGCCCTGATGCTCGCCATCCTCTGCTACTCGGTGTTCACCTTTCTCGGATGCATGGCGCGGAACGTCTGGGAACTCAGCATCTTCCGTCTGCTAGCCGGATTCGGCGTGGGTGGCGAGTTTGTGGGCGCGGCGGTTTTTGTCGCCGAGGCCATGCCCGATCATCGACGCGTGGCCGGCGCCGGCTTGCTGAACAGCGGCTACTATGCCGGCACCTTCATAGCGGCCGGTTTGAACTACTCCATCGGAGCCCGCTACGGATGGCGAGCCATGTTCGCGGCGGGCGGCGTCCCTGCCCTGTTTATCGCCTTCATCCGCTATGGGGTCGGCGAGCCCGAGCGCTGGAAGAAGCGCATCGAAAGCATTGGCGGATGTACGGCGCGCGATTCGTTCTTTGCCCTGTTTTCACCCGAATACCGCAAGAGGACCGTGCTCAATTGCTTTTTCATGCTGACCTCGATGATCGGGCTCTGGGCCGGATCGGTTTACGCACCGGGCGCGGTGACGCAGGTCGCGCTGCGCGAGGGACACACCGCGGTGGATGCCGCCCGCATCGCTTCCTGGGCTACTATGCTGTTGGCTTGCGGCACGATTCTTGGCTGCCTGATCATGGCCCCGATCGCCAACCGGCTGGGGCGCAAGGGAGCCCTCGCCTGTTTCTTCGCGCTGATGGCGGCATCCGTTGCACTGGGCTTTGGATACGCGTTCTACCTGCCACACCACGCGTTAGCGGCATTCATTCCCTGCCTGTTTTTCGTGGGAGTGGGAGGCGCCAGCTTCGCCGTTTATATCGTATGGATTCCGGAGCAATATCGCACCGAGTGCCGGGGCAGCGCCTTCGCTCTGGCCAACTCGACCGGGCGCTTCGTAGCGGCTGGCGCGACGTTGTTCGTGGGCGCCGGGATTTCCCACTACGGCAGTATCGGTGTGCCTGTCGCCTTCACGTCGCTCGCCTTTATCCTCGGCCTGTTCGCAGTACATCTTGGGTTCGAGACGAAAGGCAAACCGCTGCCCGTGTGACTATGCGCAGTTAATCATCCACGGTATGCCGAAGCGGTCGGTAAGCATGCCGAAACGGCTGGCCCAGAAGGTCTTCTGGAGCGGCATCTGCACCGTGCCCTCCTCCGACAACGACGCAAAGATTCGATCCGCCTCGGCCTGATCGTTAAAGTGAAGCGCCACCGTGAAGCCCACCGGCTTTTCATAGCGTCCGGGCGGAGAGTCGGCGCCCATCAACGAAAAACCGGCGCCCGTCACCGTGGCGTGCAGTATTTTATTCTGCCATTCCGTTGGGACATGCTTCGCCATCGGCGTACCCGCGTACGTCAGCATGGTTTCGATCTTCGCGCCGAAACATTGCTCGTAAAACCGAAACGCGGTTTCGCACTGTCCATTGAAATTTAAATGAGTATTCAGTTGCACAAGCGATTATCCCCCTGCAATCGCACCTACAATCAAAAAAGGTTCGGCCCCGTTCGCCACGGCGTGCGGCAGCGCAGCATCCGGCGATTCGTGCGACAGATCCTGCTCGCACGCAAAGAATCGGATGAACGGCCGGCGTTCCCTGGTCACGTGATCGCGCAGCGTTCCGCGCAGCATGGGATAGCGGGCTTCGAGCGCGTCGAGAACCGAGCGCTGCGTCGCCTGGCCCTCGACATCGAGTTCCACCTCGTCGCTTGCCTGCGGCGATATGCCAGCCAGCGTCCGCAGGTGAGCGGGCAGAACGACCCTGATCTTCACGACACTGGTCATCACGGCAGCGTCTGCACCTCGACGGAAAGAACCGCCGGAAGATCCCGCACAATAGGCGCCCAGCTATCGCCGGCATCGGCCGACCCATATACCTGGCCGCCGGTAGTGCCGAAATAAATTCCGCACGAATCGAGCGAGTCGACCGCCATGGCATCGCGCAGCACGTTCACATAGCAATCGCTCTGCGGCAGGCCCTTCGTAAGCGGCTCCCACTCATTTCCGCCCGTCCGGCTTCGATAGACGCGCAACTGGCCGTCGAGAGGAAAGTGCTCGCCATCGCTCTTGATCGGCACCACATAAATCGTCTCCGGCTCGTGCGCGTGGACGTCGATGGTGAACCCAAAGTCGGTGGGCAGGTTACCGCTCACCTCGTGCCACGAATCGCCCGCGTTATCGCTGCGCATCACGTCCCAGTGCTTCTGCATGAACAGCACCCCGGGACGAGAATGATGCATGGCGATGTGGTGGACGCAATGGCCGACTTCGGCGGTTGGGTCGGGAATATGTGGGGAGCGCAGCCCCTGGTTGATGGGTCGCCAGGTGACTCCCCCATCGTCCGTGCGGAAGGCGCCCGCCGCGGAGATAGCGATAAAAATCCGCTCAGGATTGCTCGGGTCCAGAATGATGGTGTGCAGACACATGCCGCCGGCACCCGGCTGCCAGTGAGGCCCCGAGCCGTGACCGCGCAGCCCCGACAACTCGCCCCACGTCAGCCCGCCATCCGTAGATCGGAACATGGCCGCATCTTCGACGCCTGCGTAGACCGTTTCCGGATCGGTGAGCGATGGTTCCAGATGCCAGACGCGCTTGAACTCCCACGGATGCGGCGTGCCGTCATACCACTGGTGGGTGCCGGGCACGCCGTCATACACAAACTGATTGCCGACAGGCGCCCATGTTTCGCCGCCATTGTTCGATCGCTGAATCAATTGGCCGAACCAGCCGCTCGATTGCGACGCGTACAATCGATTCGGGTCAGCGGGCGATCCCTTCAGGTGATAGATCTCCCACCCGGCAAACAAGGGGCCCTCTACGCCCCAACGGTCGCGCTTGCCATCCGAGGTCAGTACGAATGCTCCTTTGCGCGTGCCCACCAATACCCGAACGCCGCTCATGCTTCGAGATTACCCTATCGGATCGATGTGGGGCAGATTTCCGATCTGCCCCACATCGACTGTCGCCGCTACTGCGGCAAAGCGAAAGTCAGGATGCCGCCGTCCGCGGCCTGCACCACATATTGCGTCCCGCCAACCATATAAGTCATCGGTGAAGCCCGCCAGTTCTGGCCGGTTTCAAAATGCCATACAGGGGCGCCGGTTTTGGAATTCAGCGCCGTAAATACGCCGCCCGTCTCGCCGAAAAATACCAGGCCGCCGGCGGTTTCGAGTGTACCCGTGCCGCCGCCACTGAGCAGCGGATAATCCCAGACCTTAGCCCCGGTGTGAATATCCATGGCATGGATGTAGCTCAGGTTACTGTTGCCGCCCCCACCCGCGCCCCCGCCGCCAAAGAATCTTTGGCCCATTTCCGGCGGAGTGGGATCTTTGCGAATGGTGGAGCAACCTTCGGACACCCGCGCAACATACAATTGCGACACCGGATCGAACGATTGCGACGACCACTTGGCGGCGCCTTCGCGGCACGTCTCGGTTCCTTCGAGCGTGGATTCGAAGTGGTCCGTCAGCACGGGCCGTCCGTCTTTGCCATATCCGGTGGTCCAATTCTGTTTGCCCATCGCCGAGGCCAGAAGCAATTTCCCATCCGTGCGATCGAGGACGAAGAAGAAGCCGTTCACATCGGCATGCGCCAACAACTTGCGCGGCCGACCCTCCCAAGGTTGATCGATGAGGATCAGCGGACCGGTGGAATCCCAGTCGTGCGTATCGTGCGGGGTGAACTGGAAGTACCATTTCAGCTTCCCGGTTTTGGCGTCGAGCGCTACCACGCTGCTCGTGTATAAGTTGTCGCCCTTGCGTTCATCGCCGTTGTAATCGGGGCACGGATTGCCCACGGTCCAATAGACCAGTCCCAGCGTAGCGTCGTACGAACCCGTCAGCCAGGTAGCGCCGCAGCCGTGCTCGAGCGCCTTGCCGATCCACGTCGAGGCTTCTTTATCCGCGCGCGTGGGGATCGTCCAGAAGCGCCAGGCACGCTCTCCGGTGGAAATCCGATAAGCATCCACAAAACCGCGCGCGCCTTCCTCGCCTCCCGCCACACCCGAGAGCACCAGATCCCCGATCACCAGCGGAGCCGACGTCGCGCTGTAGCCTTCCTTCGTGTCACCCATGGTCGCGTCCCACACCTTGTGGCCATTGGTGCGATCGAGCGCCAGCAGATGCGCGCTGTCGGTCACCATGAAGACCCGGTCACCAGAGATCGCCACACCGCGGTTCGCGCCGCCGCCGGCCTCGCTGAGCAGTCCCTTGGTTCGCGGAGTGCGGAAGGCCCAGATCTGGCGACCCGTGGTGGCGTCGAGCGCGTAAGCCTCGTTGGCGCCCGTAATGTACATAACCCCATCCACCACGATCGGCGTCACCTCCAGTCGCGGCGCCCCCGGAACCGGGAAAATCCACGCGGGCGCCAGACGCTTCACATTGGTCGTATTGATTTGTTCGAGCGAGCTATAACGATTGCCCGTGTCGGTGCCGTCGTAGCTGGGCCAATCGCGTTTCGGCTCCATACGGCGCTCGGAATAAACGTCGCCGCTGCGCTCCAGCAGATGGAACTTGCCGTCGGCGGTCAGCAGTGTGGCGCTGAACGGAGTCAGACTGGTCAATGTTCCGTCGAGGG
>Ga0326727_10015687_pt1 | contig 16176 bp, 13 predicted proteins | sample MB2enrmetagenome_FD_207643 | JGI IMG/M metagenome (GOLD analysis project Ga0326727, IMG submission 207643) | Lab enriched peat soil microbial communities from McLean, Ithaca, NY, United States - MB29MY | ecosystem: Environmental > Terrestrial > Soil > Wetlands > Peat | place: USA: New York...
TCGAAAATCCAAGCCTATCAACAACTAGAGTCTGATACGTCTGAAAAGATGCGTGCCTAACGTAGTTATCAGGCTTATTTGGCTAACTAACTTGGGATTTTTCGGAAAGAACTTAGAACTCTTGAGCTCTTTATTGCTCCCTTTAAACGGAATCAGAATAACTGCAAAAAAACCCAGGATTCCCAATATAATCATATAACGTTTAACAGTATTTTTATTCATAACCTTTCTCATCCTTTAAACAGAAAGCCATCCCTCGTAAAGGTTACAAGGAAATGGCTTCTTCATCTTCGGAGGCACGAGAGTAATGAGTTTTGGCGGCCCTTCTCCTAATACCATTCAACAAGGTGATTGGAAGTCTTGTATAAGATGAGAATTCCAATTTCCTCATTATAAAGTGTTCCAATCTCAATATTCGACGTTTTTGATCCACCTCCTCCCGAGATAGCGGAAATAATCCAAGAAAGACCAGAGAAAGCCAGACCGTCCAAACGATCTGGCAAATAACTTCAGTTGGCAACCTTGCGTATATCTCTACTCGCCAGTTTGGATAAATTAAAACAACAGAATCTAGCAACAAACCTTCAGGCAAAAATCCCGAGATTCGAAGCTTCTCCCCTTCTAATACTTTCTGTTCAAACGACTTCTATATCTACTCCGTAACGCTCTTTGTAAATATTCCTTATTATTTGGGGTAATCTTTCCGAAAATTCTCTAAAACCGTCAGAATTATCTTCGTATTCATAATGCCTTAAATGTGTAAAGTCGAACGGGATACTCGAAACATCCTGTGTCATTAGGATCGTGGGTTTTCCAATTGTATGCACAATACCTAATTCATACATCACGTTAGGATTTCTGTTCGTTACATCAGCAATAATAAAAGCACACTGGTTGATTTTTGTCCAGATGTCTTCAATTATTATTTGACCCGTCAAATTGTCTGCTCTTAGACACTGGATACCTAGATCTTCAACATTCTTTCTTATTAGTTCCTCATAAACTCTTTTATACAAAACTAGTTTCTTTTTGATCAAGCTTGAGCACTTTCCAGCCGATTAGAGACACAGACCAAACCAATATGAACATTCCAACGAGCATAAAACCCATTTTATTAAAATCCAAGTTTTGTAACCAAAGCCAAAAACCGCTGTTCCGCCCGCTTTCTTGGGCAAACACTTGGCCGACTTCGATAATACCTATGACTCCTGCTGCCAAGATTGAAAGACCAGTGATGGTTAGGTTATAATAAACTTTTCTTAAAGGTGAAGTAAGTACCCATTGATAGGCTGTAGACATAAAAAAGCCGTCTATTGTATCCATCATACTCATACCAGCAGTAAAAAGAATAGGGAAAGATAAAACCGCAATCCATGGTATACCCTGGGATGAGGCGGATGCCGATGTAGCAAGAACTGCTATTTGTGTTGCCGTATCAAATCCAAGTCCAAACAAGAACCCTACTATATAAATATGCCAGTTTTTACTAACAACGTTAAATAAACGATTTATTGTGCGGTTTATTAACCCTGTATTAGGTCGCTCCGCACTTTCCGCAATATACGTACCACTTTGCATGCTTTTGAAAGTTTTTACGATATCCTTTAATATAATAAAATTAACAGCAGCGAGAAGAAGAAGAAAACCGCCTGAAATTAGAGTAGCAACAACCCCACCGACAGCTTGAAATTGAGGCAGTGCTTGCTGGGCCCATTTAACTGCAAAAATAGTTAGCGCTCCCATGATAACAACTACTGTTGAATGCCCACATGAAAAGAAAAATCCTACACCTTTAGTTTTGCCTCCTTGCTGAACCAACTTACGAGTCATATTATCAATTGCTGCAATGTGATCGACATCAAAAGCATGACTAAGTCCAAATGTATAGGATATAACGGCCAATCCCAGAAGTTCGGGATATTTAAAGACCCCCGTGGCAAGAAGGATCAATCCAGTAAGAAGTATGGCTAATACTGCTGATCCATACTTTACCGCGTCAAAGTGTTGCCAGTTTGAAATACCACTCATTATTATGCCTCCAATTTTTATGCTAAATAAAATAAAACCCCTTTACCTCATATAATGGTAAAAGGGTTAACTAGTATCTGATAACGATAGTAAACCAGAAGACACTGCTAACACACCCCCTAACATTCCCGTAGGTAGCTTTGACTTAAGAATAAGCAGGTCTCCTGGCTAAAGATCTTCATCAACTCACGTCTTCCCGAGAATAGACTCTCAGTGACATCTTGTAAGTAGACTCCCTTTCACAGTGGCGGGCACCGCGTCAGCTTAACTGACTTCCCTTTTAAATTCTTTCCCTCGGGAAAGAATCACTCATCCATAAATATTTGACTATTCAGATAGTATCACAACTCAAATAGTCTGTCTAGGTACAAAAACAACTTCTTACCCCGTTCTCGACATGCGTTTATGTTTCTTCATTGATCTAATCACAAAATCAGATTCCCGCAATCCGAGAAGTTTTCTATGAATGAGTAGCATTGGTTCCTGACGTACTACTGGTAGGAGGCGTAGCATTAGTTCCAGAAGCTCCACTGGTGGAAGGAGTAGTATTGGTTCCTGACGTACCACTAGTTGAAGGAGTAGCATTAGTTCCTGACGTACCACTAGTTGAAGGAGTAGCATTGGTTCCTGACGTACCACTAGTGGAAGGAACAGCATTGGTTCCTGACGTACCACTAGTTGAAGGAGTAGCATTGGTTCCTGACGTACCACTAATTGAAGGAATGATATTGGTTGCTTGAGTACTTTTTGTCACAGGAGCTTTGTCGATAGAAGTGCCAGTTGTGGCTGGTTCACTAGTGGCGGTAGGGGTACCTTTAACGGCGGAAGAACTGGCGGACCCAGAGGTAACAGTTGCTTCAGACGCCCTAGTGGCTCCGTCATTTCTGGCTTTCAGTGGTGACACCTGCATAGATTCTGGAATAGGTGCTTTTAACCAGCATATAGTGAGAGGTTCCCCATTTAGCGCCTGAGTTAGGTCAGCTATACCAAGATTCTGTTTTTGTATAATGTTCAGAAGCTTTACTATTTCCTGATCTAATCCTGGTACCCAATGAAGAAGGATAATGTCTCCGGGTTTTATTTCAGAACCGCTTCTAGTGGACAGGGCGGACTTTTCCATTTCTGCATCCCACATCACAACATATTTAATTCCAGAATCCCAAGCAGCCTGTCCAACTTGTGGGTTGTAATCCCCATAAGGAGGTCGTAACTCATCCGGCGGCGGTCCGTATTGACGGAAATAATCTATAGGTTGAGAAATTTGACTCTTATCTTCAGTCTGCGACAAATGAGTCAAAAAAGGGTGATTAAAAGTGTGGTCTTCTATATGTCCACCATCATTTACGAATTGATGCCAGAAGGCAGGGTGTTCCTGAGCGGCTTGTTCAATAAGAAAAGTAGTAATGGGCAAATGATACTGTTGCATTAATTTTAATACTTCGTCATTTGGATACCAGCCGTCATCTATAGTGATATACACTACTGGCTGTTTTTCCGGCAAATCGTAAACCAGTTTAATAGGCCCTTCTGAAGTTAAAGAGGGATTTAATTGTTTCAAAGATTCAGAAGTCTGGTTTTGTAAAGGCTCTTTAGGAGATGGATGGGGTTCAATAGTCTTGTTTTTAAAATGTAAAATTTCTAAAGAAATAGAAATAGCGATCACAATACCTAAGAGAAAAAGTGCAAAATATTTAATAAACGGTCTTTTAAAAAAGGATTTTAGGAAATTCAATTTATTATTCTCGGTCATAATCACACCTATCTCTTTCTTTCAAAAATAGCCACATAAAACAATTCGATAAACTAACTGATTTTTCCTTTAAAGAACGTCGCTTTGTTTACTGTGTTGCTAAAGGGGTTTTGAACAAGGGCCTAAAGAAGCCACTGAAATATGATGCTATTTGCTTTATTGCGGTGCAGTTAAATAAGGGGCTTTTGGAGTAGATATTATTTTCCACTTAGTAGCAATAAAATAGGGGGCAGTATTCTCTGCTGCTTGAAAATTATATACCGGCTTTATTTCATTAGAATCGTTAATAGTATGTTCTTTCAGAACGCCTTCCACTTCTAGCCATGTATTAGCTTTTAAATTAGGAGCATCTGGAGATTCAGCTATTATCCCTATGGATTGAGCATCAATGATGCAGCATGTGATGACAAACCGTGTAATAACAAACTGATTTTTACCTAACCGAGGATCTTTGTAACCAAACCCTGTCAGTCGATAAGATTGATTGTATCTGAAGTTTCGCACCCATAAAACAGTCGAAATTTCGGCCTGAAAATGGGATGAAAAACTACAAAAATCCGCATGAACACTCGGTTTTTGGTATAATTAAGATGCTAACCAAATCAACCAAAAATGAGGTGTTATCATGCGGAAACCTGTCAAAGAAATTGAAAACGTGCTTCAAAACCATGGTTATTCGATTAACAATATTATATGTGAAGTTATGAAGACCTTCAAGCTTAAAACACTTTGCCGTCAAGTCCGCTTTCAAAAACAGGCTGGTTACAGTACTGCAGAAATTCTCGCACTTATGTTGATGTTACCTTTCCTGTTTATTGAAAAGTACTCCACGCCTTATATAAAAGCGAATTCAAAAAATTTTCCACTATGAAAAAAGACTCCATTTATCGCCTCAAAAATAATGAAAGAATTCCGTGGAGAGCATTGCTTCTCGTTTGATGTGCTCCCCGTTTTGTGGACAATAGAAAAGGTTAAATTGTTTACAGGTTTATTAGCTCAGGAAGTGGGTATAATATAATTGCTTTTACCCGCTTTCAGGATAGGGCTCCGCTGGAGAGCGACCCGAGCGGACTGTGGGGTTTGGCGAAGTGATGGGCGGCGGTAATTCGCCGCCTTTTTCATGCCCGGGAACCCCGTCATCACTTTGGAAAACAAAAGCGGAAAACTCCGGGGGTTCGGGGGCAGCGCCCCCGAGAGGCCAGACGCCGTTTAGAACCCACTCGTAATACTCGTTCGGGGAGAGCTTGTGCAAATCCCATACGTATCGCTCGTTGTTGTAATAATCCATCCAGTCGTCTATCTTAGCGCATATCTCGCCAACACTCCTTCCCTTGATTTTTATCTCGTCCTTCATATGACCGAAAAAGCTCTCCTGCGGCGCGTTGTCCCAGCAGTTGCCTTTGCGCGACATTGACTGACGAAGCCCTGAATCATTTACCAAATCAATCAGCTTATTGCAGGTGTAGTGGCTGCCCTGGTCAGAATGGAACAGCGTCTTTTCGTTCACGTTCAGCGTCTCGCCGTGTTTTTCGATGAGCCTGTTTACGGTCGTAAGCACGAAATCCTCCTCAAGTGACAGGCTGCAAGCGTAGGCAAGAACCTGCCTTGTGCAAGCGTCTATTATCACGGAGAGATAAAGGAACTCCCCATCGCCGCGCGGAATATATGTGATGTCGGTCAGTAGCACGCATCTGGGACCGTAGATTGCGAAGTTCCTGTCAACTATGTTCTTAGCCACCCTGTTCGTTTTCATGGCCTTCATCATTCGGCGGTACGGGTTAGCCTGCCGGATTGGACACCACAGCCCGAACTTCCTCATCAGCCTGCGTATCTTCTTGACGTTCACTACGACGGGCGTTTCCTCCCGGAGCAGCCTCATGTTTATGCCTCTCACGCCTTTGTCGTAACCACGGTAATTGTACGCTTTCAGTATGAGTTCGTAATCCGCGCGGTCGCGTGCATCTTTCTCTTCCCTGACCGGCTCGGCCTTTAACCAACGGTAGTATCCTGACCGCGACACCCCGGCGATTTCGCAAAGCCATTCTATATTAAGAAGGTTGTTGTCGCGCGAGGTCATCTCCTTGATTACGGCGAACTTGACTTCGGGTTTCGACCGCATCATTTTTTCCGCCTCGCTTTGTTGTCCGCAATTATAGTTTTTTTTATAAACTCCATTTCCTGCTCAAGATACGCGATTTTATGGTTCATTTTGAGAATCGCTTTGGACGGCGGGAGGTCTTCAATACCTTTGCCTGTTGTCTCCGGCACCTTGCGCACGTCACGGAATTCTTCGCCGCTTTTAACCTGTTCCCGAATATGCGTCAGTACCCCGGCGCACCTCGTTTCACCTAAGACGGAAACGTCAAAGCCCATCTCGGTCATAATCCTTACCGCGTCTTTGCATTCCTCGTTGTATTTGCGCCAGAATTCATCCTTGAATTCGACGGTGAAACGTATCATCTTCACCGTTGCGCTTTTCACATAGGGATTCTTGCGGATTTCCTGCAGTTCTTCAGTGGTAAAAGTCTTCCAGTTACGCATTGTGGACACCTCCAAGGTACGTTTTTAGTATGCACCTTTTCTAGTGTTCACAATCATGATTTCCGGAAAATGCACGATTTCATCTGTCCACACTTGGGGTTTTCAGATTCCGTCGTGTCCATTTTTTGGGGCACAGTTCAGTTATTGCTAAACAATTTCAACGACTGGTGAATCCTACGAACGAAGTCGCTGACAAGTCTGCCTTTATTCTGGATGATACGACTCACGCTAAGACTGGCCGAAGAAAACAGCAATTTAGCCTCCGTATGAATTTCACAGACCCTTATAGTTTATTTGAATTATTTTGTGGATTAGCATTCCATTTGCCTAAATTTCCTTAAAAACGGATGCACCTCCCTCCTCCCCAAAATTAAATAGACTCTCGGCATTCGCCGAGCCCGTTGGGACAAGGGTTTCCTTGAACCAACCTCATAGCATTCCTCCTACTTTTAGTGGGAGGATTTTTATTTTTCATCCAGACTAACTGGAAATTCGTAAGCAACAAACTTTTATGCCAAAACCCTATAAAAACACTTGACTTCTTCAAAACACCCCCATAATCGCGACGGGAGGGATTTGTTTTCCTTTACTAACAAGATTCGGTTTTATCCAATGGTTTGGTAAGATAGTCTACGGCACCAGCAGCAAAAGCTAGTTGGAGTTCTTCTTTTTCAGTTTTGGACGTTACCATGATTATAGGGATATCAAGCGTTTCCTCGTTCTGTTTGATCATATGACAAGCCTCGATCCCATCAACATCAGGCATTATGATATCCATTAGAATTAAATCAATGGTTTGTTTTCCGTTTACACAACTTTTATCAAAGACTTGAAAGGCTTCTTTAGCAGATTGGGCAAAGAGAATGTCTGTAAATCCACCAGATTCAAGAAGCACTTTGTTTAGGTGTTGACTTGATAGAGAGTCGTCTACGATTAGAATTGACACAAGACCACCTCACAATACAATTATGACCGCCCTTTAAAGAGTCAATCCCATCGACCCCAAAGATAGACTTTACATGGGGGCTGAGGATGCTACAACATACCAAAGGATGGGGCTTACCCAAGAGGAATACCTCTTTATGAGCCACAGCCCTCGACCCATTGAGCATCCAAAACAGGGTCCCATGTCAAAGTTTTTTGATAGTCAGAATACCTTGTTATCTTGCCATCGGTATCATGCGCAATGGTGTTGACATTTACCAAGAGTCCACTCCTATTATAAAAAGGAATCTTAAAACGCAGTCCCGCTTCACCCGCCCTGGCCGCTTCAATAGAGGCACTCAAGGCCAGCAGATTGGTCTGTGAAGCGATACTCGTGATCATCGTTACTATTTTGCCAATTTCATCAGACCTTTGTCCCAGTTTTTGCACGGAATCCGTAGCAAATTCCACGGTTCTGCCCACAGTAGTAAGTTGCTCGATTGCTTTCACCAAGGAATCTCGCCCTTCCTCTGCGAACACGAAAGTTGCCTTAGCATTTTCATAAGACCTTCGAACTTCCTGAAGACCACGCTCAATCTCTTCGCTGTTAAGGTCCATAATATCCAAAACAGCACTTGTATGATCACTTTGTCTTGCGGCACCTGCCGCTACCTCATTGCTGGCTAGGGCCACCTGCTCTGACGTCTTCCCCGCTTGTTCTGCGGCCATTGCTATCTGTACCGCTGCCTCTGAGGTATCTTTAGCTATGATTTTAACCTCGCGGATGATCATCCCAATATTGTTTATAAAGCTATTGACAGACTGAGCAAGCTGTCCTGCCTCATCTCTGCTTTTTACATGGATGCTTTTCGTCAGATCACCACCATTTTCGGCAAGAATACTCAATTCATTCTTAATTCGATTGATGGGTCTTAGCATTAAGAACAAAAGGATTCCTACAAGCAAAATGCTTGTAAGACCAATAACAACCCCAAACATCAGACTGCTTATTCTCTTGTTCTCAATCATTTGGAGGGTGTCGGTATTGTCGTGCACTCGCTCTAAATACCATTTTATATTTCCCGCAAAATCTCTAATTGGAATTGCTGAGCCGCTGTATTGACCTTTGGCAAAACGAACGCTTGTACCCGCTTTCACGCTTTGGAGGTCAGTATCTGCTAATTGAATTGGTGAGGTATTTTTGCAGTGCTGGCTATCGTTTCTGTTTTGTTGTCTTGCATTCCTATAAAGTACCATTCACCGGGAAACTGCTGTTTGAATTTAGCAAGAATAATTTCATTAAATGCAAAACCAAGTTCTACTGTTCCTAAATGCTTACCATTAGAGACTAGGGGCACTATATACCGAAAGCCAACACCACTTAGTCCATCCTCAACCCCCGATAGTTCAACTTTGGCCTTATTTGCCTCAACGACCATTTTTCGGGAATTGGATAAATCATCCCCATATTTTTCGGGTTGATTCACTCTTAAGAAGGATGTGTCGTCTGGAAGATGAAATTGGAATTGCTCAATACCCATCTCTTTAAATTTGTTCATCATGGGCAAGGTAAAGACCAGAAGCGCTTCTCTATCCCTGCTCTCAAAAGCATTAATAATTCTATTGTCATTCATGATTGGAATCAGGGCGTTCTTAAGAGCCCTGCCATCCGACTGAATATCGTATTGGATTCCATCAGAAACTATCCCATGCAGCTCCTGATCATTATTCGCGACTAGACTGGTAAAATCATAAACTTCTTTTATGCTAAATACTCCTACTAAAAGCACAATGATGATAACAACTACTCCAGAGATTTTCGTACCCTCTGCCACTTTCCTGCGCCAAAATATCTTCAAATCCTAGGTCCTCTAATGACTCTCTCAAGCCCTCCGGTAATCCTCCTCCATAGTCAGTTATGCTTAATTCGGCAATATCGGGATTTGCTTTCGCTTCAATCTTGATAACATAAGGACAAGACTCTTTATACTTTTGATTCATGGCTTGAACACTATTAATAAGCAGTTCATGGGCGGCAAACAGAACGTCCCTATATTGTTTAAAACCCACTTCTATTAAAAAGCGTTCTATTTGAGATTATTTTTCGCATAGGTTTCCAGCACACCGTCCGTCAGCAGAAAAAGTATATTGAGCGCTGAATAATGATAGACACCCTTTCTAATTTCAAAAGGATATCCTATGCCCAATAGCGGACACCCTTCATCCAAATTAGATATTCGGCCATCCTGATGGACAAGTAAGCCCTTGGGGTGTCCGGCGTTAACGTATTCTAAAGAGTTTTCCAGGGTATTAATCATGACATAGATCGCCGTACAATAGTAATCCATGTCATTCATAGCAGCTTGGTTAAAATCTACCATATGTTCATTGAGGGCACTTATAACAAGCTCCGCCCCCGGATTATTTAATATCATGTTTGGCAGCAACGATCTCAAATACATGCAGATTAACGATGTAGCGGTTCCATGCCCCATTACATCAATTAAGATGATTCCATACCTGTTTTCATCAATCCGGCACCAGTAATATAGATCCCCTCCCAGAAAGGTTTCGGGAAGATAAATCCCTTTTATAATGATCCGCTCAGTAAAGATAGGCAGCGGCAAAAGCTTTTGCTGAAGGCTCTCAGCAATTCTCAAGTCATTAAAAACCCTCATTCTGAAGCTTTCTTTCTCAGTTATATCATTAAACACTAATACGAAACGAAATATAGTACCACTCACATCCTTTACAGGGCTTATTTTAAGGCTGGTAATGACTTTTGCTCTTCCTTTAGAATTGTAAATTGTACAGTCCTTATTGAAACCCACCAATTTTTCGTGGTTCTTGATATAGAAGACAATGTCCTCCAAGCAATACTGATTAATAGGGAGATCTAAAATACTTTTATTATTTATGTCTTCTCTTTGGAAACCCGTCATACGAATAAACGCATTGTTAACCCAGACAATATTATTATCTTGTGTAATCACTGCAACTCCATTGGGAGACGCCTCAACTGCCGTCACCTGGATTCGATGTGAGTTTAGTAGTAACTTCAATTCCCGTTCTTTTCGCACACGCTCATCTAGTGCCCTTTTTAACCTTAGGGCCGATTGAATTCTTGTTAGGACTTCAGTGAACTTGAACGGTTTTTGGATATAGTCCATAACGCCAGCTTTAAAAGCCTCAGCCAGATCCTCCAAACTATTGGAGGCCGTGATCATTATGATGGGTACATTGTCAAATATTTTATGTTCTCGAATATGTCTGCAGAAATCTATCCCATCCATTCCTGGCATGATCAGGTCGGTAATAATAATATCAAAACGTTCGTCCTGTTCTGAGTCGTCCCAGTCTCCTCCTGCAATTCCAAGTACATTAAGTCCTTCGAGTGCAGAATATGCTGCATTTATATGCTTGTAGCCCGCTTTTTTTAACTACTCCTTCATTTGAGGTTAGAGAGAATCAGGTATTATCTCTTGGAAGTATTTACCGATTGTATCTTCGATTATTGCCATAGTGATCGGTTTGCTAATATAGTCATCCATACCTGCTTCAAGACACTTTTCTCGATCACCTTTCATGGCATGGGCCGTCATCGCTATTATTGTAGTATTCTTATTAAATATACTTGCTTTTCTTATTTGATCCGTCGCTTCATAGCCGTCCATCACGGGCATTTGACAGTCCATCAAAATGAGATCGTATTTTTTGGTATTGCATATCTCGACTGCCTGTTTCCCATTGATAGCTAGTTCTACTGAATACCCAAGCTTTTTTAACATGGCCATCTCCAACCTTTGATTTGCTAACATGTCTTCAACGAGTAAAATGCTAATGGTTGGTACGTTATGTTTTTCAATCATCAAATGTCTTGTAACTATAATTTCCGTCGTCCCAGGAGTTTCCGGAACATCAACACCTGAGATAACGTCAATTAATTCCTTTTTTCGGACAGGCTTTGAAAGGTGACCGAAAAATCCAATAGTTTGGGCTAACTTGGCATCTCCTTTCTGAGCCAAAGAGGTAATCAAAATAAGCTTTATATCCTTCAACCGTTCATCCTTCAACAGCTGTTCTCCAAATTCAAGGCCACTCAATCCCGGCATCATGTAGTCCACAAGTACAATTTGAGGCAAACTTTCAGAAGTTAGTCCTTTAAGAATCTCAAGCCCCGCAATACCATCATTTGCACTAATAACCTTACATCCTGTCTCACTAAGATATTCGCTGAAGATAATCCGATTACTTGCATTATCATCGACTATCATTACTTTTAGACCGTTCAAAATGGTGGGCTTAAGGGGTCTGGTCTTCTGCTCCGCGTCTTCCATTTGCCCTTTTTCTAGCTCTAGGGTTATGACAAATGTGCTACCTTTGTCCAGTTCGCTGATAACTTCAATCTTGCCACCCATAAGCTCTAATATCTTTTTAGAGATAGCAAGGCCAAGGCCAGTTCCTTCATACTTTCGTGTTGTAGAAGCATCGGCTTGCATAAATATTTGGAATAGCTTTTGCTTGGTCTCATCAGATATTCCGATACCCGTATCCTGTATTTCAAACTGCAAAAGCACTTTTTCCTTACTTTCTTTTAATCTCCCTACTTTAACTAACACTTCACCCTTATCAGTGAATTTGACGGCGTTTCCTATAATATTACTCAATACTTGCCTCAATTTGCCGAGATCCCCTTGAACTTCGCTGGGTACTCCCGTAGTGATATGTGAGATTATTTCAATACCTTTTTTGTAAGCTCTCGGTGAAAACAACGAAACTGTTTCTTCAACTAGTCTAATAATATTAAACGGTATAGTTTCAATCAGCAACTTCCCCGCTTCGATTTTTGAGTAATCCAATATATCATTAATCAATGTTAGCAGTGCGTCTGTAGAAGCCTTAATTTCGGCCAGATAGCATGCTTGTTCTCTTTCCAGTGGCATACTAGAAAGTAGTTCTATAAAACCGACGATTCCGCTCATTGGTGTCCTTATTTCATGAGACATATTGGCTAGAAACTGACTTTTAGCTTTATTGGCTGTCTCTGCTTCTTTCTTTGCCAGTCTTAGCGATTCCTCATATTCTTTAATTTTAGTTATATCATCACCGATACCTACCTTCCTAACAATTTTTCCTTTCCCATCATATATCGGAAACATCCTTGACCAAATCCAAGAAATCACTCCATCGGGTCGAATAATCCTATAGTGATCATCAGCCGAACCATTTGAAGTGTCGTTCTCTAGTAAATAGGACTGAATGACTCTTTCTTTATCGCTTGGATGTATTGACTCCATAAATGATTCGGGTTTGTCATATAAACTTTGACAGGTTCTTCCCCATACTTTTTCGTAAGCTGAATTAATATAAACAACTCGTCCGTCTTGCTGTTCAACCCAGATCACTTCACCAAGGTTTTCTGCAATTTCCTTGAATTTCTCTTCACTTTCTTTTAGTTTGATTTCGCTCAACTTTTGCAGTGTTATATCCTGGACTACCCCAATTATTCGAGCCGGTTTTCCACTCACATGAAACTCGTACCCTTTCTTGCAGTGAATCCATATTGTTTCTTTATCTTGTCTAATTATCCTGAATTCTAATTCTTGCTCGCTACCGTCCGAAGGGATTTCCATTGTATTACGGACCAAATCCTTATCATCAGGATGAACAATCTTTATTAAATCATCATTGGTTGGTTTGAACTCTTGGGGCTTAAAACCAAAAATACGAAACAATTCGTCAGACCAAAAATAGTTTCCACTCATTGTATCTAATTCCAAATATCCTAAATGCGCAAATTCCTGAGCTTCTAATAGCATTTTCTTAACTTTTCTTAGTTCTTCTTCGCTATGTTTTCTTTCGGTAATATCAGAAAAAACTCCGGACGTCTGTTTAAGTTTTGAACGATAATAAAAGACGTCATACCATCTATCCGTTATATCCGAGTATACCTCTATTGAAACAGGCCTTCCCGTCATGGCAACTTCACCTAAGATTCTAACCCAATTGACAGAAGAATCCTCCACCCCTGGAAATAACTCTGTTGCCTTTTTTCCAATAATTTCGTTCCGTTTAAGATTTGTGATCTTTTCATAGGCAGGGTTAACTTCGAGTATTACATAATCAATCGGCCTTTCCTGTTCATCTGTTATTATTTGAAATGAAGCATATCCAGTAAACAGTTTATCAAATAAGCTCTTGTATTTTGCTTCACTATCTGCTAAGGCCTGTTCTTGCAGTAGTTGTAACCGCCTCAACTCTAAATGGGTTTTAACACGCGCTAACACTTCGCTATGCTCGAAAGGCTTAGTGATATAGTCAACCCCACCAACCTTAAAACCCATTACTTTATCTTCGATCTCATCTAGCGCGCTAATAAATATGATTGGGATTTTACAGCTATTTTCATCGGCCTTCAAACGACGGCAAACTTCATATCCATCAAGTCCAGGCATCTTTACATCTAGGAGGATTAAGTCTGGCAACTTAACTGCCACTGATTCAAGAGCTAACTCTCCACTATTTGCAGGCCTGACTTTAAAGCCCTCGGTCGTCAACATTTCAGTTAGCAACTTCAAGTTACCTAGGGTGTCATCGACCAACATAATTTCGGCATGGAATTTATCTTCCAGTTCATAGTTTGACATTCTAGACTCTCCCATTTTTGTTACATCTAGAAATTGCTAATAAACGAGTATAGTCCATGGTACTTGCCAATATTCTAAAGGACTGTCCTAGCTCTCGATTTAGCTGTGTTATTTTTTCTATTACACCTGATATTTGATTAGTGTCCAATGTAAGTATTGCCTCCTGCAAATCTACAATCAGATGACTTGGTAAAGTTTCAATTTGCTTATTATAAAATTCTTGAGTGTTATCTGAATCTGATGGTAATTTGTTCACTTGCTCATCTTTATACACGTAGTTTAAGCCTATCTGATTCGCCATTACTGAAAATATCTGATCAAAACGGAACGGTTTTCCAACGAAATCGTCACAACCTGCAAGCCGTATTTCTTCCCGCTCGTCCTCTAGAACATGAGCTGAAAGCGCAACAATTTTACTTGTTCCACCTGCCTGGTTAGCTTTAATTAGCCGGGTAGCCTCTAATCCATCCATTACTGGCATACGAATATCCATAAATATTAAATCAGGGTGCCACTCTTCAAAGAATTCCACTGCCTCTTGACCGTTCACAACCTCACTCACTTCAAGACCCACTGATTTGAGAAGTTTAACTAGTAGGAAGCGGTTTTCTTGAGAATCCTCAGCTACAAGTATCCGGGGAATTTTCTGTCCCTGCGCTATGCCAACGACATGTTGTGGTTGGGACTCTGTTCTTAAAGTCTCTTGGCTACCTGCCGTAAACTTTATCCCAAAGCGAAAGATACTACCTATACCCACATGACTTGTAACAAAAATCTCTCCACCCATCAACTTGACATAATCCTGACTAATTGCAAGTCCTAAACCCGTGCCACTTTTACTCTTCTTCCCAGATTCAGTTTGTTCGAAATATTTAAACAAATTGCCAAGTTCTTCTGCCGCGATACCTTCCCCAGTATCCTCCACTTCTATGATCATCAATTGTTCACTATCTGATTGTTTCTTTATAGAAAATCGAATTGAAATGCTACCTTTTTGGGTAAACTTCACAGCGTTTCCTATAAGGTTCATCAATACAATTCGTAATTTCATTTCATCTCCAATGATATTACGTGGCAAATCATTAAGGCCAGATACCTTAAACAGTAAATCTTTAGCAGCTGTTTGGCCTTTAAACAGCTGCATCAATTCGTTGATAAGAGAATGAATGTCAAAGTTAACGACCATAAGAGTGCAACGTCTTGACTCAATTTTTGCAACTTCCAAGACTGAATTGAGCAACGATAATAAATATTGACCACTACTATTTATGACCTGTAAATGTTCTATATTCTCTGAAGAGAGCAAGGTGTCTCTCTGCATCATTTGTGAATATCCCAGAATAGCGTTAAGTGGAGTGCGCAACTCGTGGCTCATATTCGCTAAGAAGACACTCTTCGCCTCATTTGCCCTTTGGGCCTGTTCTTGAGCCAATTTCGCCTGAATATTAGCGCCCCTCATCGCTTCAGCGACAACTGAGACCATCAAACTGGTTAAGGCAAAAACAGCCACCCCAAGCCAGTCAGAAGGTTCACGAACAAATGGCCGGTTAACCAATATTCGCCATCCGTACACTACAACACCGCAGGATAGACATGTTGCTATCAAACCGGCTGGAATTCCACCATAGATTGCAACGAGCATTACAGCTGGATAAAACGTTAGCCACGCAACACGTGTTTCAAGAGCTGCCAACGGCCATAAACGAAGGGCAACTGCAATAACAACCGTTGCCATTGTAAAGCCAAAGCGTTCCCATGATAATGAAGTAATATGATACGATTTCATTTAATATCCCCAATCAACGATAACCTGCATACTGATTTTTAATATTAAGCTCAATCTTTAAACATTGGGTCCATGTTTAGTAGTAAATCACTAGTTCGGAACTTTGAAATGGAAAATTTTCCGAACAACTATCTACGGTCTAAGTGTACTACCCCGTTTTCTCTATTGGCAACATCATTGTTCCATGCTAATACATAGCAGTGGACCCATACCGCTCTATATAAGGTGGTTTTAAACCCCACAGAATATTCCACTCTTACTGTTCCACATCTTTCCTTCAAATCCTCCCAAGATAACATAAATAATCGTAAGCGGTGGACTAAATAGCGTCGTGAAAAAACCTCCTGTCTTTGATATTCTGTTACAAACAGTGATATTTAAGACAGGAGGTTTTTATGGCTAGAGATTCAGCCCTAGAACAGCGTTGGCGAGACCGCATCGAAGAATGCCGCCAAAGCGGAATGAGTGCACAGGCGTGGTGCCTGCAAAACGGACTGAAG
>Ga0326727_10015688_pt1 | contig 16176 bp, 12 predicted proteins | sample MB2enrmetagenome_FD_207643 | JGI IMG/M metagenome (GOLD analysis project Ga0326727, IMG submission 207643) | Lab enriched peat soil microbial communities from McLean, Ithaca, NY, United States - MB29MY | ecosystem: Environmental > Terrestrial > Soil > Wetlands > Peat | place: USA: New York...
TGCTGTAGCCGTAAAGAGTGGCATCGCATGTCCCGCGTTGCTGCCGCATCCAGTCACAGAATGAGACCAGCAGTGCCGGATCCACAATGACCTCCTCCACGATTCTGGTCGTAACGATATCAGCAAACCGGGCATAGCGGAGGAATAGACGCGCACCCTTCCGGATGTCCCGCCTGTGCGTGCAGCCATACCGTGGGCACCGGCATCGATTCAGATGATGGACAAACTCCTCAATCGTTCGTTCGTCCAACGCCGCGACCGTTCTACCTTTCCGCCCAAGCCAATGAATCAAGTGTTCGGCCGCTCGAATGTGCCTCCGAGCCGTTATCTCTGCATAGCCCGCCTGGCACAACTCTTGAGCAAACCCCTCAAGCACGCGGCCATCTGGGCCGTCGCGTAGTTCCTGGATACGTAAAGCTGATTCGAAAAACTCTGCCAACATGACGTCCTCCTTTTAGGACGTCATGATTATGCGAAGTCCCGAGATCACGGCGTGAACGGCTCAGCAAGACCTGATGGGCTTCGCCCACCTGCTATGGTCGATCGCTCCGCATAAAAATGGACTCCGCATTAAATCTCTTATGCGGTGCACCGCATAACGTATTGGTCGGGCCGCCGGTCGCACCTGCCGCTTGCGGGATCCCGGGCCATATTCCGTCTGAAATGCCCAGGATGGGAGAGTTCGCCGTCCCTCGCGTCCTGGCGGACTTATTCCACGGGATTACCGGGACACGGGCGCTCCCGGGCGGGTCGCCTTCCATGGCGACTGCGGATAGCCCCACCGATTGGGCGGCCGCCACGGCGGCTGGCCTGTTCGCTTCACCCTCGATCAGGCCGACGAACCCAAGTCCGGCCTGCTTGCCTTGTTCAATCAGGGGCTTCAGTGCCTGTTGTTGGGCTGCATCGGCCGGCAGACCCGCGGCCCAACTGACCACCAGGCAATTGACCGGCGTACCCTGCACGACTGCCAGTGCCGCCGGATCCAGCCAATTGCGAAGAACCTCGGCTGCCTCCGCCGAGAAGCCCTTCGCCTTTTCGCGGAGTGCGATGTCCAAGGGGCCGGCCGGCCATCGCATCGGTACCGACTCTGCGTTTAGAGCCATGCTCTTATGCCTCCCATTTTTTCCGTTGACGTCGCGCCTGCATCCCCCGGACTGCCCATTCTGGACCCCCTAGGATCATCATGCATTATCCATGATGCAGTATACAGGACGCCGTAACGTTGTCAAGAAGGCTGGCCAGTTTGCCGGCGGGCGACGCTTCAACTTCCCTGGGCACTCAACGGCGAACCGGCAACCGTGCGTCCCGCCTGCGCCCAAAACAGCTCGGAAGAGTCCAGCGAAGCGGTCATGCGATCTCTCACCCGGTCCCGGTTCTTGATGCCCTCGAGAAGTTGATGATGGCGTTGCGCGCTGCCAAGCAGATCGACCCTGTAATCCAGGCGCGTGCGGATGAGGAAAAATGCAAAAAGAGGCACCACCAGGGTCTCCAGGCTGCTGGCCAGATAGCGGTTCTGGGAGAGTCGCCAAAGAGTGCGGTGAAACTCCAGGTCGTTCTGGTAGAAACGCTCCAGATCGCTGGTCTCGGCGGCCGTCTTCATGGCGTCCACCAAGCCCTGCAACACGTCGAGGTCGCTGCCCGACATGTGCTCGGCAGCCAGTTCCACGGCCAGACCTTCGAGCTCCTTTCTGACCCGGAAGATCTGTAGGGCGTCTTCCAATGTCATCTTGGTGATAAAGCTGCCCTTGTTTGGAATTCGTGTCACTAGGCCGGCCCGTTCCAATTCGAACAGCGCTTCCCTCACCGCGGTATTTCCCACGCCCAACTGCTTGGCAAGCTGCAACTCGACAATCCTGTCCCCGGGACCGAGATCGCCCGAGGTGATCGCTTGCCTGATAACCTCGACGATTCGATGTCTGAGGGAGACCGGCTTAATTGGAGCTGTTTCAATGTTCAACATACGCAGTTCTACCCAAAGGATTGGGGGCCGGTCGAAATGAAATTCGCGCCCACATGCCATCCATAGTACATACTGCATCGGAGTGGGCGGCAATCGCAAGCCCCGCTGGGCCCGCGGGGCGGAAGGAACCTGGGGCAGGTCGCGATGCCTGTCCCTCAGCATCCCAGCCAAACTCCTCTGAAAAACGCCCTTGAACCCGCCGGTACTTCCATGTATACTGCATCATGTATAATGCATCATGCTTGAGAGTCTCACATGAAACTGGCCGGCGAGCGGAGCGTGCAGTTCCGAGCCGAGTACTTTAACATCCTCAACCACACCCAGTTCAACAACCCGAGCGCCTCGGGTCCCACCAGCAGCAGCACTTCCTTTGGGACCATCACGGGAGCGGGTGGCCCGCGCATTGCGCAATTCGCACTAAGGTACGTTTTCGGAGCGCACTCGGGCAGAAGCGTTGGTGACGGCTGAATCGGTGAGGGCGATACTGGTGTGGGGACAGTTTTCCACGGACCGAAACCGAGTTGTTGGTTCTCAGGGTGTCCATTGCAGCCTACTGACGGAATCCGCATGCGGCCAGAATTCGCCTCGCTTCGCCATCGCGCCGATGTCTCCGTTCTGATCGTTGGCGGCGGCATCAACGGGATCGGCTTGTTCCATGAACTGGCCCTGCAGGGAATCGACTGTCTGCTGGTGGATAAGTCCGATTTCTGCGCCGGAACCAGCGCCGCGGCGACGCGCGTTATTCACGGTGGCCTCCGCTATCTGGAGAACACCGAACTCCGCCTGGTGCGCGAGTCCCTCCGAGAGCGGAACCTACTGCTCCGTAACGCGCCCCACTACGTAAAACCGCTGCCTACCACGATTCCCATCTTCAGTTGGACGTCCGGAATCGTTCCCGCAATCCGCAATCTGCTGGGATGGCCCGCCAAGCCGGGCAATCGGGGAGTGCTCCTCATCAAGACCGGGCTCACCCTGTACGACTTTCTCGCCGGCCGCGAATCCCCGCTGCCCCGGCACCGGTTCCACGCCCGGCGGGCGGCACTCGCCCTGCGGCCCGCTCTCAACCCCGAGGTGATCTGTACGGCGACTTACTACGATGCCAAGATCACCTATCCCGAACGCTTGTGCCTCGAACTGGTTCTGGACGCGGAAGCCGCCTGTCCCGCGGCGCGCGCGCTGAACTACGTGCGCACCCACAGCGCCGCCGGCGGCATCGTCGTCCTGCGCGACGAGGTCTCCGGCGCGACCTGCCAGGTGAGACCGCGCATCGTCGTCAACGCCACCGGCCCCTGGATCGATTTCACCAATCGCGGCCTCGGGCGCCAGTCCAGTTTCATCGGCGGCACCAAAGGTTCCCACGTTGTGCTGGACCACCCCGAACTCGTGCGGGCCACCGGGGACGAGATGATCTACTTCGTCAACCGGGACGGCCGCATCTGCATCTTCTATGCGGTGGATGGCAGGATCGTCGCCGGTGCCACGGATATCCCATGTGAAGATCCCGCGGCTGTCTGCGACGATTCCGAAGTCGACTACATCCTCGAAGCCATGCGCCTGGCCTTCCCTGCCATCCGCGTGGACCGATCACACGTCGTCTTCCGCTTTTGCGGCGTGCGTCCTCTGCCGCGCAGCGGCGCTCTCACCCCGGGCCAGATCAGCCGCGACCACAGCTACCCGGTCCTGGCTCCGGGCAATGGAATCGATTTCCCGATCTACTCCCTGGTCGGCGGAAAGTGGACCACCTTCCGCGCGCTTGCGGAGCGGGTGGCGGACGAGATTCTGCGCGTGCTGGGACGCAGGCGAGTGCGCAGTTCGGCGAATCTTCCCATCGGCGGCGGCAAGGGCTATTCGAGAATGCCCATGGGTACCGGATTGCCTGAAGACCGGCTCGCTACCCTGTTCGACCGCTACGGCACGGGAGCGGACCGGGTGGCCGCGTACTTACAGGCGAGCGCGGATGCGCCGCTGGCATGTCTCCCCGGCTACTCCCGCCGCGAAATCGAATTCATGGCGCTCCACGAGCGGGTGGTTCATCTCGACGACGTCATTCTGAGGCGAACGCTAATGGCCCTGCTGGGGCAGGTGAACGGCCCCTTGCTCGAAGAACTGGCCGCCATCCTCTCGCCGGTTCTGGGCTGGTCGCCGAAAGACGCCGCCGCCGAGGTCGAGCGAACCAGCCGACTTCTTGAGAAGGTTCACGGGGTGATGGCGGCCGCGGTATCGAAGTCGCCCTTCAAGTGATCGTAGATGTCCCGATAAACACGGTAAATCCGCGTATACCTTTCGTGATTCGCCAGGTTCGGCTCGAACCGCCTGTCCACCCCTACCATCTCCACCAGCGATTCCCGGACGTTGGGAAACGCACCCGCTCCCATTCCCGCCAGAATGGCGGCGCCGAAAGGAGAGCCTACCGAAGCGCGAGGGATCAGTACCGGCATTCCCAGCACGTCCGCCTTGATCTGGTTCCAGACATCGCTGCGGCTGCAGCCGCCCACGCTCCTCATCTCCCGGACTTCGGCGCCGGCTCGCACTGCCACCTCCACGTTGTGGCGCAAGGCAAGGGCGGCGCCCTCCAGAATGGCGCGCACCAGCGCCGCCTTGCTGGTGGCTAGCGACAGGCCGAAGAATACCCCGCGCGCGTTGGCGTGCCATAACGGCGAGCGTTCCCCCATCATATACGGCAGGAAGATGACACCCTCGCTGCCTGGTCCCACCTGCCCCGCCTGCTGTGTGAGCAGGTCGAATGCGTCGCTCCCGCCTTCCATCGCAGCCTGCGCCTCGGGCTGTCCAAGCCGGTCCCGGAACCAACGCAGGCAACCGCCCGAAGAAACCATGGCGCCGAGCAGCAGGTGGATGCCCGGCAGCGCATGCGGCATCGCAATCAGCGCCGGTTCCGTCAGGCCGTGATCGTTGGGGATGATCACGACGGTGGAGGTCCCCGTCATTTCGACGGCAATGCCGGGTTCCGTCACGCCCGCCTCCAACGCCGCCGCCGGGCTGTCCACCGTCCCGGCCATCACCCCAGTGCCCGCTCTCAGGCCGGTAGCCTTGGCCGCCTCGACGGTCACTTCCCCCTGCACGCGGTGCCCATCCACGACCTCGGGAAACTGCGCTGGGTCTACTCCGCACGCGGAGCACAGTACCTCCGACCACTCCGGGGTCGCGTAGTGGCGCATCTGCATCAGCACGGCATGCGCCGGGTCCACCGTGAGCCGGCCGGTAAGCCGGTAGTTGAGGTACCCGTTGACCTGGGCGAACTGCCAGGTCTGCTTCAGAACCTCCGGTTCGTGATTCCGCAACCACAGCAGCCGCGCCGCCAGGTAGAAGGAATCGGGCCGGTTGCCGGTGATGCGGTGGATCTCCTCCGCCCCCACCAGTTCCGCCAGCCGCGCCGCCTCCGATTCGGCGCGGCGGTCCATCCAGATCATCGCGGGGCGCAGCGGCCGCCCGCTGCGGTCCAGCGGCAGCAGGGTGGGCGCCTGGGAACTCACCGCCATCCCCAAGACCCTCTCCGCCCCATGCGGAACCTTCGCCAGCGTCTCGCCAACCGCCTTGCAGGTTGCCTGCCACCAGTCTTCGGGGTCCTGCTCCACCCACGCGGGCCGAATGTGATGCAGCGGATACTCGGCCTGGCCAACTGCGTACAGGTTTCCGCCGAGGTCCAGCAGGACGGCCTTCACGGAGCTGGTTCCGGCATCGATGCCGAGAAGTAGTGGTTCCACGTTATCCTTGCGGGCCCGCCCCTAGTGGGCGACGTATAGCGGCGCGATCGAAACCGTCGCCAGGCCGGTCACAAAGAGCGCGAACATCAGCACCAGGAGCCGGTCCACCCGCGCCCCGCCTCCCGCGAATTCCCTCCACATCAGGACGCCCCACAGCGCCCCCACCATGGTCGAGCCTTGCCCGATGGCGTAACTGATGGCCGGTCCCACCTGCAGCTCACGCGGGGCGCTGGCGGCCACGAAGTTCGCCAGCGATCCGCTCATCCACATCATGCCGCCCACGATCCCCAGAAAGTGCACCCACCAGTTCCCCTTCAAGTAGTCTCCAAAACTGAGCCGCGGACCCTCAATCGGAAATCTCATGAAGTAGGGGTTGTACACGAAAACCGACGCCAGCACGCCCAGGCCGAAGACGAATCCCACCGCGTAGGGGCCGAGACCCTTTGGACCCGTCTTGCCGATCTCCACCAGCGGGTAGAACATGCCCATTAAGACGCCACCGATTACCGCCAGCCTGATCCCTTTCCACGTGGCCGCCCGTTTCGCGGCGGCGTCCGCCTTGTCCCCGGGCACGCTCCGGCTGGCGGCGTGCGCCCGGTAGGCGATGGCGTCCACCACGATGGCCCCCACAATCAGGGCGACACCCGCGAACAGCAGCAACGGATTCCCCTGGGGGTTGACGATGTAGTTCCAGATCACCCCCACGATCAGAGCCAGCCCCACGCCAATGGGAAACCCTACCCCCATGCCCGCCACGGAAACCGCCCCGATCACCAGGATGTTCGAGAGGTTGAAAATCACCCCGCCTGCGAACCCGCAAAGAATATTGACGCCGCCGGCGTGTGCCAGATCGTCCGCGAAGCGGATGCCGTCCGACCCCCACGTGCCGAAGGTTAGCCCTGCCAGGGCGGCGCCCAGCGCCACTCCAATGGAGTAGTCGTAGTAGAGGAGTTCAAAACGCCAGCCTTTGGCGATCTTGAGCGCGTTGGCCCACGATCCCCAACAAATCATGGTCAGAATCGTGAGCGTCAACGCCATTCCGTACGTGTGCGGCAGAGTCATGAGATTTCCTTCTCGCGCGAACCGTCAGAATACTACCACCTTGCACCCCATAATGCACGATGCATCATATATATCTCGGAGATAAATGACCCAAAGGTGGGGCCGGCTACAGCCGGGCTTCAACCTGCCAATGCCCGCTTGCGGGCGCTACCTGTACCGGTACACCTTCACGCGCTGGATGGCGCGCTCGGCGAACGACAGGTGTGGTTGGGCAAAAAGCCGCACGCCGAAGCCCGACTGGTTCAGGGCCACAGCATTGGCGAGGTCGCGCCGGAGGGTGGAGTCGTCGCCACCCAGATACCGCGTGACCACCCACTTGCCGTTCTCAAAGCGGCCCGCTGCCTGTTCGGCCAGCGCCACGAACTCCGGTCCTGGCGGGTCGGGTGAAAACGTGATCAGCACGTTGTCGCCGGCCATGAGGAACTCGTCCGGGCCCGTCGCCATGAAAATGCCGTAGCCGGTAAGATCGGGCACCACGTCGAGCGCCTTCAACGCCGAGGCGTTCTGGCCGATCGGCACATCGGAGACGCTGCGTCGGCCCCACCCCGCCAGCGACACCTTCAGCGTGTAGCCGCCCATCTTGATCTCTGTCTCGGGATTGTCCTTGTTGAGCCACGCGCCGGCAATAGTGCCCTTGGCCTGGTGCTCCAGCGCTAGCGGGGCGAGTTGCGTCAGCGTCGCGTAAGCGGCCGGCAGCGGAAGGTCCTCCACATCCGTGGGAACTTGCGGCCCCGCTTCGCTTGCCCGGAACGCCGTCAGCCGCTGCAACTCGCCAATCCCCATCGACGAATAGCCAATCGCCTTGTGCTGCCCGATTGCGTAGAACGCATTTGCCGCTCCTTGGATGTCTCCGGCGGATTCGGGAATGAACAGCGGATTGCCGCTCCGGCTGTATCGCGCGGCCAGTTCGGCAAAGTTCGGCATATAAATATCCGGGCACAGCATATCCACGTGCGGGGCGCCCGCACGCCAGATATCGTGCATGTGAGCCTGCGGGCCGCCGCTCGGATAATCGCCCGGCCCTTTGTCCGCCGGCCCATTGAGCCAGGCGTTCACGAACATCGGCATGGCGTACTCGCGCTTGCCCGCCTCGGTCACTTTGTCCACGTACCGGGCATAGTTCCAGCCCATGAAAACTTCGTCCGTCTTGACGCCCTTCCCGAAAACTTCCTCCCAGGTTCCGGAGGTCTTGAAGCCGGCCGCCTCCCAGATCGTCCGGAACTCCGGCAGCAGGCTGTCCTTGTGCTGCTGAAGATAATCCATGAACTCCCTGGGCACTGGTTTGCCGAAAGCCTCGTTGGCCGCCGGGGAGCGGTCGCGCGAATCGCCGAGTAATCCGACCTCGTTCTCCACCTGCGCCATGATGACTCGCTGTTTCTTGTCCACCTCGCGAACATGCCGCATCAGCGCCGCGAACGCTCGCGCATCCGCCTGCACGTTGCTCTCGCTCAGCGTCGAGAGGATTTGCACACTCTTGCCGTTCTGAATCTGCGCCCGCGGAAAGCGGTCTTGTTGCCTCTTCACCCAGGCGGGCGCGAAGTCCGATTGCCCGTTCTTCCAACTGCCGAACCAGAGCCAGGCGATCCTCAGATCGTTTTTGTTGGCGTTGTCGATTGCCGCGTCCGCCAGGCGGAAGTCGTACTTGCCCTCTTCGGGCTCGATCCACGCCCACGCTAGAGCGGTCAGCACCGTATTCAGGTGGACCTGGTTGGCCAGTATGGGAAAGATCCTCTGCATATACGCGAGGTTCGAAGGCGCCGTGTTGGCCAACTCCCCCGACAGCGCCAGAAATGGCTTGCCGTCCACAATCAGTTGCGTCGCCGCGCCCCGCTTTTCCAGGTGGGGAATGGTTTGGGGGTACGCTGTAGCCACCAGCAGCGCGCTAATCAGCAAAATTTTCATTTGCCGAAAAATGGTAGCAGGGTGTGGCAGCGGTAACAATGGTGTTTATCCAGCCTGGGAGATGCCAGGCTTCGTCGCCGCCACTTCCATCATGAGGAAAAACGCCTGGCCTTCCGCCGCGACCCCGGCATGGTCGAAGCTGGGGGCGCCGCAAACCCCCTGCACGAAACCGTATGGGTCCACTTTGGCCCGCGCGGCGGCACGCATTCGGTCCGCGGCCGGGACGTAGCTTGCCGGCAACCAGCCCCCTGCCACGCCGGCATGGATGCTGAAAGCCAGCATCTGCCCCAGGTTGGTCTCCACAAAGCTCTCCGGCCGGTCCACCACGTCATGGAACAGCCCGTCGGCACGCTGGTGAGCCAGACATCCATCCAGCAGTTCCTTCAGAAACCCCGATAACCGTTCCCGCTCCGCCTGCCGCCCGGCCGGCAGGGCCGCCATCACGCGCGTCATCCCCGCCGCCGCCCAACCGTTGCCGACTCCCCAGAATGCCTGGCGCCGGAACTGCTGGCGGCCGTCATTCCAGATGTGCGAAAACAGCTTCTTCTCGGAACTCCAGAGCCGCTTCCGCAATCCCTCGATTTGCCGCAGGGCTTCGTCATAGTGGCCGGTCGCCGCCAGGAATGGCGGCGTAGTGTAGTAACTGTCGGACCACATTTCGGGAGCGCCGGAGACGTGATAGCAGGTCCCATCCGCTGGAGCGGGTCATCCTGATGGCCAAGAGCGCCATTGTGGAGAAGGCCGCGGACGGGCGGCTGGCGGCTATCGGAGGTGGCGTCACCGATCCTGCAATGGGGTGGGGCGGCCTATTGGCGCGCCGCGGAGTTGACGGGCGATCCCGCGATGCAGGAGGCGGCGCGCGGGTTGCTCGAGAGTTCGTCCTCAAGAAAGCTCCGCGAGCCGCAGGTCTCCCATATCCAGAAATGCCTGGGCCAGAATTCCCTGCTCCCAGGAATGGCGCTGCATGGAGAGCGCAGCTTCGGCGACCTTTTTCAGGAGACCGTCTTCGGTTGGTTCGGCCGAGCTCGGCCGGACGGCTCCCAACATGGCGCTGCCACACAGAAAACTCCGCCGGTTCATGGTGAAGGCTCCTTCCTCAATGCAGAATCGTGCCGGCGATTGCGTCGCCGGCCACGTCCAATATCTGGACACTCGATATCGTCTTCATGGTTTCGTGATCGGCAAAACTCCAGACCACCCGCTTGTCCCGCGTGACCTCGATCAGGTGCGGGGCCTTGCCGAACTGGCCGTGTCCCAGCCAGTTGCTCATGACCGTGTTGCCGTTGGGCAGCCGGTGCAACCCGGCCATGAACTTCATGCTGACACCCGGCAACTCCTCGCCCCGAATCTCCCACACGGTGCGCCCATCCGGCGTGACTTCGAACACTCTCGCCGGGGCGCCTGCGCGGTCGGCGCTAGAGATCAGCGTGTTGCCGTCCGGCAGGCGCACCGCGCTGTGCGGCCCACCCGGCGCCGCCACCTGCCATACCACTCTGCCCCCCGGATCGTACTCGCGCACCACCTGGTCTCCGTAATGTGCCACCAGATAGTTGCCATTCGCCAGCCGCCTCGCATTGCGCATATACGCCGAGCCACCGTCCTTGCCCTCCGGCAGCAGCCGGACGATCCGCCCGCCGGGATCTACTTCCAGAAGACGGCCGGCATTCGATTCGCCGATGAATGTATTGCCATTGGGAAGCCGCTGGCACGCGTAAACCTCGCTGGCGGATTCGTAAGAGAACACCACTCTCCGATCGCGCGTTACTTCCTTGACGCCATGTCCCGTGTTGAAGAGCAGGTCGCCATTGGGAAGCGCCCAGATGTCGTTCGCGTTCGGAGCATCGTAACTCCATTCCACTCTCCCTGCACTGTCCACCACGAAGACCTTGCCTTGGGTGTAATCGGCACACGCGAATCGATGGCCCGGCGCGGCCATCGCGCCGCCCAACACAACCAATGCACAACACAACTTCATAAGAGAACTCCGTTGCCGGCCTGAAGCGGCGCCATCAGCGGTAGCGATAGAGCTTCACTCGCTGAATGCTGCCGTTGGGGATTCCGCCACCGCCGATCCGCACGGATTTCCCTTGGCTGGTCTCGTCGCCGTTCAGCCTGCGTCCGGGAGCCCACCGGCCGTTCACAAAGCCGCCCTCCTCAATAGAGAGAACGCCGCTGATCGGAGCTCCGGTTGTGTACGGCGAGAAGGTAACGGTCACTGGCCCGTTGCCGGCCACGATGTACTCATCCGGTCCTACGGAGATGAAGATGGCGCCGGCCGGGACTGGCCCCGGAGGCGCTGGCGTTGGCGGGGAGTCAGGCGCGGCGGGCGCTAAAGCCGCGGGCGTGGCCGGAGGTCTGCGGGACCGCGCGTAACTCACCTCCAGGACGTAGTCGCCCAGCGGGATCTTCTGCGGCGGGTCGTCCGCGCTCACCACCACGCCAGCCATCTTGCCTTTGCCCTGGTATTCGAGTATCAGGGGGGCGAGTTGCGTGGCGGTGGCGTAACTCCCCGCCAGTGGCAGGTCCGCCGGCTCCGTCTTGGTCCCGGAAGCGGGCGAGTAGAGGAGTTCGTCGATCGCAAACGGGGCGTAACCCATGGCGTCGTGCTGTCCAAAGGCGTAGAAGAGGTGGTAAGCACCCCGGGTGCTATCCGTCTCTGGGATGAACAGCGGGTTGTCCGTATCGTTGGCCCGGTACCATTTGATCCAGTCGGGTTGATTCGGAGAGTAGAGGTCTGGCCCGCGGATGTCGATCGCCGGCGCGCCCACTTTCCAGATGTTCCCTACCTGAGGCTCGGGGCCACCGCTGGGGTATGTCCCGGGTCCACGTCCCGGCCCGGGCATGGAGCACCAGGTGTTCACGTACATCGGCAGCGGGTACTCGGCCTTCCCCGCCGCGGCCACATGGCCAACATAGCTCGCATAGTTCCAGGCCATGAAGATCTCATCCGTGTACGCAGCGTTGCCGAATACCGCTTCCCAGGTTCCGGACATCCTCGACCCGGCCGCCTCCCACGCCTTGCTGAGGTCCGGGTGCATACTGTCCTTGTGGATGGCGATATAGTCCAGCAGTTCCTTTGGCACGGGTCCATCGAAAGCCTTGTTCGCCGCTGCGCACCTGTCCCGCGAGTCGCCCAGGACGCCCACTTCGTTCTCCACCTGCATCATGATGACCGTGTGACCGGTGTCCACTTGCTTGATGTGCCGCATGAGGGCCGCAAAAGCGCGGCTATCGGCATCACGGTTCGCCGTGCTGACGGTGGAGAGGGTCTCGATGCCGTTGCCGTTCTTGTCCTGCACCCGCGGGAACCGGTTCTGATCGGTTTTTACCCAGGCTGGAGGATAGCTGGAGACGCCGTTCTTCCAGCTTCCGAACCACAGGAAAATCAGCCGCAGATGGTTGTCCCGCGCAGCCTGGATCGCGCCGTCCACCAGGGTGAAATCGAACTGGCCCTCTTTGGGTTCCAACAATTCCCAGTAGACGGCGGTTAGCACGGTGTTAATATGCATCGCCACGAGCTTCGGCCAAATCGGCTTCAGGTAGTCGAGACTCGATCCGCTGGAGTTGCGCAGTTCTCCCGCTAGCATCAGAAACGGTTTGCCGTCGACGATCAATTGGGTGGCTGTGCCCTGCTTCTGAAGATACGGAATGGACGCGGAGGCGACGGTAGTGGTTTGAGCGCGAGCCGGCGCCGCGGCGAGCCAAAGCACAGCCAATAAACTATAAACAGATCTGCTAATCATAATCAGCTCTCAAAAAGCCGTCGGTGGGATTATACTCCACTCGGATCGGTTCCGACCCGGTTTCTCCGCCGCCGGCTTTCCTAAGGTTGTTAACTCAGACTGACGAGTGTACTCTTGGACTGAAAAGAGGTTCTGCCGCGTGAAAACCGTCATTAGGATCCTTTCCCTTCCGCTTCTGGCAGGAGCGCTGACGGCGCAGCGTCCCTGGCAGGAGATCACGGTGCCGTCGTTACGCGAGGCCGCCGCCAACTTCAAAGTGCCGCCGCACGAATACGGCGCCATCCAGCCGTTTGCCAGTTGGAACGGCACAGACCCCAAGGAAGTGAGGGCAAGGATCGTCCGGGATTTCGACCGGCTCGCGGCCAACGGCATCTTCGTGGTGAATCTCTCGCCGGGACGCGGCGAGCCGAGGTACCTTTCGCCGGAGCACATGGACCAGGTGAAGTTCACGGTCCAGGAAGCGGCGAAGCGCGGCATGAGGCTGTGGATCCAGGACGAATCGGATTATCCCAGCGGGTTCGCCGGCGGCAACATCAGCAGGCAGTACCCGCAGCTCGGCATGCAGGGCATCGTCGCCGATATCCGGGTCCACGTCGTGCCCGGCCAGACACTCACCATGCCCGTGCCGTCGGACACGCTGGCAATCTTCGCGACGAAAACGTCTACCGACCAACAAATCCAAGGGGTAGTTCCCATTCCGGTTCCGCCGAACGGCCAACTGAAGTGGACAGTGCCGAACGAAGGGTCGACCCCCAACGAGCCCCGCCTTTCCTGGGAGGTTGTGTTCGTGCGGCACATCTACGTCAGTTCGCCGACGCGGAACTTCAATCGCGAGGACGGGACCCGGGCGAAGGATGCCCTCTATTCGCTCATCGACTACCTGGATCCGGATGCCACGCGCGCCTTCCTCAAGATCACGCACGAAACCTACCGGCAGGCGGTCGGCGATCAGTTCGGCAAAATCGTTCTGGGTTTCTTCGGCGATGAGCCTGACTACAGCAGCTCCATTCCATGGACTCCCAAACTGCTGGAGGAGTTTCAGAAACGGAAAGGTTACGAGCTGAAGCCCTACATACCTGCGTTCTTCATCGGCAGGGGGACGGAAGCGACGGAAGAAACACGCCGGGCCAGAGCCGACTACGCCGACGTTTGGAGCGGTATCTTCCAAAACAGCTTCTTCCGAGAGCAGGCCGAGTGGTGCCGGAAGTACAACGTGGAGTACCTGGTGCACCTGAACCACGAAGAGACCATGATCGCCCTGGAGCGCAGTGAAGGCGATTACTTCCGCGACAACCGCCACGTGCAGGTGCCCGGAATCGATAACCTGAGCCAGCTTGTGCCGGACGCGATACACGGGCCGGATGGGACCTGGAACATCAACAACAACTTCCCCAAGTTGGCCTCCTCGGCGGCACACCTGTTCGGCAAGCCCAAAGTCTGGACCGAAGAGGCCGGTGGACCGGGCATTGACGGCAAGTTCCAGTTGGATTTTCAACTGGTCAGGGGAGTCTCGTTGCTGCAGATCCGGGTTCCGGTGTTGCGCGGTGTTGGCGGTGACCCGCCGGTGGCAGCCCCGCCGCCCGTGGTGCCGCCGCAGGCGCCGATGCTGGCGTGGTATGCCAACCGGGGCGGCTACCTGATGGCCATCGGCCGCCCGGCCGCGCAGGTGGGTCTGTACCATCCCGGCAACAGCATATGGATGGGCGACCAGGAGGCCGACCGCAGCACCACCAAACTCGGCTGGCAGTTGCTCGAACACCAGGTGGATTGGGATTACTTCGACGAGCAATCGCTCAGTGGCGTGGCCACCATCGAGAGCGGCGGCTTTAAGAATCTCAGCGGCCAGGTTTACCGGGCCATCGTGGTGCCGTCCTCGACGGTGATCACGCGCACCGGTCTGGAACGCTTTCAGTCCTTCGCCAAGGCGGGAGGCAAGGTGATTTTCGTGGGCAAGACGCCAGGGCTGGTGGTGGACAAGACGTTCTTGAACGCCAAAGACGCACCCGACCTGAGCTTCGCTACGCTGATCGAGCCCTCGGGCGAGATCACGCCGCGCCTGCTCGCGGCGCTTCCCAAACCGGATGTGGCGCTGGACGCAGCGTTCCCAAGGTTGACTTACACCCACCGCAGCTGGCGCGACGCCGAAATGTACTTCTTCTTCAACGAGAGCAACCAGGCGGAATCGCGCAAGGCGACCATCGCCGGTAGAGGCAAGGCGCAGGCCTGGGACCTGACTACGGGCGAGATTCGTCCCATCGACGGCGCCACGGCGGAGAACGATTCCGTGCTCTTTCCGCTCGTGCTCGGTCCTTACGAAGCCAAAGTCGTGGTGGTCGGGCCGCTTCCCAGCCCAGTGGCGGCTCCGGAACCCCCGTTGGTATCCGGCACTACTCTGGCGGAACTGGGTGGAGACTGGACGTTGGACCTGAACGGCAGATCCGTGACCGCGCCTCTGAAATCGTGGGAGGAACTGGGTGCGCAATCGTTTGCCGGCCCGGCAACGTATCGCAAGCAGTTCACGGCTGCCGCGGCGCCCGCCGGGAAACGGATGTTTTTGGAAATCGCCGATGTGCGCGACTACGCTCGCGTGAAGCTGAACGGCAAGGAACTCGAAGCCCGCGCCTGGCAGCCCTATCGCTGGGACATTACCAGCGCTCTGAAAGCCGGCTCCAACGATTTGGAGATACAGGTGAACGCTACGCCCGCGGGCCGCGGAGGCCCCGGTGGAGCGCCACCTTCGGCCACCGGCGGCGGAAGGGGTCGGCCCGGCGCGACTCCGGCTTCCGGCCTGCTGGGCCCGGTTCGCCTGGTGGCACGCTAAACGTGGCGCGGCGGGAAAACCCCGGGGGCGCTACGCTGCCAGGATGATCGTCTGCTGCAGCTTGACGCTTCGGTGCTACCCAAGAATGGACTAGTAGCGCTCGGCTGAAGTGATCCACGCCGGGAACGGGACTGGGAACGTGAGCGAGATCGGCGGGCCGTCATCTACGGCGCAGGCGTGTGTTTGGGGGAGGAGCAGGCGATACCATCCACGCCGAAGGCGTGCGGGGTGGGTGTCGCGGGGATTGTTGCTGGCGCAGGATGGCGGGGCGGACCTAGCTGCGCGTGCCCGGATTAAGATCGTACAGAAAAAGAAGGATGCGGTTGCGGTCAATTGCCCAGCCATTCGGTGGGTGGTCGCTGACGCGCGTGTCGGGGTCACCTCTGACAGGAGTAATTCTTCGGGTGCTGCGGCATCAAATTCCGGTTCACTTCCTGTTTGGTAGTGTCGGCGCTATTGCGGTCTTCGGCCGCCGTGCGCTGGCGCGTAACCAGAGGTCGACGATGCGCTGAAGGCTTCCTCGTCTTTCGCGTCGTTCTCGCCGGTCCAACCGCAGGAAGTGAGGAACGCCTCTTGGTCAGATTGCAGCCGAAGTCAGTTCGCAAGGGCTGACGGCAACACACGCGGAGACCAGAAGGTCGGCCATGGCGAAAATAGCCCACCCAACCGCCCACCCGCAGCCGTGTTTTTAGTACCTAAAATGAGAGATTTAATGCGAAAACAGTTGCTGTATAATCAAGAACTTACAGAACTCAGTCTGGCTACGAACCAGAAGGTCATCGGCGATAGTCTGACGGGCAGATCGTCGTCGGAGCGATCGGCGCGTCCGCCAGGGACCGTCTGTGCCAAGGCAGGTGCGCTACCAGAGCATTTTGCTTGGGGTTTAAGAGGTCAGGTTCGGATTCCGCAACGCCAATGACGTCGGACTAACGTGGGGGGATTTCGCAGGAAATCGGGACTGCCGGG
>Ga0326727_10015689_pt1 | contig 16176 bp, 15 predicted proteins | sample MB2enrmetagenome_FD_207643 | JGI IMG/M metagenome (GOLD analysis project Ga0326727, IMG submission 207643) | Lab enriched peat soil microbial communities from McLean, Ithaca, NY, United States - MB29MY | ecosystem: Environmental > Terrestrial > Soil > Wetlands > Peat | place: USA: New York...
CGACAAGGACTGCTGGCGCGCGTCGACGAGCGCGCCGAGGCGGGTCTTGTCGAGCGCCAGGCTCGCCGAGCGCCGAGCAAGATCGTCGCGCTGCTTGGCGATCGAGGCGCGCAGGCTGGCCTGTCGCTCCAGATCCTGCCTCAGCGCTTCGGTCTCGCTCTTGAGTTCGCCGACCGTCGAACCGAGCACGATCGCGGCGCGGATCGCCTCGGCCATGTCCTGCGGCTTCACCAGGATCGCCGGCGGCGGGTTGCGCCCCATGCGCTGCAACACGGCCAGAACGTCGGCGACGACGGCGCGCCGATTTTCGAGCGAGCGGCCGAGAGCGTCGGCGCTGGCGTTCAGGCCCGCGAGACGATCGTCGGCCGCGGCGATTTGCCGTTCGGCCTCCTGCACTTTCGCGGTGGTGTCGATCAGGGCGGCGTTGAGCCGCGCGCGGTCGGCGCGAAAGGACTCGATATCGGCTTCGATGCGCCGGCGTTGCTCCTCGGACGCGCGCATCGTGTCTTCGACGCCGCGCAACTGGGTCTCTTGAGCGGCCTTTTCGTCGACCTTGCCGCCGACGCCGTCGGAGTCGGCGCGAACGCCCCCGCCGGTCAGGAGCAGCGCAGCGCCGATCGCCAGCGCTCGCATCGCCGCCGCCCTCGCCGCCGTCGCCGCTCGATTTCGCTTCGCCATCGCCGAGGCGCGCCTCGCATGAATCGGCCGAATTTTCCGCGTTCAGCCGCGATGATAGGGATGACCGCCGAGAATGGAAAGCGCGCGATAGAGCTGCTCGCCGGCCATCACCCGCACCAGCTGATGCGGCCAGGTCATCGCGCCGAAAGCGAGGATCGTGCGGGCTTGAGCGCGCAGGGCGGGATCGAGGCCGTCCGGCCCGCCGATGACGACGGCGTAAGCGGGCGCAGCCGCGTCGCGCGCCTTGCCGATCTCGGCGGCCCATTGCGCGCTGGTCATCGCGGCGCCGCGTTCGTCCAGCAGCGCCAGCCAGGCCCCCTTCGGCGCGGCGGCGAGAATCGCGCGCGCCTCCTCGGCCTGGCGATCCTCGGCGCGGCGCGCGCGGCCCTCCTCGACTTCGCGCAGGTCGACGCCGGATATCCCCTGCAAGCGGGCGAGATCGGCGAGCCGCTTGAAATAGCGATCGAACAATTCCCGCTCGGGACCGGACTTCAATCGGCCGACGCCGATCAGCGCCAAGCGCACCCTCGGCTATCCCGGCCTCGCCGGACGCATTTCGCCGGGTCGATCGGCGCTCCACATCTTCTCGAGATTGTAGAACCGGCGCGCCTCGGGCCTGAAAATATGGACGATGGCGTCGCCGGCGTCGAGCAGCACCCAGTCGCAATTGGGGAGCCCCTCGATGCGCGGGGCCGGATAGCCCGCCGCCCTGCAGGCCTTGACCACGTGATCGGCGATCGCGCCGACGTGCACGTTCGAGCGGCCGCTGGCGACGATCATGACGTCGGCGAGCGTCGTCTTGCCTGCGACATCGATGGCGACGACGTCCTCGGCCTTGGAATTCTCCAGGCTGGCGAGGATCGTGCGGGGGAGGAGTTCGTCCTTTGGCGGGGTCCGGGGGACGGCGGATTTGCGTCGGCGCGGCGACGCGATGTTCTCGGACGTCAGGGTCAGTGTCGCGGTCCTTTCGCTCGGCCGGCTGATTCGCCGCGGCCGATAGCGAAAAGATGATCCCGCCATGCTAAGTTTTCAAGACGATTGACGACGCTGAAGAATCGGCGCGGCGCAACGCCGTCGACGAAGCGTTGGACCGCGGCCCGTGCAGGAACAGGAACGCCGGCGGGGGAAGGCGGGCGAAGCGCGCCGCTTCGCTTTCCGGTCGACGCCGGCGCGCCAGAACGGCCCCGGCGCGGCCGGCGAGCGCCCGCAACGTCGATCCCGGGCGGTCGACGACCAGGATCGGCGCGAGATCGGCGATCGCGCGCCAACGCCGCCAAAGGTGAAATTCGCTCAAATTATCGGCGCCCATGATCCAGACAAAATGCGCGCCCGGCGCCCGGCGCTTCAGCCAAACGAGCGTTTCGCAGGTGTAGCGCGCCCCGATCTCCGCCTCGAACCCGGTGACGGCGATGCGCGGATCGCGCGCCAACCGTTGCGCCGCTTCGATGCGGGCGCGCATTTCGGCGAGGCCCGCCTGCGGCTTGAGCGGGTTGCCGGGCGTCGCCAGCCACCATAGGCGGTCGAGACGAAGGCGGCGCAGCGCCAACTCGGAAATCGCCCGATGCCCTTCGTGCGGCGGGTTGAAGGAGCCGCCGAGCAGGCCGATCGTCTGTCCCGGCGCGAAGGGCGGCAAGCGCACGATCATCGCGTCGCCTGCTCGGCCAGCCGTTGCGCCTGGCGCTCGGCGGTCAGCGCGTCGATGATTTCGTCGAGCCCCTCGCCCGTCATCACCCGGTCCAGCGTGTGCAACGTCAGGGCGATGCGGTGATCGGTCACGCGCCCCTGCGGAAAGTTATAGGTCCGGATGCGCTGCGAGCGATCGCCGGAACCGACCTGCGCGCGCCGCTCTTGGGCGCGTTCGTCGTTGGCCCGCTGGTTCTGCGCATCGAGAATGCGCGAGCGCAGCAGCGCCATCGCCTTGGCGCGATTGCGGTGTTGCGAGCGTTCCTCCTGCACGGCGACGACCACGCCGGTCGGCAAGTGGGTGATGCGGATCGCCGATTCCGTCTTGTTGACGTGCTGCCCGCCGGCGCCGCTCGATCGCATGGTGTCGACCTTCAAATCCGCCTCGTCGATGACGAGGTCGAGTTCCTGCGCCTCGGGAAGGACGGCGACCGTGGCGGCCGAAGTGTGGATGCGCCCCTGCGCCTCGGTCGCGGGAACGCGCTGCACGCGATGAACGCCGCTCTCGAACTTCAGCCGCGCGAACGCGCCCCGCCCCGCGATTTCCGCGACGATCTCCTTGTAGCCGCCCGCCGCTCCCTCGCTCAGCGAGAGGATATCGACCTTCCAACCCTTGGCTTCGGCATATTTGAGATACATGCGAAAGAGGTCGCCGGCGAAAAGGGCGGCCTCGTCGCCGCCCGTCCCGGCGCGCAACTCCAGGATGACGTTGCCTTCGTCGGCCGCGTCCCTGGGCAGCAGGGCGATGCGGATCGCCTGCGCCATCGCCTGCGCGTCCGCGGCGACGCGTTCGAACTCGACCCCGGCCATCGCGCGCATTTCCGCATCGAGATCGGGCTCGGCGAGCAACGCCGCGAGGTCCGAGCGCTCTTTATCCTTGGCGCGCCAGGCTTTGATCGCCCCGACGATGGGATCGAGTTCGGCGCGTTCGCGCGACAACGCGGCGTATTCGCCGCCCGCCACGCCCTCGGTCAGGCGCGCATCGATTTCGCCGTGGCGACGCAGGATGATGTCGAAATTGTCGTTGGCTGACATGGCTGGCGTTTGGCGAACGGGAAAGGAGCGAAGCGGAAAACGGCGCGCGGCCGCTACAGGCGAACCGCAAGGCGGGTGGCGAGGTCTTGCAGCGGCGCGCGCAGCGAGTCGCTACGGTCGGGCGACGCCAACATGGCGTTCAACTCTCGAGTCGCCGCCTCGGCGTCGAGCGAAAGGACCATGGCCTTCATCGGACCGATCGCCGTCGCCGCCATCGAGATATGGCGATAGCCGAGCCCGATCAGCGCCATCGCCTCGAGCGGACGCCCGCCGATTTCGCCGCACAGGGCGACCGGTTTGCGGTGTCGCGCCCCCGCCTCGGCGATCGACCTCAGCGCGCGCAGGAATGCCGGCGAAAGCGGATCGAACCGACCGGCCACGCGCTTGTTGTCGCGGTCGGCGGCGTAGAGATATTGCATAAGGTCGTTCGAGCCGACCGACAGGAAGTCCGCCAGGGCGGCGATTTCGTCGAGCTGCCAGAGCAACGCGGGGACTTCGACCATCGCGCCGAACTTGATTTCGCGCGGCCGCTCGCGCCCGCATCGATCGGCGAAAGCGATTTCCTGTTGCAAGATGCCCTGCGCCGAGGCGAATTCGCCGACCGTCGAAATCATCGGGATCATGACGCGCAATTCGCGTCCCGCGGCGGCGCGCAGCATCGCGCGCAACTGCGTGCGCAACAGCGCCGGGCGGTCGAGGCCGATGCGGATCGCGCGCCATCCGAGCGCGGGATTCCCCTCGTCCAGCCTCTTCATGTAAGGCAGCAACTTGTCGCCGCCGATATCGAGGGTGCGAAAGGTGACGGAGCGGTCGCCCGCGGCGTCGAGAACGGATCGATAAATGGCCTCCTGCGCGCCCAGACGCGGAAAGCGCGAGGCCAGCATGAATTGCAGTTCGGTGCGAAACAGCCCGATCGACAGGGCGCCGGTCTCGCTCAGGTGCGGCATGTCGATGAGCAGGCCGGCGTTCATGTGCAGGCCGATCTCGACGCCGTCCAGGGTGAGCGCGGGACGATCGCGCAACGCGCGATACTGGTCCTGCCGCTGGGCGCGCAAGCGCGCCTCGGCGGCGTAAGAGGCCTCGACGTCGGGCGGCGGGCGCAAATGCACTTGGCCGGCGGCGCCGTCGACGACGATCGCGTCGCCCTGTTCGGCGATCTCCGAGATATTCGGGATGTCGCTGACCACGGGGATCGCCAGCGCGCGCGCCACGATGGCGATGTGGCTCGAAGCCCCGCCTTCCTCCAACACCACCCCGCGCAGGCGCCCGCGATCGTAATCGAGCAGCGCCGCCGGGCTCATCGAGCGCGCGACGAGCACGGCGTTTTCCGGCAGTTCGCTGGGCAGGAGAACGAGGCTCTGACCCGCCAGTTGATGCAGCAGGCGGTTGGCGATGTCGGTCAAATCGTGGAGGCGGTCGCGCAAATAGGGGTCGGTCTGACGCTGCAACCTGGCGCGCGCGTCGTTTTGCACCCGCTCGACCGCCGCTTCGGCCGTCAGCCCGCTGGCGACCGCCTCGCGCAGCCGGCGCAGCCAACCGCGATCATGGGCGATCATCCGGAACGCCTCGAGCACCTCGCGATGTTCGCCGGCGCCGCCGTCGTCGCTGCGGTCGATCAGATCGTCGACCGAGGCGCGCATCGCCTCGATCGCCCTCTCCAACCGATCCATTTCGAACGCGATGTCGTCGGCGACGATCTTGGTCACTATGACGCGCGGCTGATGCAGGACGACGTGGCCGAGGCCGAGGCCGTCGGCGATCGGAGCGCCGGTCAGGGAGAGCGGCCTGGCCGCGGCGATCGGCGCGCCCTGCCCCCCGAGGGACTGCAATTGACCGGAGGCGACCATTTCCGCGAGCAGCATCGCGGTGGTCTGCAGCGCCTCGATTTCCTCCTCGGAATAGCTGCGGCGCGCGCGGTTCTGCACCACCAGCACGCCGAGCGTCGCGCCGCCGCGCAGCACCGGCACGCCGAGGAACGAATGGTAGATTTCTTCGCCGGTCTCCGGCTTGTAGGAAAAAGCCGGATGTTTTTGCGCGTCGGACAGGGCGAGCGGTTCGGCGGTGGCGGCGATCAAGCCGACGAGGCCCTCGCCGGGGCGCAAGGTGGTCAAATGGACGGCCTCGCGGTTGAGGCCTTCGGTGGCGAACAGCTCGAGCGGCCCGTCGGCGCGCGCGACATAGAGCGAGCACACCTCGGCGACCATGTTCGAAGCGATGAGAACGACGATGCGGTCGAGGCGCGCCTGCGCGGCGACCGGCTCCGCCATGACCTCGCGGAGCCGTCGCAGCAACAGTCGCGGTCCGCCCGGCGCGCGCATCAACGAATCCTTAGCTTCTTCTTCAGGCGAAACGCCCGAATTCCGCGTCTCGCCGCTCGCCGATGCGCCCCGTCTCGCGCCCCCTTGCCTCGAATCGCGCGCTGGCGCCCGATCGGCCGCCTTGAGAGCGGTATAGCCAATCCGTTGGCTGCGCGGCAAGGGCGACGCCCGCCAGCGGCTCCCTGTCGCTCCTAGCAAAACGGGCGCCGCGGCCGTCGCTCCGCCGTCCCGCCGAGCGCAGGCGCGCAGAGAGCGGGCGGCGAGGCGTATTGGCCGGCGCGCGTTGACTCGGCCAATCCCGCCGATTAGGGGTGGCGGCCGCGACAGCTCGGCCGGCGCGCAAACGACATGACAGGTTTCTCGGCGCCATGAAAATCCTCGTGCCGGCAAAGCGGGTGGTCGACTACAACGTCGCCATACGCGTCAGGCCCGACGGATCGGGCGTCGAGCTGGCCAATGTGAAGATGTCGATGAACCCGTTCGACGAAATCGCCGTCGAAGAGGCGTTGCGCCAGAAAGAAGCGGGAAGCGCCAGCGAGGTCGTCGTCGTCGCCATCGGCCCGGCGCAAGCCGCCGAGACTTTGCGCGCCGCGCTGGCGATGGGCGCCGATCGCGGAATTCTGGTCAAGACCGAGGCGCTGGTCGAACCACTGGCGGTCGCCAAGCTGCTCAAGGGGGTCATCGGCCTCGAACAGCCGGGCCTCGTCATCATGGGCAAGCAGGCGATCGACGACGATTGCAATCAGGCCGGCCAGATGCTGGCGGCGCTGATGGGTTGGGGACAGGGAACCTTCGCCTCCAAGGTCGTCGTCGGCGACGGCAAGGTCGCGGTGACGCGCGAAGTCGACGGCGGCTTGCAGACCGTCGAATTAAAGCTGCCGGCGATCGTGACCGCCGACTTGCGCCTCAACCAGCCGCGCTACGTCTCTTTGCCCAACCTCATCAAGGCCAAAAAGAAGCCGATCGAGGAGAAGACGCCGGCCGATTTCGGCGTCGACGTCGCGCCGCGGTTGAAAGTGCTGAAGACGGCGGCGCCGAGCGGCCGCAAGGCCGGCGCAAGGGTCGCGACGGCAGCCGAGCTCGTCGCCAAGCTGCGCGACGAAGCCGGGGTGATCTAGCGATGGCGACCCTGCTGCTGGCCGAGGCCGCGGACGGCCGTTTGAGCGACCTGACCGCGCGCGCGTTGACCGCCGCGCGGCAACTGGGCGCCCCGGTCGATATTCTGGTGGCGGGCGCAGGCGTCGCCGACGCCGCGGCGGCGGCGGCCAGGCTTGCCGGCGTCGCGCGCGTGCGCGTCGCCGACGCTTCCCTCTATGAGCACGGCCTCGCCGAACCGCTCGCCGCGCTGATCGTCGCCCTGGCGCCCGATTATGCGGCGATCCTGGCCGCCTCGAGCCCCTATGCGCGAAACGCGCTGCCGCGCGCCGCGGCGCTGCTCGACGTGATGCAGGTCTCCGATATCGTCAAGGTCGTCTCTCCCAACACCTTCGAACGGCCGATCTACGCCGGCGCCGCGATCCAGACGGTCCAGGCGAGCGACGCGAAGATCGTCGCGACGGTGCGCGCCGCCGCGTTCGCGGCGACGCCCGAGGGCGGCGACGCGCCGATCGAGCCGGTCGCCGCGGCCGCCGATCCGGGCCTGTCGACTTTCGCCGGCGAAACGCTGGCGACCTTGGATCGGCCGGAGCTGACCTCGGCCAAGATCGTCATTGCCGGCGGGCGGGGGCTGCAGAGCGCGGAGAACTTCAGGCGCCTGATCGAGCCGGTCGCCGATCGGCTCGGCGCCGCGATCGGCGCTTCGCGCGCCGCGGTCGACGCGGGCTACGCCCCCAACGACTGGCAGGTCGGCCAGACCGGCAAGGCGGTGGCGCCCGATCTCTATATCGCGGTCGGCATATCCGGGGCGATCCAGCATCTGGCGGGGATGAAGGACTCCAAGGTCATCGTCGCGATCAACAAGGACGAAGACGCGCCGATCTTCCGCGTCGCCGACTATGGCCTGGTCGCCGACCTCCACACAGCGCTGCCCGAACTGGCGCGGGAGCTGGCGAAGATCGGCCGGTGAAGTTTCGGCGCGGCGGGGCCGATCCGCTCTGGACGCGCCGGCGCGCTCGTCTATGATCCGCGCTCTTGGCGCGGGCTCCGTCGCCTGGGGATGACAAGAATGGCGCTCTCGATCAACAAAGTCGGCGTCGTCGGCGCGGGACAGATGGGCGCCGGCATCGCGCTGGTGTGCGCGCAGGCCGGAATGGACGTTCTGCTCAACGACGTTGCGGAAGAGCGGGTCAAGGCGGCGCTGGCGACGATCAACGGCTTCATGTCGCGCCAGATCGCCAAGGGGCAGCTCGACGAGGCCGGCCGCCAGGCGGCGCTGGCGCGAATCGGCGTCGCCAGCGATTACGGCGCCTTCGCCGACTGCGATCTCATCGTCGAAGCGGCGACCGAGAGCGAGGACGTCAAGCGCAAGGCGTTCGCCGCCCTGCGTCCGTTCGTGAGGGCGGAAACGATCGTCGCGTCCAACACCTCGTCGATTTCGATCACCCGTCTGGCTTCGGTCACCGCCCACCCCGAACGCTTCATCGGCATCCATTTCATGAATCCGGCGCCGCGCATGCAATTGGTCGAACTGATCCGCGGCATCGCGACGACGGACGAGACATTCGAGACCGCCAAGGCGTTCGTCGCGCGGCTCGGCAAGACCCCGACGATGTCCGAGGACTTCCCCGGCTTCATCGTCAATCGCATTCTGCTGCCGATGATCAACGAGGCGATCTACACCCTCTACGAGGGGGTCGGTTCGGTCGAAGCGATCGACACCGCGATGCGGCTGGGCGCCAACCACCCGATGGGGCCGCTGCAACTGGCCGATTTCATCGGCCTCGACACCTGCCTCGGCGTGATGCAGGTGCTGCACGAGGGCCTCGCCGATTCCAAGTACCGGCCCTGCCCGCTGCTGGTCAAATACGTCGAGGCGGGCTGGCTCGGCCGCAAGTCGCAGCGCGGCTTCTACGACTATCGCGGCGACCGTCCGGCGCCGACGCGCTGAAGCGCCGAGCGTCGCTCACGCCAGATCCGGCCGCCGCTCCCGGGTGATCCGCAGCGCCTCCTCGCGCCGCCATTTCTCGATGCGCGCGTGGTCGCCCGACAACAGGACGTCGGGAATGGCGCGCCCCTCCCATTCGCGCGGCCGGGTGTAATGCGGATATTCGAGCACGCCGGCCTCGAAACTCTCGCTCTCGCCCGACTCGGTCTTGCCCATCACGCCCGGGATCAGCCGCACGCAGGCGTCGAGGATCGCCAGCGCGGCGATCTCGCCGCCCGACAGCACGTAATCGCCGATCGAGACTTCGGTCAGAGCGCGCGCCTCGATAAGGCGCTCGTCGACGCCTTCGAAACGCGGGCAGACGACGACCAGGCCGGGGCCGGCGGCCCATGCGCGCGCTTGGGGCTGAGTGAGCCGCGCGCCGCGCGGGCTCATGATCAGGCGCGGGCGCGGATCGTCGGGACGAAGCGCCGCGTCGAGGCTCGCCGCCAGCACGTCGGCGCGCATCACCATGCCCGGCCCGCCGCCGGCCGGCGTGTCGTCGACGGCGCGATGGCGCCCGATCCCCTGCTCGCGAATGTCGCGCGCTTCCAGCGACCACAGGCCGCGCTCGAGCGCGTCGCCGGCGAGCGACAAGCCGAGCGGGCCGGGGAACATTTCCGGGAACAAAGTGAGGATCGTGGCGGCGAACATCGGCGCGCTCCTATGCCTCAGGCTCCCCCTCGACCTCGCGCGGCGGCTCGATCACGATCCGCCCGGCGGAAAAATCGATGGCGACCGCGACCGCGCGGGTGAACGGCAGCATGAGGGTTTCGCCGCCGCCCTCCGGCGCGATCTCCAGAATGTCGCCCGCGCCGAAATTGTTCAAGGCGACGACACGGCCGAGGGCGGCGCCTTCGCGCGTCACGGCGGCGAGGCCGACGAGGTCGTCGCAGTAGAATTCGTCTTCGCCGGGCGGCGGCAATTGCTCGCGCCGCGCGTAGAGTTCGACGCCGTTCAGCGCTTCGGCACCTTCGCGCGTCGCAACCCCCTTCACCCGCGCGACGACCATGTCGTCGCGAAGCGGACGTAGCGCCTCGAAGGCGAAGACGCGCGCGCCGGCCTTGTCGGTCAGCGCGCCGTAGCCGCCGATCGCCTCGGGGTCCGCGGTGAACGACTTGATCCGGACCTCGCCGCGCACGCCTCGCGCGGCGCCGAAGACGCCGAGGAGGATGAGACGCTCAGGGCTCGGCACGGAGCGCGCGGTCAGGCGCCGGGGGCGGCGGCGGCGGCCTTCGCGGCGGCGGCCACGGCCGCAGCGGCGCGCTCCTGCGTCTTCTTCCTCGGCTGAGCCTTCTGCGGATTGTTGCGCGGCTCGCGCTTGGCGAGTCCGAGGCCGTCGAGCAGGCGCAGCACGCGGTCGGTCGGCTGAGCGCCCTTGGCGAGCCAGGCCTTGGCCTTTTCGGCGTCGAGCACGAGGCGCGTCGCGTCGTCCTTGGGCTTGAGAGGATCGAAGGCGCCGATCTTCTCGACGAAGCGGCCGTCGCGCGGCATGCGCGCGTCGGCGACGACGATGCGGTAGAACGGACGCTTCTTCGCGCCGGCGCGGGAGAGACGGATTTTCAGCGACATTTCATTTTCCTTCCAGTGAAATTTTGAATGCGTCGAGGCGCGACTCCCCTTCCCCCACAAGGGGAGAAGGGATTAGCGCTTCCCTCATTTCTTCTTCCCTGCGAACGGATCGAAGCCGCGGCCGAGGCCGGGCAGGCCGGGAAATTGGGGGGGAAGGTTGAACGCGCCCGGCGGCGGCGCGGCGGGAATGCCGGAAGACGGCGCGCCGGCGCCGCCGGCCAGCTTGCGCATCGATTCCAGTTGTTCAGGGCTCGGCATCGGCGGGCCGCCGCCGAAGCCCATCATCTGGCCGAGCTGGCCCATCATGCCGCGCTTGCCGGCCGAAGCGCCCATCGCCTTCATCATGTCGGCCATCTGGCGGTGCTGCTTGAGCAAGCGGTTGACCAATTCGACGCTGACCCCGGCGCCGGCGGCGATGCGCTTCTTGCGCGAGGCCTTGAGCAGGTCGGGATTGCGCCGCTCCCGGGGCGTCATCGAGGAGATGATGGCGCGTTGGCGCTTGACCGCCTTGTCGTCGAAATGGGCGGAAGCGAGTTGGTCCTTGAGCTTGGCGACGCCCGGCAGCATCCCCATGACGCCGCCCATGCCGCCCAGCTTTTCGATCTGCGCGAGCTGTTCGGAGAGGTCGGCGAGGTCGAAGGCGCCCTTGCGCATCTTCTCGGCCATCTTGGCCGCCTGCTCGGCGTCGATCGCCTCGGCCGCCTTCTCTACCAGGCCGACGATGTCGCCCATCCCGAGAATGCGGTCGGCGAGGCGTTGGGGGTGAAACTCCTCCAGCGCGTCCATCTTTTCGCCGACGCCGATCAGCTTGATCGGCTTTCCCGTGACCGCGCGCATCGACAGCGCCGCGCCGCCGCGCCCGTCGCCGTCGACGCGGGTCAGCACGATGCCGGTGACGCCGACGCGCGCGTTGAAATTCTTGGCGAGATTGACCGCGTCCTGGCCGGTGAGCGCGTCGGCTACCAGCAGAATTTCATGTGGGCGGGCGGCGTCGCGGATCTCGGCCATCTCGGCCATCAGCGGCTCGTCGATATGGGTGCGCCCCGCCGTGTCGAGCAGCACCACGTCGAAGCCCTGCAGCCGCGCGACGCTCGCGGCGCGGCGCGCGATCGCCGCCGGGTCTTGGCCCGCCACGATCGGCAGGGTCTCGACGCCGACCTGACGGCCGAGCGCCGCGAGCTGCTCCTGGGCGGCCGGGCGCTTCACGTCGAGCGAGGCCATCAGCACCTTGGCCTTGTTGCGCTCGGTCAGGCGCTTGGCGATCTTGGCGGCGGTCGTCGTCTTGCCCGCGCCCTGCAGGCCGACCAGCATGATCGCCACCGGCGCCGGCGCGTCGAGATCGATCGCCTGCGACTCGCGGCCCAAGGTTTCGACCAGCGAGTCGTGGACGATCTTGACCACCATCTGGCCGGGCTTGACCGACTTGATCACCGCCGCGCCGACCGCCTTCGTCCGCGTGCGGTCGATGAACGAGCGCACGACCTCGAGCGCCACGTCCGCCTCGATCAGCGCGCGGCGCACTTCGCGCATCGCGGCGTTGACGTCGTCCTCGGAGAGGGCGCCGCGGCCGGTCAGCTTGTCCAATATGCCGGAGAGCTTTTCCGAAAGGCTCTCAAACATGAATTGCTCCTTACGAGGCAGTCGCGAATGGCGAGTGGCGAATAGCGAGTGGACCAGCCGACGCGTTGTCTATTCGCTATTCGCTACTACCCTATCGCAGCCAACAACAATTGCGCCCGGGGGCGCGACGCGCTGCCGGACGGGGACCGCTGGCCTCGAGGGGACAGACGGCTTCAATCGACGAGGCGAGAACCTGACGAAGATCGGCGCGGGTCTTAGGCGGCCGAAGGGAGGAAGTCAAATTCGGGCGGCGGCGGCGATGTCGTCGAGCCAGCCGGGAAGCTCGGCAAGGGACGCCAACTGCCGAAAGCGCGGCTGCGCCGGCGGCGTCTCGGCGCGTTCATGCGCCCAAACGAGCCGATGGGGGACGAGCGCCGCGTAAGCGCCGGCTTCCAGAGCGGGCAAGATGTCGGAGCGCAGCGAATTGCCGACCATCACCGCTTCCTCGGGCTTGACGCCGTAGCGGGCGAACAGGCGGCGGTAGGTCTCGGCGGACTTCTCGCTGACGATTTCGACGCCGGAGAACCGATCCCCGATGCCCGACGCCGCGAGCTTGGATTCCTGGTCGAACAGGTCGCCTTTGGTGATCAACGCCAGCGTTCCCTTTTCCGCCAGGCGGCCCAGAGCCTCGGCGACGCCGTCGATGAGATGGATCGGATGCCGCATCAGGTCGCGGCCCACGGCCAGCACCGCTCTCGTCGTCGCCGCCGACAGGCGATCGCCGGCGATCTCCAGCGCCGTCTCCAGCATGGAAAGCGTGAAGCCTTTCACGCCGTAGCCGTAGAGGCCGAGGTTCCGGCGCTCGATCGCGATCAGCCGCTCTTGCGAAAACGCGGCGTCGGCGAAAGGCTCGAGCAATTCGACGAAGCGCTGGGCCGACAGGCGAAAGTAGCTCTCGTGCTCCCACAGCGTGTCGTCGGCGTCGAGACAGATGAGGCGGATCGGCGCCAAGGGGCCTCGCAAGCGACGGAATGGCCAAAGTCGACTGTTAGCCGGCTATCGCAACGTCGTCGAGCCTCCCCCGGGGGCTTTCGCCGCCCGGCCCGCTCGCCGCCCGCGCCCCTTCAACCCCCGTGAAGCCCGGCTCTCAACTGCAGGATGGGGACGAGCGCCGCCGCCGCAATCGCCAAATAGCAACCCCCCACTGCCGCGGCGACGAATTCCAGCGGCGGCCTGGCCTGGCCGCTTGGCCAGTTTTTCAGCAAAATCAAAGCCAGCAGCGTCCCCGCGAATACGCCGCCGCCATGCGCGGCGTAGTCGATCGTCACGCCTTTGTCCGCCAAGACAATCGGCAAGAGGGCCGGCGCGACGGTCAGCGCCGCGCGCATTTGCAGCCGCGATCGGGCCGCGCCCGGAGGCAGGCGGTAGGCGATGACGAACAGCGCGCCCAGCAGGCCGATGATGCCGCCGGAGGCGCCGACGCTGACGATGGCGGGCGGGTCGGCCAAAAGCGACGCGACCGAGCCGGCGAGCGCGCTGACCGCGAAAATCGCGCCAAGCCAACGCCAGCCGACAAGCCTCTCCAGCGCGGTCCCCGCCATCCAGAGAACGACGCCGTTGAGCGCGATGTGCGCGGGGCCGGCGTGCAGGAAAGCCGCGGTGAAGAGGCGCCACCACTCGCCGTTATGCCAAATGCGATTTCCGATGTTTCCGCCCATGTAGGCGAGCGTCAAGACGCTCGGCGAGCCGGCATGGCTGGCGCCGACGGCGAAGCTCAGTTCGCAGGCGAAAACGATGGCGAGCAGCGCCAGCAGCGCATAGGTCAGCCACGGTCGATGCGTCTGGATCACGGCGTCGGGCGGCGGGCGAATGATCCGTCCTTGCGCCGCCGACGCGGCGTGGGCGGAGCGCCAACGCGCCTCGCATTCCGCCGCGATCGCGTCGGGGGGGCCTCTCAGCCTGGTCAAGACGACCGAGGCGTTGGCGCTCCGCGGAACGATCCGGGCCAGTCCTCGACGCGTCAGCGTCGCCGCGACCGCGGGGTCGAGTTTCAACACCAGCGCATCGCTACGGCCGAACTTCACCCGATTCATCGCGACGATGCTGGTCCAAGCGATCGCCTCGTTGGCGAAGCGCGGCAAACGCAATCCGGAGTCGGAAATCACGAGTCCCGGACTGCGGCTGAAAAGAGAGCGTCCGATGAGAACGGCGACGAGCCCAAAAAAGACAACCCCGAACGCCAGGACCGCGCGCGTCGATTGCGCGAGCGTCTTGACGACGACGACATCGAGGCCGCAAAGCGTCGCCATCAGGATCGCGAACCCGGCGAACCTGAGCGCCCGGCCCCGGTCGATCGCATATTCGCGAACGTCTCCCTCCGGCGCCGTCATCGCATCGCCCTCCCGAGAATTGGAGATGTCCCGAAGCGCGCGCCGCGCGCTTGGCGCCGTTGCTACGCCCCGGCGCCGCGGCCGACGCCCTCGTAGCGGAAGCCGAGCGCGCTCATCGTCTCCAGCGAATAGATGTTGCGCAGGTCGACCACCACCGGCTGGCGCAACGCGGCCTTCACCCGCGCGAGGTCGAGGGCGCGGAACGCGTCCCATTCGGTGACGACGACCAGAGCGTCGGCCCCTTCGAGGCAGGCGTAGGGGCCGCTGGCGAATTCGACGCCGGGCAGCAGCGCCTCGGCCGATTTGGCGCCTTCGGGATCGAAGGCGACGATCCGCGCGCCCTGGGCTTGCAGGATGGGAACGATGACCAGGCTGGGGGCGTCGCGCATGTCGTCGGTGTTGGGCTTGTAGGTCAAGCCGAGCACGGCGATCGTCTTGCCCTCGACCGAGCCGCCGCACGCCTTGACGATCTTCGCCGCCATCGCGACCTTGCGCTTCTCGTTGACGTCGACCAGCGTCTCCACCAGGCGCATCGGCGAGCGCGCCTCGGCGGCGAGCTTCGTCAGCGCCAGCGTGTCCTTGGGAAAGCACGAGCCGCCGAACCCGGGGCCTGGATTGAGAAACTTGTGGCCGATGCGCTTGTCCAGGCCGACGCCGTTGGCGACGTCGAGCACGTCGCCGCCGACTTTTTCGCAAAGATCGGCGATCTCGTTGATGAAGGTGACCTTCATCGCCAGGAAGACGTTGGCGGCGTATTTGATCAGCTCGGAGGTGCGCCGGCTGGTGCACACGATCGGACTGCCGTTGCGCTCGAGCGGCCGGTAGATCTCGCGCATGACCAGGCGCGCCGCGTCGTCCTCGACGCCAATGACCACGCGATCGGGTCGTTTGAAGTCGTCGATCGCGGCGCCCTCGCGCAGGAACTCCGGGTTGGAGACGACGGCAAAGCGGTCCTTGGCGACCCGTTCGCCGATCAGCCGCTCGATCGCGTCGCAGGTTCCGATCGGCGAGGTCGACTTGTTGACGACGACGACGAAGGATTCGATGGCGTCGGCGATCTCGCGCGCCGCCTGAAAGACGTAGCGCATATCGGCCGCGCCGTTGCCGGCGAGCGTCGGCGTGCCGACCGCGATGAATACGGCCTGAGCGCCGTTCATGCCCTCGGCGATGTCGGTGGCGAAGGATAGCCGGCCGGCGCGCTGGTTGGCGACGACGAGTTCGCCGAGGCCCGGCTCGTAGATCGGCGCCTGGCCTTCGCGCAGGGCGGCGATCTTGGCCGCGTCCTTGTCGACGCAGACGACTTCGTGGCCGAAATCGGCCAGACACGCGCCCGAGACCAAGCCGACGTAGCCGGCGCCCACCATCGCAATTCGCATCGACTCACCGCTCCCCTGGCGCCGAACGAGGCGTTCTAACCACCGGACGGGGGCGGGGCAAGGCGACCCGGCAGGCGTGCGCGCAGGAATTCGACGAATTCGGCCGCCGTCTCGGCGCCGGCGAAGACGCGGGTCGGCACGATCGCCGGCGCGCCCGAGCGCGGCCAGAGGTAGACGAGGCCGCCGGCGTCTTCGGCTTCGTGGCAATCGGCGAAATTCCAGCGCAACGGCGCGCCCGCGCCGGCAAAGCCGAGCCCCGTCTCGTCGACGCTCAGGACCAGCCTCCCCGCCTCGCGCATCGCCTCGACTTCGCGAAGGCAGGCGCGCCGCGCCGCGGCGAACCGCCGCAGCGTCGTCAGGCGCTGGGCCATGAACGCGGCGATCGCCAGCAGCAGCGCGGCCTCGCCGCCGCGCCGCCCGATCAGCCCCGTCAGCGCCAAGATCGCGGTGAAGGAAATCGCCAGGACGAAGGCGGCCAGCGG
>Ga0326727_10015690_pt1 | contig 16176 bp, 20 predicted proteins | sample MB2enrmetagenome_FD_207643 | JGI IMG/M metagenome (GOLD analysis project Ga0326727, IMG submission 207643) | Lab enriched peat soil microbial communities from McLean, Ithaca, NY, United States - MB29MY | ecosystem: Environmental > Terrestrial > Soil > Wetlands > Peat | place: USA: New York...
AAAAAATGAAATCAATATTTCGAGCTGGTCGTGTGTTTCGCGGTCAAGAAATCAATACTTGAGAATGCTGTGCAGGTTGTATTTCGTTAGCCTGTCCCGGCCGTGCAGAAAAGTGAGCTCCACCACAAAAGCCAACCCGACAACCGTCCCGCCCATTGTTTCCACCATCTCCGCAACAGCCTTCGCGGTTCCTCCGGTGGCGATAAGGTCGTCGACGATCAGAACGCGCTGTCCGGTTTCAATTGCATCCTGGTGTATTTCCAGGCAGTCGGTGCCATACTCAAGTTCGTAATTCACCTGCAGCTTGGCTGCGGGCAGCTTGCCGGGCTTGCGAACCGGGACAAATCCGGCCTTTAGGGCATAGGCCACCGGCGGAGCAAAAATGAATCCACGCGCTTCGATTCCAAGTACCAGGTCAACTGGAGTTTGCCTGTAAGGTTCCATCAGGGCATCGACGGCCTGCTCAAAACAGCGCCCCTGTTTGAGCAGAGTGGTCACGTCATAGAAAAGAATGCCCTTTTTCGGCCAGTCAGGAATTTCACGAATTGCAGATTTGAGATCTTCAACAGATTGCGATTGCATTTCACCATCCTTCAATAGAGAACGAACCATAGGCACCTTGAGCCGGAATATCAGCGACATCGACGCGCCGAACCCAGGCGAGAGAGGGCCCCTTCTCCACCTGCCTGATGAATTCCGCTATCGACCTTTCGGTTCCCTCCACCAGAATTTCAACCGTTGAGTCTGGACAGTTTCGCACATTGCCCACCAATCCCAGGCGATTTCCCACCTGCTGGACGAAGAAGCGGAATCCAACACCCTGGACCCTGCCATGCACAATGATACGTTTCGCGCGCGCGGCCATATATTAACTTAGCGCATCGTTTGTCTCGCTATCAAGGGTTTAGAGTGTCCCCGGTGCCCAGCGCTGAACTCCCTGCTCCGAACCTCCAAAAATCAATGAGATTCATGAGTTGACAAAAAATCCCAAAAAAGGATTTAAGTTCTCATTTGCTTTGGCTGATAATGATCTTTTTGCTTCGAAAAGAGTGGAATACGGATCTAATGGTCTTTTATGAAATTCACACCACCGAAACATGAACTGTGCTCGATAACGAGCGCCGGAAATGAGTCCGGTTTGAATTCGAGGGACAAGTTAATCAAATCGGCCGAAACCCTGTTTGCAACGAAAGGATTCCGTGAAGTATCCGTTCGAGAAATAGCCGCCCATGCAGGCGTGAATTCAGCACTGGTCGGGTATTACTTCCGTGGGAAACAGGCGCTCTTCAACGAAGTCTATCGTTCTCATGCGGGCCCTTTGGCACAGGAGCGGTTGAGAAGACTGGCAGTCATCACCGAAAAAAAACGCCAGCCTACCGTCGAAGAGGTGCTGCAGGCATGGATTATGCCGTGTCTCCGGATCGGGTCGGAAATGTCGGATAAAGCACTCCACGTCCGTTTCGAGGCCAATCTGTCGAGTGAACGATGGGAGCACACCAAGAAGGCATCTCCTTTCGTTCAACGGGCAAACACGGCCTTCATCAATGCGTTGAAAGGCTGTCTTCCTTTTCTTTCGAAAGAAACGTTGATGTGGAGACTGCACTTTGTCATGGGGGCGATTACATTCGGACTTCGAAACCCTGGCCCGCTGCGCGCCTTCTCCAGGGGGCAATGCGATCCAACCGATCTGGAAAGGCTATTCGCTCAAATCCTTCCGTTTGCGGTGAGCGGGTTTAGTGCACCTACGCCAGAAATCCAAGCTGGCTCAAAGCAGAATTAATTCGGAATTCGCGATTCAGGATTTGGCCCCTTAAATCGCGAATTCCGAATCTCGAATTGGCCTAGCGCCACGGATCAATGAGGACGCTACGGCCGTACCTCATGCCTCCATAACTGTAGTAATTGTTGTCCGAACCGCCTGTCACGATTATCTGAACTTGCGAAGCGTTTCCGAAGTATGGTTTTTGTCCCTCTTCAGGCTTCATAATCCATTCGGTGAGTTTCTCGACCGAATCGTATCCGGCCTGCTTGACAAAGTTCGCCACAATTGGGCTCAAAACCACAGTTGGTGGGAAAAGCAGGTCCACATCGTTCATGATTTTCTTGATGATACCGGGAAAATCCATTTCTTTCGTCCACGCGCTGTATCTTGAATTCTTTGCCGAAATGATTCCCCATCCTTCAAACAAGCTCACGACGTTGTCGTTCGGTTTGAATCCATTTCTTACATGGAACGGCTTCCAGGGTGAGTCTTCCTCGTTTTCCCCGATGATGATGTTGTTCCAGTTCATGGGATTCCCTACGGTGCCCATATAGGTCGTCCCGACTCTTCCGCAATTTCCGGCGTTCAACGACAACAGACTCCAGGCCCTGCCGATCGTGGAATTGGCCTGGCTGAACGGTCCCATGGCGCCGATGCCGCAGTTAAGCCCTATTTCTTTGCGGATCGGGCCGTTGATGACGAGCATCTCGGCAAAAGAATTGTCTGACACCGATAGGGCCTCTTTGCCTGTCGACGCGACAGCGAGGAGCACCGGGAGGTAGTCCGGCTTCATGCCTGCCATGACCGCATTAATGGCGACGGTTTTTACGGTGTAGGACCAGTGTGGAAATACTTCCACCTGGCCTTCTCCTGGCGGCTGCGTATGGGCCGCCATTTTGCCAACCATTTCATCCGGACGGTGGCTGGTTCCTTTCAGCATTTCATTGACCCTCTCCGGGGTCGGCAGGACGATCGGCATGTAGTCAGTCATGCGATTGTCCATAAAATACTGCTCCAGCTTTTCCGGAGTATCGGTGAAGGTTGCTGGCCCGGCAGACTGCTCCCTGCTGCCGCTCTTCTTTTCTTCCGCAGTCAGCGGCCGAGTAAGATTATCGACGATGTCCTGCATGACCATCTTCCCGCTCACGGGACTGTTGCTGACGATGTCTTTCCGGATCTGGTCGGGGGTCTTTCCCCACACCGGCGATATCAGATAAGTAACTCGAAGAGCGGGCATGCCTTTCTGAATCACATGCGTCTTTTGTACCGGATCATGGAATTGAGAAATGATCAATGGGACGGTTGGAATTCCTAATTTAGATTCAATGTTTATGCAGTGGCCAACGACCGCTGACACGCAGAGGCTTCAATGCCCCATTCCCATGATTACGGCGTTGGCTTTTTCTTTGATCTCTGCCCAGAGTTTCGGATCCTCGGCGGTGAACCCCTGTCCGCCTTTCACCCTGTAAACGGTGTTGACCTTCGGCATGTTTGCTTTGAACCAGGCCTGTATTTCTCCGAGGAGAATGTCGGTCGACAAAAACCCGTCGTTGACCAGATACACCGTCTTTCCGTCCAGCGTGTCGAGCCGGGGAGCCAGCGGCCTGGTATCCAAGGCGGGCGGCTTTCCCATCGGGCTGAGCACCGTAATTTTTTGTGTGGCTGATTTCACCTGCGCCTGAGCCTGATTATCTGGAGTTGAGAAACCGCAGAACAGGGCTAGGCACAGCGTTGTGATCAAACGAATACCTAGACGCCATTTCATCGCGCTATCCTCCATTTAATTGCCGAGTGACAATCGGTCGAACCCTGTATTATCCCCACTGTAGGCACCTTCGCATTTGTCTGTCAAGTATAATGGAATTTACGATTTCTCGATTGACAGCTTCAAACCCTTAACGGTCCAAATCATCGATCGTAAATTTTAATACCCTATGCTTCTGCGCGGTTCTTCAAGCTTCGGATCAATATAATCAGGAAAATGCCGCCAATGAGGATCAAAGATATGGTGGGATATTGGCTTTTGATGATCTGGGCGGCACGATCTCCGAAACGTGCAGCCAGGTAGCCTATGAGCGAATAACGCATGAGGCGCCCCGCAAAGACACCGGCTGAAAATCGCAGTCGACCTGTTCGCAGGACTCCTGCCGCGAGGATCACCAGTTTTGTTGGAAAGGGCGGCGGCGCCAGGACTGAAACGAGGATCGCCCACAACCCGTGTTTCTGCATCTTGCGTTCCACCCATGCGGTCCTGTCCGGACTGAAACGCGAGAGGGCTCTTTCCCCCCCTTTGTACCCTATCCCGTAAAGGACCAGACAGCCCAGCGTGGATCCGATGGTTGCGGCCAGAACCATCATATAAGTCAAAGCGGGATTCTTCCATGCCAGCAACAGAATCATCGCATCCGGCCCGCCCGCAAGAGGTATTGCAGCCGAATCCAGAAATGATATCGCCAGCAAGCCAGGAACACCCATGACAAGGAGGAAACTATTCAAGCGATTCAGCACGCGCGGGTCAGCCTTTCACCAAATGGAAGAGTATACATAGTAGAGGTTTGTCGATAGACTCTCAACGGCAAAATCACTTAAATCAATTCCACCGCAAAGAACGTGAAAAAAGAAATATGGTTCCTCACACAACTCTGTGCGTATCTTTGCGCCGAATTCCAGCTTATCCACCTAATTCTCTGGCAATTACACGCGAATTGCGTTTCTATAGTGGTGCGCCTTGTTTTTTCTCCCATAACAAAGGACTAAAGGATATGGCCGAATCAAAATACGCAAAATATTTTGTGACCGAGGACCTCATGCCGCCCCAACCCGCAGCGGCCATCAAAGCAATGGAGGATCAGGCAAAGGAAGGGAAAACGCTCGATCGAACCATGTTGCTCGGAATCATGGATTCGATTGTGCCCGGTTGTTCTCTATTCGCGGGCTGTGAAATTCTTTGGGGACTGCCTGGCGGCAAACCTGTAGCGATCGAAATAGCTCACAGCCATGATTTCGACGAAGTGATCGGATTCGGAGGAACGAACCGGAATTATCCGCGTGATCTGGGCGGAGAGATCGAATTCCTCATTGGCGACGAGAGCCACACGATCACCAAAACGTGCATGATCTTTGTTCCTAAGGGAGTGACCCACTGCCCAGTCATTTTCAAAAGGATTGACACGCCGATCTTTATGTTCGAAGCGGCCAACAATCCCGCCTATGTAAAAGTTCTTTAAGACACCACCACGGATTTCACGGATCATCGCCGATCTCCAAATCGTGTTCCGTGAAATCCGTGGGACTCGTGGCGTTTTGATTCAGATTCTCCTGCTATCATAGGACCAATTCATCAATGCCTGTCTCTGCCTCGGCCGGCAATTGGGGTCAGCTTCCGTACAGTGTTTTTTTACCTGAGCCGCATGCCTTTTGATCGCCTTCCACCGTCTGATCTGACGTCCGTCGTCGGGGCATCTTCTCCCCATGTAGTATCTGCAATACCACTGAAACCATCCTCTGGGATCTTCGTGATAGATCCACCCCTTGCTCCGCCACGTGGACAGCGGCTGGGATGCATTGACCTTGAAGTAATTCAACGCGGGATCGTGGCGTTCGGCACAGAGCTTGGCATGGGCAAACCAGTCCCGGGGAAATTCCTTTCTGCAATCTGTCATGTACTTGCCGCCGAAGACTCCGAGTTCGAGCATTTCTTTTGGAGTCAATTCGGGCGAGAATTCCGGATGAAAGTTTTTTCCGGCAGGCTCGACGAGGTGATAAACGTAATTCTTCTGCATGAGATCGTTTACCACTATTTTCCGCCTCTTCATTTCTGCAGCCCGATGCAGTAGAGCGTGCCGTCGGCGCGCAGGAACAGGCATCCGTTCGAGATGGCCGGAGAAGCCAGCATTCGTCCGTCGATTTCATTTTTTGCCAGGAGCTCCGCCGTACGTCCGGCGCGCAGAACGAATGTTTCGCCGGTTTCACTGACCATATAGACTTTCCCATCAGCGGCCACCGGAGATGCAAAAAAAATCCCACCGAGGCGTTGACGCCATACAGTTTTCCCCGTCGCGGCATCTGCGCATGTCACGATCCCGACCTCGTTTGTGACATACAGCAACCCGTCGTAATACAGGATGGAGGGAACATAGGAGGCGCCTGTGGCGGCACGCCATAGGACATGGGTTTCAGATACATCCCCCCGCCCTCCCGGCTTGATCGCGAGAAAGTCGCTGTTGCGGTATCCGCGGACCAAGTAGATCACGCCTTCATGGAACACCGGCGTGGGGATCGGGGTTTGACGTTGGCTGCCCGCGTACCAGAGGAGATCCCCATTTTGCGGATTGTACGCATCAATACGTTCGCTGGAATTGATGATGAGTTCGTCCCCGCCCGGCCCTCTGACAACCAGAGGCGTGCTGTGTGAAATGCGTCCCTTCCCCCGATCCACCTTCCAACGTTCCTTCCCCGTGCTCTTGTCCAGTGCAAGCAGAAAGGAACTGTCCGCATGGTCGCACAACAATAGGACCATATCCTTGTACAGAGTCGGCGAGCTGCCATGGCCCCACGGTGTTACGAAACTGGAGTATTCAATGCCCAGATGGCGGCTCCATACAGCCCCCCCGCTCATGTCTAAGGCGACAATCTGACCGTTGCCAAACCACGCGTAGACAAGCTTTCCGTCCGTCACCGGGGTGGGAGTGGCAAGATTGTGCTTTTCATGAAGTTGGGGAAATTCGCCGGTCGCCCGTATGCTGTATTTCCAAAGCTGAGCCCCATTCGATATCCGGAATGCTTCCACAATCAACGAAACTTCACCGTTCGATTCGTTGCTTTTGTTGCGCCGGCCGCCGATCGGACTCTCTTGACGGGCCAAGTCCTGATCGTCCCGCGCCAGCAGCGGCATCTGCCCTTGCTGCGCGGGCACAATGCCCTTTTGAGAGGTAACGAATACTTTGTCCCCCCATATTACCGGCGACGAGACGCCAAGCCCGGCAAGCGGAGCTTTCCACCTTATATGTTCGCCGGAACCCCAGTGAACGGGCAATCCGGATTCGTCAGAAATGCCGTTACTCGATGGACCGCGCCACTGAGGCCAGTCGCCGGCGTGAAGGTTGGGGAGAAGCAGGAAAAAAGCAATGACACGGAATCTCAGGAAATACGCAGACGGGAAGTATTTCATAGTGAAAGAATGTCAGCAACCAACGACGCCAGTCAACTAAATATCGTGCACCCAAAGGCGTTCATTGACTGCGGATCAACGAGGATAATCCGCGATTTGTGATCTTATATCCCAAAAAGGTTTTCCTATCCGGACGAGTATTCATTATTGTTAGGTCTTCGGCAGTTATCGGCATCTGAAGCGGAGCAGGAACCATGCATTTTCTGATTATCAAAGACGCGTTCGTCAACAACCTCCTACCCGTTCTCCTCTGCGCTGCGACCGGTTTTGTATTGGGACGATCCTTGAGTCTTGATGTAAAGACCGCAACCCGGTTGGCCTTTTACGTTTTTAGCCCCTGCCTTGTTTTTGTCTCTTTGGAACGCGTCAGGATACCCGGGGGCGAATTCGGAGAACTCGCCATCTTTACCCTAGGGGTGAGCGTCATCATAGGTCTGGTGGCTTATATTGCCGGCCGGCTCATGGGTGTGACGCGACATTTGATCGCCAGCCTGGTCGTCGCCTCAATGTTTGTCAATAGCGGCAATTATGGCCTTGCCGCCACCAAATTTGCCTTCGGCGAAACAGCGCTTGCGCGAGCCCTCGTGTGTTTTGTTTTCGGGACCGTGATTGTGTACACACTTGGAATATTGATCGCCTCGATGGGGAAATTCTCGCCTTTTAAGGCGCTAAGGCAACTCCTGTTTGTTCCTGCTTTTTACGCCCTGCTCGCGGCAACCATCGTACGCCAGACCGACTGGCATCCGCCTCTCTTCCTGGACCGCTCGGTTTCAATGCTGGGCGATGCATCCATTCCCCTGATGCTGGTGATACTGGGCCTTCAGATCGCACAAGCAAGGGCATGGCCCCGTGACCGAATTTTTCTGATCAGTGTTGCGGTCTTTCTTCAGATCATCATGACGCCGCTGATTGCTCTGCTCCTGGCGCACTGGATGGGACTTACGGGAGTGACACGTCAGGCAGCCGTGCTGCAGGCTTCTATGCCGGCCGCGGTTGTCACCACTGTACTGGCGGTCCAGTACGAACTGGATAGTACACTGGTGAGTGGAACTGTCGTGCTCACTACGCTTCTGAGCCCGCTAACCCTGACCCCTTTGATAGCTTACTTGCTGACTTAAATTATTGAATACCTTTGCCTCTTTAGCTTAATCTCGAACTCCGTATCTCGAATTTAAAACTATGGACTCTCTCAATGTTCTCGCGGTAACACCCGCTTTCGAAAATCAGTCTGCCGGCGCCGATCGGGAAAGTCTACGCCGTATCCGTGACGTCGACCCAAGGATTAAGGTTAAAGATGCTGCAGCCCTGGTCGCCGCGGAATTGAGCGGGGACAACTCTCAACTAGAAAAGCTCGACACACTCCTCGCCTGGGCTGACGTGATTTTCGGATTAATCGCCCCTCCCAATACCATCGCACGGGCGACAAGACTGAAATGGATACAAGTGATTTCCGCAGGCGTGGACCGCTGGATAGGCACGGATGTCTGGAAAAGCGGCGTCATTATTACGGGAGTCAGCGGAATTCACGCCACTCCGATCGGCGAGTTTGTAATGGCGCTGATGCTCATGTTCGCCAAGAACGCACCGCTTGGCTTCAAGATGATGAATACACGCCAGTGGCGCAGGTACCCGGTACAGACGCTGCGAGGCAGAACGGTGGGTATTGTTGGACTCGGGCATATCGGTACTGAGGTTGCTCGGCTCTCAAAAGCATTCGGCATGAAAGTTCTCGCTACGCGCCGTTCCACTAAAATGCCGGGGAAAGCCAGGAATGTCGATCTGCTCTTGCCCCAATCTCGAATGAAGCAAATGCTCGCCAAAAGCGATTACGTCGTGTTGTCCGTCCCGCTCACGCCAGAAACACGCCATATCATCGGCGAGCGGGAACTCAAAGCGATGAAGCCGAGCGCTCGTCTGATAAATATCGGACGGGGAAAGCTTGTGGACGAAGAGGTGCTCATCCGCGCCCTCGACAAGAAGCTTATTGCCGGTGCCGGAATGGATGTTACCTACACCGAGCCGCTTCCGAAGGAAAGCCGACTGTGGAGTTTCGAGAACGTAATCATCAGTCCTCACGTCTCAGGCGGGAGGGAAGACTATATGCGGTACGCAACGGACCTATTTTGTGAAAACCTCCGACGGTATCTTACGGGCAGGAAACTGCTCAACGTGGTAGACAGGGACAAAGGCTATTGACTGGATTCAACCGCGGATTTGCCGGGATTCCATAGAATTTCATTCTAGCGGCAGTCAAAAATATTCCAGGCTTTTGGTGTTCGAATATCGTCCACGAAAGCATTGCCACGAAGGATGGGATCTAACGTGTTCTGCGCGGATTTTTATATCTGCATTCCTCGCTCAGTTGTTAAGCCGTTTCGCAAGGAAACTTGGGAACCCATCCTAGTAGCAGAGATATTCGTCTGCCTTTTTGAGCCGGCTTCCGGGATCACCGAGATCGCATATAGTGCTTATCCTTGAATTCTTGCGCTGCTCGAGAATCCGGCTGACGGTGACATTGCCCAGGCCGGGAACTCGCAGGAGTTGATCCTTGGAAGCCTTGTTAATGTTGACAGGGAAATAATCGGAGTGCAGTCTTGCCCAATGCTCTTTCGGATCGACTTCAAGAGAGAGAAAACCCGATTTATCAAAACAAATATCGGATTCGGTGAATCCATACTTGCGCAAAAGGAAATCGACCTGGTACAGGCGATGCTCGCGCATAAAAGCGTCAGACGTCGGGGTTGGTGATAACCGGTCGTTGTCGGGAGGGATGTTGCCGAGACATTTCTGGTATGCGCTGAAGTAGATTCTGTTGAGATTGAGGCGGTCGTAAAGCCCCCACATATATTTTACGATTTCAGAATCGGTCTCTTCTGCTGCTCCGACCACAAACTGGGTAGTCTGTTTTACGCGTGCGTATTTGTTGCCGCGTCCTGTGAGGCGGCTGATCAGCTTGATGGGCTCGACAATGTCCTGAATGAAACGTTTTCGACTCGACAGTTTAGCCAGGTGATTTGCGCCGGGCGTTTCGATATTCAGCGAGACTGCGGTCGACAGAGAAATGGCTTCCTCGATAGCGCTGGCGCTGGCGCCCGGGATGATCTTCAGATGAATATAGCCGCGGAAGTTGCGCCGATAGCGAAGAATTCGAGCTACCCGGTTCAACCGTTCCATCGTCGCATCGGGCGCGCCAAGGACGCCTGACGTCAGGAAAAGGCCAAAGACCTCACGACGGTTGAAGTAGTCGAGAAAAGTGTTTACGGTTTCTTCCTCGCTGAGCGTGCATCGGCGGACATCCTGATCAGCCCTCAACGGGCAATATTTGCAGTCATTGAAGCAGACGTTGGAAATCAGCGTCTTGAATAGGATGCTGGCCCCTCCGTTAGGCAGAGTTACCGGATAAATCCATTTATCCTGTGCACCGCGTGTGCGATGCTCGTCTTCTCTTGTTCCGCAGGCACAGGCCAAGTCGTACTGAGCATCCGCGCTCAAAATCTCGAGTTTTCTCTGAGTATCCGGCGCACTGATTACCGCTGTCATAATTCACCTTCCATGGCTTTTTCACCATTTATACACCGTCTGATGAACAAGTAGAAACCTTTTTCGAAGGTGAAGTCCATGAAGTGCGGCAGCAAGCTTGCCGCTTTGCCTTTGTGCCCGGCCCAATGCCAAAAGACAATTGGAAGCGCAACCGCCATCCTGTTTTGTTTTGCAAACACGCAAAAGCCTCACAATGTCCTCTTTTGTCCACGCTAACTCTCCCATGGCCTTGAGATATCGCTTATGAAGATGACTGTCCTGGGAGCATCAAAGCTGTCTAATGTGTTCGAAAAGACCCATCTATCGATGGACTGAGCAAAAGAGTGTTCTCGCGTACCGGATTAATAAGCAGTTCCGATTCGACCCAGGCCTTGGCTGCCGGTGGGGTTCATTACAGGGGCGCGGTGACAGACTGGGTTTCCATTTGGCGCGGCGCGGTCGGATTGCCTCGGCTGCCCGATCAAGCAGATCGCGAGTTTCCACTTCAGGATCTTCTGGCCCGCAAAGCTTTGGGATCAAGGGGAATCAGCACGGAATCGCGTTTCGGCATGCCCAAAATCCGATTGTATTTAACGTAGATCGCCTGACAGCCCACCGTGCTTTCCTGAAAATCCGATAGATTTCTCTGCGCTTGACGGTCTGCCGGTTACTGTTTCATTCACCCTGATCATCCCACGGTTCGCGCAAACCCCGATTTCCACCTGGCTACCGTAGCGGTGACGTCTTTTTCGCGGGCGTTGGTCCGCTGGTTGGAGATCCAGCGCTTTCTTCAGCTTACCCGCGATCAGTTGAGCATGCCCCCGGATGGCGCGTACCGAATCGAAATCGAGAGCCTTCCCCCCGATATATCAAAAATTTCGCTGGTGGAAGGGTGGAGAGGAGAGATTTGTCACGTGGCGACGACGGATCAACGGGTCGAACTGGCCCGCTATAAAGTCGTCGACCCGGTCCCTCCACGGCTGGTTTGGACTTGCTATCACGCTGCGGGGACAGCAGATTTCCGATTGCTCGCTCTGCAACGAGAGCGCGAACTTGTCATCATGCGGCCACGATCTCTGAGCTGAAACAGGCTCAAAGTTCTGGGTGCGCGGATTCAATAAAAAAAACACACTATCCCTTTTCCTAAAAAACGAGCCGAAGCTCCCCGACAGATTCCTGGGCCGGCCCGCCTATAAATCACTTGCGGTGCTTGTCCGGCGGCCGTCGGTGCGTTGATCTTTGTCGCACCGGTTCAATCGCTTGAATTTAGGAAAGCAGACCCTGGACCTTGGCCGTTGCCTGTTTTGCGGGGAATGCTCGGCCTTGTGCCACGAGCAGGCGATCCTCCACACGGCCGATTGTCGGCTCGCCACGAGGAGGCGGGAGGAGTTGATCCTGGGCGGCGACGAACTTGTTTTGGCAGCGGCGCTCGAGGAGGATTTGCGCAGCCTGTTTGGAGGTTCGCTTAGATTGCGCGAGGTCAGCGCCGCCGGGTGCAATGCCTGTGAAGCCGACGTGAACAGGCTGCACACGGTCATCTTCGATCTGGGTCGATTTGATGTTCAATTCGTGCATCATCGCGCCATGCTGACGGGGTTCTGATCACAGGGTGCGTGACCCGGAACATGCTGCTCGGCTTGAAGAAGACTTACGAAGCGGTTCCCGATCCCAAGCTCGTCATTGCAGCAGGCGCATGTGCAATTTCAGGCCGGCCGTTTATTGACCATCCCGAAATTCATAATGGCGTCGGCTCGATATCGCCCGTCGCTCTTTTATGTCCCCGGCTGTCCGCTTCACCCAATCACTAGGCTGGATGGATTGCTTCGCCTGCCCGGCACAATCCGATAAAGCTCCAGCCACGAAACACACTAACTACACAAAATTTTATCTGTCCTATTTCGTGTTTTTCGTGGCTAAAACACCTCAAACTTTGGCCGCAGGCTTCTTCTTGCCTATCCTGGCATAGTACTCTTCCGGGATATCGGCGGGATTCTTGTAAAAAACAAATTGGCATGACCCATGGGATATCGGTTCGGCCACGATGTGAATCGCCCCGAAATCCCCGGTCCGCTCAATTTGCAGCATTTCCATTACCGGACAGTGCACACAGTAGATGGGGAAATCTTTCATGCCCCAAGTAATGTGATGGGGATTCTCAATCCTGGCCAAGCCGATTTCCGGGGTGTAGCCGTCCTTATGGATTATCCTCTCCCCGGACCCGCACGGCTGCATAGTTAGGCTGACCTTCTCGTCATCTTCCTTTATGGTGATAGGCTGGAGGTGCCCCCGCAGGCCGCTCGCCAGATGTTCTACCAGGAAACGGAGATCGTTCCTTTCGGGCGGCTTAAAAACAGCCTTGGCCTCTATGGTGTGGGTCACTCTTTCGGCCTCTTCAACGGCCTCTATTCCCCATTTTTTATAGATATGAGTCAGCAAGCCCGTAACCCAGAACATGTAGCCGTCGTGTAGAAAATTAAACTCCTTGTACATTCTCGTCGCCAGTTCTTTAGCCCTTTCCTTGTTTCCGGCCTCAATGGCTTCGCACACAAGGTCCAGCGTCCGAGTCCCCATTTCCTTGAGCTCTTCATCCGTAAATATTCTATTATGGTGCATAGACTGAATCTCCTTTGCCCGGCTTGATGCCGTACTTCATCCAATATCAAAGTGGATCTTTGTCACTACAGTACCCTGAGCGTCTTTATCCTGTCAAAGATAGGTTGAAAAAAAGCGTCAATTTAGGATTGGGTTGGCCTCACGGTGTGGGTGGTTCCAGCTTGGCCCCTTTCTCGACAATCAGTTCGCGCAGCACAGAACGGTGACAGTGTGCCTCATTTTCGCAGTAGCAGCCGATCGAAAAATTACACTGGTGGGACAGAGCGGAGAGCAATTCGATGGCATGGCGGTTCTCCGGAGTCGCCATTTCGGCACGGTATTTCTTGATAAACCTGGACCACTGAGCAAGAGTCTTGGCCCCCAAACCCAGTTTCATGGTTTCAACGCTCGGCGCCAGGTTCGGGAACCACACATCGTAATAGTTTCGCGATGCAAATTCAGATTTTGGAACCCCTCGTGGCGGGCGCCGAACAGTCCCGATTCGTATGCCTTCGCCTTCCAGTCTTGGACTGCCAAGCCTGACGACTCGTATTGCCATCATCCCCTCCCTTCTGTTGTTCAGTATCGCTTTGTGTGAGGCGGCACGCAGTAACCTCCTCCACAAGCAACTAAAGGAAAATTGCAAATTAGTCATTCTACTTTTATGGGCTCAGAGAAGCGACTCATCTGATGGGACAAACCCTTTTTCGGCCCAGTCGATCTTTCACACTGGATTACCAACACTGAATGGGACCTTGCAGGAGGGGATAGGAGGAAAAGCATGGGTGGCGCAGTAACCATTGCCGAGTTTCCTACCATCATTTACATCACTCTATTCCGTCTCCCGCTTGTGCGCCTTTTGTTTCTTCTTGCCCCCTGTATGAATTGCAAGAAAGCCGGCTGCTGGACCTGGTTTGGCGCCGGTGTGCTAATCCCATTGATCAATTTTGTCCTGGTGTATTTGCTGGCCTTTGCCCAATGGCCGGTTGCGCGTCGAATTGATTTTCAATAGATCACCTGGCATCCCATATCCGTGAGTGGAAATATAATCGTCCCCCAACTGGAACTGAACCCAATGACCCATGGATCAAAATCAACCTTCCATTCTACTGCAATCTCTGCCTGGAGACTTTCTTGCTCCTTAACGGACCTGCCATTGTCTAATGCGTTCTGGCCTGTCAACACCGGCAGCCACGACCTGGAGAACCACCGGACCCGCAGCCATGAGATTGGCAACCTGATCCACCCGGGTTACGAGGAGGCTAAGGGCAACAACTGCCTTGTCAAACACTTACTGAACGGCACGTGGGACGACGAATTCGTAGTCGTATTTCCCGGACACAAGGTGGCGCTCAATTGTTTCTGAAGGTTCTAGGCTATAATCAGGGCTCCGGCGACTGTGACAGTTTTGTTTGTTAAGGCAGAGCAGGGCGCTCCTGGGGCGCTGCTTCAGCAGCCATCTTGTTTCTTGTCTACAGCCGGGTCCAGAGCCAACCTGAGCCTATGACCGGAGCGACCCGCCAGCTAGGCATACTCCGAAAGGGAGTGCGCGGCAACAATAAAGGCGGCTCCGGCAGCACAGACAAAAGAGTTGAGGCTAACCGTGTTCTCAAGTGGTCCGGAAGCAGCGGCGAGGAGACCAGATGCTAAACCACAGCCATCATCAATGCCGCAAATCTTCTCAACTCTGGTGCTTTCTGCAGCAGTGAGGTGGTAAACGAAACTGTAGAGTAAAGTCTGTGGCTGCTCTCCGAGGCCAAGCCTTTTTCCCGAGCCTTTAGGCAATATCCCGATTGGGTTTCCGGAGCGGCAGAAATTGCACATTGGGAAAGTGACTGGTGACGACCGGGGATCCCCGGTGTTACAAAGCATTTGTCCGGTAGGCACTTGTGCATCCGCTTTCGTCGATTGCCGGATGCCAATTTCACGATTTCACCACCGAGACACACTCAGAATCGTAGTAAGCCGAAAAGATACATCAGAGCATCATTTGGAGCTGATACTCTCATTCCTTGAGCTGGCCCCAGAAATTGTCAAAGTGGGTTCTGACCCCCCCCGCTTGCCAGCACTCATAAAGAAACCATCTCAACCACCGTACAAAACAAAATCCTCTGTTTAGCTGGAGACTCCGGCTCAATTCCATTCCACGAAAGGAGTACCAATTTGCCAAGGTGTAGAGAGCCGGAACCGCCAATGGGCGGCCCCGGCTTTGGGACACAGGGTCAATGCAAAACCGGAGGTAGATGTTTTCCGCTACTCTTGTCCTACATTGTGTTAGTGATTCAACCAGGATTCGGACATTAGGTCAATCGCAAGGTTATGATTTTCGGCGCCGGCCCAAGATGAGATCTCCATCGCCCCTGCTCTCCGTTTTGGTACGCCCAAACTCTTTGGCATTGGATTAACCAAAGTTGTGTGCGGCCGGGAAGAGGGGTGCCGGGATACCGCGTACCGCAACTGACATGTGGCTCTGGGACTCTTTGGGCAACGGCAAGCAGCCAGATTTCACGTGATCTAATGCCTGGAGCGGCCGGGCGTCCGCGACGGCGGCTTCGGCATTGACCTCGTTGATCGGTTTTCCAGCAATCGCCGCTTCCGCCTGGGTCGCGCGATAGGGCTTGGGCGCTACGGCCTTAAGGCAGATTCGCGGTGCGTCGGCACCGACCATTACGGCGCAGTTGACGATCGGGAAATCGATCGATTTCCGGATGGCGAATTTGATGAACGCGCTCTTCGTTCCGGCCGGAGGAACCGGTATCTGGATTTGGGTGATGATCTCACCGGGAGCAAGCACCGTGTTGCTGAGAACCTTGACGGCCCAAAAGCTATCGGCATCGATCGTGCGTACCGTGTGGTTATGATTTTCGCATTCAATGCGGTTAGCGCCGGCGCAATATCGCTGGGATGCACGGCGATGCACTTGTTCATCCCGAATTTGACCTCGTTTTTACTCACTACACAGCCTGACTTCTCCTGATAAGTCAAAAACTCCAGAAAATATGTGAATTTCTCGTAATCCATCACTTTTTTGTTGCTTTCTATGTAGTGAGTAATATAATCACTGTATGTCCTTCGTCAGACGATACAAAAAAGGTGGCAAAACCTATCTTGCTGAAGTCGAAAGTGTGCGCAT
>Ga0326727_10015691_pt1 | contig 16175 bp, 13 predicted proteins | sample MB2enrmetagenome_FD_207643 | JGI IMG/M metagenome (GOLD analysis project Ga0326727, IMG submission 207643) | Lab enriched peat soil microbial communities from McLean, Ithaca, NY, United States - MB29MY | ecosystem: Environmental > Terrestrial > Soil > Wetlands > Peat | place: USA: New York...
TCCTTTGTTTCCGGCTCTGGCCCTGCAACTCTGATTCCAGATCGTCGAAAAGCTGCGTGTAGTGAAGACCTACCCTCTTGTAATCCTGTTTGAAATCTGTACGATGGCGGTGTGTATCTGCGACGCTGCTATCGGCGCAAGGATGGAAAACGGCATGCCTATTGGGCTTTGGTCGAGTCCTATCGCACCGCGCGGGGACCGCGGCAGCGCGTGGTCGCCTATCTTGGGGAACTGGATCAACAAGGCCGACTGGGGATCGAACGGGCGGCGCAACCGGAGCCTTGGCCGCAAGCCAGCCTGTTTCAGCAGGAGGCCGGCCCGGAATGGGTCGAGGTGGACTTGCGCGGAGTTCATGTGGAGCGCAGCCGCCCATTCGGCGGCGGCTGGCTGGGGTTGATGTTGCTGCGCCAACTGGGCTTGAGCGAGTTGTTGGAGGAGCTTTTGCCGGCGGGGCGGGAAGAGATTCCGTGGAGTGCGATGACGGTGGTGCTGGTGCTGGGAAGATTACTCGATCCCTCCAGCGAGTTACATCTGGCCGAGCACGGGTATGAGGCCAGCGCCCTGGCGGAGCTGCTGGGCGTGCCGGCCGCCAAGGTCAACGACGACCGTCTCTACCGCGCCCTGGATCGATTGCTGCCGCACAAGCCGGCCCTGGAGAAGCACCTAAAGCAGCGCTTGGGAGAGTTATTCGACCTGGACTATGACTTACTGCTGTACGACGTGACCAGCACTTACTTTGAAGGCGCCGCCGCGGCCAACCCACAGGCGCAGCGCGGCTACTCGCGCGATCACCGCCCGGACTGCAAGCAGGTCAACATCGCTCTGGTGGTCAGCCGCAGCGGGATGCCTTTGGGTTATGAGGTGTTTGCCGGAAATCGCAGCGATGTTACCACGGTCAAAGAGATCGTCGAGGCGATGGAGAGCAAGTACGGCCAGGCCAACCGCATCTGGGTGATGGATCGCGGGATGGTTTCTGCCGACAACGTGGAGTTCCTGCGGCAGGGTGGGCGGCGCTACATCCTTGGTACGCCCAAGAGTATGCTGCGCAAGTTTGAACGGCAACTGCTGGACGGCGATTGGAGCCAGGTGCATGAAGGACTCGAGGTCAAGCTCTGCCCAGCGCCGGGCGGGGAGGAAGTGTTCATTCTTTGCCGCAGCGCGCAGCGCCAACTGAAGGAGCAAGCCATGCACGATCGCTTCGAGCGGCGCATCGAGCAGAAGCTAAAGGCCATCGCCGAAGGGTGCGGCAAGCGCAAGCGGGATCCGCTGAAAGTAGCTCAACAGATAGGCAGACTGCTGGGGAAAAACAGCCGGGCCGCAGGCTTGTTTCAGGTGGACGTGGAAGCCGATACGAAAGGATGGGCTCATCTGCGCTGGACGAAACGCGACGAGCGGCGCGATTGGATGAAGTTATCGGAGGGATGTTATCTGCTGCGCAGTAACGTGACCGACTGGAGCGGGGAAGAACTCTGGCGTGCTTACATCCAACTGACTGAAGCCGAGGAGGCGTTTCGACTCCACAAGAGCGACCTGGCGATGCGGCCCGTCTGGCACCAGAAAGAGCAACGCGTGCAAGCGCACATCCTGGTTTGCTTTCTGGCTTACGTGCTGTGGAAGACGCTGGGCCAGTGGTGCAAGTGCGCCGGCCTCGGCGACGAACCGCGCAAGATCTTCACCGAACTGGAGCAAATCTCCCTGGTCGATGTCGTGCTGCCCACGCGGACCGGAATCTCCATCCGCAAGCGCTGTGTCAGCCGTCCCACAGACCATCAGGCAATCCTGCTGCAACGCCTCAGTCTGCAGATCCCCACCCGCCTCGAATTTGCAGACTTGTAGTGAAGACTTCGACATGTCCCCATTGAAAACAAAACACTTACCGTTCCAACTGCGGAAGCTGGGTTAGCTTTGCGATGATTTCGTCTGCTTGTTCTTCATTCATGATGCGATTCCTCCCGTTTGATGGTGCGGGAGAATTGTACACAATATCCCGCCACTACTGCTCTAGGATGAAGCCGCCGGAGACGCCACAATTCGTCTGGGCGCGCTCGCAATGCTTTTCCCCTTCGATGGTGCCGGAGCCTTACCAGCGGACACGGAACGCTGTTGACGGGATATTTCGTGGTGGCCTACTTTGAGCCTGCAACGAATCCGGCTCCAACCCACCCCACGGCCCGAATCAAGCCCCAAGGAAGAGCGAATCCAAGCATGGGAAGAATCGCCGCCAAGAGATATAGCCATCGGCTTGGTGCCGGTGTCGGATAGAGTGTCTTGCCGTCATCTGTCTCGATTGATGCTACCCCAAGGTTTTGGGTCCAATGAATGGATTTGACGCCAGCCAGACGGAGGCTGCGCACTTGATCGAGAAGTCTCGTTTGCGTTTCCGTTGGAAGCTGGAGAAGCACTGCGGATTTCTTATCTTCCGGCAGCGCGATGAACGCCTGAGTGGGATCGAATTCAGACGAACCTGCATCAGCTTCGGGAGCGATAATCGGTGGAGTCGTGCGCTGAATAGATGAGCGTTCCTGCTTCAGAACATCCGAATTCGCCAACATTTCAAATCTGGCGTGGCGCTCCCTCTGATTCAGGACACTTTGCAATTCCAGGTATGAGGCAATGCCGCCAAGAATTGCCCCTACCACTCCCAGGAGCAAAGCCAGCCGCCGCGTTCCTTCCCTAAGATTCACAGTCGCTCCCTCTGCTTCTAGTTGATCGCACGGCAGACAAACTCGTCTTTGAAAGTGTCTTTCTCTCGACGGCACTTCCAATCCGAAATGGCGTTCCTATCAAGATCACCCCAAAACGTCACGGGTATGTTGTGGTCACGGTGTGATCCTGATTCATTGCAAGCCACAACCGCTACTCTGCCTTTCGCGTCGGGGTATGTTTTGCAAGTCCGTTCCTCATCGGGAAGCCAAAACGAGTCCATGTCCGTGTCCACTCGGACTGTGGTGGACCAATAGCTGTGAAGTTGGCTTGAAATTGTAGGAGTGTTTGAAAGCGCGCGAGCGTTGACTTCCTGCTCTTGTTTCTGCACTTCCACGAGGTCTTTTTGAGCGATTGTGTTCCCTTGCGCCGCTGCCTTTTGTAACAACGCGATGCCTTGTGCTTTGTCTTGGCCGATGCCTTCACCGCTGTAGTACATGTCGCCAAGCAAACATTGTGCAAACGGGTTGCCTTGGTCAGCTGCCTTGCGTAGCCAGATTGCAGCCTGAGAATCATCCTCCTCAACGCCTTGGCCTTCGACGTACATCATTCCGAGGGAGAATTGAGCATTAGTGTTGCCTTGGTCAGCGGCCTTGCGATACCACACAGCGGCTTGTCCAAAGTCCTGAGGGACAACTTCGCCAAAATAGTACGTATTGGCAAGAGTAAATTGCGCATTTACGTCGCCGCTCTCAGCTTGCTTCTTGAGTGCGTCGATTCTCTTCGCCGCTGTCGCATCTACCACACTCTTTGGTCGCTGTTGACAACCCGTGAGCGCAACCATCATGAGTATTAAAGGTATCAACGCGATTCGATTGAGCATTGGCACCTCCATCGGTGCGCGAGCCAAATCTTGGAACGGATAGTTGAATCAGTTTACGGCGGAGTGGCTCATCTACCGAACGCAATCGAGATGCAAGCATTTTCTACGGCTGGTAACGCCAGAGGTCGTTGAGAAACAAGTCCCCCTTACCTGTTGAATCGTAGCCATATCCGCTTCCGAAAAGCCAGAGATTTCCGCTGCGGTCTACCCAAGTAATTGCCCCTAACCGTGCTCCGGGTGTGTTGCTGGCCGATGCCACACCGAGTGTGCCATAAACCGGCACCAAACTGCCTGTATCGCTCCCGCTCACCCATGTCCACATCTTGGTTGTGGGACTAAATTCCCAGAGGTCGTTACCGGCGTAGCCTGTGCCCCCAAGGAGCCAAAGGTTGCCGCTCGTGTCAATCCAAGAGACAGCGTCGGTTCGAGCCCCAGGCACGTTGCCAGCAGAAGCTATACCCTGTGTGCCATAGACGCCACTTGCATTCGCGGCATTGCTCCCGCTCACCCATGTCCATTCCTTTGTCGAGGGATTGAACTCCCAAAGGTCGTTGTATGCACCATCCGCCGCACTCGTACCAACATTGCCCCCGAAGAGCCAGAAATTGCCGCTGGCGTCAGTCCAACTGACAGAACCGCTCCGGCCTCCGGGAACATTGCTGGCGGCTGCAACGCCCAACGTGCCATAGACGCCATATGTATTGCCCGTGCTGCTCCCGCTTACCCAAGTCCAAGTCTTTGCTGTAGGGCTGTACTCCCACAGGTCGTTGAGGCTGAGAAACCAGCTCGTACCAGTCGAATCGAGGCCACTGCCTCCGAAGAGCCAAAAATTGCCGCTACTGTCAGTCCAGCTTACGGCGGAATATCGGCCTCCGGGGACGTTGCTGGCAGAGGCAATACCCAATGTCCCGTACACACCTTTTGCATTCGCAATTTTGCTACCGCCTACCCAGGCCCAAGTCTTCGCAGCCGGGTTGAACTCCCATAGGTCATTAAGATCCCCACCCGGCCCCCCTGAATCGCAGCCATAGCCTCCAAAAAGCCAGAGCTTGCCGCTCGTGTCGATCCAGCCAACGTGTGCTTGCCGTCCGCCGGGGACGTTGGTAGTGGCAGGAGTGCCTTGAGTGCCGTAAACCCCAAATTGACCATTTAGAGTACCGCAGGTGCCCGTTCCGAGCGTGTTGCTCCCGCTCAACCAACTCCATTCGTTCGTGCTGGGGCTGAATTCCCAGAGGTCGTTGAGGTTGCCCTGATTTCCGGTTGAATCATATCCAAGCCCCCCAAAGAGCCAAAGGCTGCCACTGCTGTCCGTCCAGCCAGTGCCGGAATACCCTCGGCTGCCGGGAACATTGCCGGCACCGGCGACGCCTTGCGATCCATAAACACCCGGCTGGCCGCCGTTCGCACCTGTCACGGTGCTGCTTCCGCTCATCCACGTCCATTCATTGGCGGTGCTGGGCGTAGGCGTTGGCGTGCTGCCCCCGCCGCCCGAATTGCCGCCGCCGCCGCAAGAGGTGAGAAGAAGTGTGGCGCACACCCCCATGAGGGCACTTCTGGCCATAAACCGGGCAGGATCGAGAATCATAGGATTCACTGACCTCCAATTCCGACGATAGTAGGAACGCGGACTCCATCCTAGTCCGACGATAGTAGGGATGGCAAGCGACATTTGCATCCTGCTGGGTCTGCGCATCCGCGAACTGCGGACGGCGAAGGGTTGGCGTCAGATTGACCTTGCAGAGGAAGCCGGTATCAACGAGAACTACATTTCCGATTTGGAAATTGGCAAGAAGGAAATCTGCTTGCGAACGATGCAAGCAATCGCGGACGCATTCGACTTGACGCTTGCTGAGTTGTTGCAAGGTGTGGAAAGCAAGCCTGTCTGAAATCTTCCGGCTGCTCTGAATCTGTTTTGTGTCACAATCGCTAGACAGGGACGGAGAAATTGGAATTCAGGCCGGATTATAAATTCGCTGTTGCCAGACGCTTCAAGGCCTTGCGCCGGAAAGCTCACCTGTCGCAATCTGTGTTGGGCTGGCTCATTGATATTTGCCGACAATCCGTCAACGAGATCGAAAACCGCCGCGTGATGCCCCACCAATCAACTTGGGACCGTTTCTGCGATCTTGAGGGTAAGCACAAGCAACCCCGGATGCGTTTGCCCACGGTCTGGCGGTAAGAATTTGGCCTTGCCAAAGATTCGACATAAAAGGCGACATAAGTCATTTTTTCGCCAAGTCCTGCGCCTTTCAAATTCGCAAATTGAATTTCAAATTTCAATTTCTTACACGGTTGAAACCTGAATCCTGAATCTGATTTTCTTGCGCCTGATATGAATTTGGAAAAAGTTTCTGTCGTGAATGGCCAAATCCGTCCTAGCCTTTCTCAAAGGCCGCGCTGCTGGACATCTAAAACCCACTGGGACCGGGAGCCATGCCCCCGAATCAGCCTTGGAATGAATTTGCCGCTCCTTGGAGGCTCTGGCGAACCGGGATGCTCATTCCGGCCTCACCGCCGTCCTGCAAGGCTCTCCCAACCCATCGCTAGTTAAATTGCGCCCTGTTTGGGAGTGACGGTGAAAGTCGAATTGCTGCCTTCCAAAGCCTTGTTGCCTCCATGCTGGCGACCGTGTGAACTGTGTACAAATGAACGTGCCGGTTTCGATGCTCGATTCAGGCAAGCATTTGAGAAGTAAGCGTCCTGAGTTCCCCTCTTGACTTGAGAGAGATTCCATCTCTTGAAGTGTCCACTTCTTTTTGGTGGACACTTCAAGAGTGTGTCTAGGCGGCTTGGCAGGATTGGGTCTGTAGTGATGGGGCGAGGTTCCAGGGTAGTAGTTTCTCGATGCGGCTGATGGGATGGTCTGCGATCTGGGCTAGCACGTTGCGGAGATAGAGTTCCGGATCGAGGCCGTTAAGCTTAGCCGACCCAATAAGGCTGTACATTGCGGCGGCGCGATCGCCGCCGGCGTCGGAGCCGGCGAACAGATAGTTCTTCCGTCCAAGAGCCACGGCGCGCAACGCTCGTTCGGCCGCGCTGTTGTCGATCTCCAGATGTCCATCTTCGGTGTAGCGCGTGAGGGCGCGCCAACGCGAGAGCGCGTACCGGATCGCACCCGCGGTTTCGCTCTTCGATGACAGTGAATGCAGCGCCTTCTCCATCCATTTTCGCAAGTCGTCGAGCAGCGGTCTGGCTCGCGTCTGGCGGATGGCCAACCTCAGATCGGCAGGCTTGCCGCGTATCTGGTCCTCGATAACATAGAGATCCCGGATGCGCTCCAGTGCTTCCGTTGTTGCAGGTGAAGCGTGGATAGCGTGGATCTCGTGGAACTTGCGCCGCGCATGCGCCCAGCAAGCAACCTCATAGATGGCGCCATCGCCGTACAGATGGTGGAACCCTGCATAGGCGTCCGCCTGTAAAGCGCCCTTGAAATCCTTCAGATGCTGCCGTGGATGTTCGCCCTTGCGATCTTCTGAGTACGCGAACCAGACGGCCGGTGCGGTATCTTCTCCGGCGGGCCGGTCGTCACGCACATAGGTCCACAGGCGGCCGGTCTTCGTCTTGCCGCTGCCAGGCGCGAGCACGGGAATCGGCGTGTCGTCTGCATGAAGCTTGCTGCCTGCGAGCACGTGCTTCTGAAGCGCGTTGACCAAGGGAGTTAATAACTCCTTCGACGCGCCCACCCAGCCGGCCAGCGTAGAGCGTTCGATCTCGACACCCTGGCGGGCGTAGATCTCAGACTGGCGATAAAGCGGCAGATGATCGGCGAACTTGGAGACCAGCACATGGGCCAGCAATCCTGGTCCGGCAAGGCCACGCTCGATGGGCCGCGATGGCGCGGGCGCTTCCACCACGCGGTCGCAACCGCTGCAAGCAAACTTCGGCCGCACGTGGCGAATCACCTTGAAGCTCTCGGGAATGTACTCCAGCTGCTCCGTCACGTCGTGGCCGAACTGGCGCAACTGGCCGCCACAATCAGGGCAGCAGTCACCATGAGGAAGATGCGTGACAACTTCGCGCGGGAGATGCTCGGGCAGAGGCTTGCGTCGAGATCTCGCCTTAGGTTCCTCGGCCGGTGTTACCCGCTCGACAGCCGCTTCCATCTCGGCTTGCGATGACTCCAGCTCTTCCAGATGGAGTTCGAGCTGTTCGAGCTGAGTAACGATCTTCTCGCTCTTGACACCGAATATCCTGCGCCTCAGCTTCTCGATGACCAACTTCAGGTGTTCGATCTGCTCGTTGCCGGAACACAGTTCCTTGATCTGTTCCGCCAGCGTCTGGCGTTGCTCGGCGAGTATCTGACACTGTTCGATGAGTGCCTCTTGTTGCTTCTTCAACTCGCCATGCTGTGAAATCACAAGTGCCTTCAACGTTTCCACATCAAGTGAATCGAGATCAGGAAGAGGAACAGCAACCATGACCGCAGTATGCCATAAGAGCGATCCGAATGCATCAACAAATTCCGCATGGATACAGGGGAATCACGCATATAACTCACACCGCGATCTGCGGCGCCCAGGTCCTCTGCGGCCTGCGCCAGTCGATGCCTTCCAAGAGCATCGACAACTGCGCGCGACTCAGGCAAACGGTCCCTTCAGTAGCTTGCGGCCAGACGAATCGCCCTCGCTCCAGACGCTTCGCAAACAGACAAAGTCCGTCGCCGTCGAACCACAACAGCTTGACGATGTCACCGCGGCGTCCACGGAAAACGAAGACGTGACCGGAAAACGGCTGCTCGTTGAGCACTGTTTGCACCTGCGCACTCAGGCCGTCGAAACCACGACGCATGTCGGTCACGCCGGCAGCGATCCATATCCTCGTTCCGGTGCGGAGCTCGATCACTTGCGCAGGCTCTCCAGGATCGATCGCAACAACACCGGATCGGCGCCGCACTCGACGCTGATCATAACCCGGCCGGGAAACTCGATGTGAATCGCGCCGCACGCTGCCGGTTGTTCCTTCGCACCGGCCTGCAGCGTCTCCTTGCTCGGCTCGCACGAAGAAGACAGCGTAACGGGGAGAAGCGCCGTCGTTGCCGCATCGCGATCGACCAGTTCGCCCCTCTTCAGCTCGCGGCGCCACTTGAATACCTGGTTGGCGTTCACTCCGTGAGCCCGCGCCACCAGCGCCACACTCGCGCCAGGCTCGAACGTCAACTCCGCGATCCGCCGCTTCTCAGCTACCGATCGCCATCTCCGCGCGCGACGCGCCTCTCCCACACCCTCTGAATGAACCATGACTGAATAGTCGGTCGCGCCCCCGAGGTTATGCCAGAGGGGAACTCAGGACGCTTACTTTGAGAACGTCAAGCAAGCATCTGATTATGCTTGCCAGCAGCCTGCCAGACTCTTCCCAGCGCCCCGGCGCATCTCTGAGGTAGGAGCGGGCTTGCAGGCGTTCACAGGCCGCTTTCTGTGCATCCGGGCCGGATACTTGCATCAATGCAAACGATGCTTGCAAATTCAGAGCGAAAGCTCACAGCGCCCATTCACTGACGGGCTTTCGCATCGCGTTATGGATCAGTGTGCTGCCAGCCGTGACAGGGGTACGAGGACAATTTGAGTCGCAGGCGAGTCGCCGGAAAGAGTGCATCTCCTGAAATCCGCATGGATAATGGCGTTTAGCACGTTTTCCACCTTCTGCATCGGAAAATAGCTGGCATTGGCGGCGTTGGCGCTCTAACCCCGAGCCGGATGCGCCCGCGCTGCCTTCAAGCCGGCGGCTTCCATCATGATGCAGAAGGACTGACCCTCGGTGGAGGTTCCGGGGCGGTCGAAGTTGGGCGCGCCGCAAACGCCCTGGAGGTAACCGAAAGCGTCCATCTGGGCGCGGGCGGCGTCGCGCATGATGTCTGCCTGAGCCTTGTAAGCGGCGGGAAGCCAGGCAGCCGCGACGCCTTCATAGATGGCAAAGGCCAGCATCTGGGCGAGATTCGTTTCGACGAAGGTCGCCGGCTGGTCGACCACGTTGTGAAAGAGGCCGTCCGGACGGCGATGCTGGAGGCAGCCGTCCACGATCTCCCGGGCGAAGGCGGCCAGGCGGTCACGGTCCTGGCCACGGTCGCGCGGCAGGCTGCGGATTACGCGCGCCAGGCCCGCGGCCGCCCAGCCGTTGCCGCCGCCCCAGAAGTTGGGGTCCGCGAATTGCCGCTTGCCGTCGTCCCAGATGTGCGCCAGCAGCTTCTTCTCCGGGTTCCAGAGCCTCTGCCGATAGCCTTCGATCTGCGCCAGCGCCTCGTCGTGGAAGCCCATCGCGGTCAGAAACGGCGGCGCGCCGTTGAGCCCATCCGACCACATCTCCGGCGTTCGGAAGGTGTGGTACAGAATCCCCTCCGGGTTGCGGGGCGCCTTCTTTCGTATCCAGTCGAGCAGCCCGTCGACCGCTTGGCGGATCCCGGCGTCGCCCGTCCACTCGGCTGCCAGCGCGTAGGCCGGCCCGCCCATCGCGGGATCGGTGGGACTGCCGGAGACCACCACGCCCAGCCGTCCGTCCGGCGTCCGCTGGACGATGGCCGCCTTGGTAAGCAGTATGACCCGCTCGCGGTCGCCGGCCTCGACCAGCGCCTGCGCAAAGATGCCCTGCTCCCAGTCGCGGCGCTGCATGGCCAGGGCCGCCGCGGTGGCTCGCTCGATCCGCCGCGCGCTCTCGGAAGAGTGACTGGCGCCCGATTCCTCGCCGGCCGGGCCGAGCGCCGATTGAGCCGCCGCGCCTGGAATGGCAGCCAATGGAGCCGCAACGAAGGGAGCGCCGAGCGCCGCGGCTGAATGCAGGAAGGAGCGCCGATTCATAAGCAAGCCTCACACGGATGGGGAGTCATGTTTACAGCCTACCTCCCGCCGGTCAGTTTGCGGATGATTTCGACTCCCCGCTGGCGGTAACATTCAACCGCGGCGCCCGGCCTCAGTGCCTGTGAGACGCCCGACTCGACGGCGCCTCGGGGCGAACCGGTCCGACATGCCTTGCAGACAGAAATTCGATCCCGTTGGGTTTGTCAACCGATATGAGGATAAGCTGGCCGATAGGCATTCCTGGGTGAAGTACCAGCGTGGAGTTCGATAGCCACTTTGCTCCTTATTCCCCTTGCTCCCATCGTCGGCGACCATGGGCCGCTGGACATTTCTTTGATTCCAAAGGAATAAAGTTAACAACAGGCCCCAGACCCTATAGCGGAACCAGAGTCGATGAATCCCGAAAGGACAGCCTTCAAGTCGACGCGACCATCAGAGAGCGGCGGCCCTGCGCAAAACTCGACAGGACACGGTAACTCTGGTTCCGCTCTAGCCCCTCGTCTCCTTGGTCCGCAGCTCCTCCATCACACTCTGGATCAGCGCCTTGGCTCCCTCCAGGCCGCCCAGAACCGCCTGCAGATCCAGCGCCGGCTTGGCCGGGTTGCGGCTGGAGGCGCAATAGACCCCGTGCTGCCCCACCAGAATCAGCGAGTCGGTCACGAGGTCCAGCGCCACCGCCAGCCTGCCCCGCTCCACGCCCATCATGAACTCGTGCCGCTCCAGCTCCGCCCGCTTCTCGTCGAATACGCTCATAACCCAAGCCTACCCGAAAAACCCGCGCGCCGGTCAGATTCGGATGATCTGCGACTCGACTCCCACCGGAGCGCCCGACGCCGGCAGAAAGCCGCGGTGATCCCGGAGGCCGGCAACTGCTGGATTCCCGGCAAATCCGGCTTTGGGCCTTTGACCCACGACCGGCGGCTGTGCGAGAGTTGCGGTTGGCCATCCTCGTGAAGCTGGCGCAAGCGTGAACGCACGGGAAGCTATGGAGAGTCGAGCTCGGATGGGATCGGCATGGGTGAATCTGGGAAATGGACGCGGTTTGCCGCAACGTCAATGAAGGCCAACTCCATGGCAGCGCTCACAGCGGTTCTATGCCTCGCGATCTTGCCCGTGGCTCGCGGTGATTCGCCGGTTGTCTCGGTGCAAGTTCATGTCGAGACGACCGGCGAAGTCTCAGTTCAGGTCTGGTCCCAAAAGACGGACATCGCGTGGGGCCCGGTTGTTTCAAAGGTCATCCATTGCCCTGGCATGACGCAGGCCGAACCCGACAGATTCGACGAATTCCACTGCTCGAATGCCATGAGGCGGAGCGGTCTGTCACTCGAAGGCGTCATCGATCTTGCCCCGATCGCAAAGACAATTGACGCTTCAGACGAGATTCAACTCTGGCTGAACTATCCGCGGCTGGGATTCGATTCGTCCTCGGCGTCCATGGAGGAGCATGGAGGGCGAATGCGGGTGGTTGAATCGGCACGGTTTCAAGCCGGCGCCCCGCCCCCGCCGATTCACATCAGGTTCGGCTATCGCCCCGATCAATTGGCGGGCGTTTATCTTCCGCTGGTTGCCCTGGCGCTGGCTCTGACGCTCATTGCGGTGATCGTCTCCCGAGCGTCCCTGGCGGGCATCAGCCGTTCCATCCTGCTGATGGGCACCATCCTCTGGATGGGTGCGGCCTCGCAGCTTCAGGCGGGCGTCCCGCTGCTCATCCTGCTCTTTGGCAATCCGCTGGCCAATCTCGCGGCGCTGTTCGTGGAGCTGTGGCCGCCGCTCTTCTGTGTCGCGGCGGGAGTTGCGCTGGGAAGCAGGAGCCAGGCCGGCCGGAGGCCCGGCGGAAGCTTCGGCGAGGTCTTTGGCAGCTTTGCGCCCATTCCTCTCGTGGTCACCTGTGCCATGGGGGCGCTGCCGTCCATGATGGCCGAGAATTGGCTTGCTGCGGCCGCCTGGGTTGCAGCCGCGCCCATCGCTGTCCTTTTCCGCCGAGCGTGGATTCGCGCCACGGCGCACGCCAGCGTAAGGCAGTTGAGCGGCGGCGAATTGTACGAGCGCGTCTCCGCGCTGTGCGCCAGGGCGAGACGACCCCCGGTCAAGGTCATCGTCTCCTCTTCGACGCGCTCGCAAGTCTCCGCCGCATTTACCCTGCCGGGAAAGAGCATCTACCTGACCGCGCCGCTGGTTCGGTCGCTCAGCAAGCGCGAAGTGGATGCGATTGCGGCCCACGAGCTCTCGCATTTCAGTCATTCGAGCCGCGCGCAGTGGACGGCCCTGGGCATAGCGATGGTCTTGTTCGCTGTGCCGGTAGGCGATTTGCTCTTCTTCTGGCCCGGTGGCGCGTTTGTGGCCACGCTGCTGCCGTTGACGGTCTTCTTCGCCGCTCTGCGTGGAGCGCGAAAGCGCGAGTTTGCCGCCGACGCCAATTCGGCAGCCCTCACCGGAGACCCGCGAGCCATGATCAGCTCCCTGGCCAGAATCTCTCGCAATAACCAAACCTCTCTCGATATGAATGCCGCGGCGGAATGGTTCTCCTCGCATCCTTCCACCAGGAAGCGAATCCGGGCGCTGGCCGCCGCCTGGGGGCTTCAAGCCTCCGAGGTAGAGACCTTGTGCGCCGGCGGCGACCCAGGGGAATCGTACGAACTCCCCGCCGAGGAGGCCGGCGGCCCTATCTTCACGCCCGAATGGCAGAAGACGACAGCGGGGATCTACGGGTGGACCGTGTTATTGGGCTCCAGCGGCGCCGGCTTGGCGGTTGCGTGGCTTTGCTATCGATTCGCCGGGGCAGGGGTGGCTCAACTGGCGGGTGGAATCGTCCTCGCATGCCTCTTGACCAAGGCCCTGGCCGCTACCGCAATGGCAACTGCCTACGCAAGGCTCCGGCGGAAGCTGCAGCCAAGGCTAGGCGTCAGCGGAGAGCTGGTGGGCTTGGCGATCGATGACGTGCCGCGCCTTTACAGTGGCCGCCGCTTTTCCGATGTTGGTCTGCTTTGGTTCGAGGGCGGCAGGCTTTGCTACAGAAGCGAGCGCACCTCGATAGCCCTCAATCCGGCGGACGTCGTGGAGGTGGCTTTGGTGGCCGCCGCGCCGGCGAGCTGGTTCAGGCGTGTTCCCATGGTGCGCTTTCGCAGCTCCGCATCGGGCCAGATGCAGGCCTTCCTCCTGCATCCATTGCGCTGGCTCCCCAGCCAGCGGCGCTTGCTTCGCTCCATTCAGCAATGGAGAGCTGCGTCCGCCGCGGTGGAGAGTACTTCGATCGATGGCTTCAATCGAGTTGCCGGGCAGCCCGTCCGCAACCCAACCATCGCCGTGGCCGCGCGCGCATGTCTTTTGTCCGGCGGAGTCACGCTCGTGGCGGCGCTCTCCGCCGTCTTGATCCGTCGAGCCGAGTGGTGGTGCGTGGGTTACGCGCTTGGCTTCACGGCCTGCGCCTGCGCTTCCATGTTCCTGCCCGCCATGCTCTATCGGCCGCCCTTGCGTCCTTCTGAACTGGAACCTCCTTCCTGCCCGAATTGATCTTCGCGCGGCTACCGCGGCCGTCTAGGCAGGACAAAATGCTCCGCCCGCTTCTCATCGCTTACGCTCTTGACCAAAGCCTACCGGAAGACCGGCGCGCCGGTCATCTTCCGGCGACCGTCACGATGTGATGCTCAGCACCATCGACCCTTGATCAAAGTGGTAGAAGATGGCAGAAGGACGCGGCGGTTCCGGCCATCGGCGTGGCCAGGATGCCTCCCCGTCGAGAGGTCCGCTCATGCGAAGAATCTTCAACTTGCGCTGTCTTCCGGTTTTTCTCGTTTGTATCTGTTCGCTTATGTCTCCGGCATGCGCGCCAGGCCAGTCCCCGGATCGCAAGCCGGCGGTTGTTCCCCATGTGGAAGAGCGCGTTGAACTGCTGAGTATCGTCTTCCGGCTGTCGGGCGATCCCGGATACGACATGAACGCGCTTCCGGCATATTCAGCCGACATCGACCGTCACTTTGCGCCGTACAATGACCACCCCGTCGTGCGGATGGCGCAGGATCTGCGAAACAAGAAAGGCGTCGGCTTCGACGCCGTCATGGCGATGGCGATTTCGCTGTCGCCGCCGCCGGAACTCAAGCCTCTGGTCGCCTTCACGCCGGATGTTCCCGAAGAACGCTGGGGCGTGGCAGACGCGGAGAAGTTTCTGCCGCTGCTGCGCGATTTCTATCGCGACAGCAAATTCGCGGAGTTCTACGCCGCGCATCGGACCATGTACCAGCTCGCGGAGACGCGCTTCGCAACGACTCTTGGGTCGGTCGATTTCGGCTGGTATCCGCGCTTCTACGGCAAGGCGCCAGACCTGACCTATCACCTGATCCTGGGCATGAACAACGGCGCCGGCAACTACGGGCCGCGCCTCGCGCACCCGGATGGTAGCGTCGAGCTCTTCTCCATCATCGGCTGCTGGACGCATGACGATGCCGGCGACCCGACCTATCCGCCGGACGACGGCTATCTCTCGATGATCATCCACGAATTCAACCACTCTTTTGTGAACCCGGCCGTGGCTGAGCACTGGAGCGACTTCTCCGGCGTTGAGAAGGTATACGCCGCGGTTGCGGAGCAGATGAGGCGCATGGCTTACGGCGAGGCGAAGACGATGGTGGATGAATCGCTGGTGCGCGCCGCGGTCATCGTCTATTTCCAGGATGCCGGCGAGGACAGCCGTAAGAACCTGAAGCGCATCCGCGAGGAGCAGCGCAACGGGTTCTTTTGGATGGCCGCGCTGGTCGATGTGTTGAAACAGTACAAAACACAGCGTGCGCAATACCCAACGTTCTCTTCCTTCATGCCTCAGGTCGCATTGTTCTACCGCAATCTTGCGCCACAAGCAGCCGCGGAGGCCGCGGCCTTCACCGCCAAGTCCGCGCATGTGGTGAGCATGGCGCCGTTCGCCAACCACTCGCAGGACGTGGACGCCTCCGTCCAGACGATCGAGATTGTCGTGGACAAGCCGCTCGATCCGGGCGCGGGATATTCCATCAACTACGGGCCAGGCGGCAGCGAACATTTCCCCATCAAGGGTGAGGTGAGGTTCGGAGATGGAGGGCTCCGGATTCTTCTGCCGGTGCAGTTGAAACCGAACCAGGCATACAGTTTTGTGCTGACGCCCTATGCGTTCGCTACGCCGGATGGCTATCCGCTCGAAAGCTACACCGTGGAGTTCAAGACAAAGTAGGTTTTGCCTTGGCAGCCTGTGGCGAAAGTCGAGTTTTGAAACAGCTTCCCGGCGCCTTCTGCTAGTGAGGTCTTCCGGGCAGGACAAAGTGCTCCGCGCACCGCGGTTCGTAGAAGTCGCCGGCCATGATGATGGGGCTGTCGTAGGGAGCGGGCTGCCCATCGATCAGCCGCTGCGGATAGATTGCCTTGGCTCCGCAACTGCAATACGCCACCAGTTCGGTGATATTTCCCGAGTAGGTGCGCACCAGCCAGGAGATTTCGATCATTTCGCCGAACGGCAAGCCGCGAAAATCGAGTTCGAGACCCGAGACCATCACGTCGTAGCCCGACTCAAGCAGGCGCTTGGTGAACAGGAAAAGGTCCTTGACAAACTGGCCCTCGTCGATGGCCACACATTCGACGCGCTTGCCGATCTGCCGCTCCGTGGCCTCCAGAACCGGCAGAACCGTCCAGGGATCCGAAGACCGGAACTCGACAGCCTCCATCTTGCCGCAGCCGTTCTGGTTCCGGCTTTCCACCAGTCCGGCCGCCGCCTTGGTGTCGTCGCTCGGTTTCAGAAGCAGTACATATTGCTTGGCGTATTGCCGGCGTATCTCGATTCGCCGCAGCAGTTCGGCGGTCTTGTTGCTCCGCATCGGTCCAACAATCAACTCCAGTTTCCC
>Ga0326727_10015692_pt1 | contig 16173 bp, 11 predicted proteins | sample MB2enrmetagenome_FD_207643 | JGI IMG/M metagenome (GOLD analysis project Ga0326727, IMG submission 207643) | Lab enriched peat soil microbial communities from McLean, Ithaca, NY, United States - MB29MY | ecosystem: Environmental > Terrestrial > Soil > Wetlands > Peat | place: USA: New York...
TGTTCGATGATCGGAGCCTCGGAACAAATCCACGAGAACTCTGGAATTGAAGCAAGCGGCCAGGTGATTTTGGCTTCGGCTGCGCCGTCCGCCCTTTGCATTCGCGCGGGCGGACTCTGCGACCGAAGCATCTGAAGCAAGCTTTTCCGAGTGTACCGTCGCGGCGGCATTTTCCATGCCTTTACAGGATTGACATGATTCTCCGGCGATAGGATGATTGATGGGAGACGCCTGAACCCATGGTTCTTTCCCTCACCTGCGTGCCAGATAGGGCCCGTAGGGGAGGTCCACCGTGGCCTCCCTCAGGTTGTAGGGAATGGATTTCCGTGCCATTCCGTCCGAATTCCGGTTCCGAAACTCCCTGCCTGCTGAGGTGGGGTTAGGGGACAGCCCGCTGACGTCTGAACACGATTTTGGGGATTAATAGGATTAACAGGATGGGCATTTCACTCGCTGTTATCCGGCGCGCATGAACGTGCGGATTCGGAACACACTAACGACCGTCCCGCCTGGATATGCTATCCGGGCGCCGGCTTCTCCGGAAGCCGGACTCCGTCCGTAGGGGAGGGCCACTGTGCCCTCCTAAAGTCTTGTGTTTGGCAATGGGCTAATGTTTGTACTCCCGGAAACTATCAATCAACTGTTTGAATGAGGTTGGTTTATACCGCTCGAAACTCTCCTCGTCCACGTAGGCAAAGTCGTAAACCACCTCTGACTGTACGCGGTTGATGTCCTCACACCACTGGTGGAGGCGTTCCATCTTGAGAGCGACGTCGGTGTCCTCCAGCCCCTTCGTCTCCACCACTACGACACGATTATCAGGTAGTTTCACGAGGAAGTCGGGATAATAGTTGGAGATGTCGCCATGCGCGTTGACGTAATCAAGCTTGAAATGAACCGCCAGGTAGTTCTTTGCGTAAGACGTGATATCATCGCATTTATCGAGGAATTCGGCGAACAGCAGTTCAAGTTGGCTATCGCCGATTATTCTGTTGAATATGCTCTTCTTTGGGACGATGTAACCCTGGTCTTTGGCTACGAACGGCCGAGTTTGCCTCAGCTTGATGGTATCCCTGATTTCCGCATCACCCTTGTCCTGAACGGTCAGGTCGTTGATCGCCTTTTTGAATGTTTCGATAAGGGCCTTTGTAGCGGGTGTTTCTGACAGATTGCGCAGGGTGTTGGGGTTTTCCAAATCCACCGAGCGCCCGAACAACTGATCCTGTACGAATGCCTTGATCTTTCCGTAGAGGATGTCGTAACCACTGACCAGACGCAGGTCTTTCATGATAGCCCGTGCGAAGTAGCCGATGACGCTGCGATAATCCGCGACTCCGGCTGTGTCGAGCACAGTGGTGTGCGACACCTCTCCGGTCGTAATGTCTTTGAAAACTATTTCTCGCTGCTGCTCCGCGGTGAACTCCATATACGCCACGCGCTGATGACCCAATTTGCCGACATTCAAATGGCTTAGGTTTTTGTACTCGCGATAGATGCGGGGAGTCAGCACCGGGATTTCAATGTCCAGGGCGTCAATGTCCTTCTTTTCGTTCTCTTTGTCAACCTCGACTACCAACGGGGTCTTGGCGCCCGTGCCTTCGCCCATGGGCTTGCGCTCGAGGACTACGCCTTCAGCCTGTATGGATTCAACAAAGTCCATAAACGCATCGGTGCCGACTACGCTTACGTATTCTTCCACGTCGGGCGCATACATCTTGCGTAGCCCACGACCCAGGGTTTGCTCCGGCAGGATGTTGGACTTGGCGGAATATGCGCGAAGACCCACGATTGTGGTCACGTTGCGAACGTCCCACCCCTCCTTGAGCATCATAACGGAGACAATGGCCTTGAACGGGCTGTCGGCGCCGTCAATCTCATTGGCTTGAGCGCGAAGCCGTTCAAGCTCCTCTTTGCCCTTGCCGGAGGTCGGCTCGCCGATTGCGCCGTTGTTATTCGTGTGGATAACCAGGATTGCTCCCTGCAAGTCCGGGAAGCTTTCCAGATACTCCTTAACATCATCGCAGTTCCGAGTATCGTCGGTCATCACGAAAAGGATCGCCTTCTTCCCGACCTTTTCATGCTCCGCGTAGGCCTTGCGCCACTCGATTACACCGAGGTCGATGTAGTCGGCGTATTTCTCCGTGAACTTTGCGCTCTGTCGTTCCACGAGTTTTGTTCGGCTGGCCATGTCGGGAAGCACCGGGTGTTTGACCACGTTCTGCGAAATGGCCTCCACGAGCGGGTAGTCAGCCACCGTCTGAACGAAAATCGCCCCATTGTTGTTTCTGGGGGTTGCGGTGACGTCAATTTGAAGCGAGAGGTCTTTGCCCTTCTGCCTGAGGCGGTTGTGAATATCCTGGATGGATTTGAACCAAGCCATATTGGGATCGTGGATGTGATGAGCCTCGTCATTCAGTACCATCAGTTCGTCGATATCGCGGACGATCATGCCTAAGTCGACCTTCGAGTCGGTGGTCGCGCCGGTGGGACGCTTGCCAAGAAAGTAGTCCATGGTGTCTTCGTCGTCAGGCGAAGGCGGGATGTCTTCGCCGGAATAGACGCGATGGATGTTGGTAAGGAAGATGTTGCCGGTCGGATGGGTAATCCTCACCTGGTCCTGCAGGTGGAGGGAGAGTTGAAAATCGTCCCGCCAGTTGCGCCCATCCACGCCATTGTCGGGGATAACCGGGTCGGAGAAGAAGATGCGCAGGCCGTTGAAGTCCCGATAGATGCGGTCCAGCACGATTATGTTGGGGGTGATAACCAAGAAGTTTCGAGCCAGCCCCGACTCCGGTTCATACAGCTTGTGGTAGAAGCTCCATGCCAGCGCCAGGCTCAGCACTTTTGTTTTCCCAGATCCGGTGGCCATTTTGACCACAAAGCGCCGCCAGTCTTCATCGAACATGCTTGCGGAAACGAAGCCCGAGCTGTCAAAGCGCATGAGATCATACTTGTCCTGCACGCCGACAACATCGTAGAGATAGACGATGGTTTCCAATGCCTCGCGTTGGGCAAAGTAGTATTGGAACTCCGTCATCGTGCCGTCGATCTGGGGGATCAGGTGCGGAGTGTCGAACCAGTAGTTGAGGAGGCTGCGACTGGTATCCGTTGCGCCGGAATAACCGCCGTCCCGCCACTCCTTGACCTTTCGGCGAAGTTCAGGTACCAGCGGCGGCATGAGCTTGTCCATGCTGCTCTCCCGAAGCGCCTCATCCGCCGGAAACCAGCGTACCGAAGGATCGAGGATCGCGCATGGCGATTCCGGGAAATCTTTATGCAGAGCCATTATTTTCTCCTGGCTTCCCAATCGCTTGATATTTGAATCGTCGGCAGCATTGGTGGCTTCTATCCACTTCTGGGGCGAAAGTACGAAGTAATTCGCTCGCGCTTCATTTCCAAACTGGTCGAATTCGACCAGTTTAGTACCGGGATTGTGAAAGCTTCTCCCACAATCCAAGGAACTCGACTGTGCTCTTGCTCCGAAGCCAATTCTTAACTGTATCGGCGGGATCGTCTTGATCCCGAGGGCCGGACGGCACAGCCGACGATCGAAACCGCTCAAATTCGAGCGGTTTACCAGGTGGATTAGCCAGCCTGCGGCAGCCTCTGCAAACGTTGCACTACGTTATCGCGAAAATCCTCAAAGGACACGAACTGTTTGTCAGCCGCGCTTGTTATTCGATTCCTGTCTTTCTTTGCCAAGCTATCGAAGTCCTCATGCACCACGAAACTGGTGAATCGAACTTGAGCCAACTGGAACTCGAGGCAGGAGATAGTCACCAGACGCGCCTTTGCCTCATCCTTCACTCCAAAGAGGAAGACCGGGTGCGGTTTTACATCGAGCGCGAAATCAACCTCCAGCTCATCCCTTCCGGGAATCGGCAGAAAGTGCGGCGTTGGATGGAACCGGCCCAATTTGTCCTCCACGAACTCGGTAACCATTTCATAAAACAGGCTTTGTATCACCTCGCGCTTGTACAGGCGCATATTAGCGATCTTGGCCACGGTCTGTGAGAATTGTAATATGGCTGGATACAGCGATTCCAACCTGGTGTCCACGTACAAGCTTCCGTTTTCTTCGCAAACGCGGTTCTCCGAGAGAATTCTGCGAAAGATCCGTTCCTTGTTCGGCGTGTCGATATCATAAGAGTAGGATAGCCGCATCAGCGTCATTCCTAAGTCCGAGACGCGGACAAGCCCATCCCTGTCCTCCAGGAATATGTCCACCATGTCCCCGTCCTCGTGATAAAGAGGAACGATCAATTGATATACTCCCGGGCGTCTTTCGCGGAGATCCACATAGTTATTGAACTGTGCCCGGAGCATTTCAAGATAGGTAGTATTGTCCATGTTCATATTGGCTCCATCAACCACAGGGAAGTTTGGCCAAGGTCAGGGAAGTATTTTTCGGTATCCGTGATGTTGGCGATCTTCACTAAGTGCGCGAGACCCTGCTGATAAGAGGCATATTCAGTGGTCAGTTCCGCGTATTGCTCAGGCGCCAGATCGGCGGCTATCGCCTCCTCGGTCGCCTGGTGAATGTGAAATCCGTCGAACTGCGCGTCATTGATGACGCGGTTCTTGTGAAGACCATGTTGGCCGTTGCAGCGCAAAAGGCAGATGGTTACAGGCTCGTCCGTGGGATGATATACCAATCCTACGGAGAAGTTCTCCTGGAGCATTTCGTTTATACGCATAAACACCGTGAACTTCACCTTTCCGTCCTTTGACCGCACCTCCATGTCATTACGTCTGTGACCTCCGTCGAGTTTCATTTCCTTCCTCGGAGGGGAAGCGATTACCTTAGGGCAATTGACAAGTTCATCCAATTCCGATTGTGAATACGCTCTCATACGTTCACCTCCACGATTGTCATGGTGTCGTTGCCGAAGATATCGACCACCTTCACGGCCAGCTTTCGGCGGCCGGGGGACAAATCGGAATAACCATTCTAGAATTTCCAATCTCTTTCCAGCAAGAAGCCCTCCAAGTTGAGGCACGGAATGTCGAAATACTTGCAGATATTAGGGATCTTCGCTGCGTTTTCTCTTAAGGCTTCCTCTGTCACTACCGCACCATCCGTAGTTTTCGCTCTTGCGATAACGAATGGATCAGCGAAGTATCCGCCCTCGAGCAGTTTCTTTTTGTCCAAGTTATGCTGAAAATGCGGCCGGGCGTAAATTTGTGTCACGAACTTCATTTCCTCCGCGGTCGGCTTGGCAAAAAACGCTTGATTATATGCCGAGAGTCTTTCCACTTCTTCGCTGCTGAATTTGTTGGTAAGCTCTAGCTTGCACTCATTGACGGAGACTACGCTGCCCTCTGCTACGGCGTTATCAAACCTTTCCCAAAAGGAGGGGAACCGGTCCTGGTAGTAGTGGTTGAGCACGTTGGAGAGGCAGTTCGTATCAAAAACGTAGATCACTACCGACCTCCTTCCACGACCCAGTACTCGAAATTGGAAAGGTTCCTCTCCTTGACGCCCAGGTATTCTGCAAGAGTATCGCGGGATATCCTATTTCGGTAATACTGGGCGTAAACCATCTCTATATAGTTTCTGCCGAGGTAACTTCCGAGGGTGTAGTAACTATTTCCACCCGATCCCTCAGATCTGCTTTCCTTCGCCTGGCTGGCCCATTTGGCTGCCATTTTCTCGTAGTAAGAATTGTCAACCAGGCCTCGGTCAAGATAGTTGCGCAGTATCACTTCCCTGCTCACGGAGAAGTGCGTGGCCAGTTTTTCCAGATACTCTTCTGAAGCTCCCTTAATTAGAGAATCGAGGGCCTCACCAGGGACTAGAAACTCGTTCGCAAACTGATTGCAGTTAACCTCGGTGTCCCGAAAATACCCCTCAAATAACCGCGTCACCTGACGAGTCCTAAAGTCAACCCCTCCCGCACGATACAGAAGATGGCCCAATTCGTGAAAAAGGGTGAACACTTGGCGCGAGGCCGGCATGCTATTGTTTACGAAAATAACGGGATATTTATCGCTGAACAGGCAAAACCCCGAGTAATCGTCGTTCCTAAAGGCATCCTTGAAGACGAATACGCCATTCCTTTCAAGTGCATCACGCCAATTGTCGAACGCCGTTTTTCCCGATAGCCACTTCGTCTGCTCATCGACGGATATCCCGAGCACATCTCTGACTTGCCGTGCAATCGGGCTAAGAAGAGATTTCTCATTTAATTCAAATCGGTCAAGAAGGGACTCCTCAACTGGCTTGGATCCCTCGTACAACTCCTCCAGGTACAGTTGAAGAAGTTTGGCCTTCCTGTAAAACTTCACCACCCCAGACGGCAGTCCCTCTATCACGGCTTCAGGCAGGGTGCGGAAGTCAGTCTTAGGCGTCTCCTCTTCAGGCACGGTCGGGAAGAAGAAGACCGCCAGCGGGCGCTTGTAAATAAGGTATGCAAGAGATTCCAACTGCGGGAAGTTTGGGGAGTCGGAACCCTCCTCCCATGATGTGATCGTTTTAGCATCAATGGTTTTTCGTCCTAGACGGCGAACCACCTCATCTACGGAAAGACCAGCCGTTTCACGTGCCCAGAGCAGCACCGCCGGGTTTACAGGTATTGACTGACTCAAACCGTCACCTCCACGATTGTCATCGTGTCGTTGCCGAAGATATCGACCACCTTCACGGCCAGCTTTCGGCGGCCGGGCGTGCATTCGTGGAACACGCTGGTCAGTTCAAGCGAACGGTCTTTCTTCGTGCGGAACGACTGCCATTCGTTCTCGAAAATGTAGTCGCCGGTCCAGACCTCCTCGTACCGCTCCAACTGCATCTGCGGAGGGCCGAGGCCGTCGAAGGTTTCCTGCGTCTCCGGAGCGAGTTTTACGCGGATGATCTCCCGCTTGCTCTCGAAATTGAAATCCACCGCCCAGTAATCGATCCAATCGGTCCAACTGCGGGTGAGCGTTTCGCGGGTCACGATGCCGTGCGCATCCTTGCTCACCTTTACGATCTGGCCCTTTTCCACCACGATCTTGCTGCCCTTGTCCTTGAGCGTCGCCTCCGCGTTGGCGATGGAATCCTGGGAATAGAACACCGAGAAATCGGTCAGTTCCACGGCCACCATGTTCTTTTTGACGTGCGGCTTGACCTCGATGAAAGAGACATCATGGAAGACGACCTGGTTCTTCTCGACAGCGCGGGCGTCGAATACCTCGCGTGGGATGTACTTGGGGGCGATGTCTATGCCCTTGGCGCGGGCTTCATCCAGCACGTTGGGGAACAGCCCCATCTCGAACTCGAAGCCGAGGATATCCACGCGGGTGACATGTTTCCTGCGGCACTCAAGGATGATCTCTTCCACGAACAGGCGCGTGACCGGCAGGTTGACCGGCCCAACGGTTACCATTCTGCCCGCCTTCTTGCCGTTGAACGTGGCGAAACCGTCGATCTTTTCAGCCCGGTAGGCGCGGAGGATGAGATCCAGGAATGCTGCTTCTTTTTCCTCCAACTGCCTGCGCTGTTCCTCCTCACGGAGGTTGAGGTTTACGCCGATGTAGTGCTGGCGCTCGTATTTGCCCAGATTGAGGATTTCAAAGGCACGGTAATCCTTGCCCTCCGCCTTGAGCTGCCGTTGAACTCCGATCATCCGCTTGCGGGTAGTGTGGATGGCGAACTTGCCGAGGTCGGTAGCGATCCACTTGCGCCCCAGCTTCTCCGCGACCGCAGCCGTGGTTCCGGATCCGGCGAAGAAGTCGGCGACAACATCACCCTCGTTGGATGAGGCCTTGATGATGCGTTCGAGAAGAGCTTCGGGTTTTTGGGTCGGGTAACTTTGAGACTCCGCCGTTGTGCCGTAGCCCCGTATCTGTGATATGTCCGACCACAAATCGGACACCAATACCCCCTTGCTCTCATCCAGATACCGGATGTACTTGATGGTCTTATCGGTAATCCGGAGTCGCCCCTCGACATCGAGCGCTTCCATCCTCTCACGTGAATAGCGCCAACCCTTGGGCGGGGGACTGACCCCCTTGTATTGGTACATCATGTTTGGCCGAGGGTTAGGGCTTGAACAGTTATCGAGATTGAAGCGACGGCCCGTGATTGGTTCGATATTCTTGTACCAGTTTTTTACCGTCGTTTCTGGAAGCGCCTCGTATGGGGTGTTCCAGACGGGGCTGTCACCTCTGGAATAGAAAAGCACGTAATCGCTAACAATGCTATATTTTCCTTTGGAGTCTGAGTGGGAGTCGGCCCTCTTCCAAACGATCTGGTTTCGAAGTGAAGAACTGCCAAGCGCCTCGTCGAGCGCCAGCCTCATATACCCCTGCACTCGCCAATCACAATGCACATAAATGCTTCCGTCCTCGGCAAGCAAATCCCGCATCAGCGCGAGGCGTTCGTAGATCATTGCGATGAAAGAGTCTGCTCCCTTGCCCCAGGTATCACGGTAGGCGATTTCCTCCAGGATGCCAGGCTTCTTGGTGAAGGTGTCGTCGCCGATCTCGATGTCCATGGAGAAATCCGCGCCCACATCGAAGGGAGGGTCGATGTAAATCAGCTTTATGCCGCCCTGCCGCTCGATCTCCTCGCGCATGGGGCCGTTCTTGAGGGATGAGAGGATGAGCTTGTTATCGCCCCAGATCAACTTGTTCGTCCAGCCCTTGAGCTGACGTCCCCGGGCATCGAACATGACCAATTGACTGGACGTGTCTTCAGGTTTTTCCGCGCGCGGCTCGTCCACCTGCTCGATCACCTGGAATGGGAGGACGATGTTGCAGACCTCGCCGGTCTTGCCGTTCCAGACAAGCTCTACCTCACGCTTGTCCTCAAAGAGCAGGAAACGGTATTTATCCGGCAACGGTTTGTCCGCCTCCAGATAGCGTATGATCTCTTGAGTTTCCTGATCGGTCAGTCTCGGCATCGACGTTCCTCTTCCACCGTTGGCGGTTTCCGGCTTACATGGCCGTTACACCAGTATCTTACGACAACCTACGGCAAGCAGTCAAGGGAGTGTGGGGTGCCGGACGGGAGGGCACCCTTCGATACGCCCCGTCGTTCACCGGGCCTACCCAGGGCAATCGGATTCTCGGACGGAAGGGCACGGAAATCCCTTCCCTACAACCGGAGGGAGGCCGTCCCCTACGAGACATCTTCCGGCTTCCGGAGAAGCCGGCGCCCGGATAAGGAAATCCGGGCGGGACGGCGGCGGTGGCGTTGGGTGTCAGGTTTCCGGAGCCTCCCCCAACCCCCTTCCTTCGCTGCGCTCTGGACAGGCTCTTGTTAAGGAGGGGAGCTTCAGAAGGGAGGGCACAGGGGAAATGATGAAGTATGAATGATGAATTCTGGGACGGGATGGAAGCGGGGGGTGGGGAGTCCCGGACCGGACACGGATGAAGGAAAGGCGGTGTGTTAGAGTAATGGAGCACCGAAGTAGTGGTCCGGAATTCCACTACTCCAATGCTCCATCACTCCTTTGAGGAGATTACATCTTTTTCGTCAGGCGCTCGGCGAGGGCTTCGTGCTCTTCCCAGATGCCCAACGGGAGGGAGTAGCCGAACTGCTGGAACCATTCGGTCTGGCTGGCGAGTTCGTCGTACCACTCCTGGGCCTCCACGTGGAGAAGCCGCTCCATCGTCTCGAAGGAGATATCCAAGCCGTTGAGGTCGATGCCGCTCGCGCTCGGGACATAACCGATGGGAGTCTCGACCGCCCCACCCTCGTCTCGGCAGCGCTCGATCACCCATTTGAGCACGCGGAGGTTGTCGCCGAAACCGGGCCACATGAACTTGCCGTTTTCATCCTGCCGGAACCAGTTCACGCGGAAGATCTTCGGCGGGTTGGTCAGGCGGGTGCCCATCTCCAGCCAGTGGCTGAAATACTCGGCCATGTTGTAACCGCAGAACGGGATCATCGCCATGGGGTCGCGCCTGAGCACGCCCTGCGCGCCGGATGCGGCGGCGGTGGTTTCCGAGGCCATCGTGGCGCCGATGTAGGTTCCATGCTGCCAGTTGAACGATTGATAGACGAGCGGAGCGACCGTCGCTCTGCGCGCGCCGAATAGGATCGCGTCGATCGGGACGCCTTGGGGGTCCTCCCAGTTGGGGGCGATGCTGGGGCACTGGCTCGCGGGGGCGGTGAACCGGGAATTTGGATGCGCGCCCTTCTCGCCGCAAGCCGGGGTCCACGGCTGACCCTGCCAGTCGATGCCTCGCTCGGGGGCCGGGTCGTCATGACCCTCCCACCAGACGGTGTTGTCCGGCTTGAGGAGGACGTTGGTGTAAATTGTATTCTTCTGGATCGTCCGCATGGCGTTGGGATTGCTCTTCATGTTGGTTCCGGGAACCACGCCGAAGAACCCTGCCTCCGGGTTGACCGCCCAGAGCCGACCATCGGGCCCGATGCGCATCCATGCGATGTCGTCGCCGAGGGTCCAGACTTTCCAGCCGGGCATCGACTCCGGCGGCACGAGCATCGCCAAGTTGGTCTTGCCGCACGCGCTTGGGAATGCGCCCGCGACATACCGGATTTCGCCTTCCGGGTTTTGGACGCCGAGGATGAGCATGTGCTCGGCCATCCAGCCTTCACGCCTACCCATGTAGGAGGCGAGCCGGAGCGCGAGGCATTTCTTGCCGAGGAGCACGTTGCCGCCGTACCCGGAACCGATGCTCCAGATGGTGTTGTCCTCGGGGAAATGGCAGATGAAGCGCTTATCTATATCCAGGTCGTGCTTGGAGTGGAGACAGCGAGTGAAATCGTCGGAATCGCCGAGCGAATCCCAGGCAACCTGCCCCATTCGGCACATAATTCTCATGTTGAGCACCACATAGATGCTGTCCGTAAGCTCGATACCGATCTTGCTGAAGGGGGAATTGGGAACGCCCATGATGAACGGCACCACGTACATGGTGCGGCCCTTCATGCTGCCATCGAACAGCGCGCTGAGCTTGGCGTAGGCATCGTCCTTCTGCATCCAATTGTTGGTCGGGCCCGCATCCTCCTGCTTATCCGTGCAGATGAAGGTCAGGTGCTCGGTTCTGGCGACGTCATTCTTCGCGGTCCGATGGAGCAGGCAGCCGGGGAGCTTCTCCTGGTTGAGTTCCATCACCTCACCGGTGCTGAGGGCTTCCTGGGTGAGAAGACGCTTTTCTTCCTCGGACCCGTCGCACCAGACGACTTTATCGGGCTTGCACAGATTGACCATTTCGTTAATCCACTGCCTGGCCGAATTGTTTGCTGTCATGTTTTTCTCCTGAGGGAAAGAAGTTAGAATCTAGGTACTCAAAAAGGCCGAATATCCGTCATTTTCGGCGGGTATTCGGCCTTTCGTATGGCTCAAACTCGTCAAGGGTTTACTAAATCTCGTTTGAACGGAGCTTCGGCGGCGTAGCGAAGTTTATCCTCAGCCTGCGAAGCATCGTTTATAAGGTATTACCCATAGTTCGGAAAGACCGGCTGAACTTTTCAGGTGCTGGGATACCCGCGCCCAGGATCGCCGGGAGCAGGTCTTTGTGAGAATTTTCTCAATCCCTTATTGAATAGTTATTATACTCAGGCTCGGTCAGCTAAGTCAAGTTTTGAAATTCAACGCGTTCTCAATTCTTCATCGGCGGGTGCATTTGACTCAGTTTCGCTCGAAAGGGTATATTTAGCATATGAAATCGGTAAACCAGCATGAGATGAATGTGGAAACCCAGGTCAACTTGAAAAGCGACAAGACAATCGCCATTCGCGATCTCGCGTTTTGGCTTGCGACCGCATTTGTTGCGCTGTCCGTCCTCGCACCTATGACCCATGCGCTTCGCTACTTCATTCAGCACCCGATTTACGACGTCATGCATGACATCGACTACGCCTACGGTTACTGTGGGCTTGCCCGCATTCACAGCTTCGCCGATACCGGGCGCTGGTGGACCGGGACGTGGCACGTGGATCACGCGCCGTTTTGGAGACCGCTAACGTCCTATGTGTCGTGGTTCATGTACCTGGCATGGCCAAAGGACGATCTATTTCACCGGGAATTGGTCACGCTGGCGTTTCATCTATGCTTCCTGGTTGTGGCCACAGCCACTCTTTGGCGGCTGACTGGGAAGAGATGGCTTGTTCTCACAACGATGTGGCTGTTTGCGGGAATGCGATTTGCCGGAATGGGTAGCACGCCTGACCCGGTATCAAGGGTAGTGATCTACCCAAAGTGCTATCATGAGCCACTGGTCAGCATGTTCATTCTCCTGGCTGTTCTGATGATAGTCAACGGAAGATGGATTGCAGGACTTGCCTGTGCAATCATAAGCGTTCTGTTCAAGGAAACCGGGTTCATGGCATGGCCGGTGGTGATCCTGGCCCTGGCATGGGAGCACAGGTCAACGGTCTTCCGATCGGACGGCCTTCGTTACGTGACAGCCGGCATCACAAGGTATTGGGTGGCTATTAGCTGCTGGGGTCTAACCTTTGTGGCTCTGGCTCTATTTCACTATCATGCAGTTGGAATCGGATTCAACATGGGTACCCCTCATAGCTGGCCATGGAGGGCATTTTGTTTCTTTTCCGGACCCGTACTTGGGATACTCGACACTCCTCAGAGAGGCCTGGGAGTCATAGCGATTATCCTGCTGGCGGCAATTGTTCTGACGAGACGGCGCTCTTTCCTTGTGCGATTCTTCGGTATCCTGGCTGCACTGGGACTGGGGATCGGAATTAACGCGTGGACATGCGGTACCGACTGGTCGGTATCCTTCGCCATGATCGTCGAGAGTTCTGTCTTCAACATCCTATCCATGACCATTTGGCTTCTCATAGCCTGGAATGCCAGAATGGAATGGCCTGTAGCGGCGTTTGGAATGCTGGTTTCGATGGTCCTGTCTGCTCCAACTTGGATGGCATCTCAAGTCCTGCCGCACGCCCGGTATGCATCCGTGCTGTTTCTGGAACTGGTGGTGGCAACCGCGCTATGCAGCGCTGTTGAGAGCGCCTGGAACTGGGTGGGGAGCATCCGCAAGCGAGAGGAGTGTGAGAAGTAGAAAGAGTATGGGGAGTAATCAGGAATTCGGGACCCGCTGCTCCCGTCACTCCCACTACTCCATCACTCCATTACTCCTGTAACTCCTTCTACTCCTCTTCCGTAAAGTAGGCGGCGCTTGCGTCTCTGGCGGGGTCTTCCTTGATGCAAATTGCCTTGAAATTGCATCTTGAGCAGCGCATGAAGTTGCCTGTCATCGGGAAATCATCCTTCAGAGCGATGTCATGGACGGGATCGTGCAGGCAGGACTTCATAGAGTTGAAGGTCGCTTGAGCGTGGACCACGGCCTCCTCGATATCGGTTTCGTCCACTGGACGCTCGACGGCCTCCAGTTCCGGCTGAAGATGAACGGCACAGACGTTTATCTTGCCGGTTGGAAACTCCCAGCGATCCGCCGCGTACATAGCATAGCAGGCGAGCTGGCGCGACTCCTCCATCGACGGTTTACCAGTCTTCCAGTCGAAGACCGAGATGCCGGATTCCGTTCTCATCGCAAAATCAAACTTCAGGTAGAAAAGAATTGCATCCCCGTCGCCCACGCCGATGGAAGGCATGCGAAATGAGGCATACTTCTCGATCGGCAGCCAGCGATCCGGAGGGGTGTTCGAAATGCGCCCAAAGACCTCGGAGCTCAGAAAGTTAGTGAGGCTGAGATAAGCCTTCTCCTTCAGCCTCTTGGGAGTGGAATCATCGACCGGGACTTTGTAGTAATGCTCGAAAAGGTTCGGGTGATCATCGCCGCGTTCGATGCGCCAAAGCTGCCTCAAGGAAGCCGCCCATCCCTCGCTCAACCGACGCCTGGCTTCCGCCTTCACATCCTGCTCGGAGGGTGTCATGCCGAGCTTAACCAGTTCCAGCGCCCACTGGATTGTGGCGTGAACCACCTCGCCGACCCACATGTCCAGACCCTTGATATTCTTCATCTCCAGCGCCAGGTGAGCGTCCGGTGGAGGGTCGGTAAGATTGCCAAGCTTTGCAAGGTAATAGTGCAGGTAGAACCGCCTTCGGCACTCCTCGAACATCCGCGCTTTACTCAACGACCAGGCGATTTCTTTTTTGTTGAAAGGCATGACTTATTCTCATCCGAAAGGTGTAAGGGGAGTAATGGAAATACCCAAACCCAACTTCCTGTACTCCTCTTTGTGTAGATTGTAGCCATCTGGTAGAGGTCTGTCAAACCACCTATAGGCCGGTGTATTGGTTTGATCGGGTGGCCCGGCGTTTCGCATTCGGGGGTCGGGGGTAAACAATCGCACGGAAATGGCATTCGGTGGATGCACACAGGAACATCTTTGATAGCAACCAAAGGGGCTGTTGTTGAACGCTTAATCCCGAAAGTTCATGTCTCTCGCGGAGTTGATCTGGGATTAACCCTCACCCCTACCGTCTCCAGCCCCTTCGATACGGTGCCACGGCACCTACTCAGGACAAGGCAGGGAGCAGGAGAGGGGGATATGTATGGCAATCCCTTGGTTTCCTGGCGTGCACCGGCCTGACAAAGACAGGTACACCCGCTGCTCAGGGTGAGCGGTCAATATATCACTCATGAGTCAACTGTCCCTAATCCTTACAGGAGGCATGCATGTTAGCAGAGAATTTGCTTCGAGACGATGCGCCGCTCACCCCGGAGGAGTGGAGCGCGATAGACGATATAGTAGTGAAAGTCGCCCGGGCGCGGCTGGTCGGGCGGAGGATCGTGTCGGTTTTCGGACCGCTGGGAGCCGGATTGCAGAGCGTGCATCAGGATATCTTCGCCGGCGTTGACAATGGCGAAGTCACCATGCTCGGTGAGGAGGAGATTCATCCCGTTCACGCCGAAAGCAGGAGCTTCAAACCGATTCCCCTCATTTTCAAGGATTTCATGATTCATTGGCGAGACATCGAAACCAGCCGCAAGTTCGGCATTCCTCTCGATACCAGCGCAGCGGCGGGAGCGGCGAATTTCGTGGCTGAAGCGGAAGATCAGCTGATCCTGTTGGGCGACGAGCGGCTTGGCATCGAGGGGTTGCTGAACGCCGGGTGGCGAAACAGTGTGGCGCTGCTCAAATGGTCGGAACAGGGACAGGCGTTCCAGAATGCGGTAAACGCCACTCGGAAGCTAATAGACGATGGATTCTACGGGCCGTTTGCCATGGTGGTCAGTCCCGGCGTTTACGCGGAGATGCAAAGGGTATATGACGGCACGGGAGTCTTGGAGATCAACCAGGTCAGAGAGCTCGTAACTGCGGGGGTATTCCAGTCACCCGTCCTAACCGGCGATCAGGCGGTGGTGGTATCGGTTGGAGCCGAGAATTTCGATATCGCGATTGCGCAGGACCTGATTACCGCATACCTGGGGCCGGATCACATGAGCCATCCATTCCGCGTGCTGGAATCGCTCGCGCTTAGGATCAAGCGTCCACAGGCGATCTGCACGATCGAGCCGCCGCAGGGGAAGTGATGTTGGATATTCGATTTTTAGATTTTGGATATTTGGAAGGCATTATACAAGATGAATTTTTGAGCTTGGCGCTCCGGATGCCCTCACCCCTTCCCTCTCCCGCCTGGGAGCAGGAGAGGGGGATCAGACCGTGGATATCGAGGGGTGCGGACTAAAATCCGGGAAATTCAGTCACCGGATACATCTCCGGCGACATCGGCACTCGCTATCATGCTTCCTGCCTGTCCTGAATAAGCCACCGTTTAATCCTGAGTAGCCTTGATGAATGGCCGGACGTATCTAAGGGGCTGGAAAGGTTGGGGTGAGGGCGATCCGGTAATCCCGGCAATCCTGAAATCCGCAAAATAGTGTTCAGGCATACGGAATGGGGACAGTAGGCCGGATCTTCGGCAGCGTCACTTCGTTCTTGTCAGCAACTTCGTGTGCCGTCCAAGTTTGTCGGGAAGGCGTCCAAAAACGGCGTCGTATTTTTTACATGACGCTGGCTCTTGGGCACATGGGCATGACCACTACACTTTAACTATGCTGCCAATGGCGTGACCGCATAGCCTAAGCGTTTCGCCCTCTTCTCAAGTGAAGCGATTTGCTGTTTTCGGTATTTCTCCTCGTATGCTTTCTCGCCCACTTCAACGTAGGCTCTGCCGTCCAGCATGAGATGATAGTACATACGCGCGATCTTGTATGCGGTGGCAACCAGCGCCTTGGCCTTACCGATCCTCAACCCAAGGCGACGGCAGAATGCTCCCATCGCTGAAT
>Ga0326727_10015693_pt1 | contig 16173 bp, 14 predicted proteins | sample MB2enrmetagenome_FD_207643 | JGI IMG/M metagenome (GOLD analysis project Ga0326727, IMG submission 207643) | Lab enriched peat soil microbial communities from McLean, Ithaca, NY, United States - MB29MY | ecosystem: Environmental > Terrestrial > Soil > Wetlands > Peat | place: USA: New York...
AATAGCGCTCCCGTCTGAGCATCCCCACCGCGCATCCGACGCCTCCCCACCCGCTTCCGGCAGAGAATCACGACAACAGCGCCAACGCTAGTTTTTCAGCAGCCTGTTAGAGCGTGCCTGCGTGATCCTGACCGCCATGCAGGCCCCGGCGCTGCCTGTGATACGGGCAGCGGCGGACGGCCTGATTGCCGCGGTTAATATCAGCGACCCCTCAGCAAAGTGGCCGGAACGGGAATTAGCGAGGTTCCGCCGGCCGGTACTGCTGATCGTCGCCGATGACCTTGAACCGGAACGGCCAAGCACACCGCCATCCGGTTGGCGTTGCGCGCGGATGCTGCGCGCTTGGGCAAAGTCGGCAATCGTTCATGGTGCCGGAGGTGAGGCGGAGCACTACCGGCTTGTCGTTGTTGCGGCACTGACTACAGGACGCGCCGTGATGGTGGAAACCTCATCCACATGCGCCGTGCCGTGGGCGGAGTTCCTTTTCCCGCTGCCGACGCTGCTGATCCTGCCGCGCTCCGGGCCGCATCCGATCATGCCGGAACGTGGTGCGATGCAATGACCGCCACTCCGCACCTGCTTGCCGACCGGGCTGAAATTGCACGCTTTGTTAATGCGCTGTTCCGCTACGCCCAGGATGGCACCTTCACCAGTCTGCGTACTTTCGATCAGTTCACGCGCCACCAACCGCCCGCCGTCATCCCGATTAGGCTGAATGGCGCTGGCCTCGATCCGGTTATAGACGCCGCCTTCCAACAGGCGCAGCGCAGCGCCGACTCACTACAGCCGACCGTATTCGCCCCGCCGATTGCCACCTTCTCTTCCGATACCCACGCCCGCCGAAAAGACCTCGCCAACGGGCTGACACTCTCGGTCGAGATTGACGATTCGGACCCTCGCGCCGGCCAGTCGCAGCTCGAGTCGATCCTTGGCCCGTGCACCGTGGTTGTCGCCTCGGGTTCCGACTGGACCGATCCAAAGACCGGGGAACCGATTCCGAAGCGCCACCTTCACTGGCGCCTTTCGGAAGCCACCATGACCGACGAGGAACACGACAAGCTGCACGACGCCCGGCGGATGGCGATGCGGTTGATAGGCGCCGATCCAACCGGAGTGCCCGCCGTCCATCCCTTGCGATGGCCTGGAAGCTGGAACCGCAAGGCCACGCCGCGCATGGCGCGAATCGTTGCTTGGAACGAAGCTGCCGAAATCCACCTATCCGAAGCATTCGAGGCGTTACAGGAAGCGCAAGAAGCCGCTGGTGTCGCTACCATCGGTTTGCCACCGCATTCCGGTCCGGCCCAAGCAGACCCGGCATTGCTTGCCTCCGCCATTTTATCCATCCCGAACCTGGGCAAAGCCGTCCATTACGATGACTGGATCAGGCTCGGATATGCTGCCTATCGCGGCACGGGCGGGAGCGCCGAGGGCTTCGACATGTGGGATGCCTGGTCCCGCAAGTCGGAAAAGTATGATGCGGCACAGCAACAGGCGGCATGGAAGCGAATTGCTGCGGCCTGCGCCGGCTCCGCTCCGCCCCGAACCGCTGGCGCTGGGACGATCTTCTATCTGGCCAAGCTGGCCGGATGGGTGCGCCCAGGCCAGCAAGAAGAACCGCCGCCGGCATCGGATACTGAAAAGCCAATTTCCGCCCCCGATCTGGCCGAACAGGCGAAGGCCCGCATCGCGGAGCTGGTCGCGGAGTTCAACGGCCGGTACATGGTGATCAATGAGGCCGGTCGGGCGATGATCTATGCGCCCACCAACGACCCGATTCGGAGGCGAGACTACTTCACCCGGATGACGCCCGCCGATCTGCGGTTGCTCTATCTCAATCGGCAGATCCTTGTCGGCGCCGACGCGAGCGGCAGCCCGGTATTCAAGCCCGCCGCTGAGATATGGCTGCGCCACAAAGACCGGCGCGACTTCATTCACGGCGTGACGTTCGACCCGAGCGGCGCCCCTACCGAGGCGGGCATGCTGAATCTATGGCGCGGCTTCGCCGTGACGCCACGGCCCGGAAAATGGGAAAAGCTGAGGCAGCACGTCCTAGAAGTGATCTGCGACAACCATGAAGGACGCTTCGACTATTTGTTCAATTGGCTGGCCCACATGGTGCAGCGCCCGGCCGAGCCCGGCGGGCTTGCGGTGGTCATGCGGGGCGGAGAGGGCACCGGCAAGGGCACACTGGCGCGGGCAGTGCGGCGCATCATGGGCCAGCATGGGCTTGCGATCTCCAACGGCAAGCACCTCACCGGCAACTTCAACGCCCACCTCCGCGATTGCGTGTTCCTGTTCGCCGACGAGGCTTTCTATGCCGGCGACCCCAGCCATGTCGGGGTGCTCAAATCCCTGATCACCGAAGACAGCCTGACAATCGAGGCGAAGTATCAAAACGCCATCGAGTCGCCAAACTTCCTTCACCTGATGATGGCCAGCAACGAGGAATGGGTGGTCCCCGCGGCGCTCGACGCCCGCCGGTTCTTCGTGTTGGAGGTGACCGGCGAGCACGCCAACGATCAAGCATGGTTCGGCGCCATCTGGGCCGAAATGGAAGCCGGCGGCTACGAGGCCATGCTCCACGATCTCCTGCATGCTGATCTGACCGGTTTCAACGTCCGCGACTTCCCGATCACCGAGGGGCTGCAGGAACAGAAGAAGCTGAGCCTCGGCGCCTCGCCCGAAGCCTGGTGGTTGGACATGCTGCACCGCGGCTATGTGTTCAAGTCAAAGCTCGGCCTCGAGTCCTTCTTCGGCGAGTGGCACGACGAACTGAGTACCGAGGTTCTGTTTGCGTCCTACAGTGACTTTGTCACCGGCCGTCGCGAGCGGCATCCGATGAGCCGGGAGGCGTTCGGACGCTTCCTGATCAGGATGGGGGCGAAGCCGGTCAAGCCGCGCAACGCCGTGATCGGCGAGCACTTCGCCGACGTGGTGACCAACCAGTACGGCGACACGACGCGTAAGGCCGAAGTCATCCGCAGTGCGCGCTCCCATGGATACCACCTCGGCGAGCTGGCAGCCGCGCGGGAGGCATTCACCGCTGCCACCGGCCTCTCGCCCGATTGGCCAGTCGACAGCCCCGACGATGAGCCCGAACGCTGTGAATTCTGACCTCGCTAGCCCTGGTTTGGCGCCCCGGTCCGGGTTCTACCCGGACCACCCGGCCTTTTGGTCTGGGTTTACCCGTTCCGTAACCCATTGGAATCCGCCAAGTGGCCCGAGTAGTCCGGGTGGAGCGGGCATTTTCGACAAAAAACTTTTGGCGTGCGGCGCACCTATGAGCCGTTGGATTTGCCGCTCTATGAATTGCCGGCGCCAGCTTTTCTCAAAACTCTTTCTTCTACCCGGACCACCCGGACCACCCGGACAACACAAGGAAATCCGCCGCCTTGCCGTGGTCCGGGTAGCACTCGTCAAGCCTGCCGAAGTCGGACCACCCCGACAAAGCCCGGTTGCAGACTTCGTGGCCTGGGTCCGCGCCGAACGCGCTCACACGGTGCCGCTTTTCGTGTTTCCGCTCGGCCAGCGCACCGTTCCCTGCGGTTTCGCCGCAGCCCTGCAATCCCCGCCCGGTGGGTATCTACCGGGCGACGCAATAAGGGCCTGAGCCTGGGCAACCGAATCGGAAGAAAGGAATCGGGAGGGCGGGAAGAACGCAGCGAACGAATCGCGGAATAGGCGTGATGTGGCGGCTGGAGCGTTTATCCTGAGCGAATGATCGACACTGCTGCCATCAAAGCTCGCTTCGAAGCGCTTGCGCCGTTGCTGGACGAGCGAGCGCGGCGATTATTCGCTGCGGGGGAAGCACGCGCGGCCGGGCACGGCGGGGTAGTCGCGGTCTCGCGGGCAACCGGGATTGCGCGTAGCACGATCGATCGTGGCCTGGCCGACCTGCGGGCGGGCGTTGAGCAACTCGGCGGGCGGGTGCGCCGTGCGGGTGGCGGCGGTAAGCCGGCGATCGAGACGCAGCCTGGGATTCTGGCCGCCTTGAACGAGTTGGTGCAATCGTCGATTCGCGGCGATCCCGAAGCCGCCCTGCTGTGGGTGAGCAAGAGTCAGCGCCATCTGTCTGCAGCGCTGAGCGAGCGCGGCTTCACGGCTGGCCAGAAGCTCGTCGGCCGCCTGCTGCACCGGCTCGGCTTCAGCCTGCAGGCCAACGCCAAGACACGCGAAGGATCCAGCCATCCCGACCGCAACGCCCAGTTCGAACACATCAATGCCCAGGTGACCGTGTTCCAGGCCGCCGGCGAGCCGGCGATCTCGGTCGACACCAAGAAGAAGGAGCTCGTTGGCGACTTCAAAAATGGCGGTCGGGAGTTGCGGCCCAAGGGGCAGCCCGAGCCAGTCCGGGTGCACGACTTCGTCATCCCCGAGCTCGGCAAGGCCGTACCCTACGGGGTTTACGACATTGCCGCCAACGCCGGATGGGTCAATCTCGGTATCGACCACGACACTGCCAGCTTCGCCGTCGAGAGCATCCGGCGCTGGTGGCATGAACTCGGCGCCGCCCGCTATCCTGGCGCGACGCGGCTGCTGATCACTGCCGATTGCGGTGGCAGCAACGGTGTACGAGTGCGTCTGTGGAAGCGCGAACTGCAAGTCCTGGCCGATGAACTCGGGATCGCCATCACCGTCTGCCATCTGCCGCCCGGCACCAGCAAGTGGAACCGCATCGAGCACCGTCTGTTCGCCTTCATCACTCAGAACTGGCGTGGCAAACCGCTCGTCAGCCACCAGGTCATCGTCCAGCTAATCGCCAACACCCGCACCAAGACCGGCCTCACCGTCGCCTGCCGGATCGATGCCAGTGCTTACGAGAAGGGCATCAAGGTCTCCGATGCCGAAATGGCTGCCCTCAACATCCAGCCCGCAAATTTCCACGGCGAGTGGAACTACACCTTCGCTCCCAGGCCACCTGATACATGACGCACTTATCAGGGCTCAGGCCCTAACGGAGGGTGGGACGTGACAGCGGCGACCAGTCGAAACCGCAAGCGTGGTGACATCAGCTATACCAAACGCTCGCCTCGCACGCTGTTTCCCCCACCATGGACGGGGAACAATACACTGACCGACAGGGCAATTTTCCACCTTTGGCCCTGGACTGTGCGGAACTATCCCGGCCCGCGGCGTGCGACGCTGGAATTGCTGGGGAGACCAAGGACGTGGAGCGCGGTGCGTCAGTGGCGGGCCGGACGCACCCCGTTGCCTGCCTGGGCGGCTGCCGATCTGCTGGCGCACCTCGAGACTCGCCTGGCAGCCGACTACGAGCTGGCCGAGGAACTGCGGCGGTATATCCCCGAGCGCGACGCGATTGAAGCTCAGCAGAGACGGCGGCGCGGGTTAGGACTCGGCGAGAATCGACAGCGCGCGGCTATTCGTGCCGACAACGGGTGATTGAGGCCAACACCATTGCGGAGACCTTGACGCGATTGTCTCGCGGCGCGAACGTAACGGCGCAGGACCGGTGCCGAAAGATGGGCGCTGGCGAGGTGAGTGGACTATGCCAACTAAAAGACCCTGAGTGGAGTGGATGGTCAGATGATCCAGCTCTTGCGAACTGCAAAGTTAGCTGCCCTCTTAGCTCTTGGCGGGTGTGGGATGATTTACAAATCACCAGTGGACTTTTCGCAGCCCGGCGTATCGGAAGCGCAATTTGAAGTCGATAACAAGGATTGCCACTCGCAGGCAATGAGCGCGGTCTATCGCTATCAAGGGCAGCACCCGCTGTTAGCGCTCGGGGCGGTTGGCGCGGTGGCGGATGCGGCGGCTGTTGGTGATGATCAAAGGGATCAAGACGCAAATCTCGCTTCTCAGCCGGGCGGAACCATGAAGTTCGTCGATCTTTGCATGAAGCGCAAAGGGTACAAGCTGCTGAATTGAGGGCGACGTGATCCGGCCTTTCGTCCAGGGCCAGTCGCGGCGAGCGCGGGCGCGGTTCATTGGGCAGTCGTGTCCGCCTTGCCGGCCCCCTGGCGTGCCGCCTGCCTTTCCACAAAGCACTGATGCACGCGGGCTTGCCAAACCTGATGTTCCGGTTGCTGCGCGGCCCAAGCGGCACCGGCGATGCCGAAGATACCCGCCGAGACGTAAGGCTCCGGGCCGGCTTCATTGCGGCAAGCTAGAGCGTCGGCGGCGCCGGTCACACAGCCGGTGAGTAGAAAGAGCGACAGGATAGCGGCGACGAATCCGAGCCAGGCGCGCATCGTACCCTCCCGTCCCGCAGCGTTTGTCGCCGTTGTAGGGATGATAGCCGGCACTTTGGACCGCCTCCGCACCGATAGCAATGATGCGCTGGGGTAGACAGGCGGCGCGTTGCAAAGTGGGCGGGGCCGGAGAGACTCCCGCGCCGCCTTCCGCTATCCTGGGGCTACCACACCGGCCAGGGAGCGAGTCTCATGCTCAATGACAGCGATCGCATCACTGTCGTTTGCCCGAACTGCGGCAAGGAGATGGTGGAGACGATCGGAAGGCTCAAGGACGTAGCGACTTTTCAGCATACGTGTGGCGCCTACATACACACGGATATTAATGAAGTGGCTGAATTTGCACGAAAGGAGTCGCGCAACACGCTCGCGAAGCTCCGGCTTCGTCTCACGCCGCCATAGCGCTTGCTCAAGATTATTGATCGCCGCCGTATATGCTTCCGACCAGCTATCGGTATCTGCGATTACGTTTCGCATGACGACAGTCATCCTTCCGTGCTACAAGTGTCGCACGGCCAGCGACGGCCATCATCTCCGACGCGCTGGGACTGGCATCCCGGCCTCATCCCCATCATAGCAGGGCAACCGGGCGTGGCGCTATGCCGCCCGGTCGCCCACGTTGCTAAACCCGCACCATTCCCCTGACACTGGGCAAGTCGTCTTCTGGCGCGCCGAGGATCGGTTGCCTTGCAAGCTGACTCTGGGGGGGCGGCCAGCGACCGAGGTGGACCCGATCACACCGAGCCGCGTCCCGACGGGTGGCGGGGCCGAACGTCTGCCGGGCCGATGCGGACGGCTTCACGGCCTACGTGCCGCCGATCGCCGGGCAGATACACGCGGCGCGTGCCACGACGCAGCGACGCAGCGGGCGATTGCCGAGGCCATCAATGTCCGGGGCATCCGCACCGCGCGCTGTCAGGCATCGCATGACAGCACGGCGCGGAACCTGTTGGCCAGGCGCGCTCCCTAAGGAGTCCGCATCAAGCGGGCGACCTCTCGCCCGCCCTTTCCAGGCCGCGCGTCCTGTCAATGTCCTGTCTATCACCAAAACCGCGGCACCTGCGGTCGGCGCAAACGACAATAATATGATAATTGTCAATGGGTTATCCTGGCGTCCCCGGCGGGATTCGAACCCACGGCCCCAGGATTAGGAATCCTGTGCTCTATCCGGCTGAGCTACGGGGACATGAAGCCTAATCGGTAGCTCAATTGAAGCCTTTCCGCTTCCTCTCCGTGCTGCGAGTTAGACGACGGCGGCACCAGATCGGGGCGCTCCATCCCCATAGCACGACAGGGATCGATTGTCAGGTCATGGCGCGACCGAAGTGGACGGCGGTGCGTCGGTTCGTCTGGCTCCCCCAAACGAGTGGGGTCAAAGCGCCTCTCGGACGGGACCCCATCGCGCGAGCGCGATGGAAACCCGGCTTTGCGGGGTCGAGCAGCAGCGCCCCTGGACGTTCAGCTTGGCGCCACCCACCCGGTGCTGCGTCAAGCGGCGGGCCGGCTTGCATCAACATCCCATTCGGCAAAATGAGCCGACATCCGGTCGGCATCGGGCGTGATGCCGGTGAACAAGCGGAAAGCTTCGACCGCCTGAAAGACTGCCATTCCGCCCCCGTCGGCAACCGGACAGCCAAGCGCCCGGGCGGCGCGGACAAGCTCAGTGGCCAGCGGGAAATAGACAATCTCGGCGACCCAAAGGTCCGGCCGCAACAGTTCGGCGGAAATCGCCATGCCGGGCATCTTGGCCATGCCGGTCGGGGTACAATGGATCAGCCCATCGGCTTCGGCCATCGCCCCCGGCACGTCCCTGACGGCGCGGGCGCGCCCCTTGCCAAACCGGGCACACAACGATTGCGCAACATGCTCCGCCCGCTCGCCTACGATGTCGAACAGATCCAGTCGCTCAATCCCGAGGGTCAGCGCCGCGTGCGCGACCGCCGATCCGGCACCGCCGAGGCCGATCTGCACGGCACGACGTTTCGCGACGCCGGGAAGCGCCCGCCGAAAGCCCTCGGCGAAACCGAACCAGTCGGTATTATGGCCGATCTTCCTGCCGTCCTTCAGCACCACCGTATTGACGGCTCCCAACGCTGCCGCGTCAGAGGAAAGCTCATCGAGCAGCGGAATGACCGTCTGCTTGAACGGAAAGGTGATGTTCAGCCCGTTATAGCCCAAACGTTGGGCAGCGGTCAGCAGGTCGGGCAGGTCTTCCTGGCCAAGACCCAATACGTCCGTATCGATCAGGTTGTAGATGATGCGCAGCCCTTGCCGCAGGCCCTCGCGCATGTGCATCCCCGGCGTGCGTGATTTCTGGATGCCGGCACCGATCAGCCCGATCAGGGCGGATGGTCCGATCCCTCTCGTGGCGGGGGAATCGGTCGGCAGGAGTTCGGCGCTCATTCTGTTTCCCATGGGGTTAGTCGGACAATCCAGGGCTTCCAACTGCTGACGTTGCGCATTCGGCATTTTCCCGCGGCTCGAAGGTGGCGTCCTGCCTCACATAACGCAGGACCGCGTCAACGATCATCTGCCGCTGCAGAGTCGCGTTTTCCGTCTCCCAGAGATCCAACTCGAAAATGGCTTGCCAGGTATGGCGGTTGGACACGCGGTAGAAGCAAAGCGAGGTGATCAGCAAGTGCACTTGCCACGCCTTGAGGCCCTGGCGAAACACGCCCAGCCGTTCACCACGCTCAAGCAGGTCGCGGACAGTCTCCAGTGCGGTCGCATTGAGCCTGGTGATGGATGCTCTGCCGGAGATGTGACAGGCCCGTTCGATGTTCTCAACCGTGACCAGGCGTACCCATTCAGGGTGAGCGGCGCGCACATCGAACGTGGCTTCGACGAGCCGCCGCATCGCCGCCTCTGGCGGGAGATCTTCCAGATGGAGGCCATGCTCCAGGCTGCGCATGCCGCGGTAGGCCTCTTCGATGACGGCGGCGTAAAGTTTCTCCTTGCTGCCAAAATGATAATAGATCATCGGTTTGGTGGTCTGGGTCTGCGCTGCGATGTCATCGATACGCGCACCTCTGAGACCTTTCTCGGAGAATTCCCGGATCCCGGCAGCCAGAATCTCGCGCCAGGTTTGTTCGCCGACCTGCGATCGCGGCCGCGCCAGGCCATCGGCTTCGGTCGGCCGCGGCTTCGGGGCGGCATTCTTCCGCCCTGGCCGCTCCGCAAAATCGGCGCGGCACCTGGCGAACTCGCGTTCGAGATCATCCAGCAGGGTCCTGGCGATCGCCACGCCCCCCGCCTCGTCGGCAATGCCGGTCGACCGCTCGATCACTTTCGCCCTGCCCCGGTAACGGGGGTGCTCCCAGAGGTCCCGCGGCACCTTCTTCAGGATGCCGATCCGTCCGTGGCGGCCGAAGCGGACGTTCTTGGGCAGGGGGGGCATCGCGATTCTCAGGTACTCACCAACGCCGCAGCGCAACGGAACTCATCCGAGCGAGCTGCCAATCAGTTCAAGCGCCGCACGCAAGTCATGCAAATCCACTTGGCCCGGGGCAGACGCCTGGCCAACCATCCCGAAGGTCGCCGCCGAGCCGAACAGTTGCCCGGAGATCCGGGAAATCACACCTTTGCCCGCCATGGCCATCGTGATGAGCGGACGGTCGGCGTACTGACTGTGCATCACCCACGTCGCGTTGAGGAGCTTCAGGACGTCGCCGGCATCCTTCGGCATCGTGGCGATCTTGAGGATATCCGCCCCAAGCTCCTGCATGCGCCGCATCCGCTTGACCAGCTCCTCCGCCGGCGCGGTCTCGGTAAAATCGTGATTGGACATCACCACCCCCACCCCGGCGCCGTGCGCTTCACCGACCAAACGACGCACGATGCTGTCGCTGCGCATCAGTTCGATGTCGATCAGGTCAGCTCCCCCTGCCTCCAGGACCGCCGAGTAAAGGTCGGCATAGGCCGGATCATCGATCGCAGTGGCGCCCCCTTCCGCCTTCGTGCGGAATGTCACAAGGATCGGCTTAAGGGGCGCCGCGTTCGCAACGTCGCGCGTCAGCCGCGCCAGGCGCATCTTTTCCAGCGCGATATCGAGGTAATCCACCCGGAATTCGATCACGTCGAGAGCATCTTCCTTCGCCAACTGCCGGGCTGTTGTCACAGCGTCGGCCGATGTCTTGGCCGTGATCGGCACGAGGATCTTGGGTCTACCGGTACCGATCACAACATTCTTGACGTTCACTGTCCGCATTTCGAATTTCCCTTCCTTATTCGTTGATTCATTCGACCGCTGCGAAATTGCGCAGCATGCGACTCGCGTCCGGCTCGATCCCGGTGAACAGGTGAAACGCCGCCGCCGCCTGCAGCACAACCATGCCCTCGCCGCTCACGGTGCGGCACCCCACCGCCCGGGCCGCCTTCAGGAGCTCGGTTTCGAGCGGAAAATAGACGATATCCGCCACCCACATGGATGGCCGCAGCAAATCCGCCGCCACCGCCGATCCGGGGTGCCCCGCCATGCCGACCGGCGAGGCCTGGATCAGGCCATCGGCCGATTCCATGCCGGCGGCGAGCGAACGGCAGACCCCCGCACGGTCCCCGCCAAAATGGGCGGCCAGCCTGCCAGCCAGCCGCTCGGACCGCGAGTGGTCGATATCGTAAAGGAGGATGCGCCCGCAGCCGCCGTCCAACATCGCGTAGGCAGTCGCCGACCCCGCCCCGCCCGCGCCGATCTGCACCACCTGTCGCATCCTCGCGTCGGGCAGCGCCCGCCGCAGGCTGGCCAGGAAACCGGTGCCGTCGGTATTGTACCCCGCGCTCCGGCCGTTGCGGAACACCACCGTGTTGACCGCGCCGATGGCCCGCGCCTCCGGCGAAATGTCGTCGAGCAGCGGCATGATCGCCTGCTTGTAGGGGTGCGTGACATTCAGTCCGTTGAAGCCGAGGCTTCTCGCGCCGCCGACCATGCCGGGCAGGTCCTCCTGCGTCAGGCCGAGGCCGGCAAAGTCGATGATGCGATAGACCAGATGCAGCCCGAGCGCCGCGGCCTCCGTTTCATGAATGATCGAGCTGCTCGACCGCGAAATGCCGCTCCCGATCAAGCCGCACAGGAATGACTGGGCAAGTTTCGTTTGCTGTTCACGCATGATCATCTCCCCGGCGCGCCCGCCGCCTGCGCCCGGACCGTTTCCCAGGCCGGCATGGCGAACGCGCCCTTGGCGTCTCGATGAAACGGCCTCGTCAGTTCCGCATCTGCGTCCGCCAGGCGACCACCACCGACAGCAGGCAGCCGAGCGCCATGTAGATGGCCACCGGATGCCAGGTGCCGTTGATGCCGAGCAGCGCGGTGGCGATGAACGGCGTGAAGCCGCCGAACACCACGCTGGCGATCTGGTAGCCGACGGAGGCGCCGCTGTAGCGGTACTCGGTGCCGAAGAAACCGGTGAACAGCGGCTGCTGCACCGAATTGACCATGTCGTGCGCGATGTTGGCCAGCAGCACGGCGAACACCACGATCCAGACGATGGACCCTGCTTGCAGCGCCAGGAAGAACGGGAAGGTGCAGACCAGGCCGAGGATGGCGCCGGTGAGGTAGACCTGCTTCAGGCCCCAGCGATCCGCCAGCCAGGCGGCGGCCGGAATGGTGCCGCAACTGATGACGCCCACCGCGAAGGTGACGTTCAGGATCAGGTCGCGCGACATGTGCAGGTTGTTGACCGTGTAGGCGAGCGCGAACGTGGTGACGATGTACATCGCGAACAGCTCGATGGCGCGCATCGCGGTGATCACCAGGATCGCCCCCGGATGCGTGCGCAGCGCGACGATCACCGGCGCCTTGATGCGGCGTTCGCCGTGGGTGCCGACCTTTTGCTCGAATTCCGGCGACTCGTCCATGCTCAGCCGGATCCAGAGCGCGATCCCCACCAGCACGATCGAGAACAGGAACGGCAGCCGCCAGCCCCACGACATGAAGGCGGCATTGCTCAAGGTGCGGCTCAGGATCGAGATGATGCCCGTGGTCAGGATCAGCGCCACGCCGTAGCCGACCTGCACGCCGCTGCTGTAGAAGGCCTTCTTGCCGGCTGGCGCGCTTTCCACCGCCATCAGCGCCGCGCCGCCCCACTCGCCGCCCACCGCCACGCCTTGCAGGGCGCGCAGGATGACCAGGAACAGCGGCGCGTACCAGCCGATGCTGTCATAGGTCGGCAGCAGGCCGATGGCCGCGGAGGCAAGGCCCATCACGGTGACGGTGATCACCAGCATGGTGCGCCGGCCGAAGTGGTCGCCGTAATGGCCGAACAGCACCCCGCCGAGCGGGCGGAACAGGAACCCGACGCCGAAGGTGGCGAACGCCGCCAGCGTGCCCACCGTCGGGTCCTTCGAGGGGAAGAACTGCACGTTGAACACGATCGCGGCGACGAAGCCGTAGAGCACGAAGTCGTACCAGTCCACGATGGCGCCGACGAAGCTGCCGATCGCCGCCTTCCTGGCACGCTGCGCCGCCCGCATTGCACCATCCGACGCATCGTCCGCGATCGGTGCGGTACTGAGGATAGCCATCAGGATCCTCCTTCTGCATCGCCTATGGCAGGTGACTGCTCTTGTTCATTGAAGCATTAGCACATTTCGACGGCGTACGCCGACACCAGACTCAGAGCCCCGCAAAGCCACACGAGACCGCCGCGGAGAGTTCTCGACGGCGCCGGCCTGCGGTATGGATAACGCGAAAAATGAGGTATGGATCCTGAGGATCCAGTATGGAGACCTGGAGGTCGCCAACCCGTCGCCCCCGGCCTTGAGCCGGTCCACGATCCCAAGTCTCGCTTGTCTTTCCCTGAGGTCATGCAAAAACCGCATTCGGCGCCGGTCTTGACATCGCCTGCCGGTTCAGCGTACTACCAAACAGTACGTTAAGGGGGCGGAAGCTGCCTTGTCAAGCGTGAGCGAGGGGATGGCGGTGCCGGTGCGCCTCGTCGTCGCCGGGGCCGGGCTGATCGGTCAGGCCCACATCAGGCGGATTCTCGACCTTCCCAGCGCCGAGCTGGCCGGCATCGTCGATGTCGAGCCGAAGGTCAGGCAACAGGCGGACGCCCTCGGCGTGCCCTGGACGCCCGATCTCGAAGCCATGCTGGAGCAGAGTCGGCCGGATGGCGTCGTCGTCGCCTTGCCGAACCAGCTCCACTTCCCCGCCGGCATGACGCTCGCCCGCCATCGCGTGCCGATGCTGATGGAGAAGCCGGTTTGCGACTCGGTCGAGGATGCGGTCAAATTTGCCGACGCGGCGGATGCCGCCGGGGTCGCCGTCCTGGTCGGCCATCATCGGCGCCACAGCCCGCTCATCCAGCGCGCCAAAGAGATCGTCGACTCCGGCCGGCTCGGCAGGATCACCGCCGTCCACGGCTTTTGCTGGTTCCTCAAGCCGAGGGCCTATTTCGAAGGGGCGGCGGCCTGGCATGCCCAGCCAGGCGCCGGCGTCATCCTGATCAACCTGATCCATGTCATCGACGACCTGCGCAACCTTTGTGGCGAGATCGCCAGCGTGCAGGCCGCCGCCTCGAACGCGGCGCGCGGCTACCCGGTCGAGGACACGGTGGGCATCGTGCTGACGTTCCAGAGCGGCGCCATCGGCACCCTGGCGATCTCCGACGCGGCTGCCGCGCCATGGAGCTGGGAGATGACGGCCGGCGAGAACAAGGCGTATCCGCACACGGACGAGTTCTGCTACGTCATCGCCGGCATGGAGGGATCCCTCTCGGTTCCGCGCCTGGAGCTCTGGCATCATGGCAGGGACCTGAGTTGGTGGTCGCCGATCCACAGGGAGCGGGCGGTGGTGCCGGAGCAGGATCCCTTCACGCTGGAATTGCTCAGCGATCCGCTGACCAACGAAATGCGCCACTTTTGCGACGTGGTGCGGGGGACGGCAAAGCCGCTGCTCGATGCGCGCGGCGGCGTCAGGACGCTTGAAGCCACGCTTGCCGTCAGCAAGGCCGCGGCGACCGGGCAGGCAATCCTTCTTACGTAAGACCGCGATGACTGTGACAAGGCCTCAGCCACCCCGATACATTGCTTCTGGAGGAATCGCAAATGACCGCTGCTTCGGATAGTAAGTTGTCCGCCACACGACAACAGGTCTTACGAGCGACAGCCAGCGGCTGGGTCGGTTCCGCGCTGGAGTATTACGATTTTTTTATCTATGCCACCGCGGCGGCCCTGATTTTCCCACAGCTCTTTTTCCCTTCGTCTGATCCCACGGTCGCAATCGTGGCGTCGTTGGGGACCTACGGGGTTGGATACGCTGCGCGGCCGGTCGGCGCATTCTTTCTTGGCCATTGGGGGGACACCCACGGCCGCAGGAATCTGTTGATTTTTACCATGCTCATGATGGGGCTGGCGACGGCGTGCGTTGGGTTTTTGCCGACGTATTCGCAGATCGGCATTTGGGCTCCGATATTCTTGGTGATCCTGCGTCTCATTCAGGGCTTTGCGCTTGGCGGCGAGCTCACCGGCGCCAGTACGATGGTGCTCGAAAATGCTCCGTTCGGCTGGCGAGGCTATTACGGCAGCTATACCCTTCAGGGTACTCAGGCCGGCCAGGTTTTTGCTGCCGCGGTCTTCTTGCCGCTCCTTTACATTCTGTCGACGGAAGGGTTCAATTCCTGGGGGTGGCGCATCCCGTTCATGTTAAGCCTTTTGCTCGTTGTTGCCGGCCTCATCGTTCGTCTCAGGGTTGCTGAAACTCCCGTCTTTACCAGAGAGCAGGAGCGCGGCGACATTCCGACGGCACCGATCATCGAAGCTTTCCAAACCAGCTGGAAGGACATGCTGCGAGTCGTCGGCATGGCGTTCTCGAACGTCGTCCCGGTCGTCATTACGGTATTCGGCGCTGCCTACGCGGTCCAACCGGCGTACGGGATCGGCTTCTCACGGTCGCTTTATCTGTGGATCCCGGTGGTTGGCAATATCGTGGCGGTCTGCGTGATTCCCTTTGCCGGCAGGCTGTCGGATAAAGTCGGTCGCAGGCCCATGTTCTGCCTGGGCATTCTGGGCTCTTCGTTCCTGGCTTCTTGCTACCTCTATGCCGTCAGTATCCACAGCGCGGCGCTGGCGGTTGTCATATCGCTGGTCGGGTGGGGCGTGATCTACCAAGGCTACAACGCCATTTTCCCGAGCTTCTTCCCCGAACTCTTCCCGAGCCGGGTTCGGGTGTGCGGAATGGCCATCGCCCAGAATATCGGGATTGTCATCACCGCCTTCCTGCCGATGATTTTCGCCGCCATAGCCCCGCCCGGCTCGGCCAACATCCCGCTGACGGTCGGCACGCTTGGCTTCGGCTTTGGGCTCATATCGGTGTTTTCGGGTTGGAGCGCCCGGGAGCCGTATCGTATCCGCAGCGAGGACCTCGGCAAGCCGGACGCGGTCCCTGTCGACAAGGAAGAATACGAGCGGGCAAGGACGCAAGACCCCTTCAGAACGGCGCTGGCCACATAGTCAGATCGTGCAATATCGGCGGCTGCGTGGTTGACCCGCTTGCCGCGCACGCCGCCGATCCGACGGCTCCTCAACTGAGTTTTCGAACAAGGAGATCATCATGCCCACACCGGTCAGCGACGAACAGCGCCAGCAACTGCAGGCGATGATAGCCACGGCCCGGGCGGCCATGCAGGCCATCGAGGGCTACGACGAGGCCCGCCTCAACCGGCTCTGCCAGGCAATGGGGTGGGCGACGGCCAACGAGCCGCACATGACCAGGATCGCCAACATGGCGGTGGATGAAACCGGCCTCGGCGATCGCGTCGGGCGCGTCAGCAAGCGGATCAAGATCATGGGCGTGCTGCGCGACTGCCTGCGCCAGCGCGGCAACGGCATCATCGAGGAACTGCCGGAGAAGGGCATCGTCAAATACGCCAAGCCGGCCGGCGTGATCGCCTCGCTCATCCCCACCACCAACCCCGAGCAGACGCCGCCGGTGACCGGCCTGTATGCCCTGAAATGCAAGGACGCGGTGATC
>Ga0326727_10015694_pt1 | contig 16173 bp, 8 predicted proteins | sample MB2enrmetagenome_FD_207643 | JGI IMG/M metagenome (GOLD analysis project Ga0326727, IMG submission 207643) | Lab enriched peat soil microbial communities from McLean, Ithaca, NY, United States - MB29MY | ecosystem: Environmental > Terrestrial > Soil > Wetlands > Peat | place: USA: New York...
ATTTTACTTGTTGAGCCCACAGTGGCAATAACCTGTGGAAAGCTGTGTGCAAACCGGACACAGAATTCAGTCCAGGTCTTTATACCGGATTTCTCAAATATTGGTGCGACCTCTACAGCACGTTTTTGGAGGTAATCTTTCCAGGCAAAGCCGGGAACGTCTCGCATGCTGTGAACGGGCCCTCCGGATACAGTTCTCATAGCAATTACAGGTTGTTTCTTTTTAAGGATTTCGTTCCACATTTCGTTAGAGGCAAACCTCTGCAGCGGGTTAAGATAGAATATAAAGGCATCAACTACACCTTCCGTATAGCCGGCACGCAGAGCTTTTAGCGGGCCTGCGGATGTCCAGGGGAATACTTCACACACATAACCTCTTACCAGACCCTCATCCTTAATATCACGGAACGCTTTATAGCACGCCCCGCCGTTAGCAAATTCCTCAGCGAGCTCGCCGCCGAGGCATAATTGTGCAATTTGCAAACTGCTCAATCGCAGAGGCTCAAGATTTTCATTAATAGACGCCCTGAATTGGTCAATATTATTCCCTTCAATTTTGATGATAAGCTTGGGAACTTTAGCAGGTTCCTCCGAAAAGATTTCGCCGAGTACTTCAAGAGCATCACCATACATCCTGGAAGTATGGAACCAAACGCCGGAATTCATAGCGGCGCGTGCAATATTGATCCTGTCATTGCGCGGAATCTTATTATCACCAAGCCTTGTTGTACCGTATATATATGGAGTTATTTCGTTAAGCGCTGATTTGAAGCCCGGCATAGTAAAAACCTTCCTAATTTTATTTGTTATTTAAAAATCTGATCAAAATTAATATAATTTCAATAATAATAACTATATTTGAATCATTTCTTGAAAAATTAAACATTATTTTTCTTCGTTCAAAAATATTTTTTAGATGTGTATTAATAGATAGATTCGTACTGCGTAAAATTTATTTTTGTCAAAACCCTTGACAATAAAAAAATTTTTCCTTAGGTTTATTTAGTTTGTTTAAACAACCAACTAATATTTCATCTTTAACAAATTAAATTATTTTTTATGAGCCCTAAAGATTCAAATTTAATTACGGGAAATGCCAAGATACTTCGAGGGATAAACCGCGGAATGATTCTAAATATTATCAGGGAAAAACAGCCCATATCACGGGTTAATATTGCAAGGATAACCGGGTTGAATAAGAGCACGGTATCAAGTATAATTTCGGAATTACTACAAGAGGAATTAATATATGAGGAGATTAATCAGGATCAAAATATCGGGAGAAATCCTTTAAACTTGTTTCTGAAGCTTGGCAAGTACTATGTAGGCGCAATTAATATTGACTCATCTATTACACGCATTGCAGTCTCCGATATCGATGGCAGTATTAAAAAGATGGCGGAAATTGAAACTGATTCAAAGATACCGCATAAATTTGTTGAAAAATGCGTAGTTGAGTTATTAAAACTATGCAAACAAATGGGGATTAAAAGCTTGGAAGGCCTGGGAGTAAGCATTGCAGGAATTGTGGATTCTGAGAGACTTAATGTAATTTTTGCTCCTAATTTAGGCTGGGAAAATTTTGATATTGGCAGCGTACTCATGAAAAAACTCCCCGGTATAAAAAATATCTCTATCGGAAATGACGCTAAGGCCTCGGCTCTTGCAGAGTTATGGTTTGGCGACCATGCAATTGATTTATCTAATTTTGTTTTCCTTTCCGTAGGCCAAGGAATTGGTTCCGGGATAGTTATCGGCAACAAATTAATGAACGGTGAATTCAAGGCATCGGGTGAATTTGGGCATATGGTTATTTTTGAAGGCGGGGAATTATGCAAATGCGGAAATAACGGATGCTGGGAAGCTTATGCATCGGACAGAGCAATTGTAAACAGGTACATCGCAAAAAAACCCGGGAAACTTAATCATGCCGTTGATTTTATTGCCCAGGACATTATCGAACTGGCAAAAAATAACGATCCGGTAGCTAAAGAAATACTGGAACAAACCGGTTATTATTTAGGACTTGGTGTAGCTAATATTATAAAGGCCATAGATCCTTCTGCAATAATTATAGGCGGGAAGGTTACACAAGTTTGGGATATTATATATCCTGAAATTATTAAAGTTGTAACCCAGCGCGCTTATTTCGGAAGGGAAAAAAATATTAAAATTCTTCCAACTTCTTTAAGGACTTTACCACGATTAATCGGAGCCGCCACTTTAGCAATTGAAGAAATATTCGACGGTTATAAGATCATAGCTTAAAACGGAATACATAAATTGTATTTTGAAATAGACAATTAGTTTGTTGTGTCAACCAATAAAATAATAGAAGAAATATTCGACGTTTATAAAATCATAGCTTAAAATGAAGTACATAGATTGTAATTTATATCAAATAATTAGTTTGTTGTATCAACCAATAAATTAGAAGATAATTAATAATATTAATATTGAGAAAAATTAGAATGACAGAGACTATTACAGACAAAAAGGAAATTGTAGTCGGAATAGATATAGGCGGGACTAACACCGTATTCGGTATTGTAGATTTAAACAATAATATCCTGTTTGAAAATACATTTAAAACATATCCTGCAAAGGGAGCAGAAGATTTCTTTGGGCGCTTAGCCTGTATTATAAAAGAAAGTTATAATAAACTTCCGGACAAGTATATATTAAGCGGCATAGGCTTAGCAGCCCCAGGCGCTAATTATCTTAAAGGCACAATAGAATCTTCCGTAAACCTGAAGTGGGAAAATGTGAATATAATTAAAATGATGAAAAAACATTTCGATATTCCCATTGCAATACTGAATGATGCCGATGCAGCAGCACTCGGGGAGCATGTTCTTGGTGTAGCCCAAAATATGAAGAACTTTATTGTTCTTACTTTAGGAACGGGGCTTGGCAGCGGGATATTTGTAGACGAACATCTGATGCGCGGAGAGAATGGGCTTGCCGGTGAATTAGGCCATATTATTATTGAAGAAGGCGGCAGAGAATGTACATGCGGCCGCTCCGGTTGTTTGGAAACATATGTCTCTGCTAATGGAATAAAAAGAACCGTAAGTTATTTTTTAAGCGTTTCGGGATTGAAAAGCGAATTAAAAAATATTTCCTTTAATGAATTGACAAGTAAGAATGTATATGAATTAGCATTAATTAATGATCCTGTAGCGCTGGAAGTTTTCATTTATACAGGGAAAATTTTAGGAAAAGCGCTTGCCAATGTAGTTACCGTATTTAATCCGGAAGCAATCATACTATTTGGGGGGATTGCAGATTCCAATGAATTGCTGCTGAAGCCGACAAATTTTTATTTCGAAAAGAATCTGCTGAACTTTTATAAAGGGAAAGTTCGAATACTTAAATCCGGATTGCAAAATGGTAAAGCTGCCGTTTATGGAGCATGCGAATTTGCAAAACAATTGATGACTAAAAAGATGATAAATGTATAAAAACAAGTTCTAATAAATTTGATTTGCTGAAGAAAATATGAATCATTCTCAAATAATAAAATAATTCGGAAATAAATTATTTGAATAATTAATTACCGTAGGAGATCAAAATGCACAGAATAATTACTTTCTTATACATTCTTGCTTTTATTGTGACTATTCTTATAAAACCACTGTCTGCAGCAGGGTCGAATATTCAGGGAATAGTAAAAGATGGTGAGACGGGAGAACCGCTTTACGGAGCAAATGTAATACTTGTGGGTACAAGTATGGGGGCTGCAACCGATATAGATGGGAAATATGTAATTCCAAGTGTGCCTGCGGGTACTTATACTATTCACGTATCTTACTTAGGATATGTTGAGCAACAAAAAGAAATTAATGTGAAAGCAGGGGCGAATACAAGTCAGGATTTTAAATTAAAAGCCGTAGGATTAAAAGGTGAAACCGTTATTGTTACCGCTCAAGCAAGCGGGCAGCAACAGGCGATCAACCAGCAACTTTCTTCAGACAATATAGTTAATGTAGTATCCGCAGACAAGATTCAGGAATTACCCGATGCAAATGCCGCAGAATCAATAGGCAGACTGCCGGGTATATCCGTGCTCAGGAGCGGAGGAGAGGCTAACGAAGTAGTAATACGGGGTTTAGCCCCTAAGTTTAACCGAATATCAATCGATGGAGTACAGTTGACTTCATCAAATCCTAATGATGAGAGTGTTGATCTCAGTATGATTTCATCAAACATGCTTGAAGGAATGGAAGTATCAGAAACCGTTACTCCCGACATGAGCGCTGAAGTTATTGGCGGTGTGGTAAACCTTGAGCTGCGAGAGGCACGAGTGAAAGTACCGGGAGTACCGGAGTTCGGCTTTCTTGTTCAGGGAGGTTATAACGGCCTATCCGATGCATATAACAAATATAACAATTACAAGTATGTTGGAAGTTTGGACGACAGATTACTTGACGGTAAGTTCGGAATATTTGCACAGATTGATGTTGAGCGAAAGAATCTGACTTCTAATGAACTTGGAGCTAGTTATGGCCCCCTCGACAATCAACTTGATAAATACGTGACAAACGGCCTGAATTTAGACGACATTTCAAGAGACAGACAGCGATATAACGGGGCATTTGTCTTGGACTACATTCTCCCCGAAGGATCAATAAAATTTTCGAATTTTTTAAGTTCGGGTACAACAGATGCACAAGACCGTAATGAATATTTTGACCTTGCAGGAAGCTCAGGAAATTTACATAATTATGTTTTTAACTATGAGGACAGCACAGTAACTGTCATTACAAATGCTCTTAATTTGCAGTATCAACTTCCTATCTTCCATATGAACCTTTCTCTTTCTCATGCATATACCGAAACTAAAGACCCGCAAGATTGGTCTGTAACTTTTGAGCAAGGTTCGGCCGGGCTGGGCGGGCTCATTAACCAACCTAATTTGAATCCTGAAAGTGTTCCAATTGCAGCAAACGACATACTTTCCGAAACTAATCTTAACACGCTTTCCAATAAAAGCAGCTTTTCAGGAGCGCGAGCTTTAACAGCTTCATTAGATTTTGATGCAAACGAGAACTTATCGGATCAAATTACTTCCGTTATTAAATTCGGTGGAATGTACCGTTATCAAACAAGGACATATTTTTCTAATACTACAGGCAGCCAGGGGCTGGCTATTCAAAGTGCAGCGTATGTCGATAATTTAATTGAGACCCACTTCCCTGCCCTTGCCAGCAATGCTAACACAACAAGTATTCCTATGGCGGCTTTTTTGGATCCAAACTTTAAATTCGGAACATTTCTCAGCGGGAATTATAATATGCATTATCCTCTGAATTTCAATATGCTTTCCGCACTTACAACTTTTTTGCGACAGAACGCTTCACTAATTGCACAGAACAACGATGCCATATCTTATTTCAATGATCAATTTAATTCAGAAACATATAACTACACGGGAGATGAAAATCAAAGCGCTGTTTATGTTATGGCAACGGCTAACATTGGCCCACAACTCACTTTGATTCCAGGCGTCAGATATCAGAATCTTCAAACTACATACACAGGTACCCGTGGAATTGAGAATACAAATTCCGCTCTTGGCCTAGCATACAATCACTATGATACGACAGTCACTGAAAATCACGGTTTTTGGCTGCCGGATGTTTCACTCAAGTATAAAGCGTTATCATGGCTTGATGTGCGGTTATCATATACGAATACTCTTGCCTATCCAGATTATAATGCAATTATACCAAGAATTGATGTATCTGAGGTGGGAAGCATCTATTATAACAATTATAATTTAGTCCCTTCACGGTCAACAAACTACGACTTGAACTTATCGCTTTACGACAACACACTGGGGCTCATCACCATCGGTGGATATCTCAAGCAAATTAGCAACCTGATTTATTCCTATAACTTTTTCGTAGTAGGTCAGCAAGCGTTGCAATACTTTCCCCAACAGTTAGTTTCAATTCCACCAACGGGCACTTACCAGATATATACATACATAAATGATCCGTACAGGGCATCTGATTATGGGCTGGAGTTTAGCTGGCAGACCCACTTGTGGTATTTGCCGCAACCACTTAACGGGTTAGTATTGGATATTAACTATACGCATTGTTACTCGACCGAGAAATATCCTTATGTGAATGAGGAATTTGTAACGTCAGGCCGCTCCAAAATCGAAGTATTCGATACTACTTCGTACACAGATAAACTATTATATCAGCCTGATGATATAGTGAATTTATCCTTAGGCTACGATTATCAAGGTTTCTCTATCAGGGTTTCAATGATATATGAAGACAATATTTTTTCAGGGCCCGACTTCTGGCCGGCTTTAAGAACAACAACCGCCGCTTATCGACGATGGGATATTTCTGCAAAACAGGAGCTCCCATGGTTTGGAGTACAAATATACGGCGATGTGAACAATTTAAATAGTGAGAATGATGTACAGGTGATTCAGGCTCCAACCGGCGTACCACAGTCAGAACAGGATTATGGAATGACCGCTGACCTGGGTATCCGGTTAAAGTTGTGATGTTACTGGCAGGAAAGTTTTTAAAGAATTGAAATAGAATAAATCAAATAATTAAAAAGAATTGTTAGCGGCTTATTAGTGAGGAGGTGAAATTTTATTTGCTGCAATTGCCCGGTTTCCGGATAGAATTGATTAATCAAGGAATTCTATCAAATTTATTATAAACAAATTATTTAATCCAAACTATAAGGAGTACTTTCATGAAAGCTTTATTCACTACATTAGTTCTGCTTGTGATTATGGCGCTAATGTTAATACCAGGCCAATCCTATGCACAAAGCGGTACGCTGGTTGTTTATGCAAACAGCTCATTTAGCATTGATCAGATTATTGCTAACGATCAAACATCAGGTGTTCAAAATCATAGTGTATACAAACTTGTCTCTACTGATACGACCTACCTGCTGGAAGCCACTATAACTTTAGGGCAGTCGGTACAGATTGTCGGAGTACCAGATTCTAAGACGGGTCAACTGCCATGTATTCAGGCAGATGTTCTTAATGATGGATCAATACCAGGTATCTTTTTCACACTGACAGGTCAGGGAACCACAGTTCAGTTAGATAGTTTATATTTACTTGGTATTGCACCAAATAATTCAAACAACACATCAGCTGGGCAAGGTGTGCAGATTTCTGCCGACAGTATAAAACTTTGGGTAGATAATTGTGTATTTGATGAAATGTCTCAATTCGATATTGCTTTTAGCTCCAATTGGAATAAAATTTATATTGAAAACTCAAAATTCAGGAATGGGATTGATGTGGCATCCGCTTATTACGTACCGGAACTTCTTCGCAGTTTAAACGGTGTCGGCGCCTGGAGCACTGATACAATAGTTATTAAATACAACACCTTACTTGGAGTAGCTATGGGCCCGGTCGTAACTACCGGAATAACACACTATTTTGATTTTTCTCATAATGATGTTGTTCTAACATCGAAGGGCCCTTTCTGGTCAGAGCAAGTAGTAAATGCAAAACTTGACAATAACATTTTCTATAATACTTATGGAGTTGGTGAAACTCATACAGAATATATCGGAGGATGGGACGAAATCAAACCACCTAGAATACCATCGATATTCTATTTTGCAACTTTAGATTCAACTAAAGCAGCGCTTCTCCTTGGCCATGCTGTAAACGGACCTTTGGATTATGCTGCAGCAGAGGCTTTGCGGAAAGTTGAAGTAAAAGATAACGTTTATTTTTGGTCATCCGGGCTTACTTCATTCTGGAACAATTGGAACGATACGAATTCAACTTTATATGATTCTATTTACACACCTGTATTCATGAACAGTCAATCTGATAGTATGTTTCTTAGTATTAATTCATCAATATGGCCTGGTTTTGTATCTAGCGGCAATGTTAATGTAGATCCCGGATTTGGGACGTCAATATCTAGTACAGCACTTACTCCGGGAAGCGATACTACATATGGAGTCGGATTTCTGGCCTACATCGCAGCTGTTAGAAATGGAACCGGCACGACTCAAAGTTACTCATATAAGAGAACTGAGGTTGGTACTTCCGCATCCTGGATGCCAACCTGGCCACTGCCTGAAAGCGCTGATTTAAAATACTCTAATACTTCTCTCGTCAGTACAGATGGCTTACCGGTAGGTGATCCGTACTGGTTTACACATGAAATAACCGGAATAAAAACAGTTACATTTATACCGCATACTTATTCACTATCGCAGAATTATCCAAACCCATTCAATCCGACCACACAAATTAATTTCTCATTGGAGAAAGCTTCTAATGTATCGTTGGCAGTTTATAACGTTCTTGGCCAGAAAGTGGCTAATGTTGTGAATCAGTTTATGCAAGCAGGAAGCTACATAGAAAATTTCAACGCAACCAAATTAGCTTCAGGAATTTATTTCTATCGTATCGAAGCCGGTGACTTTGTTTCAGTTAAGAAAATGGTTCTAATGAAATAAGTTTTCCTCATATGTTGGTTAAAAAATACCGGGGCTGGCCCGTGCAGTCCCGGTATATTTCTATTAAATAAATAATTTAAAATCCCGATGATCGTATTTATTAGTGAAGACGCAAATAAAAAATTAAATACTCCTGAACTGTGAATTAAGAATGCTACTATTTTAAATAATAACACTCCTCTTCCCTACCCGCCGGGCGGAATAAATAAGGTGTACTTATTTAAAATATCAACATGTTAAAATTTCGCATAAGATGAGTAAATAAATTTCATTGCTACATAACAAAGAAAGTTATTTAAATTCGGTCTCAATTTTATCCTAAAAAAATTGAAAGACTAATAACAATTATACGCGGTAAGAATTAAGCTTACTTTTAAGAAAGAATAAAATGGCTGTTAAGGTTATAAAGAAAAGAAATCCTGTATTTTGGGTTCCTTCATTATATTTTGCGGAGGGCTTGCCGTTTATTGTTATAAATGTTGTCTCGGTTTTAATGTATAAAGCAATGAAAGTATCGGATGCGCAAATTGCTTTTTTTACAACCATAGTTATCTTCCCCTGGACATTAAAACCTTTATGGGGCCCTTTCCTTGAGATGTTCAAAACAAAAAAATATTTTGTTGTAGCCACAGAATTTATCGGAGGAATTTCGTTTGGTTTATTAGCTTTAACATTACAAACACACAATTTTTTTGGTTACTCGTTAGCATTTTTTGCAATAATTGCCTTTAACGGCGCTACACACGATATTGCCGCGGATGGTGTTTATATTAACGTACTTAATGCCCAGGAACAGGCGGAATATGTTGGCTGGCAGAATGCATTTTATAATGTAGCAAAAGTTTTATCCCAGGGAGCTTTTGTATTTGTTGCCGGCGAGCTTGAACAATCTATAGGGTTAGTCCCGGCATGGACTATTGTGATGACAATTTTCGGAGCAATATTGGTATTGTTGAGTATTTATCATTCAAAAATGCTTCCTGTTGGCGGCGCTTCCGAACCTATTAAAACAGTTAAAGAAACCCTTGCAACATTTAGCAGGGTATTTATAACATTCTTTGAAAAAAAATATATAGCATGGGGAATTGCATTCATTATATTATACAGGTTTGCGGAAGGCCAGGCTATGAAGATTGTTCCGCTATTCTTAAGAGCGGACCGGTCGGCAGGCGGTATAGGCTTATCTACAGCACAGATCGGGATCATCTATGGTTTTTTCCCCCCGGCTGCATTTATTCTCGGTGCAATTCTCGCGGGGTATTTTACGTCTAAACTGGGCTTAAGGAAGTCGTTATTTATTCTATGCGCTTTCTTTAATATTCCTTTTGCTATATATGTCTTCCTCTCTTTTTATTTGCCTACAAGCCTTTATACAATTGGAACTGCCGTTGTGTTTGAATATTTCGGCTATGGTGCGGGGTTCATAGGACTGACCTTATTTATGATGCAGCAAATAGCGCCGGGAAAATATAAAATGGCTCATTATGCATTTGCAACGGGGATTATGAATCTGGGGCTGATGATACCTTCGGCTCTAAGCGGTTTTGTAAGCGACTTCCTTGGATATAAACATTTTTTCCTTTGGGTGATGATAGCAACTATTCCATCATTCTTAATAACGTGGTTTGTACCATTTAGAGAAATAGAGGAAGAGCGAACAACAGAATGAAAATCTATGTTAAAATTAAGGAGTAATTAATGCAGTATGGTTATTTTGACGATGATAATAAAGAGTATGTAATCGACAGACCGGATATCCCTGTTTCATGGACTAATTATCTTGGGTTGAGAGATCTATGCAGTGTAATTTCTCATAATGCCGGAGGCTATTCATTTTATAAATCTACCGAACATCACCGTGTGACACGGTTTAGACAGAACGGGATCCCATTGGACAGGCCGGGACATTATGTTTACATACGGGATGACGAGACGGGAGAATTCTGGACTATATCATGGCAGCCTGTAGGAAAAGATTTTATAATAGCAAAATACATTTGCCGTCATGGTTTATCCTATTCGAAATTTCAGTGCCAATACCAAGATATAGAAGCGGAACAAATTCTGTTCATTCCTTTGGAAGATGATGTAGAACTGTGGGATGTAAAAATAAAAAATACCGGCGGCAGGCCCAGGAGGCTGAGCGTGTTTTCTTATGTTGAATTTTCTTTTCATCATGTTGAAATAGATAATCAAAACCTGCAAATGAGTTTGTATGCAAGCGGTTCAAATTATAAAGACGGGATAATTGAGTATGACTTTTTTTATGAACCATGGACATATCATTTTTTTGCTTCCAATTTTAATCCCGATAGTTACGACTGTGTGCGCGATGCTTTTATCGGCAATTACAGAACCGAATCAAACCCCTTTGCTGTTGAACATGGCAAGTGCAGTAACAGCTCTGAATTGGGAGGAAACCATTGCGGGTCTCTCCATAAAAGAATTTATCTTCAAGGCGGTGAACAAAGACGGTTGATATTTATGCTGGGAGTTGGTTCAAGGGAAGAAGAAGGAAAAAGTACAAAACAAAAATATTCCGATATGCAATCTGTTGACGCAGCCTTTGAAGATTTAAAAAAGTACTGGCTTAAGAAAACTTCAATATTCCAATGTAAAACTCCGCATAAAGGTTTGAATTCGATGATAAATATATGGACGTTGTACCAGGCTGAAACCTGTGTGGTATGGTCGCGGTTTGGTTCATTTATTGAAGTCGGAGGTAGAGTCGGCCTGGGTTATCGTGATACCTCACAAGACGTAATGGGAGTAGTTCACAGCAATCCTGAAAAGACAAAATACCGCATAATCCAATTGCTCAAGGGGCAGACGAGCATGGGATATGGCTTACATTTATTTGATCCTGAAGTTTTTGAGCCTGCAGAAAATAAACTTCCAGGCGTAAAGCTTCCAACAGTAGTTCCAAAGAAAAGTGCTGCGGAAATTGTTCACGGGATGGAAGATGTCTGTTCCGATGATGCACTATGGCTTGTAGCTTCAATTTGTGAATGGGTTGAAGAGAACGGAGAATTGGGATTTTTTGACCAAGTAATTCCATATGCCGACGGCGGTGAAGGAACTGTTTATGAGCACATAAAAAAAATATTAGATTTTTCGGCTAAATATGTGGGTACAAACGGTATCTGCCAGGGCTTACGTGCAGATTGGAATGATTGCCTGAACCTTGGCGGCGGCGAGAGTGCGATGGTTTCTTTTCAACATTATTGGGCAATTAATATTTTTATTAATTCTGCAAAACAATTAGGAAGAGAAGATGATGTAAAAAAATATTTGCAGATGGCCGGCAGGGTTAAAGAGGCTTGTGAGAAAGAATTGTGGGACGGCGAATGGTATATAAGAGGATTTACTAAAAAAGGAAATAAAATAGGTACAAACCAAAGTGAAGAAGGTAAAATATTTTTGAATGCTCAAAGCTGGGCAGTTTATTCAGGCGTTGCATCGGATGAGCGCGCCGAAAAGTGTATGGAAGCAGTCGATAAGAATCTGTATTCCGAATATGGAATTCATTTAGTATTGCCGGCCTATTCCAAAGCCAATGATGATATTGGATATATAACACGCGTTTATAAAGGCATCAAAGAGAACGCTTCAATATTCAGCCATCCCAATCCCTGGGCTGTAATTGCCGAATGTAAATTAGGTAACGGCAATACCGCTATGAAATTTTATGATGCTACATTACCTTATAATCAAAACGATATTATTGAAATCAGGCAGGCTGAGCCGTACTCTTACTGCCAATTTATAATGGGAAAAGATCACTCTGCATACGGAAGAGCAAGACATCCCTGGCTTACCGGGACTGCGGGATGGTTCTATACTGCCGTAACAAAATATATTCTTGGAATCCGCCCAACTTATAAAGGGCTGGAAATTGATCCCTGTATTCCATCAAACTGGAAAGGGTTTGAGGTTATACGAACATGGCGCGGAGCAACTTATAATATTGCTGTAAAAAACCCCGAAGGAATTGAAAATGGAGTTATGTCAATTTTACTCAACGGTAAAAAAGTAAATAATGTTATTCCAATTCAAGATAGAGGTACTGTGAATAATGTTGAAGTTATTATGGGCAAGTAAAGAATTTATAATTCACATTGTATAAAATTAACGGATTTAGTGTTACGATCTGAAGGATGCGGCAAATCAATTATAGTTTTTTTGTAATACGACTTAACCCGAATTAATGGAGCTTTTATGCTTGTTAAATTAACCAAGATATTTTTATTGATAACATTTTCATATCAAATATCCCTTATAGGGCAAAAGAAAGAGATTGTTGCATATTATCCCAGATGGGGAGCCCAATATCAGAATTATTTTTTGAAGAATTTAAAAACTTCCGGCTCGGCTGGTAAAATAACCGTATTGATTTACTCCTTCGCATTTCCAAGCCCCGACTCTACAGGGAAAATTGTTGTAAGAACTTTGAATCCTAAATTTGATTATGAGCAAACTTATTCTGCCGATATGAGTATTGATGGAGTTGCCGATGATTCAACCCAGCCGTTAAAGGGTCAATTTAATCAACTGAAAAAATTAAAATCAGAATATCCCAGTTTAAAAATTTTACTTTCTATCGGCGGCTGGGGCGGCGGCACATATTTTTCCGATGCCGCACTTACTTCCGAATCAAGAAAAATATTTGTGGATGACTGCATTAATAAATATATACTCGGGAACATTTCTACTGATAGTACAGGCATTAGAAAAGGAATAGCCGCGGGTATTTTTGACGGGTTTGATATTGATTGGGAGTTCCCGGTTAAAGGCGGGCCTGAAGGAACTCATAATAGTATTAACGATAAAGAAAATTTAACGAAGCTGCTGGCATCATTCAGGGAAAAATTAGATGAGATAAATCCAAACTTAATTTTAACCAATGCAGTTGCTGCCGGTAAACCAAACCTGGATAATTTTGACATAATAAACGATCAAAAATATTTAAACTGGTTTAACATAATGACGTATGACTTTCACGGAAGCTGGGATAAGACAACGGCTCATCATACTAATCTTCTTTCTTCCCCTGAAGATACTACGGATAACGGAGCTGAGCAATCTTTTAATAAAACCGTAAAATATTTTATAGACTCATTGGATGTGAATACCAACAAGATTGTTCCCGGAGCCGCATTTTATGGTAAGTGCTGGTTTAATGTTGATTCCATGAACAATGGTTTATACCAGACAGGGACGGATTCTGCCGAATCTACTGAAAAAGGCCTTGGGAATTTTTCAAATTTTTATAATCTTCAATCAAACGGCTATAAATACTATTGGGATTATTTAGCTATGGCTCCCTGGTTGTACAATCCGCGGAAAAAAATATTTTGGACTTTTGATGATGAGAAATCAATTGCGTTGAAATCACGATATGTAGATGCATACAATCTGCGCGGACTTATGTTCTGGGAAATAAGTGAAGATGATTCAACGGGTACACTTGTGAATACCATCTATACCCGCAATATGCCGAATATTAAAATTCATAAAACTCATCGCAGTAAAAGTATTCCATTAATTAAAATAACACAGCCCAAAAGTACCTGTGCCTTTTCAGCAGGTTCCAATATAATTATTAATACAAATGAAATTGATAGAAAAAGTTCCATAATAAAAGTTGAATTTTTTGGTGATAATTTTTCTTTAGGGTATGATACAAAGGCCCCGTTTGACTGGGTATGGTTTAATGTTCAGCAAGGCAGACATAAAATAAAAGCCACTGCTACAGATAAAAACGGGAACATTAAAACCTCTAAAGAAGTAACCATTAATATTTATTAATGTATGAGTTTAATTATCTAAAGGTGAATTGTTTGGAAAGCCGCCAGTTTAAACGGTTTCGTGATGGAATATAAATTAAAGCGTTAAAAATATAGAAATAAATTAATCAACCTGCGATTTTATTAATGAATTAAAAAATTAATTTAAAAATTGAAGCATCAAAAATTGAAAAAGTTACCGTATTTGGTTCGGCGACACTTTACAATAATGTGTAGGGAAATAATTCAGCCTTACATTGATAACTAATCTAATCAAAAAGAGGTATATATGAGACTTATTATTCAACCATCCTATGAAATGGTTTCCAGGTGGGCAGCAAATTATGTAGCATCGAGAATAAATAAATTTAAACCGACGCCGAATAGAAGATTTGTCCTGGGGCTTCCGACCGGCTCTTCACCGATTGGAATGTACAAAGAATTAGTGAAGCTGAACAAAAAAGGGATAATAACTTTTAAGAACGTAACCACTTTTAACATGGATGAGTATGTGGGACTTCCCGAGAACCATCCGGAAAGCTACCATTCTTTTATGTGGAATAATTTTTTCGGCCATATTGATATCGATAAGCAATATGTAAACATACTTAACGGTAATGCGAATGAATTAGAAAAAGAATGTGAAGATTATGAAAAGAAAATTAGGAATGCAGGCGGTATCAATTTATTTGTCGGCGGGATCGGCCCCGACGGGCACATTGCCTTTAACGAACCCGGTTCTTCAATCGGTTCCTTAACAAGAGTAAAGACTTTAACAATGGATACAATTATTGCAAACTCCAGATTTTTCGACAATGATATTAACAAAGTGCCCAAAACTGCATTAACGGTAGGTGTTAAAACTGTACTTGATGCAGAAGAAGTATTGATAATTATCAGCGGATTAAATAAATCCAGAGCTTTAGCGAAAGTAGTAGAAGAAGGAGTAAATCACATGTGGACAGTGCGCCTTACAGCTTCACCCTAAGGGCTTAATTACCTGTGACGAGCAGGCTACTTATGAATTGAAAGTTGGAACCGTGAAATATTTCAAAGAGATCGAAGCAGCAAATTTAGACCCCGAGTCTCTTTTAAAATAATGTATTAAAAAAGGAGTTTTTATTTATGATCGATTGTATTTGTTTATTTGAAAGCCCTAGTTATACTACTTTACTACCCTTAGTGTATTTTAGGCCGGTTTATGATCTCCGCTGCGGGATACTAACCTTACGGGAGAAGACCTCGTTAAATTATCCCGGAATCCCCCTTTCATTGTTTTGCCGGACATATCTTGAGGAAGTTATGAACCAGCAAAACCCAGAACTCAAGGTAAATCAAGCGACGGGCAGCAACTGTTTATTTATCAACGGACAAATAATAGTTGATAATAATTTTGTAAAACAGGTATTTATAAATAACGAAGATACTGTGTACGTCAGCGGGGACAAATTAGCCGCAGTAAAAATAAGCGGGAAAAATCTTGAATTGATAAAAAACAAATCCACAGATTTTTTTACATTATTAAATTTCAAAAACCTTCCTCAAAAAAACATTGCAGTAAAATTTTTAAGTTACCCGTGGGAGTTAGTTAATCAAAACGGCGATCAGATAATTTCCGATTTTAAATTACTAACTTCTCAAAGTAACAGGGAAAAAATAAGAGGAACTGTTTATGAGGGCGCACATCTCTTAAACAATGAGAATTTATTTATTGATGAAGGTTCTAAGATTAAACCAGGCGTTGTACTTGACGGCGAATCCGGCCCAATATACATTGGTAAAAATGTAATAGTTTACCCAAGTGCGGTTATTGAGGGGCCTGCTTATATTGGAGATAATTGCAGGATAAAAATAGGCGCCAAAATATATGAAAACACTTCCATAGGGCCATTTTGTAAAGTAGGAGG